>Ga0209300_1000535_pt1 | contig 18933 bp, 28 predicted proteins | sample Shrwel_input2_RT_FD_187535 | JGI IMG/M metagenome (GOLD analysis project Ga0209300, IMG submission 187535) | Subsurface microbial communities from deep shales in Ohio, USA - Utica-3 well 1 S input2 RT (SPAdes) (version 2) ... | reverse complement strand
TTTTATCCCACATAATATTTCTCCGCTTTCACGAATGTATTGATCAGTTCTATTGCAGTAACTTCATCTTTACACGTATACATACATTCTCGATACTCGATCATATACTCATTATTTGAGATGATAAGTGTAATTTCGTTAGATCCAATAGACTCTTTGATATGACGTAGACACCTTTCCAGATCATCCTGAGAGTGCACTTCAGGCACTTCATCAGTTGGCGAATGGTAACTATCACCTTGTTCTGGATCGTCGCTTAGAAGGCGATACTCGTGAACATCCCAATCACCACAACCGTATCGCCAAGTAAAATCTATTGCTCTACCGATATTACTCTCTCCACCAGTAAGATCTCGGGCTTCAATCATTTCATTGTCATCTAGCCACTCTGGCTTATAGCCCGGATTGCGACGCCAAACACTCATTCTTCTTCACCCTCAGTTGGAAGTTTATCAAGTTCATTTTGAATCAATTTAACCACCTGCTGACGCAGATTACCAGACCGTGTCAGCAAACGAATTGCATAATCATGAATCTCTCGGTTTAGCATAGAGTATTCATAGACTTCAAACACAACTTTGGCAATATTTTCTGACCGGTAAACCCAACCTCTATCATTACATAAGTGGTATCCTCGACTCTCCATCCACTCAAGTATCCTCGACTCTCCATCCACTCAAGTCGATCAATGATATCATCAATAGAATGAACCTTAGTGAAGTCCATGTAGAATTGAGCAGACTGATAGTGGTCAGCAGGAAGTGACAACAGATTACTCAATCCATCATTGCGTGGACACTTGCAGATGATCACGTTGGATTTGAACTTAGATGTCATGTGAATATCCTCTAGCCTGAATAATATATCTCAATCGGTCTGATTCTTTTCGAGCATCATCATAAACAAGAGCATACTTAGGAATCCCTATTGTTACATTGCTTAGCATATTAAACTTATAGAACATCGCAAGCACAATAGTTCTGTCATTGATAAGATCACCTGTTTCACACCATTTCTTATACTCTGTAACAACAATATCATCTTCAGTCATGGTTGCGATTCCTCCACATATACTTCACGCTGTTGTAGATGAAGATACCAATAGCCACACCAATGGTCATCTCTACAAATTCAAAAATAGTCATTCAACACCCCATCGTCTTCAGTGCATTCAATACTCGCTTTGAGCAACCTGATTTATTCATCATGAATAATCCTTCTTTATGAGCTGATACCGCACCGACACCAGAGCTATCAGTTCCCCAAGTGCTTCCTGCAGACGTAGTAGGCACGAGTCCGAGAATAGAATAGCATTCACCATCAGCTTTAACGAACTCATCCATGTTACCAGGTTCAAAGTTCTTTTCAATGTGGAGAATAGACTCACCTTTCACAGAGACAGTCCAACCCAGATGTTCGGCTTGGTTGATGATTGACTGTGCGAGATCTTTTGACTTGCTCATGATATAGCTCCTAATCAATGTACAATTCTATACTAACAAGGGTTGACGAGAATGTCAACCCTTGTGATTCAGAACTTCCCAACTTTCACTGCATACTCTACTTTCAATTTCCTGATGTTGTCCACAAAGTCTGAATATGTTTTGTGGACGGCACGATCAAAATCATCATCAAGATCAAGTTTCTTCATTTTCTTGAGAAGCTCGTTTTCACGATCCATAAGATCTTTGTATCGCTTGTTCATGATATGGTTCCTTCTTCAGTGTACAAATTTATTATACCACCTTCCCTGGCAGATGTCAACCCCCCCAAGACAATCGTTTTACTAGTTCATTATAACCACCGATATATCTAAAAAACCCATCCTCGTTAATAAATATCTGTGGTACCGTGCGGATCGGCCTGCCTATCTTTTCCTGCAGTTCTTCCTTGGTGATGTCTGTTCCCACGGTTTGGTAATCGACGATAGCTCCGTATGTCTCGCAAAGCTCCTTTGCCTTGGCACAGAAACTACACTGAGGTGTTCCGTAGATTAATACTTTCATTATAGTTCTCCTAGCATGCTGTCGATGTTAAAGTCTTTTGATACATCAATCTTATCGGCATCGGGGTGAATCCCGCCGATGATGTACTGAGTATTCTCATTCTCTTGGTTAGCATTTTGTACAGAGGCAGATCCAATCCACTCTTCAGTCCATGGTAGAGGATTAGATGTGATATCACCTTTGTACGGGGACCGAAGATTGATAGCAGACATTCGCTTGTTACAGAGCCATTCAATATACTGACCACAGATTCGCTCGTTCAAACCGATCATGGACCCGTATTGGAATAGATATCGTGCCCAATCCTTTTCTTGCTCTACCACATCAATATAGATTTGAGTGGCTTCCCCTTCAAGTTCTTTACTGATTGTAGCAAAGTCGTGATCATCCTTTGGAAGGACATTCAAAAGATACTGGGTAAGCATCAAGTGGACATTCTCATCACGACAGATAAGACGGATGATGTTTGCGTTGCCCATCATCTTCTTAAGCTGAGCAAAGTTCCATGAGCACGCAAAGCTCACATAGAAACGAAGTCCTTCCAGAGCGCTGACTGCTACCAGTGCTCGCCAAACTGCTTTCTTATGTTCGTATGTCACATTACCAGTCAGGGCATATTGGATATTGTGCTCACCTAAGGCGTCATAATAGTAACTGATGGACTGAGCACAGTCGGCCACTTCTTCAATATCAAGAACTCCATCAAATACTACACCCGGATCAGGGTATACGTTCCTGATAATATGAGTATAAGACCGATTATGGATAGACTCAAAGAATGACCAGGCCCCCACGAATGCTTCTGTTTCATGATTAGTAACGATTGGTAAGAACATTTCACTGGGTGCTTTACCTTGTTTCGTATCAAGAACGATTTGGCGATAGAGATTTGAGGTGAAGATGTGTTCGTCTGCCTTAGACAGAGAACGGAAATCTGCACGATCATTAGATAGATCAATTTCCTCAGGAACCCAGAACTGACCGATCTGATTCCTGAGCATCTTTTCAATCCTTGGATATTTTACCTTATCATAGCGAGCAATTGCTTGCTCGCCATTGGGATCCAGGAAGATTTTTGAATTGAGATGGTCGGTATTTCTTGCTGTCATTTGATATCCTCTTAGATTACACAACTATCACATTCTTCTTCATCTACTACCTGCTCTATCTCTTCTTCCTCTTCTGTTTCTTGATCTAGAGTATTGCAATAATAGTAGTTCTTGATACCCAAGTTCCGACCCAACATAAAATCTTTCATTAGCTGAGACATCGGAACCTTGCCTTCTTCGTAGTTCTCAGGATTGTAGTGTAAATTAACTGATATAGATTGATCAACCCATTTCTGAAGAACTGCCATAGTAACCAAGTAGCCTTTGGGATTTGGCATATCCCAACGATAGGTATACTTGTTCTTGAGCTTGTGGATTTCAGGAACGACGATTTTCAGAGCACCATCTTTTGAAGTCTTGGTGGTGACTTTTTCTACAGGTGGTTCAATACCATTTGTTTCACCAGTCAACTGAGATGATGACTCGGTTGGGGCAATAGCCATTAGAGTAGCATTGCGAATGCCGAACTTGATCATACGGACACGAAGCTCTTCCCAATCAAACCTGGTCTGGTGTGGAACTACTTTATCAATGTTCTTATTACGACGTTCCCATGGGAAGATACCATCACCGTAGCAGGTCTCTTTATACCATTCACAGGGACCTCGTTCTTCCGCAAGTTTCACAGACTCATCAGTGAGGTAGTAGGTCATTGCTTCCATGTATTCATCGACAACGGCGGCAGAATCGATGTTATAGCCCAGGTCGCGTTTGGCTAGGAAGTGTGCAAGACCAATAATACCAATACCCAGCGCACGAAAACGTCGAGTAAACCTTTCTGCCTGAATGACTGGATATTCTTGGTAATCTAGGAGGTTGTCTAGTGCGCGCACACTCAGACGACATGGCTCTTCAAGATCTTCTACCTTGTTAACGACACCCCAATTGATTGAAGAAAGAGTACACAGTGCAATCATGCCTTCTTCGCCTAAATCATAAAGGCCGAAGTCTTTGATTGCTAGGGCTATTTCCTGGCAAAGATTTGAACTGAGCCAATATTTCTTGCCGTCAACCTTATTGAATGGTCCTTGATTTACTACAGCACTCATGAACTGACTGTATACCCTACCTGTACCTGCAAACTCTTTCAAGTAAGTACCAAGTACAGTCTTGCCATTAGACATAGTGGTCTTACGGATAGAACGCTTCCGTTCATATTTCTCATAGAGTCGACCAAACTCTTCATTATCACCTGCATAGAAAGCATCAAATAAATCGGGAACATCTTTTGGGCAGAAGAACGAAACTTCTCTACTGTCATCAGGAAGGATGCTGTCTAAGAAATAGTCATTCCACTGAACAGAATAATCCATATGGCGTTCGCGGGTTTCTTCTGTCCCTTGATTGTTCTTCAGGACGACCATATCTCCAAACTCATAATGGAACCATGGATAGTGAACCGTTGCAGCTGCACCACGAACACCACCTTGACTACAAGACTTTAGAGCACCTTTCATATACTTGATGAATGGAATCACACCAGTATGTTTGATTTCACCTTGACCAACTTTAGCACCCTCGCCCCTAATATGGCCCATATCGACACCAATGCCGGCTTTCTTTGAGACATACTTGACAATTGATACTGCGCCCGCGTTGATAGAATCTAGAGAATCGCCTACAGGCACAAGAACACAAGAACTGAACTGTTTAACGTTGGTACCTACCCCTGCAGCAACCGGAGTAGGAATAGAGATTTTGTGTTGGGAGATAATGTTGTAGTAGCGCTTCACATATCCCAAACGCTCGTTTTCATTTTCGTTTGCAAATAAGGTAGCAGCAACAGTACCATACCTGATCTGTGGTGTTTCATACACAACGCCATTGGAACGATCCTGAACTAGATACTTGCGGCGTAACTGTTCCATTCCTGCAAAACAAAGAGTATCATCACGATCGGAGTTGATGACATTCGACAATTCTTTTAGTTGATCTCCTGAATACCAATTCAAAATTTCATGGGTGTATACACCACGTTTAATGTTGTCCATGACAATATCATGATACATTGGCACTTCATATGAGCCATATACTTCTTTGCGCAATCCAAAGTTGACCAGACGTGATGCTACCTTATCATAGTTTGGAGTTTTCTCAGTGATAAGATCAGCGGCAGTAGAGATTAGAGTTTCATGAATCTCTTTGGTGGTGATATTGTTGTAGAGCTTGTCATATGTTCGAAGGGCCAGTTCGGATGCAGACACACCATTGATTGATTCGCAGGCCCAACGACACACCTTATCGAATTTCTCTACTTCAAGTGGCTCCTTCTTTTTGTTTCGTTTGATAACTGTAATTGATGTTTCTGCTGTCATATATCATCTGTCCTGTTAGAATATGTTGTCAATCCCGTAACAGATCATCGCGTAAGAATCAACGATGTCTGAAACAGGATTTGAATCTTCCTTTTGTTCGAACATCTCCGCTATATTAACACCAGTCTGTTCATAGAAACAGGCATGCATCATGTCTTTCTTTGCATTGCCTTTACCAGTAAAGTATTTCTTGACTGTGGTTGGTGGAGCGGAAGTATATTTAACCCCTGCTTTCCAGAGCTTCCATTTTAAAAGTCCTGTATTTTCAGCAATATGAAATACACGCCCTTTAGCTGCAAATGCATAATCTTCAATACACACGTCTGTTACTTTAAACGTCCTTATAATAGACATGATCCATTCTGAAATGTTATCGAATCGTTCCATTTCATGCGTATGTGGTGGTGCTAAAAAGCCGTATATGTTATTTGGATATTTGCCTTCTAGTGTTTTCTTTGTTGTGTAGAAGGGATATTTGCCTTCTAGTGTTTTCTTTGTTGTGTAGAAGAATGTTTTACATTTAGAGAAATCTTTACTAGTTCCAACTGTAATAGCAGGCGATGTCATGCTAAAATCAATTGCTGCAAAGTTCATTATTCTTCACCCATTTCCAAACTGTTTTCGTCTGGTAATGGTGAAGAACACATTGGGCAAAAGTTGGGTGTGGAATCTTCTATAGTGACAATGATAAGCTGTTCATCACAAGATTCACAAATTAGTTCTGTTTTGATCATATGAGCTTTCTCTCCTTAGTTATAATATTGATTGCTCAACATATTTTATTAAGGAGAGAAAGCGTTTATTTACATTATTTTAAAAGTTGAACTGTGGTTTGAAAGAACTTGTCTTTTGCTTTCTGTTGTTCGGGCAGAGCATGATACGGTACAAGACATGGGTGTTCTTTGCGTTCAGGATCTTTCACAGGTCCATAGATCCAACCATCATCAAACTTTGCTTTCATCCACGAATTATGTTGATCCTCTGGAGTCGCATCTGGATTGTTGATCGCATATTGAACACCAGCGACTGCCGATTCCCTTTGCCAATAAGGAGCATCATCCCATTTTGGTTGAGTGAAGTCACCAATAGATTCACAATAGACTCGATTGATCTCATGACAGCATTTGGCAATGAATTCTACTCGCATTATAGAGCCTCCAGATTGTCGCCGCTGATAGTGGAAGTTTTGCCATTGTCAAACTTAACACGAAACTTATTGCCACCTAGATCTTCAGCAGTTCCATGCTCATCATGAGACTTAAGATCGGGATTACACACACGGACCCGATTAGCACTAGACAATTCAGAATCAGTTAGTTCTTGAAGCTTTTCAATCTCTTCTTTCTGTTTTTCATTGACCTCTTGGATACGGTCATATAGTTCTTCTGCTGAGCAGTAATAGTCTTTACCCTCAAGAATCTCAATCACTTCATCTTCAGTGAAAACTGGGCAATAGAGATCAAATGCCATACGCTCAATAAGTTCAGAAGTAGCATGAATCCTCTTCATGTTTTCATTGAGTTTTTGATTCCCGACTCCGCCTGATGCGTCGTGAAACATTGCATGTGAATAAGGGTAAACGACATACATATGCCCAGCAAAGAAAATCAGAGTTGCAGCACTAGCAACTTCACCATCTGCATGACAAATAATGTTGGCTTGACTACGCATCATCGCATGGACAATAGAAATAGCTGTAGTTAGACTGCCTCCGGGTGAAGTTGGCTTGACTACGCATCATCGCATGGACAATAGAAATAGCTGTAGTTAGACTGCCTCCGGGTGAATTGATATAGATGTTGATGATATCATGTTCTTGTGCATAGTCTAGAGTAGCAATGAAGTCTACATATTCTTGAAGATCATCAATGACTCCGTATAGGTAGAAATTATGAGTAGCAGAAGTAGGTAGAGAACGTTGCTGAATTTCAGGACTTCCAAATAGCTTATTCATATTAGTGTTTTCCTTTCGGTTTACGAGTACATGATTCAATGATTTTGCTTACATGGTGTTGAATGGATATTAAGATTCCTATGATGATTATGAGTGCGAATAGAATACAGTAATTAGGCACGCCATTTTCCTTTTGTCATTGTAATGATAGTCCGTTTTCCATTTGGATATGTGATCACGTGTGACACTGACCACGTTGAAGGCCCCTTCGCATAATCCACTTTATCCAAATCCATTAGATGTCCTGCTTGGTAAACACCATCTACAATTTTAGCGGAATGACTATGGCCAATATTAACTCGAGAGCCTAGCTTTGTAAACCCTGAAGCCGTGCCTTTTGAACCAGAGACACCTATATGTCCATGCATACCACACTCAATAGAATCACAAATCTTGAATGATTCATCTGTCTTCAAGAATCGCACATTCTCATCAAAGAAATTAACTCCTTCTTTTACTTTGTGCTCTAGAATAGAAAAATCAAAATCGCCACGTTGAATTGCTTTATACATTTCAAGTTGACATTCTAGAAAGAAGACTGCGTTCACTGGATCTGATTTATAGTCTGCTTCTTTTAACCAACGCTTCGCGATGCATATCTTTTAGAATTCTTCGCACTGACATGACATTCGATTCAACAGAATCTGGTCCATGGATATATTGCTTAAACATGAAATACGGATCAGATCTATTATGGTGATTACGAGATTCCATATCGAGCACATCATGTATGAATTGGTATTTTGGACGCAGAGTATCTAACATGTTGCCCGGTTGTTCTCGATAGAAGCAAGCATCAGCTGATACCTCATCTATCTTTTCTACGTGAATATCACCCCAATTGATTGCTTCTACAGGAACGTTCTTGACTGGATAGTCAGGTGCGTAAAGTACATCAAGATCCTGAAAATGACCAGTATCAGAATCTGCAATTAGTTGTCGAACAAACCAATCGCCCTCATCATCAACTTCAACAAGCAATGCTCCGAATACATGATGGAATGAAGCTTTCTGTCCCGTCTTTTTCTCAATGTAATTGCGAAGAGTCACTGCGCCAGTCGTGTACATCATACGACATGGTTCGGTCTTATGAGTAGGTAGACTCTCTAATTGTACTTTGGTGTGTGGAACAATACCCGAATCAGATCTTGTGTACGATTGAAGGCCCGAGAGAGGATTCACAGCCGTAGGCAGTATGTTCAATTCGCCACACCACAAAAGCCCCTGAGCAAGCTGTACAGGTTCATCTAGAATATAATCTACGATCTTTGGATCAAACCACTCGCCTTCGCTCTTTTCGAGATTCTGAAAGCCGTTTAAGTTATAACTAAATGTTCCAACAATGATTTGAGCATCCAGATAATCAGCTGCGGTTTCTAAGCTTTGAAGAAACTGCTCATGTACGAACGTATTGTTCTGAGCACTAGTAAGAATATAGCGTTTTCTGTTTAAAGTTTTAATGTCTTGGTGATGATCATAAAGTGAACCAGATGCAATTGGTTTTTCGTTATGTTCCCACCACTCTTTGTAGTTCTTCTTTGATAGAAAATCGTGAATAGCAGTCTTTGAGATACCTAGGCGTTCTGATATCTTACGCATCGAAAGCCCTTCATTGACTAAACGAAGGACTTCGACTTTAATGTCATCACTATCTAATAGACCTTTCTTTGCCATATAGCTTCATCCTGTGATTCATGTTTGTATACAAGTTTATTTCAGTTTCCCTCGTGTTTTCAATTCGTGTCTATGTTCAGCTTTCATACTTTTCTCCACTTCATGAACGCTAACTTAGCTTTAGGGCCAGACACTGTGTTTTCTCGAATGATTTTCATTAGTTCGGGTTGTGTTACACCTCGCAAAATCATATCATTTATGTCTTCTTTTGTATCTGGTGAGCTTGGCCAGATAACAACTTTCTTCCCTTTGTCTATAGCTTTCTCTATAAATGATACGATATCAGGGCTCCTTGGTTGATTATCGAAAATGAAGACGTCTGCATCAGCTCTCAATAGATTAGCATCGCATGTAGCCAAACAGTTATCAACGAATAGACTATCTAAAGGTCCTTCAACACAGTACACGGTCTTTGTACGATCAACTTCATACTTACCGTAGATCTTATCTACATTAGGGTCTGTTTTGATTGAAAGATATCTTAACCCTTTATTAGATAAAGACCGGCCTTGAATCATTTCAATCTCGCCATCATCACTATAAAATGGAATGACGATACGTGACTCACTTGGGAAGTTATCACTTAGCGGATCATGTGATATGCTCTCAGCAGTAATACGGAAATCTTCTGACCAAAGAAGACGGTCGATTTGTTTTTGATTAAATCCACGCTCGCGCATGTACTTGATCGCGTCATGCGTATCTGGAAGCTCAGATAGCGGCTGGATACCTGCTAGAGTCTTTCGAGAATCACTTCTGGGGGCTTCTTCTGGTTCAGGTGATTGGTTATTCAGGGTAGGTTTCTCGCGATGCTTAGAAGTGCCTCCAAGATCATCGAGCCGTGCTTTCATTTGATCACGTTTGTATTCATCAAAATCATTTGGAAAAACATCTTGCATGAATGTCCAAAATGAATGGCTATATCCACAATTGTGACATATAACGTTCAGATTATGATTTTTGGTATAGAAGTAAAAACGTGCTTTCTTTAGACTTTTTTCTGAATCGCCGCACACTGGACAACGACAGTTGAACACATTAGATGATGCGGATGCACTCTTAAAACGATCTAAACGAAACGATATTCGATGCATCCAATCTAAATCAGTAAAATAATCTCGTTTAAAGAACATGGTCAATAAATATCCAATAGAATAATGACAATATATTATAACAAAAAGCTTGGGCTGGATACACTTTCTTATACATGTCATGAGCAGTCGTTGATTCTAAAGCTTTAACTTCCGAAGTCTTCTTTTTGATGAGCTTATCTAGTTCATCAATTTGCTCTAGCGTAAGAGAAGCAATACGAAGACTCATTAGACGTTCAAGATATTCTTTCTTAACTCCCTTCTTAACCATATGATCTTCAATATCTAAAGTCTTCATCTTTCCTGGATTAGAGAGTGTATTCCATTCGAGAATAAAAAGCTTCTTATTGCGAAGAAAATCTAATTCATCTTCGAGAATACTAATCTGCTTTTGTCGACGCGTTTCATATTTCTCAACACGATAATTAACAAACTCGACTAATGCTTCGTATACAGATGGATACTGTTTAAGCTTTCCAGTCGTGTCCCACATCGTTACGTTTTCAGATTGGCGAGATACTAGTTTGAAAAGCTTCTTCAGCTCAGTAGTATCAAGCTTGCCAACCTCACGCGGAATTTTGATTTCGAAATCAAATCCAGTCTCAGTCGAGTTGTTATTGAAGTCTTTGACTTTCCCCTTATCCATGAGATCGACAAGAATAGCCTTAAACTTATCTACCCCATATCCAACTGGAAGCTCTGTAACTCGGAGCGTAGTTGTATTAACTACTTCGAGCACACCATGCAATTCATACTTACCTTGTTCCTCACCATCTAGCACCTCACCAGACCACCCTAGAAACGCTGGTTTCAGTAGACGCTGTATGGTTCTATTCTGGATTTTATCGCCGCTTAGAAGACGCTCTACAAGGCCGGACACTTTGACTGGATCGCGTGGAAGAATCTTAACAGAATGTCCGGTTCCAATGCCAACTGATCCATTCAGAATCCACATTGGTAGAATGGGAAAGAAATTGAAAGGCTCAACTTTATCACCATCTTCATACCGATGCCCAAGAATGCAATCATCGTCAGGGCGAATGTATTCACGAAGGTACTTGCTTGGTTTGGTATAAATGTAGCGATGACTAGATGATTCAGAACTTAAAATAGAACCAAACTGGCCCAATGGTTCGAAAAGATTAACATTATTTGAGCCAGGGTAATCTTGAGCAAGACCGACGATTGTATCGCCCATACTCCCTTCACCATGTGCGTAATGCGTTAGGAGTGCAAACTTACCAGCCGCTTGTGCACACTTAATTTCCGATTGTCCATTCATCAACATTCCATATACAGCTTTGCGCTGGGAATCTTTAAACCCGTCAATAACAGATGGAATTGAACGAACATTATCAAGATTTGAGAAATCTTTGAAGTCAGTATTGAAAAAGGTTTCAAGTTTCATTTACACATTCTCCGCAAGCCATTCTTTACGCTGATTTGCCATTCGTTTATCAAATGCTAGATCTACTGATTTGAAATCGTTTTCATCTTCATATACAAGAGGCTCGTGGTATGTTTCATCATTCATGAACTTAGTAAAATCTTTAGTTGTCCACGTCCCTAGACCCTTGAACCATTTCATCGTATGCTTTGGTGCAGTCTTTGCCCATTGATCATAATCATCGCGACTAAAGAATTCTTTACGTGTTTTTCCATGTGTTGCAACAATAATTGGTGTTTTGAGTCGATAGAGCAAACCTTCTTTAACCAAATTAGGCCAGAACTGCTGAAACATGTTCACAATAAGCCCTGCTATATGGTTTCCATCTGGATCATAATCTGCAGCAATCAATATTTTGTTAAATCGCAAATCTTCTTTCTTTACATCATGCCCAAGTTTAAGACCGACGATTGCCATAATATTAGCAAATTCATCATTCCCTGTCAACCGTGAGATTTTAATATCACGAACGTTTAGAGGTTTACCCTTTAGAGGATAGACACCAACATATTTTGGATCTCGTGATGATAGAATAGTTTTCGCCGCCGAGTCACCCTCTGAAAGTGCCAGAACACATTCTTGACGGTTCTTACTTGTTGCATCATCAAACTTAACAATCTTCTTAAGAAAGTTGTTGTTTTGAGTTTGCTTATTCATCTTGCGAAGTTCAGCAAGCTCTTTTTGGCGTTGTTGAGCTTCTGCCCAGTCAAGTACTCTCTGTACTACTTCAGACTTGATGATCTTGTTAATAAACTTGTCAGTGACTTCAAACTCAGTTCCAAAGTCTTTCACATCAGTAGACATAAATTCTTTGGTCTGTGATGTGAACATAGGGGCATTGATTGAACAATTGATAAAGATGAATAGTTGTTGCTTGATATTGTTTGGTTTAACATCAATCTTATGTTTCTTCTTAATATAATCACGCAATTTAGAAGTAATCTGATTCACTACGTAATCAATGTGTGACCCACCGTTAAATGTATCCACACCATTTACGAATGAGACATGGCGAAAAGTATCATCGTCTGACGCGGCAACTGCAACTTGCCAATGCTCATTTGAATCTTCAATAGACTCAGAGACAAACATTGAAATATAGTCTTTAAACTTATTGACCTTAATTAAAGTATCATTAAGGTAAACTTTGATTCCTGGATTGCAGCCTGCTACGTCGTAGACGCGTTTCTCAATGCGTTTGATATTATCTTCATCAAGACTACACTTTAGACGAGCATAGTCTGGTGTGAATGTAATCGTAGTTCCTTTCTTATTACTAGTCTTGATCGTAGGTTCAGACTTCTCTGAAAGGTTATTGCGAAACGTTTGAACAAAAGACTTTTTAGTATCAGCAGTCTCAATTCGAAACTCTTTACTAAACAGACTAGTTAGCTTTGCGCCCAGTCCATTAAGACCTGCACTAAAGCGTTCATCGTCTCCAAAGTTAGAACCAGTACGTAGTTCACCAAAGATCATTGATGGGATGTACGTCCCGTATTCTGGATGCTTTTGAACAGGGATTCCACCATCATCAGAGACTTGGATTTCACCTGTAAGAGGCGAAATGTTGACCCGAATAGTAGTTACTGTCTTGCTACGACGATGCTCGTCGACACTGTTAGAGATGATCTCGTCGAACATCTTTATAATAGCTGGATTATAGTTAAGCTCTTGGAGTTTCATCTTTCCATCAACTGGAACAAAGAACTCCATGGTCGAATTGGAAATACTCCCTATGTACATACCTGGGCGTGCAAGCACATGATCACGGGAAGATAATTTCCTATATTTAAGTAAATCCATTATAAATCCTATTTCGTAACTCTAAAACTGTTGAGCCGATCATCAAGACCGGCTCATGGAATTCAATTTATTCAAACATTTTCTTCATGTCTCGTATATTCTTTGCTGATAGCATGGCGACAGTGCAATCTTTAACTGTTTCGATATAGGCATGATATCCGCTTTCGAATTTATCATAGTACTCAGGTGTATTATACATGTTTGCTAGCATTTGTACACCTTCATCGGACTCGGCAAACCGTTCGTTTATTTCTTCAACGGTATAAGACCCATTTCCATCTCTATGATCTTTGATTTGTCCAATAATCTCAGCGGTATAAATGCAGCGCTCAACAACATCTTGATCAGACGCTTGGCTATATGAAGTAACCGAAAGCCCAACTATAAACGCGACCATAACAAAATTAGTTTTCATAATATAAACACTCCAAGTCTTTAAAAGGCTGGTTCATCATGAATAGAATCGTTATCTTCAATCATATTCCTCTCAAAGATATGATCCCATTCTTCAGAGGTGATTCCTGTCATGATGAATTCACGTTCGGATGTGGTCAAGTGAGGCATCACCCATTGGATGAACTCTCCGGCTTCCCACTTATCAAGCTGTTCTTGAGTGACATCGATATCCATAGTACGTTCAATCTTGAGTGACATCGATATCCATAGTACGTTCAATGCCAGAAACTTGAGATACGCGAGTGATTTTCATTACATAGCTCCTTCAGCAATGTCTTCAAGAGTTGTCACAAGGCCATCAAAATCTTCATTTGGTCCAAGCATGGATGCCATCGTCAGAGCAACCTCTTCATCAAGACCAAACTCTTCGGCCAATGAGCAGATGTAGTGCTTGCGGTTCTTATAGCCACGCTCTTCATAGATAGTCATGATGTAATCTCCATTCCAGTTTACAATTTCATTATAACAAAGATTATATGATCTGTCAACCTTTGATGTCGAGAATTTCATTCCAACTGGTTTCACCACTATCAATAAGTGCCTCAAGCTCTGACACAAGCAATTTTGGATTACGTGTCTTGATTCGTACATTGTTCTTATTGTCACGACTAATTTCATGATCAAAATCACCACGCATACCTGCCATACGTAATTTAGTATATTCTTCATCAGTCAGAACAATGTGAAAAGTTGCCATGATGTATTCTCCATTTCAGTTTACAATTCCATTATAACATCCGACAATAGACGTGTCAACCCACCGTCGTCAAAATATACAGATTTTTTGATGAGCTCTCTGTCGTTATAGTAAGCATCGATGATCAATTCAATCTCTTGTCTCAATGGTTGAAGCTCAAATATAAAACGATCTGATGTGCTTGTCAAATGATTTCCGACAATTAAGCAACCGCGATCAGCTTTGAGCCCTTTCATATTTTCAAGTGCCATCGAATACGCACAGCACTGTAACATATATTTGTACAGCTTTGTGCGTCCAAATCGATTTGATATAGAAATTGGTCTACGACTATTCTTATGATCTATGATAGTGAGGTGATCATAAAGCATTCCAATACAATCAACACGACCTGCATATTTAAGATCAGTATGATATAACGCAACTTCTGTAGCAACGAGTAACTCGATCTCATCTAGATATTGCTTTACTCTATTAAAAAGAACGCGTGCCTGTCCTTTAAGATCCAATCGATTCAAACGGTTTTGTAGATACAACTCATTATAATCGTGTAAAGCGTTACCACGATCAGCCGCTTCTTGTGTAATACGATCTGCTTCGTCATGCCCTATTCGATTTCTCCAATCTTCAAGCCCAGTATCATTTGGATCTTTAAGAATAGATAGGAAAGAAGTCGTCGATGGGAAGTTTCCATAGGGTGTTTTGTACAAACGAGGAGATCCTTCTATAGTTTCAATCTCATCAAATGTAAAATCTGTTTGCCATGGAAATTGTTTGAATTTGAGCATCTAATAGTCTCTTATACGAAAAAATCTAATAGTCTCTTATACGAAAAAAACCCTCATATACAGAGGGCTATTATAACATAATTTATCGAAAAGTGTTATTCGTCGTCAGCTTTCCAATTAGCGTCAACGTAATCAAAAAACTTTTCCTTTTCAGTATCGTCTAGATCTTCAGGAGAATCGACACCCCATTTATCTAGTGCCTTTTGGAAGAAGATCTCATACTGAGAATCAGCTTCTTCTTTTTCGGTGATAAAGTCTTTGAATGATTTCATAGTTTTAACCTTTAGTTTAGATCCAGAAGGTATGCTGTTTGATCGATGAGTTTCTGAATTGCAATCAACTCATCTTTAATACCTTCAAGAGAAGAAGGTTCAATAGATCCAATGACGCCAGAAATAAGTTGTCGATAGACAGTCAGTTGATTGAGTGCATCTACACGATCGTATTTATTTTGAATCACATGATTGAATTGTCCTACTAACTTTCCACCAGTTGCCATGTACTTCTCGGCTAGACTTCGGTATGGGAAGTTAGTGCTTCGTAGAACGATCCAATAGCTTCATGTGATGCATATGATTTAGTCATGAGATGCCAAACATGCGCCTGTGTGGTAAGACGCATGCTCTCGGCAATGACTTGATTGAAGCGACTATCATGATCCCGTGCTTCTGGAACATTGATAGCTTCTGTGATGAATTGATGTAGCGATTTCATATCTTGTTTCTCTTAGGCGTAGTTAACAATGAAGCTCTTCCAATCAAACCCTTGACGTGTAGCGGAACGAATTTGTAGACCACGAACCAGCATCCGTATATTTGGCTTTTTGGGTGATTTCTCAAGTACATCAATTACTTCATTCATTTCAGATTCAGTGAGAGTAAGACCGTCTGGTAAAGGAATGTTGGGAGCAATCTTCCGCATGAGACTATAAACTTCTTCATCAGTAGGGTCAATTTCAAGCATGAGTCCACGGGTGCGCAGTGCGCCATCTGGATCAAGTTTGTCCATCTTCAAGTTAGAGATGAAAATAACCTTACCTTCGAAGTCAAAGAAGCTTGGAACTTTACCTTCTTCTTCATCATCATCTGAAAAATCATCAGGGTGGATAATATCAGATGATTTCTTTGACCAGGCAATTTTACGCTTGGGCTTAGTATCAGTCGCACCTTTTAGGATGTTACGAGCTTCTTGGTCACCAAAGACACTATCGGAATCATCAAACAAAATAAGATCTTTACGGTGCCGATACAGTAGGCGATAGAGTCCAGATGCTGAGATGGAACCGGCATTCTTGAAGTAACCTTCGCCATCGCTTAGACCAAGTTCTGAAAGAGCCTTTTCTACGTTATGTGTTTTACCTATACCACCTCGACCACCAATAAAGACAGCGTTGGTGACGCCCATCCAAAGCATTCTAACAGCTTCTTCCATATCTTCAAGCTGCTGTTCAAATGCAATTCGTGGAAGACCTTTAGATTCAAGTTCTTCAACTTCTGGGCTTGATGTGTAAGTCTCTTCACCTGAAGATCCTTTATTGACCTTAACTGTCATGAAGACTTCAGCATCTAAACGATCTTCATATTTACGAGCAACTTCTGGTGTGAAGTTAAGCTTAGTTCGCTTTCCAGTGCTTTCAATTTCTCTAGGCGCAATCTTTTCCATTGCTTCATAGATTTTAATTGCAGTCTGTTGCTTCTCTTTAGGGAAAAGCTTCTTGAAAGCATTATACATCTTGGATTTAGAAACAGGAAGTTCGCCAATAGACTCTAGATGCCTAGCAAGCTGTACATAAATGCTTTCTGTTGCTTCAGTTAGTGTCTGCTCATTAAGAAACTTACTATATCCCGTTCTAGGCTTAGAACTAGAAGTCATAAAATCAACAAGATAGGGGAGAATCTTCGCCATGGATGTATTGTATTCAAAAGCAAGATTGTAGATGTGTTTCCCTTTAGAGAATAAGTCGACACTAACTACCGACGCAGTATCAATTCGTTTACTCATCCAATTGAATCGAATACTGTCATAGCCAGAGACTGATTTGGACATGAAGAAGCGAATACCAAAACCAGAATCTTGACTATTAGTATATTGCTCAATACTAGGCATTCTAGCCAGTTTAGTACTGAGATTACGGGATAGATAAGATGCAACTAGAGTTTCAACTCGATCCATAGACTGCATACTCACTGCAGCCTCTGTAAGCCCCTGCTCACCAGGGGCAATCTCCTTTAAAAAAGTCTTAAATTGTTTCATTGTCAATTCTGTGTCCTATAAAGTGTGTACACCTTTATTTATTATGCTAAGGATTCCTCTGCAATCAAGAACTCTTTCACAATACCAGACCGAATAATGTCTTGTGGACGATATGTAATAACATCAACAGTCTCGGAAGGCATACGATCAATCACTTCCATGAATTGACTGAAGCCTGACTTATCGCCACGACGATGGAGATCATTCTGCTTAAAGTCTCCGCAGAAGATGATACGAGAATTGATCCCTGTACGAGTTAGCACAGTTGATAGCTCATGATAAGTCATACTCTGGAACTCATCTACAATGATAATCGAATCGTCAAACGTGCGCCCGCGTAAGAATGATGTATTATGGAACTCTAGAAGATTCTTAGACTTCAAGTTATCATAGTTATTAGATTTAAAAGTGAGAAGTTCATCACAAAGAGCTTTATACGCGCTTTCATAAACCTCGTTCTTTTCATCTTCGGTTCCTTTCAAGAAACCAATATCTCGAGCTTGGACAGCGGAGCGAACTAATACGATCTTATCATAGACTGTGCCCTTATCAAGTACTTCTGATAGAGCGCAATAGAGAGCTAGAGCAGTTTTACCAGTACCAGCAGATCCTACTTGGAAAAGAACAGGAATTTGTTCGTAGTAAGACTGTATGAATTGTTCTTGCGGGAATGTTTTTGGTTGAAGGGCAACAAGATGGTGGGTAGAGAAGTTTTTACTTGCAAATGCTTTATGTTCGTCGGCGGTGGCATCAATGAGTTCGAGTTTGCGCTTAGCCTTGGCCATACAGCAGTTCCTTTTGTTGTTTAAGTAGTAAAGTAGAAGTTTTCACATACCTCTACTCACATAACTATTTATCTTTAAGTCATTCCTTCTCGCTTTAACCTCTCTATATGACGTTCTTCACACATCCAAAGATATGAAATGAATTGAAGTACTTCTATATAAGTTACAGGTGAATCATTCCGTTCAGTGTATCCCTCGATCCAAGTCATGAACATCAACTTGGTATAAGCATTTCCATCCATAACTTGAAGAAATGTCGAAACAATATCACTATTATCAGCTTTTGGATTTCGAACTATATCATTGTACATTACTTTGAGCTGATCATACCAGCGTTCAGCCGCAAATGTTCTTGCAGTAATAGATCGAAGTTTAGCTAGTTCCTCCCAGTCAGGAGTTTCTTGTTCATGAAGCATTAGACACCCCCAGAACGGGTATTGATAGTATGTCCTTTACCTTTGTTCTTTGCAATCTCCTGAAGTCGGGCATTGAAGTTATCACTTGTTTTCATACCAGGATTGGTTGAATATGAGACAAGTGGAGTTCCAATCTTCA
>Ga0209300_1000529_pt1 | contig 19040 bp, 14 predicted proteins | sample Shrwel_input2_RT_FD_187535 | JGI IMG/M metagenome (GOLD analysis project Ga0209300, IMG submission 187535) | Subsurface microbial communities from deep shales in Ohio, USA - Utica-3 well 1 S input2 RT (SPAdes) (version 2) ... | reverse complement strand
GTAACTCTCATAGTCTTCGCCAAAGTGATTCAAGGTATGCAGTGCTGCATCAGTATGCTTGCCACTGAAATCACCAATAGCACTGGCGCTGTTGAAGAACATTTCAGCACCAGAAACTCCGCTATCATCAGCCATAATGCGTGATCGCCACTGAGATCCAGCTTCACTGTTTAGTCCAGATTGATAGGTACTTGTGTCAGTAGCTACGGCCTGCTGAGCTTGCTGCTGATGCGCATTCAACTGTCCATCTATACCAGACAGATTGGTTTGGTAAGCCGATTGAGCTGCGTTGAACTGAGTTTGAACTGTTGCTGCATCCTCGTAGCCGCCCAATACACCCGATTCAACTTGGCTTTGAGTACCACCAAAAGTAGGTGCAGTTGATGACAAGCCTTCATTTGAGCGCGGCTGAATTGATCGTAAATCGGCTCCGGTAGCCATGGCCATAACAGTCATTGCTGCTTGATAATCATTGTCCCGTTCAGCGGGCGTTGAAGAATTGCTATAGGTTAAAGACTCCATAGCTGCGGCCACATACGCCTGATTATCATCAGGTAACAAGCGCTGATACATTGGAAGGTTTTCACGTAATCGGTTACCGGCTTCAACATGCTGGTTCATATAGCGACCTAAATAATCCATGACTTCAGGATTATCCGCCGCTAATCGGGTTAACGTCGCACCATCAGTATTTCTTTGTCCTGATAGACTGTAGCTGGCCTGATCAAGCTCACTAAAGCGGTTTGATGCCGTGACAACGTCTTGTGCTGAACTCTGAAGAGACTGATAGTCTTGGTTAGACAAGGACATCTCAACGCCAGAACGTCTTGAATCTGAAAGGTCCTTAACCATTGCATCGCGATACTCAGCACGTCGTGAATCACTTGATGCCAAGCTTTGCATCTCCCCAGTGAGCGTATTTGCGGTCGTAGATCGAGAACTGCCTTCTGATGACTCAACTTGGCCACTAAAGTTACCACCTAGATCCAACCCAGCTCGTAACCGTGATATTTTTGGCACTCTTGAGGATTCAGGCTTATCGACTCCAGGCAAGCTACCTTGTGGGGAGTCATTCCCCCCTGTACCAAGTAATCTTCCCAAGAACCCTTTGTCTGCTACTTCTTTATCACCGGTATTTGTAATAGTTCCATCGCCACCGACCCTTAGGCCTCCCGATAACACGCCAGATACCAAGCCACGTACAGCGTCTTTTTTATCGTCTCCGAAACCATACCGTGTTTGCAGGTCATCAGTAACCTGATTAACAACGGCGCTAGATGCGGAATTAGAAGAACCGATCTGACGTCCAACCGAAGAAAGGTTGTCGTAACTTAGCTTTTCACCAAAAGTTCGACTCATGGTATTGCCAACCTGACGACTAAAGGCTTGAGTTGCCTGAGTCATGGATTCTTTTGCAGAGCCGACCATTGAACCCACTGCGTTTCCGACAGAGAAACTGCTTAGTAAGTTTGACGCACCGGTCATTGCAGAACCAGTGAGGGCTGAATTTTGGAACATTGACTGTGATTGCATCACCGGGGCATTTTTTGAGACATCTGGACTAGCCAGCTTTTCATCAATGGCATCGCCGTTTTGAAGACGTCCAGCCAAGTGGGTTGCGGTTATTGCTGAGCCATACACGAGCATGAGCGAAATTGCCGGAACACTCGACGCCAACATGCCGCCAGTAGCTATCCAGGTTTGCAGCACTGAATCCATCTGCATCATCCCAGCAAAAGATGGCACTTCTGTACCTGCAAAGGCATCAAGAGCCGACATTTTCCCTGCAACGGTTAAATGAATATACAGGTTAATGATGGCCATGACAGGCATCCAAAGTTGAATCCAAAGCAGGATTAACAAGTACTTCCCGGCCATTCGCATCCCGATTTGGCCAAGGGCTATCACAAAGGCCATCAATGGGGTGATGGCGTAAATGAAACCCTCAAAAAACGTCATCATCGGACGAACAATGCTTTGGAACAGGGTCTGCTCCGCCGCCCATTGCGTATTGCGCTGCTCAATTGCTTGGTTAACCATAACGGCTGCGGTGAAAGCTTGATCATCCATATACTTGCCCGTCACGCTTTGTTCATAAATAGGCAAAAGCACTGACGCGGTCATGTACTCTTGGGTGTTAACCGAAGCCAAACCAAGGTTATTCAGTGCATTTCGGATCACGTCATCAGTATCCGTTGCTGACGAAGTCCCCAATGAGGCTGACAAAACCTGTTTAAGCCTTGGAATGAAGGTTGATTCTGTCATGAGTTTCAGCTGGCTATAGGCATCGGTGCAGTCCAAATCGCTACTGCTACCACTTAGCATGATGCGCGTGCCATAAATGCGCGAATCAAACCTAATCGCAGTCATCGGGTTAGGATCACTTAGCACCTGATCTAGGTTCTTTTGGCCTATGTCGATGCCAATCAAGGTGCATTCTTTGATGTAGTTAAACCACGATTGTTCGATATCTGAGCCACCGACACGATTTGCATCACCCAACCCAGAGCGATCCATCACCTGTTTTCTCACTTTAATCAGTGACTGTAAACTGGATGCAAAGCCGTATTCCGTCATGGCGGGAGTTGAGAACGCCGTTTCAAACAATCGCGTGATTTGAAAGCCAACAGTCGAAATCGTACTGCCTGCGGCAGCAACACCGATGGGCACATTATCAACCACTCGAACTTGTCCCGTGTACGCATCCTCAATGCTCACTCGGGTACTGGGTCCAAACATGGTTGCAAAGACTAGCCATGAGACTAAGACGTGTTGAAAGTTAATCCCACGACCACCTTGCATTAAGGCCTGAACAGAGACCATCAATACCCCAATGAGCAAGCCAATGCGAACCATTGAAGTAAAATCGCCTGTACCAGTGATCATCGCGACAGCGTTCAGGACCTGCTCTAAAAAAGCCGAATCCCCGATGGAATAGATTTCCCACATGACCTATTCCCCCAGCGCCGTAGATTTAACGGTGTAATAACGCTGTTTGCGAATGGTCTGAATCACCTGGTTAAAATGCGCCAGCAATTCTTGCTCTGAGCCGTATCTTCGCTGCAACGCAGCGTACTCCTCATTGATTTGGCGACGTGCACGTTCAAGGTCTTCGGTTAACAACTTCGCATAGGCATGATCTTCCACACCAGATGGCGCAGCTCTTGAAGCAAACGACCTAGCAGCCCCTTCATTTAATGCAGAGAGTGTTCGAATCATGCCGCCAATGCTTGCAGGAGCCGAGGTCATAAAAGCCTTTTCGGTGGTGCTAGCTGCCCCAGTATTCCGAGCAAACTTAAATATAATGCCGTTACTAGAACCTGTACCAAGAAGTAAATTTTCGACCTGAGTTGATAACCCGGTTAGGGTCACGTTAGCGATTGTCGGATTTAGACAGCCGTCTTGTGTCACTGTGTCACATCGGTACATAGCAACGTTACCGCCATGAATTAGATGCTCAATAGTCACTTTATTGCCATTCAGTCTGGTCAGTTTTGGGGCTTTACCTTGACCATCAGCCGCATTCGCTAAATCACCAACGATGATCGAGCCAGTCACCGACATAACCGCTTCAAGAAAACGATCATCCCCCGATGCAAACCAGCTTGATGCCGAGTGACGTTTCAATGCTCGCCAAACCAAATTACCTTTAATCGTTTTGTTCACATCAGATGCCGCGACACTTGAAGCATTCTCATAAGGGTTCTTACCGTTGGACTCACTCCAACTGGTAAAAACGTCTCCAGCCCCTTTGAGAGAGCTCAACATGCTGGCTTCTGTTTGCCCCTTCTTACCAAAAGCAGCCAGAGTATCGTTCACGACTCCCTGAGCCATTTGACAGGAATTGCCAAAATATTCGTTCAACTGCTGGATTTTCTTTTGCAGTGTCTCCATGTGCTGGGAGCATTTCTCACACATAGCACTGAGCGCCAATTGGAATGCGTACCCCTTGGCATTTGCCGCTACAGAGCGAAGTAATTGAACAAACTGATCCGCGTTAACAAATGACAAACTTCCAGCGAACATATCAATGCCGCCACAACCTGCTTGGAATGACGGAGGCACCATTGAGACGAGGTTCTCGTTCATGATCCTGTTACGGACAACAACGCTTCCACCAGATATCACACCACGCCGTTGACTCTCGAATACACCAGGCGCAGTGGTGTTGGTCATTGAACCAAACAACTGATTCATCTCCTGTTGCAAGCTTGCTTGGCTCATAGACGAAAAACCAATCGCACAGGCGATTAGCGATACTTGGAATACTTTTTTCATTGTTATAACCCTCCTTGTGCACGCAGATAGCGAACAAGGAACTCAGGGTCCTGTAATATCTTTTCGTTAAGCTCTTGGGCTGACATCGCGAGTGACACGCCGGGTTGAACAGGTCTGGTGGCATAGTAAGTTTGATCGTCAATCCAACCGGCTTGATGGGCTGCAAGAATGATTCGATTATTGAGCTCATCAAGGCTCATTGCGCCTTGGCCAATCGGAGTGATGACATTAGGCGGATCAACTAAGAACACGGCAGGGACAGTCGTAACGGACAAGGATTGAGCTTGTCCTGAATCGACTTTGTAATTAGGAAACTCTCCACTAGGTAAAGGCAAGCCATCGACTGCAATAGCAAACACCTCGAAACCATAGTTCAAAGCCATGGATTCGATGATAGGCGCTTGAGCATGGCAGTAAGGGCAATCCGAACGATAGAAGAAGAACAAGCCAGCCCGTTTTGCTACTTCACCTAAAGCAATATCTCGTTGAGCGCCAGCTTCTCGATCCATCCGATTGGCAGCATAGGTAGCCAAGGGTCTGCGACTGATTTCATCCAAAACAGGATCACCCATGACAACCTGCTGACTAACATCAGCAAATAGTGAGCCCTTATCCATCATAACGCGCTGAAGATACAGATAGGCTCGGACGTTCTCAGTGGTCGGCTCATCAATTGCCTTATCCATGAACGACTGCATGTGCTCACGAAACCAAGCAGCACTGAAAGGCTTTAGCCCGCTCTGACTCGACTCTGCCGCACCTGATTCCGGCTTTATAGGCTCTTCATCCTCCGCTGGCTCAGGAATGACCTGATACCAAAACCAGCCTTCCTGACCACGCTGATAGAATTGCCCATCACTAGCATGGGCGGGCAGGATGAATAGAAAGAAAATAATGATTGGGATGGTCACCCATAGGATGAACCAAGGGAACAAGGGGGTTCTCATTGTCAGCTCCAGAAAATTTCATAGAGCTAACATGCTAATGATCCCGGTAAGAGCGATTGGCCAGATAGATGAATGAATCGTGTGTTTTTCTGACTAGCTGTTGTGACCAGTAACAACAGCTAATTTTAACGAGCCAAATTTATGATTGGACCGCTTTGAGCGAATAGCAGAGATTACCTTCTAACCAGAATTCCCTTAAGAATGTCTGGTTTGACTGTAAAACCAGACATCTTCAGTCTGAATTGAGTAATGCTTGGTTCGCATAACCTGTCTGATGAACTCAAGGAAAGATGAACGAGCCATGCAAACCTCCATTGTTAATTATCGAGTGTGTTACTGAGACTTCTTAGTAACACCTGATGAGAAGGAAGCCAAATCAAGATAAGCTATTGATATTAATGGCATTGCATCGTTTCTGGGTGGAGGCATTACTGAGAAGCCTCAGTAATGCAGTAAATTAAAAGTAAATTAAGTCCTTAACTGGCTTCTTAAGTTATTGATTTTCAGTAAAATCATAAGTATAAATTTGTTTTGCCTTTTGGATGTTACTGAGAAGTCAACATAATAACTGTTAGAGGCCAAGGGGAAATCTCATGAAGGTAACTAAACTATTAACATTAACACTAGTATTTTTATCGTTAATTGGTTGCTCTACGGAGAAGTCACCCAGCCAAATTTACGAAGAATACAATTCAAGGGTAACTGACGGTGTTAGTTACGAAGAAGACAAAGCTTACTATACGAAACAAAAACAACAGGAGGTCGAATCGAAGCTTCCACAGTATATGAAACAAATGAACAAGTCGCGAGATGATGTTATCGAGCTCTATTTAAACCTCTCCAGAGAGGTTGCCAAGTGCAAGGAGATAACGCTCGACAGTGAAGTTATAGAGGGCGACACTGCTCTACTGGAATATTCGCAAAAAGATGTGTGTGGAAATGAGTCGGCTACGACGGAAAAACAAAAAGTCAGAATGAAAAATGAAGGTGGATGGAAAATTGACGAGGTTGAAATTAGCCTCTAATCGGGTAACCGGAGGTTTCTAGCCTCCAGTCCCCACAACACCCTGCATGCGGATCCGCACAGGGCGTTTCACTCAGAGTAGTGAAGCTTGATCCATCCATCGCGCAGTGTGACTAAACCTGCCTTCGTCAAAAATTCATTAGATAATGCCTGATTGATCCCAGGGGTTTTTGAGCTGCGCCACGGGCCTTTGCTTGTAATTCCACAGGCAACTGCCGCTTGAACATGCACACCCAATCTCATTAAATTTCTTACCTTGGTGCTTGGCTTGCGCCATTGCCGCCAGTAGGCCATTCGTACTCTGCGTCGGATCCAGTGATCCAGATCACAACACAGCTGATAGCTATTGGCTATACCAAAATAGTTGATCCAGCCGCGTATGTACTGACTGGTTTTAAAGAGCTGGTAGCTCATGCTGACGCCCCAGTTTCGGTTGGTTAATTCCCGTATTCGCTGTTTAAATTTCAGCAGCGTGTTCGGGTGCCATTTGATATGTCCATTCTTGAATGTAAATCCCAAGAACTTACTCTCGCTGGTTTTCACCACCTGACTTTTCTGTGTGTTTATTACAAGTTTTAAGCGGTTTTGCAGGTAGTGAGTGATGCTGTGCAATACACGTTTTCCTGCTCGCTGACTTTTCACCAGAATGATGAAATCATCAGCATAACGAGCAAACTTGTGGTTACGCCGCTCCAGTTCCTTGTCCAGAGGGTCAAGCATGATGTTGGCCAGCAGCGGTGATAACGGACCACCTTGCGGTACACCTTCTCGCGTCTCGTGGAAAAGCTGGTTATCGATAAACCCAGCTCGAAGATATCGTGCAATCAGTTGCTTTAGTCGTTTGTCATGAACCCGTCGGTTCAACAGCGACATAAGCAAATCATGATTGACACGATCAAAGAACTTAGACAAATCAACATCCACAGCAATACGCCGTTTCTGTTTGATGATTTGCTGTACCTGCTTCACTGCTTGTTGCCCATTTCGTCCGGCTCGGAACCCATAGCTGTGTTCTGAGAAGGTTGGATCGAAAATGGGCGTGAGCACTTGAGCAATGGCTTGTTGAATAACGCGATCCGTCACCGTTGGGATGCCAAGCGGTCGCTTGCCTCCATCAGGTTTCTCTATTTCAACGCGCCGAACGGGTTTGGGTCGATAGTAGCCGGAACATAGTTCTGACTTTACTGCCTCCCAGCCACCGGCCTTTACCCATGCAGGGAACTCATCGACAGACATACCATCGACTCCTGCGGCTCCTTTATTGGCCCGAACTTGTTTCCATGCCTGCAGTAAGTTTGCTGGTTGCAGCATTTGTTCGAACAGATTGTTGCTAAAGGCTGGCTTCAGGTCAATACGCTGAGTCACGTCATTGCCAGTCGGCATTCGTGTATTCAAGTTTGACAAGGCTCCTCCTTTCTCTGAATGTTTGGGCCTTCACCTTGTCCAGCCCATTACGACTGGCATTTGGCTACTACGCCCTCTGCTGACTTCTGTTTACTCACGATCAGAGTTACCCCTGAACGCGCTATCGGTTTTCATCTTGTTTGCTTCCTCAGAACGATGACTTCAGAGGACCGAGGCACTTGTATACCAGAGCCTGACTGGTTGCTGGGCCGATCGCACGGTAAACAGATCTCCCCAGATAAGAACATGAACTTTCACTGCGCAACTGCCTCATTTACGGTGGCCGTTAGATCACTTGGCTTCGCTGTCTTGTGCCAGCTCGCCTTCAGCCTACGCCTCATATGAGGTTTTTGTTCATCAGCTCGCAGTTTTGCTAGCGGCTTCCTCCAGACAAAACCTCACGATTTTGCCCTTGCCATTCACTAGTAGTTATCGTTTACTGTATTGATTCAACAAGGTAAACGGTGATCTTCCTACAGAGGACTTTCACCTCATAAGTTCATGCCCATGCTGGGCGTACACAAACGCATGCAGTCGGACGCGGCAAAGCCGCGCCGCTGATGCGAGGCGTTAGCATCCATTATCGAAAAATCAGCCGTTTTGAGCGTATAGGAAAGTACATGACAGATCACATTCCAGATGATATATCCCCTGAAGGCAGAGATCTGCGGGAATATACAGATGAATTACGACACACACATTCCATTGTGAAAAACACTTTAGATGAATGGGTATTGCTTAAACACGCGGATGTTGTGGCCGCAGCTGTAGATCATGTTCGTTTTTCCAATGCAGTGTCTCGTTATTTGCAGATTCCTAATGGTTTGGACGGCGATGAACATTCGCACTACCGGAAAATTATTGACAAGTATTTAACTAAAGAAGCCTTGCTACCCTACGTTTCTAGCTTTCAACATGTGGCTGCTCAACTAATATCAGAATTAAAAAAAGGTGAGGTCTTGGATGCGGTAAGCGATATTGGTGCTATTTTTGCCGTACGAGCCCAATGCGTATGGCTAGGTTGGCCAAGGGAGATGGAGTCGCATTTGTTGCAGTGGATGGCCGATAATCATGCAGCTACCCGTTCAAAAAATCATAAACAAATGGCAGAAGTAGCATATCAATTCGATGAATTAATCAGAGCTATTATTCAGCCGATACGGATGAATAAAACGATGGAGAACAATAGCGTAACGACTCAACTATGCAATGACAATAGCTTGGGGCGTCGACTAACAGAAGAGGAATTGATTTCTATTTTACGTAACTGGACGGGTGGAGACCTTGGATCTATAGCGTTATGTGTTGGTGTTATTGTGCATCAAATAGCACTGAAGCCATATCTCATTGAGCAGTTGAAAATGGCAAGTGACAGCGAAGTAGAAGCATTTATCGACGAGGCGTTACGCATTGATGATCCGTTTGTTTCAAATCGAAGAGTTACAGTCTGCCCTGTACATATTGCCGGAATCACCATCCCCAGTGGAGCCACAGTAAAGTTAAACTGGACCTCTGCTAATCGGGATGAGTCTGTATTCGAAAAAAATAAGTTTAGCCCCGAAAAAAATAGAAAGAATAATCTTGTTTACGGGATAGGGAAACATGTTTGCCCAGGTCGTCTTTTAGCAACATGGGAGCTAAGAATTATGCTGCAAGCATTATTATCATCAGTGCAAACAATTAAACTAGCCACCAATCAAAAAGTAGAACGAGAAGTTGCACCTCTAGGAGGGTATCATAGGGTGCCTATTGTGCTTTCATGAGTATTTTTGGGTGCTCCGTTTCCCTTGAACGCAAGCTGTTGTCTATGATGCTAACAAGCATTGCACCGGACAGGCCGGTGAACGCGGCGTTCTGCTAACACCTAAAAGCGGACTTTACAGCCTTAAAGTTGGAATGTCTGCAATTGGCACACAGACGATCTTAACTATGAGCGAAAAGCTGACATTAGCGTCAATAAAATGAGCATGGTTTCATTTTGCACTTTAATAGTGATTAAAGTGCAGCTTTTTAACTGAAATAGTAACAAAGCGTACACCTTGTAAAAAAATAGGTAAATCAGGCACTGCTGTAACCATTTTTGTGGGCGACTAACATTTGATACACAATGTATTCTGAAAAATTCTTAATCAAGAACAGAAAAACCATTGCTATAAATGATAAAAGTACCTAAGTCTTTCTTTTCGTAATACCGTGCTCAAAACAAATTGTTTATCTCGGCGCAAACATGATCACTGCCATGCCTGCGAGCATTAGCACCACGCCAGCCAGATCCCAGCGGTGTGGTTGAATGCCATCTACTCCCCACAACCAGACTATTGCTATTGTTACGTATACTCCGCCATAAGCCGCGTAAACACGTCCAGCAGCCGTTGGGTGAAGCGTTAACAACCAGGCAAATAATGCCAGACTGATTGCAGCAGGTAACAGCACCCAGGCTGAAGCTCCTTTTTTCAGCCACAAGTAAGGCAAATAGCAACCGACAATTTCTGCTATTGCAGTAATGATAAATAAACCTAACGTTGTAATGACGGTCACTTCACTGCACCTTATCCGGGAATTCATCCCGACAATGTTCTTGTGTTAACTCCAGTTCTATCGTGGTATGTGCTAAATCAAACTGCTCCAATGCGTTAGCAATACGCAGCTTAATATCGGCATAATGGTTTGCAGTAAATGCCTTGCTGGCATTGGTTACCACATGTGCGGTGAGTACATGATGTTCACCATCAAGCGACCAGAGATGCAGGTGATGAATGCTGTCTAACTCATCAATTTTCAGCAAAGTATCTTGGATTTCATTTTGCAATTTGCTATCTGGCGCGGCTTGCAGAAATAAACGCGCAGTTGTGCTGAGGTTTCGTAAAACATTAACCAAAATAAATAAGGTGAAACCAATAGAAAGCAAAGGGTCAAGGATAGGCCAATCCACAAATTGCAGCACAATAGCCACAACCAAAACTGCAACCCACCCAAGAACGTCTTCAAGCAAATGCCAATTCAGCACTTTTTCATTCAGTGTATTTCCTTTGCTCAAGCGGTAAGCGGCAAAGCCATTGACTGCAACACCCAGCACAGCTAAAGCCAGCATTCCCTCTGTCACTGGCATTACCGGGTTAGCCAGCCGCGGTATTGCCTCAGTCAGTACCCAAACCGATCCGGCAATCAATACCAAGCCGTTAATTAAGGCGCCAAACAATGACAATCTGCGGTAGCCGTAAGTAAATTGTCGGTTTGCAGACTTTCGGCCAAGCCGGTTCAACAGCCATGCACTGCCAATAGATAAGCTATCACCCAGGTCATGCACTGCATCTGCCATAATTGCTGTGCTGTTGGTTAACCAACCGCCGATAAACTCAATTATGGTGAAACCCACATTAAGAAAAAAAGCCATAGCGATCCGGTTGTCGCTGTCGTCTTTGATATGTGAATGGTTGTGCTGGTGCATTAAGACTCTCCTATTTATTGCTGATAACAACTTAGTTGGTTTGACTAACGGCTTCATTCAGTTGTTTTAAAATACCACAGTGCTCTACCGTGCGCTTCAAGTTGCAGCTAAGACGTAAAGCCTTTAGTTGTTTATTAAGCTGCGTTAAATCCGCTATGCGACGTTCTACCTGTTCGATATGCTGTTCAATCATCTGATTGACATCATCACACTGCGACATTGGCGAGTCATTCAAACTCAGTAACTGACGAATTTCTGCCAAACTCAGATCTAAACTCCGGCAGTGTTTAATGAATAACAACCGCTCGATATCAGCGTGATCGTAGAGGCGGAAATTACCATCGCTACGTAATTTCGCAGCAAGAAGCTGTTCCTTTTCATAGTGACGGATGGTTTGCACAGAACAGCCAGAGATTTTTGCCAGCTCTCCAATCTTGATCATCTCGATACTGCCTATTGACTCTATAGTAACTACAGAGTTTAAACTAGGTTTCATATCAACCCAAGGTTTATCGGTTATGAATGCAAAATGCTGTTCCAATGATAAGTGTAGCGAAACGGGCAACAGTGAAAATAGCGCCGTTGATGCACCTGATAAGCATGCAAAATATGCCTACCTTAGTGAATTTAGGGTGCCTAAAATGGACTGCCCTGCCGAAGAGCGTTTGATCCGTATGGCGCTGGAAACAGTTGAGCCTGGTGTTCTGTTACAGTTTGATATCCCACAACGGCAGGTTCGCGTTTTTCACACGGTGAATGCCAATGAAATTACACCAAAAATGCACAGCTTAGGGCTGGGCGCATCGCTGACAAAGACCGGGCCGGTGAAACCCGAAGAGGTAACGCAGGCCAGACAATCCACAGCATCAGGTTCGCTGCGTGAGGAGTTAATTTTAAAATGGTTGCTGGGCATTAACGCGGTGATGTTTGCAGTAGAGTTTGTGACCGGTTGGCTGGCTCAATCAACCGGGTTAATAGCCGACTCTTTGGATATGTTTGCCGATGCAGCGGTATACGGGGTTGCGCTATACGCAGTCGGGCGTAGTAGCAAGGTTCAATTAAACGCCGCACAGCTTGCCGGCTGGCTGCAATTAATTTTAGCTTTTGGGGTGATCAGTGAGGTGATACGGCGCTACCTGTTTGGTAACGAGCCAGTGTCGACGTTGATGTTAATTATGGGCGCTATTGCTTTGGTTGCTAATGTGATCTGTCTTTCGTTAATTCATCAACAAAAAGAAAGCGGCGCGCATATGAAAGCCAGTTGGATTTTCTCTGCAAATGACGTTATCGCAAATGCTGGGGTGATTTTGGCCGGATTATTAGTCACCTGGACCGGGTCACGCTATCCGGATCTGGTAATAGGGTTCATCATTGGATTAGTTGTACTCAATGGTGCGCGCAGGATTTTACAGCTAAAAGCGTAAGTCGCAATAGCGCTACCATAGCGCTAACTTACTGAGGGATTTATGTTAGGTCGTACATCAGGCTTATTATTACTGTTGCTGATTATGCTGAATCATGCCGTGATGGCCTGTGATGCGTTAGTTATGCATTTGCCTGATCATGCCCATGCCTACACTGACCTGCAACATGAACACTGCCACTCAGATACCCTTTTCGACGTAAGCAGTGAGCAAGTCACTGCACATAACGTTGCACATAACTCTGAGCATGATGCCGACGAACACAGTAATCATGCTCATGTGACCTGCTATATCGCTTTTTTTCAGGGCATGGAACTGCTTAACTTCCGTGACAGTGTTATAGCCGCTACCCAACCAGGGTTAAACCTCATTAGCTATCGCCCACCGGTGCCGCCGCCAAATATCTGATCCTGCTTGTTTATCTTTTTTATTAACGATTAACTTTCAGGAGCATACCCATGCGTATGACACTAATGCTGCCAGCAATACTGGCGGCGGTATTTTGCGCGCTTCCGCTACGTGCCGAGCCGCAAGCACTGACATTACAACAGGCAATAGATAAAACGCTGCAACACAACCCGCAGCTGCATCAGTATAAATTTACCCAACAGCGACTGCTGGCAGAGCGTGACGTGCAAAGCCTTAAACCCGGTTATCAACTCGGTGTAGAGCTTGAGAATGTTGCGGGCACCGGAGAGGCCAGAGGGCTGGCCGGTGCTGAGCTGACAGTCGCCTTATCTTCCGTGATAGAGCTGGATAATAAAGCTCAGTGGCGCGCTGCGGTAGTAGACGCCAGGCTCAATACTCTTGATTGGCAGCAACAAGCGCAAACCCTCGATGTGCTGGCAGAGCTTACCCGCAATTATATTAATCTGCTGGCCAGCCAGCAGGAATTGACACTGACAGAAGAGGCCGTAGAACTCTCAGAAGCCCTGCTGCAAAGCGCTGAAAAACGTGCCGCCAGCGGTGCTTTGTCAGATGCTGAAATCATGAGGGCAAAGGCGCAACTGGCTCAGGTTCAGATCGGGCGGGACGCCCTGTTGCAGCGCATTGAGCGGCAAAAGATAGCCATAGCACGTTTTTGGGGTGATACCAGCGCCAACTTTAACGTTGTGGCAGGTAATTTGTTTGCTTTTGGTCAAAGCCGCCCTTTTGCCGAGCTGTATCAGCGGCTGCAACAATCGCCGGCGTTAACCATTTTTGCCTCTGAACGTCGGTTAAAAGACGCTGAAGTGCGACTGGCGCAAAGCCAAAACCGCGCAGATCTGAGTTGGCAAGTAGGGGTAAGACGCTATCAGGCCAGTGACGATACAGGCCTTACCTTTGGTATCTCAGTGCCATTATTTGCTGAACGTCGCAATAGTGCAGCCATCGAAGCTGCGCTGGCAGAGCGAAACAATGTCGAGTATCGGCAGCAGGATAGCTTACTGATCCTGCATGAACGCTTGTTTGATGCCTACTCGCAACGGCAGCAATTCATTACCAGTCACCAACAGTTGGCGCAGTACGTGATCCCCAACCTGGAACAAGCGCTGGATCTTACGCGTGATGCATACCAGCGCGGGCGCTCAAATTATCAGGATTGGCTTAATGCCCAGCAAGAATTGTTGCAGGCAAAAAGACACTTACTGGAAACCGCCACTGCGGTGCTATTGAGCCAGGCGACGATTGAACAGCTTACCGCCGAGCCGGTAACGCAGTAACTGACAAGATTATTGCCCCGCTGCCGCACTTCATTAACTGTGCGACGTGGCAAACAGAACATACAGGAAGATAGCATTATGAAACCACATGTAACACTGGCAATGTTTATTGCAGCCTGGCTGATGCCGATGCAAGTAATGGCTGCCAATGAGCAAGAACAAGCTCACGTCCATGCCAAAGAACAAGCGGTAAAGCCGCAATCTGACACTAAGAAAAATGAAGAGCACGAAGAACATGAAGAACACAATGAGCATGAAGGGCACGACGAAAACGACGAGCATGAACACAACGAAACCCTAAGCAGCCGCATTAGTGATGATATGGCTACGGCGGTTAATATTGTCACAGACCGTGCTGACAGCCAGCGATTACGCCAACATCAGGTTGTTTATGGCAAGCTTAGCGCTGATCCAAACCGCATCAGCCATGTTAATGCCCGTTTTCCCGGTATTCTTACCTCGGTGAAATTCTCGCTGGGTGACAGCGTAAAAGCAGGCGATGTACTGGCCGTTGTTGAGTCAAATGAGAGCTTAAATACCTATGCCATTAAAGCACCAATTGACGGCGTTATTATTCAGCGCAGCGCCAATGTTGGTGAGGTCGCACAGCAGCAGACGCTATTCAGCATTGCTGATTTTGGCAGCCTGTGGGCAGATTTTCGCCTGTACCCGTCACAACAAGTTGCTGTCGCGACAGGACAAAACGTGGTCATTCTGGCCGCTGACACTGAGATTAACGGCGTAATTGCACATATCATCCCGTCATTAACCCAGCCCTATCAACTGGCCAGAGTTAAGCTGGATAACCGTGACGGTAAACTGTCGTCCGGGCAATTAATCGAGGGTGCTGTAATAAGCGGTGAATTCAACGTTGAGCTTGCCGTTAAAAAATCGGCCATTCAAATACTGGACAATCAAAGCGGTGTCTTCGTGAAAAACAATACCGAATATGTCTTTACCCCATTGCAGCTTGGCCGTAGCGACATGGATTATGTCGAAGTGATTGCCGGTTTAAAGCCCGGCCAGTTGTATGTCACTACAAACAGCTATCTGTTAAAAGCGGATATTGAGAAATCTGAAGCCGAGCACGCGCATTAAGGGGGCACTATGATTGAATCCATGTTGCGCCTGGCTATTGCGAGGCGGTATCTATTTTTAACGCTGACACTGTTGATTATTGCCATTGGTAGCTGGAGCTACCAACAGTTACCGATTGATGCAGTGCCGGATATTACTAACGTTCAGGTGCAAATAAACACGGCGGCGCCGGGTTATTCGCCACTTGAAGCAGAGCAGCGTATTACCTATCCGGTAGAAACTGCCCTGTATGGCTTACCCAATTTAAGTTATACCCGCTCATTGTCACGCTATGGCTTGTCACAGGTAACGGTGGTGTTTGAAGAAGGCACGGACATCTACTTTGCCCGCAATTTAATCAACACCCGGTTAGGCGCTATCAAGGATATGTTGCCTGAGGGCATAGAGCCTGAAATGGGCCCTATTTCAACCGGGCTTGGTGAAATCTTTATGTATACCGTGCAGGCCAAACCGGGTGCACTGCAACAAAATGGTTCACCTTACGATGCCATGGCACTGCGGGAAATCCAGGACTGGATAATAAAACCTCAGCTGGCACAAGTTAAAGGTGTGGTGGAAGTAAACAGCATTGGTGGCTACAACAAGCAATACCATGTGTTACCCGACCCACTGAAACTGCTTAATTATGGCCTGAGTATTAAGGATGTTGAACTGGCCCTGCAAGCCAACAATGACAACCGGGGTGCCGGTTATATTGAACGTGAGGGCATGCAACTGCTGGTACGCTCGCCCGGTCAGTTAACCTCTCTGGATGACATTGCTAATGTCATTATTACGCAATACGACACCATACCGGTAAAGCTGAGTGACGTTGCCGATGTTGCCATTGGCAAAGAGCTGCGAACCGGTGCGGCAACCCAGGATGGTAAAGAAGCGGTGCTGGGTACAGCCATGATGTTAATTGGTGAAAACTCACGCACAGTGGCACGCGATGTCGCGCAAAAGCTGGAGCAGATCAAAAGTTCTCTGCCAGAGGGTGTTATTGCTGAAGCAGTATATGATCGCACCACCTTAGTGGATAAAGCCATTGCAACCGTCAGTAAAAACCTGCTGGAAGGCGCATTACTGGTGATCGTAGTGTTGTTTATCCTGCTGGGCAACCTGCGGGCGGCGTTAATCACTGCGGCGGTGATCCCGCTATCAATGCTGATGACCATTACCGGCATGGTACAAGCCGGCGTTTCTGCCAACCTGATGAGCCTGGGTGCGCTGGATTTTGGCTTAATTGTTGATGGTACGGTGATTATTGTCGAGAATGCGGTTCGCCGCCTGGCGCAGGCACAGCACAACGGCCGTATCCAACCGCTAAAAGAGCGCTTAAATACGGTGTATCTGGCAACTGCAGAGGTTATCCGGCCCAGTTTGTTCGGTGTGGCCATTATTACTATCGTGTATATTCCTATTTTTTCGCTGACCGGTGTCGAAGGTAAAATGTTTCATCCTATGGCAGCGACTGTGGTGATGGCCCTGTTATCCGCTATGGTGTTGTCGCTGACCATTGTGCCTGCCGCTGTGGCGGTGTTCTTAAATGGTAAAATCAGTGAAAAAGAAAGTGCGGTCATAAGAGGCGCTAAAACCCTGTACGCACCGCTATTAGCGCTGGCACTCAAATTTCGCTGGCTGGTGATTGGTTTGGCCAGTGCTCTGGTTGGTGTGTGTCTGTGGTTGGCGACCACGTTGGGGGCAGAGTTTGTGCCTCAGCTTGATGAGGGCGATATCGCTTTACATGCCATGCGTATTCCGGGCACCGGCTTAGAACAAGCCGTTGCAATGCAGGAAATTCTGGAGCAGAAGATCAAAACCTTTGCTGAGGTTGATAAAGTGTTTGCCAGAATTGGTACCCCAGAAGTGGCGACCGATCCGATGCCACCCAATGTGGCTGACAACTTTGTGATATTAAAACCGCGCAGTGAATGGCCCAATCCGGATAAAACCAAAGCCCAATTGGTCGCTGAAATGGAGGCTGCTTTGGCGACATTGCCGGGCAATAACTATGAATTTACCCAACCTATTCAGATGCGTTTTAATGAACTGATTTCCGGTGTACGAGCTGATCTGGCTATTAAGGTATTTGGCGATGATTTAGATCAGCTGGTTACAAGCGCTAATCAAATTCTGCAAGCCGTCAACAAGGTGCAAGGTGCTGCGGATACTAAAGTGGAACAAGTCACTGGTTTGCCAACCTTGTCGGTGATCCCCAACCGAACTGCGCTTGCCCGTTACGGCTTAAATGTGGTTGAACTACAGGACTGGGTATCAGCGGCAATTGGAGGTACGTCGGCCGGTATTCTGTATGAAGGTGACAGACGCTTTGAGCTGATTGTGCGCTTGCCGGAAACCCTGCGTCGCGATCTGGACAAACTGGCGGTGTTGCCGGTGCCATTACCAAATGGGGACTTTGTACCGTTACAGGAAGTGGCTACCTTAGATGTGTCGCCTGCGCCGGCGCAAATTAGTCGTGAAAATGGCAAACGCCGGGTAGTGGTAACCGCGAATGTGCGCGGGCGAGACCTTGGTAGTTTTGTAGAAGAGGTAAAGGCCCAAATCAACCGTGACGTTACATTACCAGCCGGTTACTGGCTGGACTATGGTGGTACTTTTGAGCAGCTGGAGTCCGCCAGTCAGCGCCTTAGCATTGTGGTGCCTGTTACGTTGCTGCTGATTTTAGGTATTCTGGTGATGGCTTTTGCGTCATTTAAAGATGCGTTGATTATCTTCAGCGGTGTGCCGTTGGCGCTCACCGGTGGTGTGTTGGCCTTGTATTTGAGGGGTATGCCTTTATCAATCTCTGCTGGCATTGGCTTTATCGCCTTATCAGGCGTAGCGGTGTTGAACGGTCTGGTGATGCTGAGCTTTATTCGCGATCTCTGGCGTGAGAAAGGTGACTTGCTGTTAGCGATAACGGAAGGCGCGCTTACCCGGTTGCGCCCTGTGCTAATGACCGCTTTGGTCGCGAGCCTCGGTTTTGTGCCGATGGCGATTAATATTGGCACCGGTGCTGAAGTGCAGCGCCCGCTGGCGACAGTGGTGATTGGCGGTATTATTTCGTCAACCTTGCTGACATTGTTGGTATTGCCCGTGTTATATCATTGGGTGCACAAAAACGATAACCGCAAACAGCAAACGGAATAATCATTAACCTGCTTCGCTGCAGCATTGGGCTGCAGCGAAGAACGTTTTGGCAATAGTATGGGTGTTTATGCTAATACGATTAAAACGATAACCGCGTAAATAGTCAGGCGTATTAAGACGTCCCGCCAAATGGGGCTGTCAGTAGCAAGGGTTGCAAGTCAGCTGGCAAGGGCACTGGCTTTAAAGCAGAGATATTCGCGCCTCCAGGATTTCCCCTTGGAACCCAACCAAATATAAAACCCGGAACCGTTGCTATCAAACGGACGATCTGACCAATAACCTCGCGATTATCATTGCGTTTAAGCCCAATTCGTAACATCTGCCAGTGCGTCGCTATGTGCGGTATAAAATATCTCTGCCCTAAAATATGCGCTCTTTCAAGAGACTTAAACGCATTGTCTAAATCATTGACTTGTTCAGCCTCCATGGCTGAGCGCATACTGATTTGGTACTCATGTTTAATTTTTTTATTCATTTACTATCACTAAGATAATGAGTCTGCGAAAGAAAAGAGCAATCCTCGATCGCTAAATAAGAGACGCGAAGCATATCACTGATTATTAAATTAAAGCTTAACTTAAG
>Ga0209300_1000528_pt1 | contig 19090 bp, 11 predicted proteins | sample Shrwel_input2_RT_FD_187535 | JGI IMG/M metagenome (GOLD analysis project Ga0209300, IMG submission 187535) | Subsurface microbial communities from deep shales in Ohio, USA - Utica-3 well 1 S input2 RT (SPAdes) (version 2) ... | reverse complement strand
CCACTTATTAAGCAATCAGGGCCGCAACTGGGCGGCCATGGCGGCCACCCGCCCAGTCTGCGAGACTTGCTGGGTGGCTATGAGAAATCCGGGCTAAGTGAGAGAGTGTCAGTTTCATTAAAAATCCAAATTGGTAGTCGGGTGCGCGCACCCTGAATTCAGTCTGCGGAGTAAATTAGCTTAAACCAGCGACAGCTGACGTCGCTCGTTTAATCCGAAACTTCTGAACGCACCAGGCGTACCTATGAGGCGCTATCTTCGTAAATTGCAATGTCCGTAGGCCAGCCACCGGTGTTGACCAGTCGGCCGTCCTTTTCGAGCTCCAACATTCTATGTACCTGGGCTTCAAAGCCAAGGTCAAAATCAAACCATTTGAGATCGTGGCGGAAGGATTTCATGTCCCAATATCCCATTCCCTGATCGAAAGCTAGCTTGATCGTTTTCCCGGATGCCAGGCCCACGCTTAGCACCCGGCGATGGGTCAGTTCACGCTTATCGTTATGAACTCGAAAATCCACCTGACCGACTTTCAAAGTTGCACGCAGGAATGCTCCTGATACTACTTGATGAGTCTGAGCATCTTGCCAGTCATGCTTAACCATACGACTTTCGAAGCGACCATCCCCGGGCATGGTGACCACGGAAACAGAGGTATCCGGCGTTGGTTTTACAGCCTTTAAAATATTGGCGAGCAACACCACTGTCCACGGGGACTTCAAGTAACGATCTTCGTATGTCAGTGAGACTACGTTGTCCTGCTCAATCGCTTTTGCGTAGATGGGAGCGTGTTGTTCCAACAGTTGCCAGAATTTATCCGACAAACTACCCACGGGGCCATTGAAATCGGTTGTCAGCTCGACAACCGCAGCACCACTAGGCTGAGCTGACCAGCCCGAAACGTCTAGGGCTTTAGCATCGAATGGGGGCTCCTGATCCGAGTAGACCCATAATGCCTGATCATCGCCACTCAGCCATTTTTCACCAGGGCTCTGCGAGCTCGTACTACTGGTGATCAAAGTGACAAGTTCACTGTTCTCCAATTCAAATTGAAGCGGCATTCTAACATCTGGATTCGGGTGATCCTCGCTCGACTCAGCCACTTCGATTCCGAATCGGCCGAGAATAGCGAGCTCTTGCTTAATTTCGTCGCTAAGTGTGACGTCTCCGGGCAAAATCAGGGTCACGCCCAATCCGTCGATGACGCGCCAGCTTATGAGCTTTCGGCGGAACTCGGGATTACCGAGATCCCAATCATCTGGATTACCTTTGAGGCGCAGCGAAACCGCTTTTGCGCCTTTATTGATCCAGTGACGAACAAAGCGTTCTGGATCGTACGGCCAGTAGGCAGCACCTGGGACCGACGCAAAGGGTTCAGGCAAACTGAGATGGTCCCTTAATCCGCTGCTCGCGATCCATTCCAGCGCAGCTTTCCGGTTTAACTCATCAAACTCTACCCGGCTGTCCTTGCTGGCCAAACAAGATGAGCACACATTGTCGCAGTTAGCCGAACATTCGAGTTTTTTGAGCATCGCATCGATGAGTTCAGCCAGATTTTCCAGGCCGGTGAGGACGAACCCTGCGCCGCCAGCAACATCATCATAGACTTGGATGACGTATCTGACTGAACCAGTATCAAGGTCCTTATCTTGGCGTACACCAAATCCCATTTCGGTGGTCGCGATACCAAGCTGCTCAGCAATTGAATCACGCAGGGCAACGGCTAACGTCGTCGCAACTACCTTTCCATCAGCTGATCCTGGAATCCACTCGCCAGTGATTGGGCTTTTCAGGACCAGCTCTAGAACATCGGTTTGTGCCTGGTAACCAAGGTGCACGCTGTCCATCACCTGTGCACCAGAACAATCCTTTTCTTTGTGGCCCCCAGCGTTTCCGCCAATTGGGCGGTGGAATTTATCTGGCTGGAGCTCGCTTGGCACCTCGTAATTCGCCGTCATAGATTCGGCCCGCCCACAGCTCATGCATACGGCGTATCCGGTTCCATTTTCACCGCCAGAACTGTGTAAAACCCGCCCTTTGTCCCCGAAACGAACGAAACCACAACGTTGATCTGGGAGTGAGATGACATTGTCGTCAACACTGATTCGCGGCTTTTCGACAGGTATGTATTTCTGTGACGTGACGTCATTGCTTGTGGATTCGAAGAAGTCCGTCGTGAATCCGGCAGGTCTCAGAACTTTCTTTACATTGCTCTGCTTCACCGAGGAGTGGCATTGGGCACACGACAGCTCGTTGGCGTTCACGTAGGCGTATTCCTTATAGCCTGGTGCACCACAGTTTTGACAGGTCCATGCCCAATCAAACTTCTGCGCGCCACCTTGTGCGCTGTCGTAATAGGAATAAAGAGTGACCCCTGCAGACCGGTAGACACGGCCGTCGATAACCACCTGAGCACCGGGAGCGTATTCGCGGATAGCGACTGGCAAGCCGCGTGAAGGCTTTTCTTTATAGGTGAAAATATTGTCTTCTCGCGATTTTTCTTGCTTGCTAGCACTCCTATTGACGAAGTCTTCGACGTTATAGGTATTCAGGTTCACCACATCCGTCGGGAATCCATATCCAGGCAGGAATGCACGGGCCGCAAGGTCCCTGAGGAGATACTCCTGCTCGTGGCGTTTTTTCTCAAGCTCCAGCGCTTTCTTGAAGGCCTCGTCTTTCACTTCGCTATGTCGCTGATTTAGTCGCTGATACTCTTTGAGCCAGGACGCTGCAAGTTGTTGAATGGAGTCTTTGCAATCAGCAGCTAGAACGGCGAAGGATGTTGCTGACAGGGCGGTGTTTTCTCTCGTTATGCGATGAGTGCCCTGCACTACTGGATGTTCCTGCGATCCTGCTGCCAGAGTGTCTAGCCAATCTATAAATCTTTCGCTAACCGATGGATTGCCACCGAAGAACCAGTGCACGTTCAATCGGGTTCTGTCGTCGTCACTGTCGGTCTCGGTTTTCAGGAAATTGGCAAGCAAGAAGGAGTTTACATGGCGCTGCACCAGGGGCGCGGCGCTAAGAGTAATCACAGGCGCCGGAATGGCCGTTACCCAGGGCCATTGAGGATTCTGAAACGCTCGGGTGTTATGGGGGTCTGTCTTGCACAAGGTGTAAGCAATGGCTCTCGGTTCGCTGCGGCGGCCTGCACGACCAGCGCGCTGAAGATAGTTGGCCGGATGCGGCGGTACGTTATTCATGACCACCGCTGAAATACCGCCAATATCAACACCCATCTCCATCGTGGTCGAACAGTTCAGGACGTTGATTTTTCCCTTCTTAAAATCGGCTTCGTAGGATTGGAGGCGCTCCGCCGCTTGCTGTGCCGAGTGTTCTGCTGTGCGGTAGTAGAACCCTCCTTCTGCCGTACGGTCTGAGATATCAGTCCAGAGGTTCTGAGCCCTTAAAGAGGCCACCACCTCGTTTTCATTAATACGCTTTCTGACTGATCGCAACACGCCCTCTGCTTCACCATCAGGTGCAAGTTCTGTGTACTCCGGCAGGTCGATTCTTTGGCATCGGAAATTTTCCGCCTCTGCTTTATTAGGCAGGTAAGGCGTGAGCCCACGGAAAGTAGTATCGATGAGGCGAGCGGTAACCGGGCATATCCAGGCCGATTTGGGCAAAGAGAAGGTCAGAGTTTCCCGCGCCAGAGCGTAACCCTCGCCTTGAGTTTGTATCACCTGCGCTCTAACTAGCACACGCCAAGCTTCTTTTAACCAGGTGTTAATTTTATTCCGGTGGGATTCGAGATCCGAACTCAGGCCCGATCCCATTATGAGTAATTTTATGAGGCGCGACTGGTGGCCTTTTTGCAACTGGGGCCAAGCCTTTGTCCTCGCCCCATTCACATCGCTACCCGGCGGGAAGAGCTCTTTTGGCGCGAAACGTGCCCCCATCCATGCTCGTTCGGTCTCACCAAAACGCAGAAAGGTGTTCTCCCTCACATAAAAATCCAGGGCGACCTTGAGGAAGTCTTTCCAATCTTGGAGCGTCAGCGGGGCAGTCCCTTTTCCGTCCGCGCCAGGTGCCTGTGTGTCAGCCCAATGACTCGGGGTATCGGTTACATGTTCCAGGCCTTTGTAGCCAACGGCGACCAGGCCAAGCGTTTCTGTGCTGTTTTGGTTCTTTGGCCGACGAGCATACTCTCGGAGCAAAAGGACCCGAGCCATGGAATAACTACCCTCGTTGCCTTTGAACAACTGAGGATTGGCGTAACGGTTATAGTCCAGAATTGAGTATTTAAGATCGTTAGTGGCTACAAGGTCTTCGACCAGTTCGGACCATGGGATTTGAAGGCTATCATTGGAATTTGACCCGTTTTTGAGCTTTTCGGCCTCATTCCTGACACTAACAGCGGCAGCGGTCATGCCTATCTTTTCCAGGTTTTCAGCTTGTTGTATCAACTCTTCGTAACTGGCCGTCGGAGCATTTTTGGGGCCAGAATCTGCCGCTGCTTGCTTATTCCTGAGTATCTGAAACACAAGCCCTCTTAGACGAGAGCGTTCAGCTTCCTGCTGCATGCGAACGGCCATTCGGGCGGTCCCCTGACGGCTATCAGTGAACGTGATCAGTTTTCTGCCACGACCCGGGAGAGATTCAGGAGATACACCGTCACAATCATCAGGAGACGGATCCGGGCAGAACTCCAGAACTGTTGGAACCGCATTGCTCACATAGAACGGCGATCCCAAGTAGGACTTTCTGAGGAAACCGGCAGGAGTTCTGCCTGCGTTACCGCAGTTTACGCAAACTGAATCACTTTCATCAGCCTGGGAGATCGTAATGCTGTTATTCGCATCCAACTTCCCTAGTACTGAAGTTTCAAGGTCTAGATCTTCGGAGATGAAGTTTTGGTGAGCTTTTGGAGCAATGACTGTACGTCCTTTTGCAGAAGTTCCGGGGCTATCATCGTCTCCATCACCTGCATCGTCCTCCTGAAGTGAGAACTCATCATCGACGTATGGGCTGGCCTGGCGAAGATACGGGTGTGCATGCTCAGCGGTTAAGTGCGGTGTTTTGCAGTCGTTACAAAAGCCAACTTCGTAGACTGGTGCGTCACAGTCGCACCTGCCCCTTTGCTGAACGTAAACTTGCCCAAATGGCCATTTCTGAAGGTCATTCGATTTTTCGCCACAATTTGGATCGACACAACTCCAAAGCCCGTGAAGCATCCGCTGGAACAGATGCGCTCGCAGTTTCAAGAATGGCTCACCTCGATCCGACTGCTTGGTATCGGTAAGAAGATCCAACCAGTCTAAAAGCTTTTTTTGTCTCTCGACCGGGCCCTTTTCTTTGAGCAAACAGCCCACAGACTCATCAAGGTCTTTCAGGGTTACTGGCTTTGGAGATTTTACAATCGTATTCCGTATTAATTGCGCTGTCCGAGAGCCGCACAAAGCGGCAAACCTTTTTTCGGAAACTGCATCCCCTCGCTCTATATTCCCAAGTTGGTCAAAAGACATTCCATTGTCGGCCCCATCGAACCCGAGCTCCGGAACCTGTCGTTGACCTCCGATCACAACCACCTGGCTGGCCGGGACACCTGCTAAGCCCGCTAGGTATTCCCTCAAACGCTCTTCTGCCTTCTCGTCAGCGATCGTTGCCGATGTTGCGACAAAACGAATATCCGATGCTCTTCTTCCAAAAGCCTCCACAACTCGACGAAGGAGCAAAGAAAGCTCAGCAGCTTGAGACCCTATGTAGGTGTGAGCTTCATCCAAAACAATCCAACGCAGAGATTGCGCCTCTCTGGATTTTTGAATAATTGGATCGTCCACCTGCCGCACCAGCATATATTCCAGCATGGTGGCATTCGTCATGAGAATCGGCGCGGGATGATCACGAAGCTCTTCGCGGGAAAGAATTTGATTCGGATAGCTCTTTTGTTCTTTGCGTACCGACGCTCTCGAGTTCTTGGTGTTTCCGTTGTAAAGACAAAACCGGAGGCTTTGGCCAAACGGCTTTGTCCATGCGTGTAGTCGTTCTCTTTGCGAATTGATCAATGCGTTCAGCGGATAAAGGAACAGAGCACGAACGCCCTCCAACGGTTTGCCAGTGGTGCGATGTTCACTGACAAGATCCTGCAGAATTGGAATCATGAAACATTCTGTTTTTCCCGACCCGGTGCCCGTGGTAATCACGGCTGACTTGGGTTCAGGCGATAATAGCGTGCGCCAAGCAGTAAGCTGGTGGGTATAGGGTTTGATATTTCGATCAAACTGATAGTTTTCGTCGTCGGAATCTGCAAGGGCATTGACGACCTCTTCACTGAGCAGGTCTCCCGACAGTGCCTGAAACGTGGTGTTCCCAGGTTCCCACCCAAACGTATGTTCGAAGACAGGCGGCGCGAGAAAACACCCCTCGGCTCCCAGCTCGTTGCCCATTTGTTTGCCAAGATGATTACGCAGGCCAGTGTCTGCGATCCCTAAAATACTGAGCGTCGATTCACGGGTGCGCTCTAGCGATTGGTTTATTAGATCCTTGAAATAACCGCTCATAAAAGTCCTTGTTATTCTGTTTGAAGCAAAAGATTTGATAGCACTAGCGAATAAGTGGGCTCGAACCATCCGTAGCGGTCAAAGTCGGTGAGAACCCGCACGCCCAGTTTTAATTCGGGTAAAGAGGGTGAAAGATCTTCAAATCGAGCTTTGCCAGCGGTTACAGCAGCCATGAATATCGGCAAATAGGCAACCGCTCTGGCGAAGCCCACATCAGGTAACCGCTTTAATTCATCGGGAAAATCTTGTTGGTGTATCCAATTCGTAAGTTCTGTTTTGAGCCACTCAGGCCACCGTTGATCGTCAGCGTGGTTACGGCGCAGGTCTGCAAACCAGTTTTGTGCCAACACATAAGGTAGTTGCTGCGAATTTACATGCTCGGGGTTTCTCAAATAGTCCGCTAGATGCGCAAAGCAAGGAATAGATTCAGAGACACTCTGTATACGGTCTTGAACCAATGTCTCTGCAAATTCCTCTGGGATTCCCTTTTCGGTTAAGAAGCCCTTCTGCGATGCTCTAACTTCCACCCAAGTCTGAACATCTACTGTCTCCCAAATTACCGCAAGCTCGTTGCTCATACGCCTGCAGAAATCTGAGTCAAATTCCAAGCGGAATACGGCCGCAGCCATAGCGACTGAGTTATCCGTCAGTGCCTTCCAGCCTTCAAAAGCGGACAATGGAAGGGAATTAAAACGATCTTTTAGCGAACGCAGGTAGTCCCAACCACTATGAGACAGGTCTTTTGCCATCGTCGCAATAACATCCTCAAATACACGAGGATTGTGGGTTGGATGAAACAGCTTTGCCGCAGCATGTAGGGTTTTCGGCGTACTGTTGCTGAAATCAAGAGAGCCATCAGCGATCCAAATCGTAGGCCGAAATTTCACTTTCGCTTCGGCTGGAGCGTAAAGAAGCCAAGGACCATCTTTCATCATCCGTGCGGGAACCTCGAACACACCCATTCCGACTCCTTCAGACGAGCGTTCCATTACACTGACTGGCTCCGCCTGAGGATCATCAAGTCGCATGCCAGACACGCGAATGACGTTTTCTGAATTGACAGATCTGTCAGGCACAACCTCTAAGCGACCGATCGAAGTCGGGCCCTCGATACGAGCGTCATATCGCACGATGTCTATCTGTTTGAGGATCTGGTCCGTCTCAACACGAATCCTAACAAATGCATCTTGATTCACGGTTGTACCCAGCATCTGTTGAATGTCTTCTAAAAAGGCGTAAAGACTGATTTGTTGGGATTGCTGGTTAACCGTGAACGGATAATATCTTCGGAAATTAGGAACATCCTTCGAAATAAGTTCAAGACAAACAAAGAATTGCTCTCGGCTGTCAGGTCTGGGCGTCAAGGTCATTGATGTTTCGATCAGCTGATCGAGTGACATCAAGCGCCCGGTGATCTCATTTCCATGCTCGCCAAACAACTGAACTCCAGTTTTCGGGTATGGCAGCCTCAGTACGACAGGCTCTGATGGCTTTATGCCATCAACCAGAGAAATGCTAATTTTCTCTGGAATAACCTGGCCGACTTGTGACTGTAAGGTCACGCCGTAGCCGTCGTCCAAGTCCTGAACTTCTGTCTTGAGCATCCTATCGAGAACCTGAAGCTTCAGCCGCCGAGAACTTTTAAGGATGACTCTCGCTGGGCTATTGCGGGAAGCGGGCACAGACAAGATTCGTAGATCTTTAGGTATCACCCCTATTTTTCGTTTGAGAAGCGTTTCCCCTGAATTGCCAAGTACGCTAAGCGCGAAACTGCCTACTTGGTTCTGTTGATAGTCGAAAAGCAGTGGTTCTCCATTCGACAGAATTCGAATGTCGCTTTGTTCACCGTCGGCCAAGCCCTCAACACTTGGCCAGCCTCGATAAGCAAGATTGGGCAAGGTGCTATAGAGCGAGATGGTGCCGGCGAGAGCCAGCTTCCTAAAACTGGCCCTGGGGTCAAAGCGCACCAAAACACGGGTTTCTTTTCCAACCAGTGCCAGATCAGTTGAAACGCCAATCCATAGCGCCCCGCTCTCTTCTTCAGACAATACCTCGCCCGAGACATCGCCATCGATATTCGTGCCAGGAGGAAGCCTGAGAATAGCCTGATCGCTCGGTACAACAATAGATGCAGTCGACAACAGCTTCAGCTGATCATTATCGTAAACAAAAATTAGGGGCGACGAATGACAATCAACTTCACTCCCCTCGAAATAAGATGCATGGATTCGATGCCCGTTTGAGAGGAACTGGATAGTAAGAGGCAGCTCTGGGTTGGTGCGGTTCACTGTCACTGAACGGGTCGGGATTTTTACGGAAATCGCAGAACGATCATCGTTGACTTTACCATGCGCTATACCAGATCGCCTGAGCAGCGAATCGCCCTCATAGAAAGCAATTTCTACCCTTGTACTCTGGATTCGGTGCCCTTCCAGTTGAATTTCAATTTCTTCCGGCAGGAAAACTTCCGTATCGATCGACCAGTTGGCGTAACTGCCTTCCAACCAGTGCTCGCATGAAAAGTTCTTCTCATCTACCTCGAGCCGTTTTTTCTCGGCGCGGCTTCGACCGGCATCTTTCAGCCAATCATTTATGAGATTCCTCGCATTCTGCTCACTCACCGGAAGCGGAGATTCACTTCGCCAATCTGGAGCATGCTCATCGAGGTAATCTGCCGGCTCTTCGACGGAAGATATAGGGTGATTTTCCGCCATTCGCATCAACCATTCTACGATCGAGGCAATAAGCAGATATTTTTCAGGGGTTCGAAACGTCTGAGGGAAAGCATAAGCGTAATTTTCAATAACAGACGTTATATCGCCGCCGCTTTGTTTGACCCGATAGTACTTATTAACGGCGTTTCTGACAGCCCGACCAAACCCGTGCGTTTCACTTTGGATCAGCCTCCAAGGAAGCCCGCCCTCATCGAAAAGAGAGCCCAGATAATCATGCCCATTGGTTCGATAGCGTATCGGCCGTTTCCAAAACTCGAGTCCTTTTTTGACAATTTCACTGTGTTGGTAACTTGCCAATGTAACGGATATAGGTTCCTCAAAACCTCGCCAAGACCAACCTAAATTCGAGCCGTCGTATTCTCTTCGGTATTTCTCAGCAACAAATAAACAAAAAACTGCCGCCCAATAGGATATAAGAGAGGGATTATTAATGTCGGGCAATGATTGGCGAAGAGTTCTCGGCATTTCAGAGTATTCTTCGGCAGTGACATGGTATAAGTAGAGCGGACTTGAATCAGCTCCGGATATCATTCCCCTTACGAAGAGAAACTCCTTCAACCACGCTTTAGACTTACTCTTCCTGGAAACATCCATGTGAGCTCCTACTACCGTCTAAAAATGAAACTTCCCGCCTTCCTCAGGCTCCCACCCTAGTTCATCAACACCCACGGTGGCTCAATCAAAATCAAAAACCGCTTGAAAAAAACGTCACACATCGACCCACACAAACTTGGAGGCCAAAATCGTTTGGCAATAATTAAACCTATAACCGCAAAGCTTCCCGCCAGTACCCCCAGCCGCACTATAATCAAGACAAGCAATGTACTCGTTCAACGGCGCCGGCTCACCCTGCATCCAGTAATGCCCCACAAATAAGGGCTTTTCGTCGTCGTAACCCGGCAAAATGTGGGAAGCAACAGGTTGATGAGGAATCTTTTCGATCTGGTCGCCCGGAACCATCGCCAGATCCTGGTAAGTTAATTCCCCCTGGCGCCACCATTCCGTGCGGATGTTCGTGCGTTTGTTTTTATCTTTATCGAAAAAGTGGTGCTCGCCTGGCAACGGGATCTCCAGCCCTTTAAGCAGGGTTTCTATTGCCTCGTAGGCATCCGTACCCTTGCGGGCAGTGGATTCCCAAGCGGCAGGAAGTAATCGGTTTTCGGAATCGATAAAAGGCCCAATACTTTTGACGAACGCCGGATGCCAACAAGCATGCACCACGCGCAGTTCCGGCAAATCCAGATACACCGGCAGTGTTTTGAACCACTCAACCATGTTTTGGTGCAGCTTACTGCCCTCACCAACTTGCTCAAGGAAGGCCTGATGCTGACCCCGGTTTTTATCGGTGTGCGGGCGCAGGTATTCGCCAGGGTTTTGCGGATCTTCGGTGGCCCAGGCAACGGCGTTGAACTCATGGTTGCCCATCACAGCCAGTGCCTGGCCGCTCTCTACCATCTTCCGGGCAATAGTAACGGCTTCGACCTGTTCCGGGCCCCGGTCTACAAAGTCGCCCAGAAAAATGACTTTCCGCTCGGCGTGCTGCCACACACCGTCGATTTCACGGTAATCCATTTTAGTGAGGAGGGCTTTGAGTTCAGCGGCGTGGCCGTGGATGTCGCCGATCAGGTCATACATCGGGAGTTCTTCCTTGATTTGTCCGAGTCGTTAGTAGGCTAAGTCTGCCAGTTTTAAAGCCAGTTTGGTAATGGGTTCCCGCCAAGCGAGAATTTCCAGCCAACGGGCGGGTATGGCGTCGACGCCCCAGGCTGCGCCAGCGATTTGGCCGGTTACAGCACCTACAGTATCCGCATCATCGCCCAGGTTCACGGCGGCAATCAGGGCCTGCTCAAAGTTCTCGGCGTGATAACAGCTCCACAACGCGGCCTCCAGAGTATCAATTACGTAGCCGGTTGAGGCAATTTCATCGCGACCGGCGGTTCGGAAAAAGCCCTGCTTGATGCGCCCGATGGCCATGCCCCGCTCTTCGGTTTCAGGGAGGTTACCAAGTACCTCTCTCAGGCTCTCACCCTGGCCCAGGTCCCAGAGAATCGCTGCCATCAATTCGGCGCCGTCCAGGCAATCGGCGCTGGCGTGGGTGGTGCGACTGCTGTTAACGGCGTATTCCATGGCGGTTTCGCGGTCGGGCGCTGCGGCAACTGCGGGTGCCAGGCGCATGATGGCGCCGTTACCGCTGCTAAACGGGTTGTCGGTGCCGGCGTACTCGCAATTCGTATCAGCGTACAGGACAAGGGCCTGGCGCGTGGCATTGCCGATATCAATACACTTTCCCTGGCAGGCCATGTAGCCCTCTTCATGCCAGCGGGTGTACTTTGCCAGTTGGTCTTTTGGGTTAAAGTCTTTACAGTCAATCAGGCTTTGCGCGAGGCAAAGCGCCATAGCGGTGTCGTCGGTCCATTCGCCTGGTTTAACGGCAAAGGCCCCGCCACCGGTCATGTCCGTATGCCAGGAGAAGCTGTCACGCAACCGGAATTCCACGGTGGTGCCCAACGCATCGCCAACGGCCAGGCCGAGCATCGTGGATTGCGCAAAATGCGTTTTATCGGTCATCTCTCTTCCTTGTGATGTCTGAGTGGTTAGGCGTTATTCACATCGCTCGCCTTTACGGCTTGGGCAATCGAACTCTCAGCCCGGTTAGGAACCGCCCCTTCCCGTTTGCCTAAAACATCCCCCCTGGTGGAAAGCACATAGGCTTTCTCAGGTTCGTAGAAAAACCAGTATTCGTGGATATCGCCCCACATTGGCAACGTCCCTTCGGTATCGGCCATGTGGGCGTGCACTTTGCGCTGTGCTTCACCCAGCTGTTCGGCGATGGGCAACCGCCAAAAGCCCTCCGGAAAAGACAGATACCGACGACCCTCCATCGCAGCCAGCGCGAATATGGGCTGGGAGCTGCGTTTGAAATGGGTGTTCACCCACAGGTATGGCTTGAATGCATGCCAGTCCTCCGAGATACCATTGTGTAGATGCCTTACCCGCTGCCGCGCCTCTTGCTCGTCAATGCCGGCCACTTTGCAGAGCGCCACTAGAAACTCGGGGGTGCTGTATCTGAGGTCGAAACCGCCATGTGCCAAGCCCAGCGTGTCACTTGAAAGCACCGTTTCAAGACGCTCAATCGTTTGCTCGCTGGGCTTTTGGTAACCCATGGCCTTGAGGATGTCGACGAGCGGTTTGTCTTTCAGTCCGGCCTTGATGTCGGTTCTCAGATCATTCATCGGGTGCCCCTCCGTTCTCCAGCCAATGGATCACCGGTCGCGTGATCCGGTCCGGCACGGGCACATTCTCATTATCGAAAAAGTAGAGAGCGATGGAGCTTTGGATGGCTTCGAGCAAGGTTTGCCCGGCATTCCTTCGGGCCACGATCTCCGCTGCAACAAGGCCGTATTCGTCAAAGCAACCGTTTTCCTGGCAGCAGGTGTGGAGCGGGTCTGTGTAAAACAACGCTTGGGACAGAGCTTCCGCGGTGTATTCGCAGCCCATTCGCGGCCTCCTGTGCCTAGTGATGCCTTCACAGTGCCAAAATTCGGGGACAGCCCCCTCGTGTTTACCAATAAGCTCGCCAGCCGGGGTAAGCCAGTAGCTGCGTTCCGGGGCATAAAAATACCAGTATCGTTTGATGGTGCCCCACCATAGCAATTCACCTCCCGTTTCCAGTAAGTGCACTACAATTAAGTTCTGCACTTGGGCCAGTTGCTGCTCGGGCGTTAGACGCGCAAACCAGGGTGGAAAGTCCAGATAGCGACAGCTTTTGAAGAAAGGCAGCATGAACACTGGCGGATCCTCCAACGGCTGTTTGAATTCGGTCTCTATCCACATAAAAGGTGTAAAAGCGGCCTGTTCCTCTTTGGACTGTTGTTTTATGCGACTGATGTGGTCGTCGCTTTCTGCCGGCGGCATTCCGAGCACCCGGCAAAGATCTCGAACAAACTCAGTGTTCTCGTATCTCGCGTGAAAGTCCCCAGCGTCCTCCAGCCCCAGATCTTGACTATCAAGCACGGTTTCCAGGCGTTTGATGTCTGTTACCGTGGGCTTGTGATACCCCATTGCTTTCAGTGTCGCCGCAAAAGACCACCCGGACTCCTTGAATTTGACGATTATGTCCGCCCGGAAGTTATCAATCATGGCCCTGCCCTCCAGTTCTTCAGGTCTCACCAAAACCGTAAACTGCCTCGGCTCGGCCTTGAAAAGCATCAATTAACGGCAGCGCTTCTTCCATGTGTGCGAAACGATGGTTCCCGCCCTCGAACACTCTTACATCGTAGTGGCCCTTCAATACCTGGCGGGTGTTTATGGCATCAATCACCTCATCCGCTTCATCCAGCAAAATCAGACCACAGCCGTTTTTGGCAATGGGGTAATAACTGGCCACGGTGGCGGTTGTTAGCGTGTAGGGTTTGCCCTGGAAATCCATGCCCTCGCCAATGTATTTGCCCAACGTGTTTGACGGATCCAACGAGGGGTTAATCGCCACAAACGGAATGCCCAAGGAAGCCCCTAACTCGGCCGCCAGCCAACCTCCCATGGAAGTACCGACAATGACATCTACATTGGCAAAATCGCCCAGCTCGATCACATGGCTGATGACTTCATCCGCTCGCTGGGTGTAATCAATATCGCAACCGTTAACCGGACCCAGTTTGGCAAGGGTCTGCACTTTGGATTTGTTCGGGTCAAAGCTGCTAGCGAAGCCGTGGCAGTAGAAGAAGTTGATCATCGCGCTTCCTTATGGGTGCTTCGTTCTATTTACTAACGAGGCTACCAAGGTGCAGCGACATCGGGCGTCGCATGACTGATAGAAAATGCGCTAACTTCGAATCAGCTCACCCATCGTATAAGGTGGCTGACCACAGATCTGAAAAATATCTAGCAGGACTCTATGCCCTATCCCATTGAAGAAAAGCTGGTAATTGCCGTCGCCTCCAGTGCCCTGTTTGATTTGTCGGAACCCGATCGGGTGTTTCAGGAAGAAGGTGCCATCGCCTACCGGGATTACCAGGAAGAACATCTGGACGTTCCCCTGGATAAGGGGGTGGCGTTCCCCTTTGTGCGGCGCTTTTTGAACATCAACAAATGTTTCCCGGACACCACACCGGTGGAAGTGGTACTGCTGTCCCGTAACTCTTCCATCACCGGCAAGCGGGTTTTCCGGTCCATCGAACACCATGATCTGGATATCTCCCGAGCGGCCTTTCTGGAGGGCAAATCGCCCTATCCGTACATCCCGGCTTTCAATGCGTCGTTGTTTCTGTCCTCCAATGAACGGGATGTGCTGGACGCCATTGATTACGAATACCCGGCGGGCACAGTCTTACCGAGTCAGGTTGTAGACGATGAGGACGATCACGAGCTGCGCATTGCTTTCGACTTTGACGGCGTGATTGCTGACGATGCCTCAGAGCGGGTGTTCAAAGGCGGCGAACTGGAAGCTTTCCATCAGCATGAAACGTCCAAAGCGAGCATTCCCCATAGCCCGGGTCCTCTCGGCGATCTGTTTCGCAAGCTGTCGTTGCTACAGCAGCTGGAAGACGAGGCCCAGAAAGCCGATCCCGATTACCAGCGCATTCTGCGCACCGCCATTGTTACGGCTCGCAGTGCACCGGCCCACGAGCGGGTGATCACCACCCTCGAGCATTGGGGTGTGGATGCCAACGAAGTGTTTTTCCTGGGCGGCATGAAGAAAGACCGGATCCTGAACATCCTCAAACCCCACATGTTCTTTGACGACCAGCGGAGCCATTTGAAATCCGACGCCGGGAACATACCGATGGTGCATATCCCGTTTGGCGTAGCGAACATCAGATGACATCCGTCAAACAATAAGGACTATTCATGGCTCTTTGTTTTCGCACATCTGGTTGAAGCATACGATGCCTTTGAGCTAAGCAGAGACATTAGTAAGACCGGGATCTTTCAGGCCATTGGGCATGAGGCACCTACTCGGTTGCCTGTCGGCATAATTACCGCTGCGACACCACCTGTCGCTCATCCATGAAATTCTTCTAACTCTTTGTGAACGGTTAGTCGATTCGGAGCAACCTATGTCATTCATTCTAGGCAGGAACGATATTGGGTGTGCCTACAGTGCCCCATCCCAATTTATAGAGCTGGAAGAGCATCCCGCCCACTATCCAGGACACGGCCAGTTGCTGGACCGACATCAATTGATGTCCTTGTCGCCTTGCCTTTCAGTATTGCTTTCACAGAATATTATCGTATCGCTATCGCCGGACTGGAGCGCGCTCTGTCTGATTGCAGAAACCAAATGGAACGAGACTGGCCCCAAGCACGAACAATTAGCCCGATTGCCAGACGGAATTCGCCGGAGAAGAAGGGTGCAGGCAGGTTCCTGTTATTCTCTTTCACCTAACGATCCACTGATTATTGGAGCTTGGCTATCGCAATCTGCCGCACTTACTGGTGATGACGTCATCATCTCCGTCGATGACCTCTACGCAGAACTATGGTCCCATGCTCGAATTATTGGTCCGGAGCGCTTGGTGGTTGGCAGGTCAGATTAAGGGTGCTGGCATTTGACCCTATCCCATAGAAACCAGAGTTTCTATGCCGCCCCTATCCCAAAAAGAACCCACGACCTGGAAGCGACTTATGACAAACACGGACAAAGTAAAGGATGCGCAGTCATTCATTTCCAATATGACACTGCTATTAGAGGACCCTCGGTTTAATGCACTGTCTCGATTCAACCAGAACCGGGTCTGGTTTGACCTCCTCAGCCTGAAAGAAATTCATTACTGCACAATTCTGGAATGGCTGTTTTCACCCCACGAAGGTCATGGATTGGGGAGCTTCTTCCTGAAACGATTTCTTCTGGCCGCCACTTCCGCAGCAGCCACAGATTTGTCCTCAAATTCTTCAGGGCAAACCCACATTCAATCAGGATTAACTATCGGTCAAGTCCATACTGTCTCACTTGACCAGGCGGTTGTTGGGAGGGAGATCAAAACGTCACTACCGGATGACGAAGAAGGCCGCATTGATCTTCTTATCCTAGAGCCTCAATCTGAGACCGTCATTGTGATAGAGCGTAAAGACGGATCTACTGTGACCCATGACCAGTTGCGGCGTTATCGCAGCTGGGTCGAAAAGAAGTTTAGAGGTTACCGTATGCTGTTTGTCCTCTCCGACAGCTGGCAGCATAGCTATACTCCAGAGTCTACCGACAACTGGATACAAGTAGATGACTCATGGCTGATCGATGCGCTCAAAGAAGCTCTTATTCCCGGGCGTTTGCCAGTCAGCGTACATGAACGCCTAGAAGATCTTCTATATCACTTTGATGCCGATGGTGAATACCGAGACCCGTTTCACCATGGCATTGAAAAGGAGCTTCAGGCATTTGCATTTAAACACAGGAACGTTCTCCAGAGACTCCAAACCAACAAGTTCTCTCGGATAAATGCCCGCACCGCTCTTTCAGAATGGATCTCAGTCGTAGATCAATCTTCCAGTGACTGTGTAAAACAGGCTGTCATTCTCGCCAACCGTCATCACACGTTGCTACAGGGGTTAATAGCAATCCAATGTCTTGAGGTAATAAAAGATGCTCTGGAGCAGAAAATCGTCGACATAGACCTGAAGTTCGAGCTATTTACAAACACAATGCACATTGGCACTAGCCCGATGCAGGCGCTAGTCAATCAAAAAATCGTTCAATGCTGGCCAGTGACATTAAAACTTTTCCTGCCCAACAAAGGTAATGACGATTCACTGTCTGAATCGAAAGACTATCAAACGCCGACTGTAGAGATTCTGATGGACTTGCGAGCTTTTGGTGACAGCCAGTACGAAAAGGGAAAAGGTCTTGCAATCTCTGAGGGCCTTGAGATCAGGCGGCGATGGGCGAGCCGTACAACTGAGATTACCCATGCAGAATTAAGCGATACAGCTAGCATGGCCAATTTAATAGAGGAGGTTAAGCGGATGAACAAAATTTCTCTAGACTGGGATCCCGATAGCTGTGGTTTGAACACTCAAAACACAGGTTCGACCGGATCCTGAACATCCTTAAATCTCATATATTCTTTGACGACCAGCGCACTCATTTGCAATCCGATGCGGGGAATATCCCGATGGAGCATATCCCGTTTGGCGTGGCAAATATCACCTAGTCTGACGGCCTATTGGGTTGCTGCTTTCCAAAATTCAATGGTCTCAGGCTGCACATAACCACGCGTTTGCCCTATCTCGATAAACGCCTGCTGAACCGCCTTTGCCAGTTCCGGCTGGTGGCACAGGTGCAGGCTCCGAATCATGCGCGTGATACGCAGATGGTTGTGGCCGCCGCGTTTTAGCCAGATGTGCTTGTAAGGGTGCAGGTTGTCGCAGGGCTGAATAATGTCGCCAAGCCGATGTAACCCACAAAAGCTCAGCATCCTGTCGAGCGCCCTACGCTGTTGAAACCTCAGATAAGGGTCCCGGCGAAACCACTCGCTGTCAGATTCGCTCAGCACCGGCGCCGTCAGATTCGCCCGGCTGGGCGTGTCGATCGGGAACAGCCACTGGATGTAATCGTGGGTATGTTCCAACCAGAAATCGTCCAGCACCAGAATATCGTTCAGAAAGCGGTCTTGATGATCTGCCCGGTGACCGCGAAGAAACCCAACGAGCGGGCCCTTTTCCCACCGGGATTCCAGAACAAGCCCTGTCAGCTCATGTTCAGCCCAGAGCTCAGCCTCGTCGTCGCCGAACACAATCAGCCAAAGTGGGCTGCCATAGTCATTGGCCAGGCCGGCGTATTGGGCGATAGAGTCTTCGATGGTTAAGGGGGCGGTTTCCCCGACGAGCGCGGCATTTGCCAACATCAGCCGCTGGATGTGCCGCGCTTCGGGATTGTCACTCGGCAAACGTTCCAGGTCCTGCCGCAGTGTTTCCCATCGGTGTTCAGAGTAAAGCTTTAACGCCCGCCAATCTGGTGACAAGGTGATGGTGAGGTCGCCCATGACCAGCGCTTTTAGTTCGGGCGACAGTCCAGACAACACCTCCCGATTGAAGTACAGCTCGCCGGATTGGCTGTCCTTGAGGGCCGAAACGGGATAGAAACAACCGGTTTTCCAAAGTGATGTGCGGTTTTCCATGTGACTGTCCTTACCTCTCACTGAATAAACCCGATGGGCTGGCTGATCACACCATCGGTCTGGTGACGCTGTTCTTCTTCCAGCTCTGTCAGTAACCGACCGGTTCGCGGCTTGAAACCCCGCAGGCGAAGGTTTTGGACCGCTGCCCGAATCACGCCGGGCGTCAGATAATTCAGGTGCTTCAGGTCTTCCGAGGTAAGCGCTTCGGCCTGCTCTTTGTCGGCCACGCAGGCCAAAATAATGTCGCGTACCTGTTGAGCAGTCAGGTAATCAAAGCCCACCTTCAGGTGAAACCGGCGCAGGATGGCTTTATCAAAGCTCTCAAACCGGTTGGTGGTGGCCAGGAACACGCCTTCGAAACGCTCTAGGCGAACCATGAATTCATTGCTGGCACCCACCTCCCAGCTATGGCGGGCCATGGCCCGGTTATAGAGGAAGGTGTCCGCCTCATCGAGCAGCAAAACGGCACCGGTACGTTCGGCCTTGTCGAACATCTCAGCGATGTTCTTTTCAGTCTGTCCGACGAACATGCCCAGCAAGTCACTGCCCGACTGGAGCATGAAGGGCTTCTTCAAGCGCCGGGCCAATTCCTGCGCGTAAGCGGTTTTACCGGCACCCGGCGGGCCATACAGACACAGCCGCGCGGCGTCTTCACGGCGAATCAAACGCTCGACGTTTCGCAGCGACGGGCGGGTATTGATCCATTCGGTGCGGAAAGCGGGGAAATCGGATTTTTTGATTT
>Ga0209300_1000527_pt1 | contig 19112 bp, 17 predicted proteins | sample Shrwel_input2_RT_FD_187535 | JGI IMG/M metagenome (GOLD analysis project Ga0209300, IMG submission 187535) | Subsurface microbial communities from deep shales in Ohio, USA - Utica-3 well 1 S input2 RT (SPAdes) (version 2) ... | reverse complement strand
GGGGATACCCAGGCACAGCTGGAACAGCGGATCGCCATCGAGCAGACCCTCCTGTTGCAGCTGGCGGGCGAACCAAACATGGCCCAGATCGAAGCACTCCAGCTCCGGCTTGACGCCGGCGGCCTGCACGAGTCGGGCGTGCTCGCGCAGCCAGTCGGCGGTGTTTATATAGACGGCATCGCCGAAGTTGAGGCTGCCGCAGTCCAGCGTGCACAGCTCGGGCAGCAGCTCGCCCACCGGGGCGTGGCGTTCGGCGGGGGTCTGCATGTCGCTGCCCGGGCCGCCGCGATACGGGTCGTCCGGGTGCGGCACCCAGTCGCCGCCGCCGCCGGCGGTGAGGTTGAGCACGATATCGGTATCCGCCTCGCGGACCCGCTCGACCACCTCGCGGAAATGCTCGGTGGAGTGGCTGATGCCGCCGGTCTCGGGATCCCGCACGTGAATGTGCGCGACACTCGCACCGGCGCGGGCAGCCTCGATCGCCGCCTCGGCAATTTCGGCCGGCGTGACCGGGACGTGCGGATTCTTCGCGGTCGTGTCGCCGGCGCCGGTCACGGCACAGGTAAGAATGACTCGGGAATTCATGGCGCTCCTCCGATGACAGAATGTCGCCAGTCTGACGCCGGCGAGGCCCCATGACTTGACGATTCACGACACGAGATCGCCACGATACGCCGTGCACGTTCCGGCACGACATCTGCAACACTCGGGAGCCCCCCCCCTTGCCGCGAGGAGTTAACGATGCCCGCCGCCCCGTCTCGCGCCCTGCCCGAGCCCGACACGGGGCGCCCTTCTGCGTTCACGAAAGGTTGGCCGGCAGGGTCGCCAGACACGCCCGGTTGCCATAAAGTGCAGCTCTGACCGGCCAGGCGCTGCGGGAGTCGCGCTGCGGGCCACTTTCACACCCGAGAGGGGGCGCCATGCAGCCAGGAGCTTCCGGACACCTGCGAGACGGAGTCGCCAGCCACTCTGGCACCCGAATCCTGCGTCATGCCGGACTGGTACTCGCCTGGCTGCTGCTGTGGCGGCTCTCCGCGCTGATGGAGTTCGCCCCCCATGCCAGCCTGTGGTTTCCCCCGGCCGGGCTGAGCTTCGCCGCCTTCCTGATGCTGGGTCGACGCGCCTTCCCGGCCCTGATGGCCAGCGCGGTCATCGTCACCTTCTGGGTCGACCGCATGTACGCGACTGCGCTCCCCTGGCGTGAACTGCTTCAGGCCGGAGTGCTGTTCGGCCTGGCCCACTGCGGCAGCTACGGCCTCGGCGCCTGGGGGCTCAAGCACCTGATACGCGCCCGCGGCGAGGTATCGGTCCCGGTGATCGTGCCGCTGTTTCTGCTCGTCGGCAGCCTGGCCTCGCTGGGAGCCACCCTGACCGGCATCGTCGCATTGCAGACCGCCGGCATGCTCGGCGCAGTTGCCATCGAGGATCTCTGGCTACCCTGGTGGGTCGGTGACATGGCCGGCGTGCTGGTGCTGACACCGCTGTTCGTGGGGCTGCTGAGCTGGCGCTACCCGGATGTCGAGCCCTGGCTCGGCGGCCTGAGCTTCCTGCCGTCGACAAGCGGCCTGCGCGCCTTCACGGGAAAGCTGGCGCTCAGCCTGGCCGCACTCAGCCTGATCATGCTGCTCGATGCGCACGTGCACTCACCCGAGGTCGCCTTCGGCGTGTTTTTCCTGATCATTCCGCAGATGTGGATCGTCTATACGGAGCCACCCTTTCGCAGCACGCTGAGCATCGCGCTGTTCAGTACCCTGACCGCGCTGTGGGTCGCGCTTCTGGGGCTGATCGAGCAATCCCTGACCTATCAGTTCGCCCTCTGCGTGATCGCGGCCAGCGGCTACTTCGGGTTCGCCGTTCCCTGGCTGCTCGCCCAGAACCGCCGACTCAGCGAACGGGCATTGCACGACGAGCTGACCGGCGCCGCCAACCGCGGCTACTTCTTCGAGTGCGCCGACGAAACACTCAGCGAGGTTCGTCGCCGGGGAGTGCCACTCTCGCTGGCCGTGCTCGATCTGGACTACTTCAAGACCATCAATGACACCCATGGTCATGACGTGGGCGACAGGGCGTTGATCGGCCTTTGCGCCGCCATGCGCCCGGCGCTGGACCCGAACGACCTGCTCGGGCGATTCGGCGGGGACGAGTTCCTGCTGCTGCTGCCCAACCGGGATACGACACAGGCCCGGCAGCTGGTCACGCGGCTGCATCAGCGGATTCACGACCTGCAAGTTGCCGGCATGCAGCAGCGCCTGTCCGCCACCTTCGGTGTGGTGACCCTGGAAAGGCACGAAACGTTGACCCAGGCCTTCAAGCGCGCCGATATCGAGCTACTGAAGGCCAAGCAGGCCCGTCCGCCACGCTGGAGGTGACAAGAAGCCCCTGAGTACTGGGGGAGAGATAATACGACTTCATCCTCGGCTCATCTCGATGCGCGACCCTGCTCGCAAAGCGACTCGGGAGTGACGGGAATGCAGGCCAGGAAGGGGCATTGGTTCAACATGCTGCGCGCCGTGCTGATGCTGGGGTGTCTGACCCTGGCCTCGCTGGCGTCGGCACAGGGGCTATTCGACCGGGAGGACGCGTTCCTGCCTCCCGAGGAGGCATTTCAGCCGACGTTATCGCGCGATAGCGACCACCTGACGGTCGACTGGCGGATCGCGCCGGGCTATTACCTCTACCGGCACCGCTTCGCCGCCGAGGCGGACGGGCGCCCGCTCTCGCCGACGCTCCCCGCCGGCGAGACGGTCGAGGACGAGTACTTCGGCCGCTCCGAGGTGTATCGCGACACGCTGCACATGACGCTCGAGCCCGGCGATGCCGAGACCCTCACCCTGCACTGGCAGGGCTGTGCCGAGGCCGGGCTCTGCTACCCGCCGCAGCAGCGCACCTTCGCGCTGAACGACCTCGGCACCGCCAGCGGCACCGCTGCCTCGTCGGTACCGGCCTCGACAACGTCCACCGCGTCGACGACCGATTTCTCGGAGACCGGCTATCCGGAGGCCGGCTATCCGGAGGCCGGCTATCCGGAGGCCGGCTCGCCCTCCTCCGCCGCGACCAGCGGCGCCCCCGGGGCTCAGGACCAGCAGCTGGCGGCCCGGCTCGCCGGCGGTAGCACAATCTGGACGCTGCTGGCCTTCTTCGGCATGGGGCTGCTGCTGGCCTTCACTCCCTGCATGCTGCCGATGATCCCGATCCTCTCCAGCCTGATCGTGGGGCAACAGCCACAAGGCAGGCACCGTCGCACCACGGGATTTTTGCTCTCCACCGCCTTCGTGCTGCCCATGGCCGCCACCTATGCGCTGCTCGGGGTGAGCGCCGCGATGGCCGGCGCCAACCTGCAGATATTGCTCCAGAATGCCTGGTTCATCGGCCTGTTCTCGGCCCTGTTCGTGGTGCTGGCACTGGCCATGTTCGGCCTTTTCGAGCTGGAACTGCCGCGTGTCATCCGGCAACGCCTGGACACCACCCTGTCGCGCCAGCGTGGGGGGCGCTTCAAGGGCGCCGCTGCCATGGGCGTGCTGTCGGCCCTGCTCGTCGGCCCCTGCTCGACCGCACCGCTGGCCGGCGCCCTGCTGTTCATCGCCGACAGCGGCAACCCCTGGCTGGGCGGCGCGGCCCTGCTGGCCCTCGGCCTGGGCATGGGCGCGCCGCTGGTGCTGATCGGCACCCTGGGCAGCCGCCTGCTGCCCCGGCCGGGCCCCTGGATGACCCGCGTGCGCGGCCTCTTCGGCTTCGTGCTGCTCGGCACGGCGATCGGTTTCCTGGACCGCCTGCTCGCTGATGCCATCGTGATGGGACTCTGGGGCGCCCTGGGGCTGGGCTTCGCGATTGCGCTGTACCACCTGGCGCGAGGCGAATCAGGCGATCGCACGCTGGGCCAGCTGGCACAGGCCGGCACCGGGGTGATCGGGCTGTGGAGTACCCTGGTGCTGGTCGGCGCCGCCGGTGGGGCCGATGATCCCTGGCGCCCCCTGACGGTCTATGTCCCCACCGGAGCGACCGCGCCCGCATCGAGCCAGCCGTTGACCTTCGACAGCATCGAGACTTTCGACGCCCTGAAATCCCGTCTCGCGACCACCGCCGACAAGGGGACGCTGACACTGGTCGAATTCACCGCCGAGTGGTGTGTCTCCTGCGACGTTATCGAGGAGGAAGTCTTCGGCGACCCCGAGGTCAGGACTGCCCTGAAGGACGTACAGCGACTGCGCATCGACGTGACCGACAACGACGCGACCGACAAGGCGCTCATGCAACGCTTCGGGGTCTTCGGCCCGCCGGCCCTGATGTGGTTCGGCCCGGACGGCCACGAGCTGCGCGGCGCCCGCATCATCGGCGAGCTGGATGCCTCGGCCTTCCTCGACCGCTACGCCCGGGCCCGGAAGATCGCCCGCAACGGCGGGGACACACACTTAGTGGAATCTTCCCGAGCCACGCTCTCGCGCAGCCTCGAGCACCTGCCTCGAGCCGCCTCCCCCTGAACGGAGTTGACAGCCATGCAAGATCACCAACCCATCGCCAGTCCCGCTCGCCGGATGCTGGCCACCGGCCTGCTGCTGGCCACCAGCCTCACGGCCCAGGCCCGGGAGTGGCCGGCCCCCATCGAACAGCTCAAGCAGCAGGGGCTGACGATCCACGGCACGTTCGACGCCCCCGGTGGGCTCCAGGGCTACGCAGCCAGCCTGCGTGGCCGCGCCATCGCCGCCTACCTCACGCCCGATGGCGACCATGCCGTGATCGGCACGCTGATCGACGCCCAGGGACGCGATGTATCCGCGAAGCCCCTGGAGCGGCTGGTCAACGGCCCGAGGAATGCCAGGCTATGGCAGCAGATGGCCGACCATCACTGGGTGCGCGACGGCTCCGCCGATGCCGAGCGCGTGGTCTATACCCTCAGTGACCCCAACTGCCCCTACTGCCGAAAATTCTGGCAGGAGGCCCGCCCCTGGGTCGAAAACGGCGACGTCCAGCTGCGCCACCTGATGGTCGGCGTCCTCAAGGCCGACAGCGCCGCCAAGGCCGCGACCCTGCTGAGCGCCGACGATCCGAGCGCCGCCATCGGCAGGCACTACCGCGACGGCAGCATGCCGGACAATCGCATCAGCGACGCGAGCCGGCGCTGGGTGTCGGAGAATACCCGGTTGATGCGCAACGCCCGGCTCAACGCGACGCCGGTCATCTTCTACCGCGACAAGGACGGCGTGCATCGCGTGATGGGGGCGCCCAGCCCGGAAAAGCTGCGCGAGATCATGGGCGGGCCCGTCGACGACTAACCCGGCCTGATCATCCTGCCGGCATGGCTCGCTTCACCCTTGCCCTTCCGGCAGCCACAGGCGCACCCGAAAGGGCGTTTCCCGGCTGGAAGCGAGCGTCAGGGCGCCCCCGAAGCGCTCGACCAGCGCCTTGACGATGGACAGCCCCAGGCCGCTGCCTCGGGGATGGTTGCCGCGATAGAAGCGATCGGTCAGGTTGGCCAGCCGCTCCGGGGGGATGATGGCCCCCTGGTTGACGATCTCGATCACGATACCGGCGTCGCGCCGCCTCGCCGCGACCTCGATCGGTTGGTGGGGATCCCCATGATGCCGGGCATTCCCGATCAGGTTGCGCAGGACCGTTACCAGCAACGTGACGGGCATGGCGATGCACAGCGAGGCATCCACCCCGTCCAGCCGACAGCGGCCGTGGCTGCCGGTCTCGGTCAGGGCGGTCTCCAGGGCCTCGTCGAGCCGGGCCGGCTCGAGGTCGTCATGCCCGGCGTCATTGTCCATCCGCGCCAGCAGCAACAACTGCTCGAGAGTGCGGGTCAAGCGCACCACCCCCGCCTCGGCCTGCCGCATGGCTTCCCGACGGCGGTCGCCGTCGACCCGCCGCGCCACCTGCAGATGGGTGCGCACCGCCGTCAGCGGCGTGCGCAGCTCGTGGGCCGCGTCATCGGTGAAACGCTGCTCGCGTTCCAGGGTGCGCCGGGTACGCGCCAGCAGGGTGTTGAAACCGTCGATCAGCGGGCGGATCTCGCCGGGCAGGCCTCGCGTGGGCAGCGCCGAAAGGTCGTCGTGATCACGCTGTGCCAGCCGCCGCTGGAGCCGAGCCAGTGGCGTCAGGCCCCGCGTCACCCCCCACCACAGGGCGACGAGACTGCCGCTCAGGGCGAGCAGGAAGGGGTAGGAGGCGGCACGCCGCACCTGGCCGAGCAGCGACTCCCGTTCGCGCATGCGATCCGCCACGGTGATGCGCCGGTTCTCGTCGGTCAGGGTGTAGACGCGCCAGCGCTGGCCGTCGTGCCGGCGGTACCCATAGCCCGCGACACGCGTCGACAGCACATCATTCAATTCAGGATGGGTGCCCGCCACCACCTGTCCTCGCAGCGACGAGACGCGACAGGCCACGCCTTCCAGAGCGGGAATGACCGGTATCTCGCCGGTGTCGCCGCGCCAGGCATCGGCCGGCACGCGCTCCATCAGGCCGGCGACCATGCGCGCCGACTGGGCCAGGCGCCGGTCCAGCGACTGCTCGAATTGCGTCGACAGGTCGCGAATCAGCCAGGCGGCGGTGATCCCCCACAGCGCCAGCAGCGTGACTCCCAGGGTCACCACGAGGCGCAGTCGCAGACTCATGCGTGTACCGCCCCATCGGCGTTCCCCAGCCGGTAGCCGACGCCGCGTACCGTCTCGATCACATCGCGCCCCAGCTTGCGACGCAGCTGGTAGATATGCACGTTGAGCGCGTTGCTCTCGACCTCGTCGTCGACCCCGTAGAGACGGTCCTTCAACTGATCGGCACTCAGGAGGCGCCCACGGGCCCGAATGAGGGCTTCCAGCAGCATGCGTTCGCGACGTATCAGCGCCACGGGGACGCCGTCGAGCATCACGCTGCGATCCACGGGATCGAAGGAAAGGCGCCCGTGATGCAACAGCCGATCGGCCTGACCCGCCGTGCGCCGCAGCAGTGCCTGCAGCCGGGCCGTCAGTTCATCGAGATCGAACGGCTTGACCAGATAGTCGTCGGCACCGCCCTGCAGGCCCTCGACACGACTGGCGACGGCATCGCGCGCCGTAAGCATCAACACGGGGGTGACGACGCCTTCGCGGCGCCACGCCTGCAGCAGCCCCAGGCCCTCGCCGTCCGGCAGGCGGCGATCGAGCACCACGAGGTCATAATCGATGGTTTTCCGCGCAGCACCAGCCGCCGCCAGGGTGCCCACGGTATCGACCACGAAGTCGGCAAGCGCCAGCCCCGCCTCGATGCCGGCGGCCACCGGGGCGTCATCCTCGACAAGCAATACTCTCATGCGACCTTCCTGCTGATGATCGGGCAACGCTCAGTATCGCGTCACCCAATTAAGCGGGAATGAGGGGAATCGCCGTGCGGTCGGGTCAGTGAGACCCGCTGAGCCGTTTCGCCACCCACCAGCCGGCGGCCATGGCGACGAGCATCGCGGCCAGCGGCAGACTCAGCCCGGCGATCGAGGCCACGGCCGGTCCCGGGCAGTAACCGGAAAGGCCCCAGCCGATGCCGAACAGCGCCGCGCCGCCCAGCAGCCGGGGGTCCAGATCGCGGCGGGTGGGCAGCGCGAAGCGCCCGGCAAACAGGGGCTGATCGCGCTTCCAGACCAGCCGGTAGCCGATGAAGGTGGTCACCACCGCCCCGCCGAGCACGAAGATCAGCGTCGGATCCCAGGCACCGGCGATGTCCAGAAACCCCACCACCCGCGCCGGGTCGGTCATGCCGCTGATGGCCAGCCCCAGGCTGAACAGCAGCCCGGCCACGAATCCCATGAGCGTCTTCATGCGCCACCTCCCAGCACGTGACGAACCCCATAGACGGTGAGCATCGCCGCCGCCACGAAGACCAGCGTCGCCGCCAGCGAGCGCGGCGACAGGCGCGCCAGCCCGCAGACCCCGTGGCCACTGGTGCAGCCACTGCCCAGGCCGGTGCCCAGCCCCACCAGCAGGCCGGCGACCAGCATCAGCCCGGTGCCGCCGATCGGCGCACCGATCACCGCCCCCGGCTCGCCGGCGACATTGCCCAGATTGCCACCGGCGAGCATCAGCAGCATCGGGCCGACGATCAGGCCGGCCAGAAACGCCAGCCGCCAGGCGCTGTCCCCTTTCGGGCGCTCCCAGATCAACCCCGCGAGAATCCCGCTGATGCCGGCGATACGCCCCAGTGTGGCCATCAGCCACACGGCCGACAGACCGATCAGCACCCCACCGAAAAGACCATGCAGGCTCGCTGCCATGTCCACGCGCGTTCCCTCCTGACTGATGACTGCCGCCCTTGCGGACGGGCTGACGGCACGGTGTCACGGCGCCGTGCCGGCCGATGAATGATGCCTCGTTCAGCGCGACGCCGGCTCGACCAGCCACTCGCGCCCCTTGAGCATGGCATCCCAGTAGAGCCGCGGCATGACATGGGCCTTGAGCGTCCAGCCCAGCCGCGTGGCCCGGGTACCCTCGATCAGCCAGGTGGGCAGGGTCGGCTGCAGCTGGCCGCCATAGCCGAACTCCGCCAGCACCACCCGCCCCCTTTCCACGGTCAGCGGGCAGGCACCATAGCCCAGATAGGCCGCCGCCAGGGGCCGGTCATCCAGCCAGGCCAGCAGGTTCTCGGCCACCACCGGCGCCTGCTTGCGCACCGCCGCGGCGGTCTTGGCATTGGCGGTACCGCTGACGTCGCCCAGCCCGAAGACGGACGGGTAATGACGATGCTGCAGCGTGCTATCGTCCAGATCCAGCCAGCCGGCGTCGTTGGCCAGCACCGAGCGGCTCACCAGTTCCGGTGCCCGCTGCGGGGGCACCACGTGCAGCATGTCGAAGGCCACCTCGACATCCTCCTCGCCGGCCTCGCCCTGGACCCGGAAAACCGCCTTGCGCGACGGGCCATCCACGGCCTTCAGTGTCTGCTGAAAGCACAGGTCGATGCCGTAGCGTGATACGTATTCCTGCAGCGCCGGCACGTAGTCGGCGACGCCGAACAGCGCACCGCCGGCGTTGTGGAAGCTCACGTCGATGTTGTCGAGCACGCCCCGGCGCCGCCAGGCGTCGCAGGCCAGGTACATCGCCTTCTGCGGCGCACCGGCGCACTTGATCGGCATCGGCGGCTGGGTGAACAGCGCCCGGCCGGACGACAGCGATTCCACCAGCGACCAGGTGTAGGGCGCCAGATCGTAGCGGTAGTTGGACGTCACGCCGTTTTCGCCGAGCGTCGCTTCCAGCCCCTCGATGGCGCCCCAGTCGAGCACCAGACCGGGCGCCACGACCAGCGCGTGATAGTCCAGCGCGCGCCCGTCGTCGAGCATCACGCGACGCGCCTCGGGGTCGATCGCCTCAGCGGCCTGGGCATACCAGTGCACGAACGCGGGCATCACGTCGCCCATCGGCCGGCGTATCTGCGACGCCTGGAAGATACCCCCACCGACCATCGTCTGACCGGGCTGATAATCATGATGGTCGGCGGGGTCGATGATGGCGATGTCCAGCTCGGCGCGACGCTTGTGCAGGCTGGCGGCCAGGGCGATCCCCCCGGCGCCGCCGCCGATGATCAGCACATCGTGACGGCCCGAGGAAGACGCAGCGGATTCGTTGGCAGACATGAAAGGACTCCGAAATCGGTGGGCAGGGCAAACGGCCACCCTCGACCGCGGCGACGATCGAGGGTGGCACCGGCAGGCAATGATCGCTCAGAAACGGTCGAGCGGCACCTTGAGGTAGACCTGACCGTTGTCCTCGGCCGGGGGGAAGTGCCCGGCGCGCATGTTGACCTGCACGGACGGCAGGATCAGGCGCGGCATGCCCAGGGTGGCATCACGCTCGGTGCGCATCTTGACGAACGCCTCTTCGCTGGTGCCCTCGTGCACATGGATGTTGTCACGACGCTGCTCGGCCACGGTGGTCTGGTAGGCGTACTCGTCGCGTCCGGGCGCCTTGTAGTCATGGCACAGGAACAGCCGGGTTTCCGGCGGCAGGGCCAGCACCTTCTGGATCGAGCGATACAGGGTACGCGCATCGCCGCCCGGGAAGTCGCAGCGGGCGGTACCGTAGTCCGGCATGAACAGGGTGTCGCCGACGAAGGCGGCATCGCCGATCACGTAGGTCAGGCAGGCCGGCGTATGGCCCGGCGTGTGCAGCACCCGGCCTTCCAGGTTGCCGATACGGAAGGTGTCCCCCTCGGCGAACAGCCGATCGAACTGGCTGCCGTCCCGGGCGAACTCGGTACCGGCATTGAAGGCCTTGCCGAAGATCTCCTGGACTTCGGTGATATGCGCACCGATCCCCGTCTTCCCGCCCAGCTTGTCGTGCAGATAGGGGGCGGCGGATAGGTGGTCGGCGTGCACGTGGGTCTCGAGAATCCACTCGACCTCGAGCCCCTCGCGCTGAACGAAGTCGATGATGGCATCCGCCGAACGCACGTCGGTGCGCCCCGCGGCGTAATCGAAATCGAGCACGGAGTCCAGAATCGCGCAGGCGTGGCTGTCGGGGTCACGCACCACGTAGCTGAAGGTATTGGTGGGCTCGTCAAAGAAGTGGGTAACGACGGGATGGCGCATGGGATGACTCCTTCACGCTCTCGAAATGCCCACCAGCATAACGCATTTTTTGTTCTAACGTTATTCTGTTTTCAGCTATAACAGAGCAGGACTATGCGTCCTGCTCACCGTGCCGATGTCAGTCCGTGGCGGCATCGCCGGCCGCGAGCCAGTGATCGACCTGCTCGCGATGGGCATCGATCCACTTCTGGGCTCCCTCGACCGGGTCGCCGGTTGTCTCGATGGTCGCCATCAGCCCGCCCAGACTGTCGTCGTCCATTTGCCAGGCATTCAGCACGGCGGTCAGCCAGGGGTCGCTGTCGGCAAAGCCCTGACGGGAGAACCAGTGGATGTTCTCGTTGTCGCCGTAGACGCCCTGGGGATCCTTCAGGTACTTGAGGTCGTACTTGGCAAACGCCCAGTGCGGGTTCCACAGCGTCACCACCACCGGCTCCTTCGCCTTGTAGGCGCTGTCGAGCACCGACATCATCGCAACCTCGGAGCTGTTGCGTTGTTTCATCGGCAGGTCATAGTCTTCAACGACCTGGTCGGTCAGTCCGGCGATCGCCGAACCGGCGTCGATGCCGAGAATGGTCGGCTCCCCCTGATAGGCAAATTCCTCGGCATGGGTCTTGAGCTCGGGAATCGTGTCGATGTCCACGTAATCGGGCACCACCAGTCCCAGACCGGTGCCCTCATACCAGGTATCGTGAACTTCCAGACGATCCTTGTACGGTTCGAGGAAAGGCTTGTCGGTGACCGGCAGCCAGATCTCCAGCGACAGGTCGATATCGTCGCTGGCCATGCCGCTGTAGAGCATCGACTTGCTGACATTGGACAGCTCGACGTCGTAGTCGCGATCCGTCAGCAGAATCTTCCACATGTTGGCCACGGCGATGTTCTCGGCCCAGTTGTTGGTGCCGATGGTCAGGTGCTTGTCCTGTGCCTGGGCCAGCGTGCTCACCGCGCTCAAGGCCAGTACGCCCGTCAGGAGAAATCGCTTTTGCATACGCAGCACTCCATTATTGTGTGGGTCAACGAATCCGGCACACGCCAGGCGCGCACCGGTTACTTCAACAACGCCTCCTCGAAGGGGAACCGGGAGAGCACCTCGATGCCGTCGCGCGTCACCACGGCCTGTTCTTCCAGCTTGACGCCCTCGCGGCCGCCCTCCGCGCCGATATAACTCTCGACACAGAGTACCATGCCCGGTTTGATGACCCCGTCGTAGCCGGCCTCCGGGTAATCGCTGCGATGATAGAGATAGGGATACTCACCGGTCATGCCGACCCCGTGTGCCGAGAGGTAGTAGCGATTGGCGTGAAAGCGCTGGGGAATATCCCAGGCCTGCTCGGAATATTCCTTGAAGCTCATGCCGGGGCGCAGGATCGACAGGTTGTGACTGACCTGTTCATGGGCCAGACGATAGAGGGCCTTCTGGTCGGCAGCGGGCTGCTCCGGCCCGACGTGAAAGGTGCGGGAAAAGTCGGAAAAATAGCCATGACAGCCGACGACATCGGTGTCCAGCGCCACTAGTTCGTTGGCGCCGATCGTCCTGGCCGAGGATTCCTGGAACCAGGGGTTGGTTCGGTAGCCCGAGTTGAGCAGCCGTGTCTCGCAGTAGTCGCCGTTCTCCGCGATCACCGACTGGTGCAGCACCGACCACAGTGCATTCTCGGTGATGCCCGGCCGGATGGCCTCGCGCAGCCGAGCCACCCCGCGTTCGGTCGCGCGCAGGGAGGCCACGACGCACTTGAGCTCCTCGTCGGACTTGATCGAGCGCGCGATTTCCAGCGGTGCCTGGGCATCGAACAGCTCGGCCCCCAGCGCCGACAGCGCCAGCGCGGCCCCGGCGTTCATGCGCTCCAGGCCGATCCGGGGCCGCGACGTACCGACCCGGCGCACGATCTCGTCATGCACTTCCCGGGCCCACTGGCGCTCGCGTCCGGCGATGCCCTCCCCCGCGGCGACGAAGCTGGCCGTGGTCGCCGGGCGTACCTCGTCGATCGTCTCCAGTCCCGCCGCCAGATGCTCGCAGCCGGTGAACTCGTGAAGAATCGCCGTGTCATCGGTGAGCAGCAGGTAGCGTGACGGGGTGTTGCGGGCGCTGAACACCTGCATGTTACGCGCCCCGGTCGCATAGCGGATGTTGACCGGATCGGAGAGGATCAGGGCATCGATGTCACGGCGCTGCATTTCCTGGCGTACGCGTGCCAGCCGATAGGCCCGCACGGCGTGAAGATCGATCCCTTCACTCTCCGGCGCGCGGTCCTGCAGCTCCAGGCTGGACAACTCGTCGCGTTCGGCATGCCAGTCAAGCAGTGTCATTGGGGTCTCCCGGCGTGCATGATTCCATGTCATGGTCAAGAATGCGCACCGGGCCGCTCGGCCGGCGCGAAAACCCCAGTCTATGTAGCGCCGCAAAGCCTGTACACTGGCTGGTTTCTCATGCAGAACGATGAGCCTGACTCATGAAAAGCTTTCGTCACCGGCTGCCGCCACTGCATGGCCTGCTGGTCTTCGAGGCCGCCGCGCGGCACCTCAACTTCACCCGGGCGGCCCGCGAACTGCATGTCACCCAGGGCGCCGTCAGCCGACAGGTCCAGCAACTGGAAGCGCGCCTGGGGGTGGCCCTGTTCGAGCGCCGGGGGCGCACCCTGGCCCTCAGCGACGCCGGGCGAGAACTGCATGCCAAGGTCAGCGCCTCGTTGCACTTTCTGGTCGAGGCCCTCGATGACATTGCCCTCAAGGACGACTCGCGCAGCATCACGCTCGCCGCCAATACCGCCATGTCCCACCTATGGCTCGGGCCGGCGCTCAACGCCTTTCGACACCGGAACCCCGACGAGGCCGATCGGCTTCGGGTCATCACCTCGGATCGCACCGACGACCTGCTCGGCGACGAGGTGGATATCGCCATCATCTACGACGTCAATCCCGGCACGCACTGGCAGGTCGCCGACCTGTTCGAGGAAGAGCTGTTTCCGGTAGCCTCGCCCAGCTACCGGCAGCAGCACGACCATCCGGCCGACACGACGATGGATCTGTGCCGGCACGCCCTGCTCGACTTCGAGCGCATCGAGCCCAACTGGATCAACTGGCGGCTCTGGTTCAGCGCCCTGGGCGAGTCAGTGGAGGAATCCTTCACGCCCTTTGCCCGCTTCACCAACTACGGGCTGCTGATCGACGCCGCCGAGCAGGGTCAGGGCGTGGCGCTGGGGACCCGCTGGCAGATCGACGCCCACCTGGCGCGCGGCAGCCTGATCCGGCTCGGCCGATTGAGCGTCAGGACCGGTCGCCACTACCGCCTGGCCCGCAACCGCCGCAGCCCGGACGATCCACGACTCGAAGCGCTCCACGACTGGCTCTGCCGCTATCGGGTCGAGACGAGCCCTCCTGGAGCCCCATCCGCCGGGCGGGGAGACGCTACATAGCGGGCGGCTCACAGCAAGCTGGAGGCGCCGGTCCGCACGCGCCCAGCCAGTAGTCCAGCCCCTCGGCCCAGCCGCGCGGGCCGGTCTCCCGGGTTCGATACAGCGCCACGTGCCTGACCTCGACGGGCTGACGATGCTCGCCACGGATCAGAACCGGCGCCTCGACCGCCTCGAGCAGGGAGACATCGTTGGGGCCGTCCCCCAGGCCGAGCGTCTCCGGCGTGACACCGCGCAGGGCCTGATAGCGCGCCACCAGCCAGCGCAGCGACCGGCCCTTGTCGACATCGCCCATCACGTGCCAGAAGCGCCCACCGCGGGTCAGCATCAGGCCATCGTTGGCCAGCGAGTGACGCAGCCGTTCCAGCGCGGCCTCGTCGTCATCCCAGAGCAGGGGTTCGCTGCCTTCACGCAGGCGGGCCCGTTCGGCACCCGCCTCGCTCAGCCCGGTCGCCTCGACGACCGCCGCGACGGAGAGCTCACTGAGGATGCGAAACCGCAGGTCCAGCCGCTCGCGCAGTACCGTCAGGCGACGCCGCAGAAAGGCGCTGTCGACGCCGGGCGTCTTGATGCACAGCCCGCCGATGTCTCGCGGATCTCGATCGAGACGCGCATGCTGCCAGTTCGACGGCAGCCCGATCACCGCCCCGTTCTCGGCGATGAAGGGGGTCGCCTCCAGCGCCAGTTCACGGCGCAGCGGCAACAGCTCGGCGCGTGTCTTGCTGGAGACCGGGATCACCGGCGTGCCGGCCTCGCGCAGCCGTCGCAGCCAGTCCGCCGCCGGCGACCAGTCATAGTTGTAATGGTCCAGCAACGACCCATCCAGGTCGGTGAAGACCAGCCATTCGCGCGGTGAAATCGTGGCATCCGTCATGGGGTTCCTCCCGGCAACCGGGCGACGCATCGCCTTGTGTGTCACATACCAAGCACGGAGCGTGCCAGATTTGCCATGCCGTCCGGCGGCCCGAAACACCACCAGGCCACACGACACGGCAGCTCGTGCCTTGTCCTTCTTCTCACGATAGTTCATTCATCGGCGCAGCCCCCAAGCACTACCGATAACCACTTGCACCATGCCGGTGCACTGCGACCCGGGGCGCCCGAAATTGGCATCGGCTATCTCTTCACGCGCTTTTCGAAGCCGGCAACAGACTCATTTTTTGATGATGAGAGTGGTATCATCGGTAGCCATTGTTGCCATTCGACCTCGGACGATCGCAAATGCAGACCACCTCACGAAGCATCCTCGTCATGGGGGTTTCCGGCTCCGGGAAATCACATATCGGACGGGATGTCGCGGCGGCTATCGGTGCCCAATTCATCGATGCCGATGACCATCACAGTCCGACCAGCATTGCCAAGATGTCACGCGGCGAGCCGCTCACCGATGATGACCGGGAAGGCTGGCTGAAAACCCTCTCCGATCTCTATCACCACCACCGAGAAGCCGGTCACGACCTGGTGATCGGTTGCTCCGCCCTCAAGCACCATTATCGGGACGTTCTACGGCGCGGCGCCCCGGATCTGAAGATTCTCTACCTGCACGGCGAGCGCGATGTCCTGCTGTCACGACTCAACAGCCGGGGCGGCCACTTCTTTGCCGGTGAGCATATGCTGGACAGTCAGCTCGGCACCCTAGAACCGCCGGACGAGGATGAGGCCTTTCGGGTCGATATCCGCGAGACACCTGAAAGGATCGTGACGCAGTTTGTCGGACACATTGCACACTCCTGACGCAATGAACGGCCTGATATAACAAGAAAAGCGGCGCCAAACGGCGCCGCTTTTCTTGTATCGATGAGCGCACAAATCAGAGGCGATCACCGAGCCAGACAAGCCACATCATTTTTTCCGCGGGAGCCCATTCATTCGCGACAAATTATCTACAATGACAGCGCCACCGGGGGGCAGCCTCCCTCCCACACAACCGCCCCTCAGGCCATGTGTTGCTCGGCCAGTGCGCACAGCCCTGCCAGGGTCGCTGCGTCGCTGTCGACCTCGATGGGAGAGAAACCTTCCGCCTCCAGAGCGCGTCGATACAGCCCGTTGAGGGTCGTCGACCCGACCAGCACCACCTCATTCGCCTCGGGTGCCATCACCCGCTGCGCGCGGACCTCGCTGCCGATGGTCACGCCGGAAAGAAAGCTGCCCACCTGCCCGGCCGCCAGCCCGGCGTAGAGATGACGGCTGCGCGCCTCGAACAGAGCATGCAGCAACCCGCCCGGATGATGCGCCGCCTTCAGCCCCTGCGCGAAGGCCTCGGCATCGAAATCCGCCGACTCGCGCGCCGGCTCGCCCGGCAGCGTATGAAAGCGCACCGCATGATAGAGCTCACCGGTCATCAGGGTGGTGAAACCCACCAGTCGTCCGCCCTCCAGACGCGCCCACTTGCTGTGGGTCCCGGGCAGGCAGCACAGCGCCGAGTCGCCGCCGCGCCGAGCCAGGGCACCGAAGGCCTGGATCTCCTCGCCGCGCATCACGTCGACGTGATCCTCGCGAACCACCTTGACCCCGGGAACGATCCAGGCGTTATCGAGCCCCGGCGCCGCCACCACGTTCGCCGCGAGGTCCATGGCCGTGACCGGCAGATCCAGCTGCGGCGCCTCGCTCCAGCCACGCTGCGAGCCGACCATTCCGGCCAGATAGACCGGCACCCGTTCAGCGCCGCCGTCCTCGCGCCAGTCGCCGATCTGGGCAGCGCAATAGTGCGGAAACTCGGCACTGGACAGTGCCCGCAACCCGGCCTCGGAGCGGCGCGACTCCAGGCACTCGCCGCTGGCCCGGTCGACCAGAAAAGCGCGAAAATTGCTGGTGCCCCAGTCGATGGCGATCAGCCGCTCGCTCATGCGTCGGCCTCGCGCTCGAGTTCCGAGGCCTGGTCCAGGCTCTCCTTGATCCGCCGCCACTCGGCGACCAGCACCCGGGCGCGCGCACCGACCTCATCGGCCGTGCGCCCCGCCTTGTAGAGGCTGCCGCCGAAGCCGAACCCATCGATGCCGGCGCTGACCCACTCGTCCATGTTGTGCTCGTCGATGCCACCCACGGCGAGCACCGGCATGTCCGCCGGCAGTACCGCCTTGACGTCCTTGAAGTAACCGGTGCCCAGCTTGCCCGCCGGGAACAGCTTGAGTGCACGTGCTCCCGAACGCGCCGCAATCAGCGCTTCGGTCGGCGTCATGCAGCCGATCAGCGGCGCCAGGTCGAGCGCCCCGGCTTCCGCGATCACCGCCGGGTCGGTATTGGGGGTAATCACCAGCGGCGCCCCCAGGTCCGCCAGACGGCTGCAATCCTGCGGATCGAGCACGGTGCCGGCACCGACCACCACATGGTCCGGGCAACGTTTGGCGATCCGCTCGATGCTCTCCCATGGGCTGGGCGAGTTGAGCGGAATCTCGATCAGCCGGAAGCCTTCCGCCACCAGGACATCGAAGATGGCCTCGACCTCCTCGGGGTGCACACCGCGCAGGATCGCCACCAGCGGCAGGTCATCGAGAGCCGCCTGAAGGGCGGCACGGCGAGTCTCGTTCATTGTTGCCTCCTGTAACTCTTCAATGCCACGCCATGAAGCGCTCAAGGCGGGAATATGCGAGAGTGACTTAACATGTGGAAGCGACTTCAGTCGCGATGCCTCGGCCACTGCTGTCGGGGATAAATCCCCTCCCACAAGAAGCCCTGGATATCGGCGCGAGCCACGTGAGCGAATTCATTCGCGACGCTATCGCTGGTCACCATTCGGCGATCGACCCGTCTTCATGCGTCCACACCGGATTGCGCCAGCGGTGGCCCACCTGGGCGCGCTCCTCCACGAAGGCCTCGTCGATCTCCACGCCCAGCCCGGGGCCGTCGGGAATCGCGCAGAAGCCGTCCTGAATGGTCAGCGCGGACTTGTCCACCAGGTAATCGAGCACGTCGTTGTCCCGATTGTAGTGGATGCCCATGCTCTGCTCCTGGATGAAGGCATTGTGGCTTACCGCATCCACATGCAGCGAGGCGGCCAGCGTCAACGGCCCCAGCGGGCAGTGCGGCGCCAGCGCCACATCGTGGCAGGAGGCCAGCGAGGCGATCTTCAGCCCCTCGCTGATGCCACCGCAGTGCGACAGGTCGGGCTGGATCACGTCGACCATGCCGTCGGCCAGCAGGTCACGGAACTGGAAGCGGGTGTGCAGCCGCTCGCCGGTGGCGATCGGGTAGCCCAGTCCGGTGGCAATATGCTTGAGGCTCGGCAGATGCTCGGGCAGCACCGGCTCCTCCACGAACATCGGGTGGAACGGCTCCAGCTCGCGCAGCAGCGCCTTGGCCATCGGCCGGTGCACGCGACCATGGAAATCGATGCCGATGCCCACGTCCGGCCCCACCGCCTCGCGCGCCTCGGCGACCCGCGCCACGGCCTCGTCGACCTTGCGGTGGGAATCGACGATCTGCATTTCCGGGGTGCCGTTCATCTTGAACGCAGTGAAGCCCTGATCGACCAGCGCCTTGGCGCCGGCGCCCACGTCGCTCGGCCGGTCGCCGCCAGTCCAGGCGTACATGCGCATGCGATCGCGCACCTTGCCGCCCAGCAGCTGGTGCACGGGCACGCCCAGATCGCGACCCTTGAGGTCCCACAGCGCCTGGTCGATGCCGGCGATGGCACTCATCAGGATCGGGCCGCCGCGATAGAAGCCGGCGCGATACAGGGTGTTCCACAGATGCTCGATGCGATGCGGATCCTCGCCGATCAGGTAGTCCGCCAGTTCGTGCACCGCCGCCTCGACGGTCGCCGCCCGGCCTTCCACGACCGGCTCCCCCCAGCCGTAGCAGCCCTCATCGGTCTCGATCTTGAGGAACAGCCAGCGTGGCGGCACCTGCCAGGTCTTGAGTCGGGTAATTTTCATAAAATGTTTCCATTTTCCTGTCGAACATGCAGGTCAGCATAGCTTTCGGCATCGGCGAGCAAGGCGTAGGACAAGGCATTCGGCGCACAGAAACCGGAGCATACTGGGTTGGTATCCTGAATCCGTGATGCCGGCGTCGACACTTTCCCTATCGCCGTCAGCGAGCATTTTTTGACCTCCGATTCCGTCTCAACCGCCGAATGCATCTCTGCCATGGCCAACCATAGCGGCATCGGCCGGCGACGATGACCCGTTTGCTCATGCATTGCTACCCGCCGGGTACGG
>Ga0209300_1000526_pt1 | contig 19114 bp, 11 predicted proteins | sample Shrwel_input2_RT_FD_187535 | JGI IMG/M metagenome (GOLD analysis project Ga0209300, IMG submission 187535) | Subsurface microbial communities from deep shales in Ohio, USA - Utica-3 well 1 S input2 RT (SPAdes) (version 2) ... | reverse complement strand
TGGACGAAGGCCAACGCACTTCCGTCCCACGCTCCAGCCTGCGCCAATTGCCCCAGGGCGAGACCCAGGCAACCATCGAAGTGGATCACCCCGACACCGGCTACACCCTGTACCTGCAGGGACGGGACACCTCCTACCCGGAGCGGGCACGTTTCCGCCTGCTGGCCCAGATTGTCGGCAGCCCCTTCTACGAGGAAATCCGCACCTCCCGCCAGCTGGGGTACATTGTGTACGGCACCAACTTCGAAATCCTGGAAACCCCGGCTCTCGGCCTTATCGTGCAATCACCCGAGGCAAACGGGACGACCATCAATGCGGCCGTCGCCGAATTCGCCCAAGACTTCACTCAACAACTGACGAACCTGGACGACGACCGCCTGAACCGCGAGAAACAGGCCGTGATCAGCCGTCTGCTGGAAAGCGACCGGCAACTGGATGAGATTTCGAGCCGCTACTGGCGAGAGATCGACCGCCAGAATTATGATTTCGACAGCCGCGAGCAGCTGGCCGAAGCCGTGCGCCAGGTGTCACTGGAAGAACTGAATCGCACCTACGAAAGCGCCCTGCTCGACCGCCAACGGGCGCTGCGGGTAACCACGGGCCAGAAGGGCGTTAACGAAGAAGAGATCCTGGAACAGTTACGTCAACGGCCACCGATGGCAAGCACTGACGCCCGCAGCCACTGAGCCAACCGGCCGGCACCCCTTGAGACCCAAGCCGGTGCCGGCTATCATACGCCCTCCTCAGAAGGCCCCCGTAGCTCATCTGGATAGAGCGATCCCCTCCTAAGGGATAGGTAGCAGGTTCGAGTCCTGCCGGGGGTACCAATTACCCTTCCATAAAGATCCACAAACCTCCACAAACTACCGTTTTTAAACACTTTTTACTTCACTCTTAGTCCATAAGCATCCATTGATATCTATGCTCAGCCATAACCTTTGGGGGTACATCTGGGGGTGCAAACTGAAATGCACCCCGCTATAGTAAGTTTTATACCCCCAACCGCTGCAGGATACCCCCAATGGCGACGGACAGGCTGACCGACAGACAGATCAAATCCGCCAGCTTCGAAAAGTATGGCAAGCGCACCAAGCTCTCTGACGGTGCAGGCATGTACCTGGATATCCAGCCGTCGGGCAAGTATTGGCGCATGAAGTACCGGTTCGGTGGCAAAGAGAAGACACTGGCCCTGGGGGTATATCCGGATGTTCCTTTAAAGCTCGCCCGGCAGAGGCGCTCTGAGGCTCGTGCGCTAATCGCCGATGGCGTGGACCCCAATGAGGTCAAAAAACAGGAAAAAGCCGCCGAGCAGGAAAAAAGCGACACCTTCAAGATCGTCGCAGAGGAGTGGCTGAAACTAAAAAAAGGCGAGCTCTCCGAAGGCACCCTGAGAGTGGCGCGCAGGCGACTGGAGACTTGGGCTTACCCCAAACTAGGCCACCTGCCTATCGCAGACATCAAACCAGCCAAAATTCTGGAAACACTCCGCGAGATCGAGAACCAGGGTAAACATGAAACCGCGCATCGTATCCGACAGCGCATTGGTGAGATCTACCGCTATGCCGTCGCGGAGGGACGAGCGGAAACAGACCCTACCTCAACACTCAAAGGCCTTTTGAAGACAGTCCCTACGCAACACAGGGCCGCTATCACCTCCTCAGACGAGCTCGGAACCCTGTTGCGAGCCATTGACGCCTACAGTGGCCACGCCTCAACCAGAGCGGCGCTGAAGCTTGCTCCGATGCTGTTCTTGCGACCTGGTGAGCTAAGGAACGCTGAGTGGGCAGAGATAGACTTGGAATCGGGCACCTGGGTCGTGCCGGGCAAACGCATGAAAGGCACTCAGAAGGCAAAACGGGCCGGCTTAGTGCCGGACCACATTGTTCCGCTATCCAAGCAAGCAATTGCTATTCTGAAGGAGCTCCAGGCGATCACAGGCCATCAACACCTGGTATTCGAGTCTGTGAAATCCGGTCGCCCGCTCTCAGATAACACTATTAACGTTGCTCTGCGGTCCATGGGCTTCGATGGCTCAACGATGGTTGGGCACGGCTTCCGAGCGACAGCTTCAACACTGCTGCATGAGCAGGGATGGCCACCGGAAGTGATTGCTAAAAGCGAAGATCAAGGCCTATGGCAAATCACTGTCCCGTCAAGGTAAACGATTTCATCCAACCAGTGTTGGCTTCATCTGGTGCAGAGAGTTCACTAACCCTAATTACCCCCACTATCACTGCATCCTCTTCTTTAACAAACAAACCTTTCGGGGACTGGGTGAATTGGGGGTCGGTAGTACCGGCCTGTATGGAATGATAAGTGGGGCCTAGTGCAGTGCATTGAACTGCGGCCAGATAGAAGGTGACGGGCTCATTCACATCCCACAGAATTGCCTTTACCACCTTCGGCAGGGGGAGCCTTACGATGACCTATTCAAGCGCGCCAGCTATCTGGCGAAACACTCCACCAAAGTGTGGGGATTAGCCAGCCACAATTTTGGGACAAGCAGAGGATGAAGCACCAACTACTGAGTTAGCTCACCCCAAACCGACGACCTCTCACCCGCCGGTTGATCATCCCTGCACTAGCGGGCAATATCACCCCACTCAAACGCAACATTCGCGACACCCTCCGACACAATCTGTCGCACCTTTCGAATAGCGTTCCCAGAAACACCAAACGGAAGTACCCATGGCCTTAACGCTCGAACAACTTGAACGCCACCTGTTCAAAGCTGCTGACATTCTCCGGGGCAAAATGGATGCCTCGGAGTTCAAGGAATACATCTTCGGCATGCTGTTCCTCAAACGCTGCTCCGACGTGTTCGAGCAACGCTATCAGGAGGTTGTTTCGAACCAGATCGCCAAAGGCAAAGGCGAGGTGGAGGCCAAAGCCATTGCGGACATGGAGAACTGGTACAAGTCCACCTTTTATGTCCCCAAGCAATCCCGCTGGGACTTCCTGATGAACGATGCCCACCACGGCGTAGGCAATTACCTGAACAAGGCCCTGGCGGGGCTGGAAGAACACAACGTGAGTCTGGCGGGCGTGTTGGAGCATATCGACTTCACCCGGAAGGTGGGCTCCACCACCTTACCGGATAAGAAGCTGCGTGATCTGATCGTTCATTTCAGTCAGCACCGTTTACGCAACGAAGACTTTGAGTTTCCGGACCTGCTCGGTGCAGCCTACGAATACCTGATTGGCGATTTTGCCGATTCTGCCGGCAAGAAAGGCGGTGAGTTCTACACGCCCCGCCCTGTTGTTCGGATGATGGTCAGGCTCGCGAATCCACAGGAAGGACAAAGCGTTTACGACCCATGTTGTGGATCAGGGGGCATGCTGATCATGTCCAAGGAGTATCTAGAGGAACAAGGCGGCGATCCAAAGCACCTGTCGATCTTTGGCCAGGAGAACTCTGGATCAGTCTGGGCTATCGCCAAAATGAACATGCTTCTCCACGGTATTCAGAGCGCAGATCTACGTAATGAGGACACAATAGAAAGTCCTCAGCATGTCGAAGGCGGCGAACTAATGCGCTTCGATCGGATTCTCACTAACCCGCCTTTCTCCTGGCCGTTCGGCCCCAATGACAAAGAAGGTCAGAAAGGATGGGCGCCCAGCTTTCGAGAGAGATTTAGATATGGGGAAGTTCCCCTTGGCGCCAAGAAAGCCGACCTGATGTTCCTGCAACACATGGTCGCCAGCCTTAAATCCGACGGCATGCTGGCCACTGTTATGCCCCACGGCGTGCTGTTCCGGGGTGGTGATGAAAAACGCATCCGGGCCGGGCTACTGGAGAACGACCTGGTTGAAGCCGTGATCGGCCTCGCCCCCAACCTGTTTTACGGCACGGGCATCCCTGCCTGCATCCTGGTATTGCGCAACAAAGGTGCCAAAGCGCCGGAACGCCAAGGGAAGGTGCTATTCATCAATGCAGACCGGGAATACTACGAAGGCCGGGCACAGAACCACTTGCTGCCTGAGCATATCGAGAAAATCGCCAGCACATTTGAAGCCTTTGCCGAGGCTGACAATTTCTCGCGCATCGTGAGCCTGGAAGAACTGCGGGAAAACGACTACAACCTCAATATCCGCCGCTATGCGGATAACGCGCCGCCACCGGAACCTCAGGATGTGCATGCGCACCTGGTAGGCGGCATCCCCCTGAAAGAAGTTCAGGCCAAACAACCTCTGTTTGATGCCCAGGGCCTTGACCCCATGGATCTGCTCACGCCCAAGCCCGGTGAAGAAGACTATGTGGACTTCCGGGACGACCTTACCGACAAGGCCGCCATTAAACCGGCCATCGAACAAAATGCCGGCGTTCAACACAAAGAGGCCCGGCTCAAGGACAGCTTCGAAACCTGGTGGCAGCAACGAGCCCCCCATATTGCCCGACTCTCCGGCAATGGCCAGCAACTGAGTGCTCTGCGTGACGAACTGATAGGCACCTTCACCCACGCTTTGGACCCTGTTGGCATGCTGGACCGGTTTGCTGTACGTGGCATCATCGCCGGCTTCTGGGACCAGAACAAAAACGAATTCCGCACCCTGCAGGCTCGCGGCGTACTCGGTGTGGTGGATGCCTGGCGTACCAGCGTCATCACACTGCTGGAAGACGACCAGAAGAAAACCAATCCGCTGGACCACAAGCTGGTGACCTTTCTGCTGGCCGACTACGTGGCCGAATTAGCAGACCTGCAAGCCCAAAAGGCCGAATTGGATGCTCGCATCAAAGCCGCCACGGCACAGCCTGAGGAAGACGACGAGGCGGAACCGGATAAAGAAGCACCTGCAGAGGCGGATATTAAAGCCTGGAAATCCGAGCGCACCAAAGCCACCAAAATACTGAAAGCCAAACAGGCCAGTTTTGAGGCGCATCTGAACGAAGCAGTAGATGCACTGGACGAAGCCGGGGCTGCAAAGCTGATGTTGACGATTATGCATAACAACATGCTGGGGATACTGGACTCTTACATTCGACAGCAGCGGCAGGAAGTGATCGGTGCGTTCGAAACCTGGTGGGATAAATACCGGGTGACCTTGGCGGATATCGAGAAAGAGCGGGGTGGAGCAGCCCAAGCCCTCAACAGACTTCTGAAAGGCCTTGGCTATGTTTCGTAGTTTGAGTGAGCTCAGTGAATTAAACCCGAACTTTCAGTGCCCAAGCACAGTGGAGCTCAGCGATCCCGTTTCATTCATTCCGATGGGAGATGTCTCTGACTCTGGCCACTGGACGACAAGACGTACTAGGCCCTTAAAGTCAGTGCGACAAGGCTTTACCCCATTTGCAAACGGCGATGTACTGTTCGCAAAAATCACACCCTGTATGGAGAATGGTAAAGGCGCTCATGTAATGGATCTGGCAAATGGGGTGGGATTTGGAAGCACGGAATTCCATGTGCTGAGGCCGAAACCAGGAGCAGACGCGCGATTCATCTTTCATCATACCCAACATCGAGAGCTTCGATTCGCGGCCGAAGCCGCCATGACCGGCTCTGCAGGGCAAAAACGGGTACCAACCGAGTTCTTTCGTAAGTGGAAAATCTATGCCCCCGGTAAAGAGGAGCAAGCCAGAATCGCCCAGATCCTCGACATCTTGGACACCCAAATCCAGAAAACCGAGACTCTGATCGCCAAGCTGGAGAAAATCAAGGAAGGCGTGCTCTACGACCTGCTCACCCGAGGCATCGACCAGAAAGGCCAACTCCGCCCCGCGCCGGACCAGGCACCGGAACTATACCGCGAAGGGGGGCTAAACATGATCCCTATCAATTGGAGGACTGCGAGTCTCCGAGAGCTATCATCCATTATTATTGACGGCACTCATTACACTCCAACTTACGTGGAGAGTGGCGTACCTTTCCTGCGAGTAACCAATCTTCATCACAGGGACATAAATCTATCAAAATTCAAATACATATCGGAGCGCGAGCACAAAATACTTTCAGCAAGATGTAATCCAGAACGAGGCGATATTTTACTCTCGAAGAACGGAACGGTTGGTATTGCCAAAATGGTGTCTTGGGATTGGGACTTTTCAATCTTCGTTAGCCTCGCCTTAATTCGGTTCAAAGACGATTCCGGTATTCTTCCCCAGTTTGCCGAGTTAGTCATTAACTCCCCTATAGTGGCAAAACAGATAGCGGTTCAGTCTAAGCAAGGCACCGTCACCAACCTCCATCTCGAGGAAATTAGGAAGTTTACCGTTCCGATACCAGATCTTCACGAACAGCAATGCATTGTTTCTGAGCTTAGTAAGTTGTCTACTCGCATAAATAAAGAGATAGACCAGCATGAGAAGCTTTTAACTCTGAAACAGGGCCTTGCAGAAGATCTACTCTCTGGAAGAGTCCGCGTCACCCCACTACTCAAGGATGCAGTATGACCACCTTCGACAGCACAAAACGCTCTCTCCCCGAACTGCTCAAAGACATCACCAACGGCAAGATCCAGCTGCCGGATTTCCAGCGTGGCTGGGTCTGGGACGATGAGCACGTAAAGAGCCTCCTGGTCAGTGTCGCACGGTCGTTTCCTGTGGGTGCGGTCATGCTTATGGAGACCGGTGGTGAAGTGCAGTTCCAGGTGCGGCCCGTTGAGGGCATATCCGCAAACGATGTTACAGATGGCCCTGAACAACTCATCCTGGACGGCCAGCAACGCCTGACGAGCCTGACGCAAGCCATTGCCCTGACTACCCCAGTGGACACACGCACTGCGAAAGGCAAGGACATCCTTCGTCACTATTATTTCGACATTGCGATGGCCTTGGAGGGTGACGACCGTTTGGATGAAGCGGTTAAAGCCGTGGACAAGGACCGCCAGGTTCGCACCAATTTTGGTCGTGACGTGGAGCTGGATCTTTCCACGCGTGAGCTGGAATGCCAGCAACTGCACTTCCCCTGTGACAAGATTCTGGACGACTCCCAATGGCTGCAGGATCTGTTTCAATACAACCCTGAGGGCATGGAGCAGTTCCTTAAGTTCAAACAAAAAATCATCGGTGCCTTCGTCGCCTACCAGATCCCAATCATCGAACTGAAAAAAGAAACATCAAAAGAAGCCGTATGTCTGGTTTTCGAGAAGGTGAACACAGGCGGCGTTCAGCTCTCTGTTTTCGAGCTGATGACGGCCAGCTACGCCGCCGAGGGTTACAACCTTCGCGACGACTGGTTTGGCTCTGATATCCGCGATGTGGCTTCAAGACGGGAACGCTTGGCCAAATACGAATTACTCAAAGGCGTCGAGAGCACCGATTTCCTGCAGGCTATTACCCTGCTCCACACGCGCCATCGCAAATATCAGGACATCGCAGACGGGAAACAGGGCAAGCAGGTGCGACCGGTCAGCGCCAAGCGCGCCTCTGTACTGGAGCTGCCGTTGAGTGCTTATCAGAAATGGGCCGATGAAGTTGAAGCTGGTTTCATTGAAGCGTCCAAGTTTCTGGCGGGTGAATGTTTCTTCAGCCGCAAAGAGCTGCCTTACGGTACCCAACTGGTGCCACTTGCCGCGACAATGACTCTGCTCGGCGAACGCTGGCGAGAGCCGAAAGTTCACCAGAAGCTGGCCCGCTGGTTCTGGTCCGGTGTATTGGGCGAGCTATACGGTGGCGCCGTTGAAACCCGCATAGCGGTGGACCTCGAAGAACTAATGAACTGGTTTGAAGATGGCAGTTCAACACCGCGAACCGTCACCGATGCTTCCTTTGACCCCGAACGCCTTGAATCTCTGCGTAGCCGCTTGAGCGCAGCGTACAAAGGCATAAATGTGCTGATCCTTCGTGAAGGAGCGTCTGATTTCTTCTGGAAGGGCCGCATCCAACAAATGAACGTTCAAGAAGTGGCGCTGGATATTCATCACATCTTCCCTCGCGCCTGGTGTGAGGCCAACGGCATCCCGCCCAAGGTCTACGACTCCATCATTAACAAAACCCCGATTTCCTATAAGGCCAACCGGATGATCGGAGGGGATGCGCCGTCGACCTACCTGACGAAACTGCAGGACCATAACCAGGTTCAACTGGCAGACCATGAGATGGATTCCATTCTGGAAGGGCATTTCATCCCGACAACCCACTTAAGGGCCGATGATTTCACTGGGTTCTTCGAGTCGAGAAAACGCTTGCTGATGGGTCTAATCGAGAGGGCCATGGGCAAAAAAGCACTCTCGGAAGAGATGCACCCGTAGCCAAGTGCCGGAGTAACTGCCATGGGCTTTGAGAAAGACCTGACGCCAGAGAAGGCTTTGATATTTCGAATCACCCACCGGAGAAATCTCCCTTGGGTATTTGATAATGGCATCCATTGCCGGTCCAGCGCCCAGCAAGATCAGGGTTTTGTCAGCATTGGCAACCAAGAGCTCATAGAAGGAAGAAAGGAACGGGCGGTTCCCATGGAGCCGTCCGGTGTGTTGTCGGATTACATTCCGTTTTACTTTACGCCCTACTCTCCCATGCTGCTCAACATTGTCACAGGCCGTAACGTGCCCCAGCGCCCCAAGGCAGACATCGTTATTCTGGTCAGCTCTCTTCACAAGGTGAGCGAAGCAGGCATCCGGTTCCTGTTTACGGATCGGCATGCGTATCTTTTCAATGCCAGTTTCAGCAACGATCTGAATCAGCTGGCGAACATGGTTCCGTGGGAGCTTTTGCAGGCAAGGGATTTTCGGAAAGATCCGGAAGATCCCGCCAAATCGGAACGCTACCAGGCCGAAGCCCTAATTCACCGTCACCTCCCGGTGGATGCTCTCTTGGGCGTGGTAACCTACAATGACCTCGTTAAAGCGGAAGTTCAGGCATTGGCTGCTGAGCGGCAACTGAATTTGGGCATACACAGTAAACCGAGCTGGTTCTTCTGATGATCGAATATACGAAAGGCAATTTACTGGAAGCGGATGTCGACGCGTTGGTTAACACGGTCAACACCGTTGGCGTGATGGGCAAAGGCATTGCCTTGATGTTCAAGGAAGCCTTCCCTGAAAACTTCCATGCCTACGCCAAAGCCTGCAAGAAACACCAGGTGCGCACCGGCCAAATGTTTGTGACCGAACGGACTGACTTGATGGGGCCTCGATGGATCATCAATTTCCCGACAAAACAGCATTGGCGCACCAAAACCAAATTGGAATGGATAGATGCGGGCCTTCAGGATCTTCGCAAAGTGATCACTGAAAAGGGCATAAAGTCCATCGCCATCCCACCGCTGGGGAGTGGCAATGGAGGATTGAATTGGGCCACGGTGAAGCCCCGGATTGAAGAAGCACTGGGTGACCTTACCGATGTTCGTATTGTTCTGTTTGAACCGACGGCCGAATACCAGAACGTAACGCGTCGAACAGGCGTAGAGAAACTGACACCACCTCGCGCTCTGATTGCTGAGCTGGTTCGCCGCTACTGGGTGCTCGGAATTGAGTGTTCATTGCTGGAAATCCAGAAGCTGGCCTGGTTCATGGAGCGGGCCATTGTGAAATCTGGCCTGAAAGATCCGATGGACCTGCGCTTTGAAGCCAACCGCTATGGCCCTTATGCCGACCGGTTGCGACACTTGCTGGACTCTCTGGACGGCAGTTACTTACGCTGCGAGAAGCGCTTGGGCGATGCCAAGCCTGAGGACGTCATCTGGTTTGAACAGTCACGCAAAGAGAAGGTTCACCTTTATCTCAAGTCCGGCGAAGCAAACGCTTATGAAGCTGCGTTGGAGCACGTGTCGGAATTGATCGATGGCTTCCAATCGCCTTTGGGCATGGAACTCCTCGCAACGGTAGACTGGCTGATCGAGCGCGAGGGTTGTTCCCCCAATCTGGAAAGCGTCAAAGAAGGGTTACAGAACTGGCCTGCCGGAGCAGCTGCGGCTGAACGTAAAGTGAAGCTGTTTGATGACAGCATGCTCAATCTGGCCATCGAGAGATTGCACAATTTTTAATGGATTAAAAAACAGGAGTTGTAATGCCCGGCCCGGAATTTACTGAAGTCGAGCTCCCTTTCATTCGACAACTGAAACAGGAAGGCTGGGATTACATTGAGGGCTCGCTGGAAGAGCCCGCAGTCACCCACCGAGAATCTTTTGCCCAGGTTGTCATGGAGCCACTGCTTCGTGAACGACTTGTGACCATCAACACTCGTAATGGCTCGCCATGGCTGGATGAGCGGCGGGTTGATCAGGCGGTTTCAGCCATCACCCGCCTTCCCGCCAATAAAGTGATGGAAGCCAATCAACTGGCCACAGAGCTACTTCACGGCGGAATCACCGTAGAGGGCCTGCCAGACTGGGACAGCGGCAGGGGGCAAACCATCCAGTTCATTGACTGGGTAAACCCTGAGAACAACACCTTCACCGTAGTGAATCAGTTCAAGGTCAAATGCCCGCCAGGGCACGATGGCTGGAAAGGCCATGTGATTCCGGACCTGGTTCTTTTTGTTAACGGCATCCCTCTCGTAGTGGTTGAATGCAAAGGCCGAACAGTCCCGGAAGGCATTCCCGACGCCGTCGATCAGTTACGTCGTTATCATGATCAGCGGTATCACGATCTCGAAGTGGAAGAACACGAGGGTGCTCCCGCCCTATTCGCGACCAACCAGTTTCTGGTGGCTTCCAATTTTGACGATGCGCGGGTGGGAACGATCGGTGCCGGATTCGGCCATTACCTGAATTGGAAAACCGTGGCACCTCGCTCAGAAGCAGAGGTGGCAGAAAAGCTCTGCGTCAATTCACTCTCTTCTCAACAACGCTTGATCGCTGGCATGCTGACGCCGGCGAATCTGCTCGATATCGTCCGCCACTTCATGTTGTTTATGAGTACCGGCGGCCAAACCATCAAACTCGTCTGCCGGTACCAACAGTTCCGAGCAGTGACGCTCGCCGTCCAGCGTCTGAAAACCGGCAAAACCCGAATTGAGGATGGCGAGCATGACCGCCGGGGCGGCATCATCTGGCACACTCAAGGCAGCGGCAAAAGCCTCACGATGGTATTTCTGGTTCTCAAGATGAGAACCGACCCGGATCTTCGCCGGTTCAAAGTTGTCGTGATCACGGACCGAAAGGACCTCCAGGATCAGCTATCTGGTACCGCTACTCTGACCGGCGAAACGGTCAGGGTCGCCAACAACACCGGCAAGCTCAAATCCTTGTTGGGGCAACCCGGGCCTGGGCTCGTTTTCGCAACCATCCAGAAATACCGTGAGCATGAGAGCGTATCCGCCGCCTACCCGCCTCCAAAAGAGGAACGTGGGCTCGAGCTCAACCGCCGAGATGCGGCGGAAGAAACTGACAGCACACCGATAAAACCTGTTCCATCAAAACCACTGGGACTGCTCAACGACACCCCAGACATTCTGGTGATGATCGATGAGGCTCATCGGACCCAGGCAGGCGACCTCCACGCCAACCTTTTGCAGGCTGTGCCCAATGCGGCCCGAATCGGGTTTACCGGTACGCCCATCATCATGGGCAAGAAGAAACAGACCAGCGAAATATTCGGCGAATACATTGATCGTTACACCATCAAGGAAGCGGAAGAGGATGGCGCCACGGTACCCATCCTCTATGAAGGCCGAACGGCAGAAGGTGCCGTCAAAGAAGGCGCCAACCTCGATGACCTGTTCGAGGATCTGTTCAAAGAGCGAACCAAAGATGAATTGGAGCTGATCAAGAAGAAATACGCGACCAAGGGCCAGATCTTTGAAGCGCCCCTGCTCATCGAGGAGAAGGCCGCCGACATTCTCCGCCACTATGTAACCAACATTCTTCCAAATGGATTCAAGGCTCAGCTGGTCGCCTACAGTCGTCGTGCCGCAATCCGGTACCTGGAAGCACTCAAACAGGCCCGGTCGAAGCTACTTGAAGAAGCCATGGCACTGCCGGCTGAAGACAAGAATATTGCTGAAACCGACGTAATTACTCGACCACCGCGAGTCCAGGCGGCTATCAAAGCCTGGCAATACCGAGACCTACTGCAGGAACTGGATTTTGCGGTGGTATTCAGTAGCAGCAACAACGACGACAGCGGCTGGGCGCAATGGAGTGACAGGGCTGAAATCGAACACAACATTAATCGGTTCAAAAAGCCGCTGTTTCACAAAGATCCGGAAAAGTCAGACCCGCTCAGTTTTCTGATCGTCAAATCCATGCTGCTAACGGGCTTTGATGCCCCCATCGCGGGCGTGATGTATCTGGACCGGCCGATCCGTGAGGCCGAATTACTGCAAGCGGTTGCCCGGGTAAACCGAACCGGCTTCGGTAAACGTTGCGGGATCGTGGTGGATTACTATGGCGTTGCCAACCACCTGAAAGAAGCACTTGCTGCCTACAGTGATGAGGATATCAAAGGCGCACTGCAAAGCCTGAAAGACGAGATCCCGATGCTACGGGACCGCCACCTGCGTGTCGTCGATGTGCTGAGGAAACAGGGTGTTGATAGCCTCGAGGATGCAGAGGAGGCAGTTACGGCCCTGGGAGACGAGCGACTGCGTGCGGAGTTCATCGTTAAGCTAAAGGAATTCAACCGGACACTGGACGATGTACTGCCCCGCCCCGAGGCGCTGGAATTTGTGAATGATGCCAAACAGCTGGCCTACATCCACGCTCTGGCCAGGAACCGCTACAAGGACAGCCCGGAACTAGGCAAAGATGTGGGCAACAAAGTCCGCAAGCTGATCGACGATTACATGATTTCCCTGGGCATCAACCCGAAGATTCCGCCGGTGCAGTTAACGGACACCGATTTCGATCAGCACATAAACCGGCAAGTCAGTGATCGGGCCAAGGCATCCGAAATGGAGCATGCCGTGCGCTCTCACGTGCGTAAGCACCTGGACGAAGACCCGGTGAAATACACCAAGCTGAGCGAACGCCTGAAAGAAATTCTGGACCAACTGGATGGGCTTTGGCAGGAACAGGTGGATGCACTATCAAGTTTGGTGAAGCAACTGAAGGATGATGAAGCAACGGACGGGGAACCGACGTCCGCCCTTCCCTCCAATCACCTGCCCTTTTTGCGGGTGATGACCGACGTGAAGTACGGAACCGATGCGTCCCCAGCAGCAGATGAGCAGGAGAGCCTGGAGCAAGCCACCGCATCAGCCGTCCAAATTATCCAGGAAGAATTGCGCATCCCGGATTTTTGGAAACCCGCTCATCTTCCGGACCAGGAACGCTTGAGGGGCAGATTGTTCGAAGAACTGTTCGAGCTCGACCTCTTCCCCATGGATCAGCTGGATAGGTTGCTCGACAAACTGATTGATCTGGCCAAAGCCAATCACAGCAAACTGGTAAACGCGTGATGGAATTGCAGGTAGACGATCTCACATTTGAAGTGCGCCATAGCAAGCGGCGAAAAACCCTGGAGATCATCGTAGACCGTGAGGGCGACCTGGTAATTGCTGCACCCAAGGGCGCCGAGGACCAGCTGCTCAAGGACTTCATTCAAGAGAAAAAATTTTGGATCTACCAGAAGCTGGCAGAAAAAGCCGAGCTACAAAAGCCCCAACCCCGGAAGGAATACGTGAATGGAGAGGGCTTTCTTTACCTGGGCCGGAGCTACCGGCTGAAGCTCGTTGATGACCAGCAAACTCCCCTCAAGCTTGTCTCGGGCCGATTCCGCCTACGCCGTGACTTGCAGCCTGAAGCAAAACAGCACTTCATTCACTGGTACCGCACCAAAGCACAGATCTACTTGAACGACAAAGTTCAGGCACTCGCCGCGCGCATGGGCGTTGAGCCAGCCGGCGTAAAAATCCAGGACCTGGGTTATCGCTGGGGCTCTTGCGGCCGGGGAAACCGTCTTTACTTCAACTGGAAGACGATTCTGCTACCCCGAGAGATTGTTGAGTATGTTGTGGTGCATGAGCTCACACACCTGCATGAGCCGCACCATACCCCGCAGTTCTGGAAGCGGTTGGAGCGGGTTCTGCCGGATTATGAGCGGAGGAAGGGATGGTTGGCTAAGAATGGGATTGGTGTGGAAGGTATTGATTGAGTGCTTATGGCCCTTCGTATTTAACTCTCGAAAAAGCCATCCACTCCGGTAACGAGGATGCAACGCACCGGAGTGTGTTTAGTCTCCATGTTCAGCCTATAGTCATGCAAAGGTCGCTCATATCGAATTACCCATGGGAACTCCTTGCCAGATTGGATTTTTCAAATCCGGGCCAGTTGCTCCTAACTCTGAGATATCATGAGTAACTTGGTAGCGTTTCCCGTTTGCGGAGATCACCTCAAGGCTCAATATTGTATACCGATGCTGATTTGGATCTGATTCCTTTGGCGGCCGGTAGGCTGCATCGTGCACCACAGTGAAAGGCCGAATTCCCCCTGGTTTTAACACAAACGGATCAAGATGATTGATTGGGACTTCAAGGTACGGAGCATCATGCTTTAAATGCCCAAGCGGAGATGGTCCCATCAACAAAGCGATATCCTTGATGTAAAGCTCTTGGTTACCGGTATTGCTGAAGGTATAGTTCAGTCGAGGCCTCCGGTGGCGAAATTCAACAAATTATCGGTGTAATAAACGGCATTGCAGAATTTTAACGGAAACTATAGCTAGAGATAGCAGGTTAAGTAGATAGCGAGCGGGCACTATCTTCAATGGCTGTCGGGACCTTCCCTAAAACCGATACTCTGCCATGAAGGAGCCAAAACTGTTCCTGGGATCCTCGCTCGGAGGCAGATTACTTTCCTCAACCGTGGGTGTAGACATCAAAAGGCTGAGATGAGCGCCAAAGCGGGGGCCGACCCAGTGTAATCCGAATATCGCCTCGCCAACGGCACGATTGATATCAATCCTATTCCTGTCGGTCCACTCATCATCAACGAGCAGGTTGCCCTCAACAGGTAGCGACCAGACAAAGTAGGTCGCCCTGAGAGCTACGGAAGCATAGAAATGGGTACCGCGAACCGGTTGCAGGGTCGCGTTGTAATCCATGCTCCGGCCTATCGGGTCGGGAATGAAATGGAACCCCCGCGGCCGGTCTCCGAATCTGAACTCCAGGCCAGGCTGGGCGTAGGTCACTATGTTACCCACGGCGACATCGCCTGACAGAGCCGCATCCATCCAGGCATTTTGGTAAAACTTTTGTTTGGCACTGACGTATACGTTGAGCGTCGGCTCGAAATTGAGCTGGTTATCCCAGCCTTCAGGGTCATCCCCGGATATCAGGGCATGAACCGTTTTTTGTGTCTCTTCTGCAAACGCTTCCTCCCCGACCCAGCCAAACAGCCACTGCGCTCCGAAGAAGGAGTCGTCATTGAATCCGTAAAAGCCGTTGCCCCATCCAAGAAAGCCGATGTATGGCACATCATTTTCAATGAGCGTCGGTCGCTCGATGTTTGCCGGTGTCTGCATGTTCTGACCGAAGCTCCAGCTTTCCCGATAATTCAAACCACGCCGGTCAGGAATAGCCCAGGACAACAATGACTTACCAAATGCAGGGGTGCCCGCCGTTTTATCAAGCGAACCAGAAAGTTCAGACGAGACAACAACCGACGTACCGTTGGTGAACTGATTGTCGGAACTCAGGATAATGTCATTGGAAAGCTCTAGCCGAATGTTCTGGGCCGCGTGGGTTTCAGGTGCAATGACTACCAGGCCCATGAGCAGACATGTAAGGTATAACCGATCATATGAATTCAAGTCGCTAATCTCTCCCAATCAGGCCCGGCTATCGCGCAACTCCTGGCTCCCGTGTTTCAACTGGCACATGAATGCTGCACCAATCATAGCCTTTAATTCTCTCGCCAAGAAATCAAGCTTTCCAGTTGAAATACCAATACACGAATCCATGTCCTGACTATCAATGTTACATATTTCAAAGCGACATCGGAAGGAGAATTCTATGAAGCAATCGGCAGGCGAGCTTGAGGTTCGGGTCCACGATACCCTGATCAGGGACATCAAGCATCATCGCGCCTGGTTTACGGCCCTGGGCATTACGTTTCTGCTACTCGGGATGGCTGCGATAGTCTTTCCATGGGTCGCGACACTGTCCCTCGAACTGACTGTCGGTGTTCTTATGCTAGTGGCCGGGATCGCCCAGATGCTGCACTCTTTTTCTGTTCCACGTTGGCGGGGAACTGTGCTGAGTATCTGTCTCTCTGGCTTCGCGATCATCGCCGGCACGCTGATGGTGTTTTTCCCGCTGGCAGGAATCATCACCATGACAATACTTGTCATGCTCTTTTTCCTCCTGTCAGGGATATTTAAAACCATTTTTGCGTTACAGGTCAGACCGGCTATTGGTTGGGGCTGGATTCTTGTCAGCGGTGTTATGTCGGTGGGTCTCGGGCTACTCATTCTTATCAGGTTCAATGAGGCTCTCCCCTGGGTTCTCGGCGTGCTGTTGGGCATCGACTTTATTGTTACCAGTGTCTGGATACTGGCGCTCGCCACTAGCGCCAAAAAGACCTACGAATAAATCGATTTCCGGTACGCTGACTGTAATCCAGAATCGTTGCCGTGAGGGAGCGGATCCTTAATGACAGACACGGTCATAGCCTTTCCATTATCTGCGCATCGACGCACCCAGGAGGCAAAGGCATGCGGCTCACGCCATAAGCCAAGCCCGGGTAAAATGATGGGTGTTTTGACCATGGTTAGAACCCGGCGTATCTTTCTGATTTATCGATACACGGGGACATAAGTCGACTCACAGCGCAATCGCTGGGGCGCCGTCCCTTGAAACAGGCCCCTCCGGTTGCTACACAATTTTCTTCAGGCTCTTTTAAAGGAGGTGCATTTGACTGTCAGTAAACGTCGCACAAACTTGATGGCGGGTTTCATTGGCAACGTTGTGGAATGGTATGACTTTGCTTTGTATGGCTACATGGCAGGCATTTTATCAACACTTTTTTTCCCCTCCGAAGACGAACTCGCCTCGCTGATTGCTACGTACGGCGTGTTTGCGGCAGGTTTCCTGATGCGTCCCCTGGGGTCGGGCCTTTTTGGCTGGATGGGAGACACAATAGGTCGCACCAAAACCATGCTTATCTCCGTTATCATGATGGCCCTGCCCACCGTTTTTCTGGGCCTCTTGCCTACCTATGACATGATCGGCATATGGGCTCCGGTACTGCTGGTCGCGATTCGCCTGGTTCAGGGACTATCTGTGGGCGGAGAGTTCAGTAGTTCCGTAACATATCTTGTGGAGACCGCACCGGACCGTAGTCGAGGATATTCCGGGAGTCTGGCCAATGCTGGCAGTATCGTGGGCATGCTGGCAGGAGCCGGCATCGCAGCCGGAGTAACCACTTATTTTTCAGAAAGCACAGTGAATAATTGGGCATGGCGGGTGCCGTTTCTGCTCGGTGGCATAATCGGTGCGTTAGCTATTCTACTTCGCCGCCGGCTCCCTGAATCGGGACACTTCAGTAACCACGACACGCAACGTTGCGAGACCTCCCCGTTACTGCAGGCCTTCACGACGGACCGGCTAAAAATGATCAAAGCCATCCTGTTCGCCTCTGCTTACGGGGTGTTGTTTTATATTCCGATTGTCTATCTCCCTGAATGGCTTCATAGCCAGACTGGAATGCCCCGGGACACTGCGCTGCAGATAAATACGGCGGCCACCGCTTTGCTGCTTGTTCTGGTACCCGTTATGGGACTTCTGAGTGACCGAATCATCCGTAGGACCCACCTGATTGCCGGTGCGATGCTGCTATTGGCTCTGGTTTCCTATCCGGCGCTTGAATGGCTGAACAGTGACTACTTCTGGAAAGCCGCTATGGTTCAGTTTCTTCTGATCATTCCATTGGCTGTTCCTTTGGGCTCAGCGCCAGCAATGTTCGTGGAGCTATTTCCGGCAAGAGACCGCCTGTCCGGTTACTCAATTGCCTACAACCTCGGCTTGGGGGTCGTGGGCGGCGCCACGCCGATGCTTGCAACCTGGCTCATAAAAACAACCGGGATGTCTGCCGCACCCGGCGGCCTTCTCGCTGCTGCAGCCTTGCTGGCAGTGGCCGCTGTCTTGTGGATTCCCGATGGCAGCCGGGAGCCTCTGCCTGCGTAACCAACGCCGTTACGGATAATTATTAAATCTGCCCTGCCGACGCAAACTATCGGCCAGCATCGGCAGGGCATAATAAGAAAGCGGGACCCGGTGCCGGAATCCAGGTCGTAGTCCGGGTAGATGCCTGGGCCGAGCGCCACATTCTTTTGCATAGAGTGAACATCAAAAGGATCAGAAGAGTACCAAGCTGAAGGCAGGTTGCAAGGTCGCGTTGTGAGCTATGCTTGGGCACCTTAATTTGTTAGTCCGCGAGGCTATACGAGTCGACACGGAAAGCCAGGAAATATTCCGTTCGCATAACTCCGGTTTTTCCGCTCCAGGCGGGTTGCCCGGGTGGCAAAGCCAGGGACTCCGTCGGAATTTTGAGCACTGCAAATGTCCGCTTATGTTTAGCAGCGGACTGATCGAGGCGTCCGGTTGAGGCCGCAGTCCTGCGAGGTCATTGTAGTGGTCAATAAAAAATGGACAGACCACACGAATCACTGTTGAATGCATGAAAGATAACCCTAAGGACCTACATGAGCATAAAGCCTTTCAAGCTATCTCAGCATTTATGGAAGCGTATCCATGCGGACAAGTTGAGCACGCTAACTAGTTGACGCTGGATGCAATGGCTCTGAGTTCATTCTCCGAGCAAAAACCTTAGAAAGAACCCAAATAATGATAGTATGCTAACATTTAGCCGGAAGCGGACGGACTCGGGAAAAGGAATCACCCCCAGTGGCACAGCTGGAACTGGGGGTATTTTTGGGGGCACAAAGTCAAGAAAATAAATTTATATAGATTATATTTCAATACGTTAAGTGGAAATTCGATACCTGCCGGGGGTACCAGTTACCTTTCCGAATCGATTCACAATATTCCACTCTCCCCCAATCTACACAGACTAGGGATATATCTGGGAGGGTATATTGGCAGGCCCGAATAGGCCTTGCCCGTGTTACTAGCTGTCCTCCAGGAAATAACGCCAAATCATCCTTTGTTATGAAACTGAACCGCATCCGCCACGGCCGCGCAGCCCGGGTCGTCCGGCATAACATTGAAACTATTTACCCGAATACCCGCCAGCACGTTCACGACCGCATGGGCACTATCGGCCAATGCCTTGGCGTT
>Ga0209300_1000523_pt1 | contig 19239 bp, 12 predicted proteins | sample Shrwel_input2_RT_FD_187535 | JGI IMG/M metagenome (GOLD analysis project Ga0209300, IMG submission 187535) | Subsurface microbial communities from deep shales in Ohio, USA - Utica-3 well 1 S input2 RT (SPAdes) (version 2) ... | reverse complement strand
ACCTGGCGGTAGAACCACACCCGCAGGCCGGTGAGCAGGCGCAACGTAGCGTCGTGGCTGACCAGACGCTCAAGATAGCGCCCGGCGGTGCGGGTGATCGCCAGGCCGCGGATCAGCGCCGCCGGGGTGAAGTAGTTGAAGTCAGCCGCGGCGAGCCCCGCCGCCGCCATGCTGGCCAGAAACCAGCCCGATACGGCGAGCAGCGCCATGTTGGCGGAGACGGTCACCACGCTGAGCAGGATGCCCAGCGCGAAGTAGCCGAGATAGGGGCGGGCCAGAGTCAGCCACCAGCGCAGATCGCTCATGACAGCGCCTCCCCGGCAGCGCCTGAGACCAGCCGGGCATAGAGCCCGCCGGCCGCGAGCAGTTCGTCGTGGCTCCCTTGCTCGCGAACGCGTCCGGCCTCGAGTACCACGATGCGATCGGCGTGGCGCACGGTCTCCAGCCGGTGGGCGATGACGACCAGGCTGCGGCCCTCGCCCAACGCCTTGAGGGCCGTGACTAGCGCACGCTCGTTGTCGGCATCGAGATGGGCGCTGATCTCGTCGGCGACCACGAAGCCGGCGTCGCGCACCAACGCCCGGGCGATCGCCAGACGCTGCGCCTCGCCGCCGGAGAGGCGAACACCGCGCTCGCCGAGCGGGGTGTCGAGTTCCTGCGGCAGGGTCGCAACGAAGTCCCTTGCCTGTGCCTGCTCGAGCGCACGCCACAGCGCGGCGTCGTCGACGTCTCGCCCCAGGCAGAGGTTGTCGCGCACCGTGCCGAAGAACAGCCGCGGCTGCTGCGGCACCCAAGCCAGCGACTCACGCCAGGCGGCGATATCGATCTCGTCGAGGGCCACGCCATCGACCGTCACCGCGCCGCGGTCGGGGCGCAGCAGGCCCAGCAGCATCAGCGCCAGGGTGCTCTTGCCGGCGCCCGAAGGGCCGACGATCGCCACCGTTTCGCCGGGGGCGATGCCCAGCGAGACGTCATCGAGCGCCGGCTTGCGCGGCGCATGCGTCTCGCCGGCGGAGGAGTCGTCGCCGAAGACCTCATCGGCGGGATACGCATAGCCGAGCCCGGTCAGCTCAACGCGCGGCACCTGCCCCGCGCCGAGGCCGTCGCGCCGCGTTCCGGTCCACTCGAGGGTCGGCGCGTCGAGCAGTTCGACGATACGCTCGGCGGCCCCGAGCGCTTCCATGCGCGCGTGATAGACCCCGCCCATGTTGCGCAGCGGCAGGTAGAACTCCGGCGCCAACAGCAGCACCAGAAAGCCCGACTCGAAGTCCAGCTCGCCCCACAGCAGCCGAAAACCGATCAGCACCGCGACCATGGCGATGCTCACCGTGGCCAGGAACTCCAGGACCAGCGACGAGACGAAGGCCAGGCGCAGCACCTTGAGCGTACTGGTGCGGTACTCGTCGGAGAGCCGTTCGATCAGCCGCGCCTCGCGCCGCCCCAGGTTGAAGACCTTGAGCGTGGTCAGCCCCTGCAGGGCGTCGAGGAAGTGCCCGGAAAGCTGGCCCATGCGCCGCCACTGGCGCTGGTTGAGCTTCTCCGCGCCCTTGCCGATGAAGATCATGAATACCGGAATCAGCGGCGCGGTAACCATCAGGATCAGCGCCGAGACCCAGTCGATGGGCAGGATCACCGCCAGGATCGCCAGCGGGATCAGCGCGGCCAGCGCGGTCTGCGGCAGATAGCGGGCATAATAGGCCTCGAGGTGCTCGACGCCGTCGGTGACGGTGTTGACCACGTCACCGGTCTGCGCGCCGCGCTGCCAGACCAGCCCCAGCGCCTGCAACTGGCGCATCAGGCGCTCGCGCACCGCGAGCTTGACGGTGCTCGCCGCAGTGAAGGCGAAGTGTTCAACGGCGTAGGTCAGCCCGGCGCGCAGCAGCAGAATCGCCAGCATGGCGGCGAACGCCGGCCACAGCGTGGCGAGCGGCGTCTGTTGGAAGATCGCGCCATCGGCGACATGGGCGAGCAGCGTCGCCTGAACGATGAGCAGCACGCCGCTGGCGAGTCCCAGGCCGATGGCCCAGGCGACGGGCGTGCGCACGCGGCGGCTCTCCTGCTTGAGCCAGCCGAGGGGTTTGGTCGTTGTGGTTTGCATCGCGAAGCCGGAGTCAGGGAGTCAGTCTCGTTATGGGACGCGACATGCCATCGGGCGCACCGCGGTCCGTTTCGAGCCCAGTCTACGCGTTGCGCTTTGTAACCCCTTGACCTGAATCAACATGGCTCGCGATGCATCGCCTCGAGGGCATCGCTCAGACTCCGCTGCGCGCCGAGGTGATCGCCTGATGATTCAGGCGGGCTCACAGTCGCGCTGTCAGATGGGAAGACACCCTCGGCCGAAGCCGGCCGAGGGTGTAGGAGTAACGCGGGACAGGAGTGATCAGCCGAGCTTGGGCATGCCGGTGATGTAGCCCACCGCGGCACCATAGCGGTCCTTGAAATTGGCGCGCACATAGGGGTCCAGGGTCTCGCGGACCTTGTCGTGCAAGGGGCTGTCCCAGTCTCCCGGATGCTGGAAGTTGCTCATGATGTAGGTCCAGCCATTGATCGCATCGACGGCCTGCAGCCCGGTGGACTCGGCGCCGGCCGGACAGGACAGCAGACGCGTCAGGTCGCCGCTGTCGACGTTGTAAGCCCACAGGAAGTTGTTGACGTGATTGCCGCTGTCTTCGCCGATGAACAGCGTGCGCAGCGCCTCGGAATACTTGATGTTGTCGGGGTTGGCAATGCGTTCGGCATGCGCCGTGTTGCCCAGCGCGTCGGGCTCGGCCAGGTCCTCACCGATGAGGTTGGGCGGCACCGCCATGTGCACCGACATCCACTCGCTGTCGATGGGCTGACCATCGCTGTCCTTCTGGCCGCCGCGCAGGGTGTGCTCGTAGACCGCACCGGCGGTCGGGCCTTCGACGTGGATCTCGTTGCTGCCGTCGGTCATCGTCTTATAGACGTAGGACATGGCCGAATAGGCCTTCTTGTCGGCGGCATTGACGGTGGTGCCCTCCATCTTGGTAAAGCCCATCGAGGCTCCCATCAGCGCCGCGTAGCGATGGGTCTCGAGGAAGGCGGCGGCCTTTTCCATGCCCGGCTTGAGCTTGACCCAGTTGAGCTTGCCGCTGAAGGGAATGCGGGTGAAGCCATCGTCCTGGGGATCCTCGGTGCGGATGTCCATGATGTCCGCCGCCTGGATGCCGTCGTCGATCATTGTCTTGATCTCGGCACTGCTGGCATGTCCCAGGCGAATCCAGCTGATATCGCCTGCGCCGGGCCCTTCGCCCGAGACCTGGGTCCACTTGCCCACGTACAGGGTGCCGGACGACAGATCCCGCGGCTGGTCGGCGACGAACATGAACAGGCCACCGTTGGTGGCGTCGTCGCCCATCAGCACGGTGCGCTCGTCCGGCATCACCTCGATCAGCTCATGAGAGATGCGGCCCAGGTTGTAGTGTTTGGCAAGGGTGCCGCTGCCGTCGGGGTTCACCGTCACTTCCGGCAGGTGGCCATAGTGATAGGGGTTGCCGCGACTCTCGTCGCCGAACAGGTGCTTGCAGAAGCTCCTGAAGGTGTCGTCGGGCGCTGCGGCATCCGGCTCGTATTCTTCGCTCGACAGGTGAGTGCCCCAGGGCGACAGACTGGCACCGCAGGTGATCCACAGGCCGTTGACCGGCGAGGTGTCGACGTTGTGGTACTTGACCAGCGTCAGCTCGCCGGTTTCCGGGTTTTGATCCAGCGTCAGCACCGCGATCGGCGAGGGCAGTTGACCGTACATCGATTCGTCGGCGCCGTTGCGGGTGGTGTACTCGAACTGCACGACGGCGAACACCGGGTTGCCGTACACGCCATCGACCCGGGCGTTCTCGACCGTCAGCAGGCTGGTGCCGTCCGGGCAGTCGGAGAAGAACTGGCGATTGTCGGCCGACGGATCCAGGATCGGCTGGTTATCGATATCGTAATAGCCGCCGGCGACCACAGTGCCGCCCTGGCCGTCGGGCACGCGATCACCGGTGATGAAGAAGGGATGATAGGCCAGCTTGACCTGGCGACTGGTGCCGTCGCTCATCTTCAGCTGCATGGCCGAACCAATGGTGGTGGTCGCCATGGCTGCCGGATTGCTCAACGAAGGCGCCGCCATGGGCAGGAACTTGACGGACGTCACTGTCGCCTGGCTATCGGCGAAGGCTGAAGTGCTGGCGCCTAGGCTGGCAAGGCCCCCGGCGAGGGGCAGCAGGGGCGCTCCCGCCATGAAGCCGAGGAGACGGCGGCGATTTCTGTCGACAGACTGAGTCATTGGAACGTCCTTGGTCATCAAGAGGATCGAGATCATCACGGGTAGAGGTCATGTCGAACGGCGACGCCTTCGCCTCTCGGCGAGCACCGACGCCGTTGACCGGCACTAAGAATAGTCTCTCGATTTGATGACATATCGCTGACAGTTCCATGTCCGCCGGGTGTAACCGTCGTGACAGGATCAAGGTCAAGGGAGGGCATTCGCCGCCGGGGTACGCCCGCAGCTTAGGCGGGCGCGCGGCCGATTTCCGCCGTGACCCAGCGCATGATTTCGCCGATCAGGGCACTGTGGGCATAGCGGGTGCGCAGAATATAACCGTGGCTTTCGCGCCGGATCGGCGGCGCCAGCGGTATCAGACTACCGTCCTTGAGCGCATCTTGGACCAGCAGGTCCCAGCCAAGCGCGATCCCCTTGCCGGCCTGGGCCGCGTTAAGCAGCAACGGATAGTTGTTGTACTTGAAGACGGCCCCCCGCTCTTCATAGGGCACCTCATAAGTCACCCCAGCCAGGGCGCTCCACTCGCGCCAGTCGATCCAGCGCGAATTGCGCTCGTCCATGTGCAGCAGCGGCAGCGCCGACCAGCGCGCCGGGGTATCGCCCTCGAGCAGGCCGTGCAAAGCGGCGAAGGCGGGGCTGCAGACCGGAAACACCTCTTCCGGAGTGAAGATATCGTCCTGCTCGCTATCGCGGTCGCAGTGAATGGCGATATCGGCGCGGTGGTCCTGATCGTCCTGATCGACGGCCAGCACCTCGATATCCACCTGCGGAAAGGCCGCTTCGAGCCTCGAGAGCCTGGGCAGCAGCCAGAGATGCGCGAAGCCGAAGTTGGCGGCGATCAGCACCCGTTGGCGGGTCGAGCGCGCCCGGGCTCTGAGCGAGTGAACGGCGCTGTCGATGCGGTTGAGCGCAGGCGCGATATCGTCATAGAAGCGCAGCGCCTCGCGAGTCGGCGCGAGGCCGCCGCCACTTCGCTCGAAGAGCACCAGCCCTACCTGGCTCTCTAGCCCGCGAATGCGCTGGGAGATCGCCGGCTGGGTGGCGCCGAGCACCTTGGCGGCGGCAGTCAGCGAGCCCAGGCGAAGAGTGGTTTCAAAGGCGATGAGTGCCTTGAGGCTAGGCAATGACTCGTCAATTTCGGCCATAAGGCAACTCTATGGGATGCATAAGATGGGCGCGCCTTCCCGGCATTTGCGCGATGCGTAAAATGCCGGCCCACACGTTCCGTCAGAGCCGAGATGATGTCAGAACCCGCTTTTCACGTCCAAGAATCCCCCGCCAAGGTCTTCGCCACGGACGCCGCCGGCACCCGCACCGAGCTGCCGGCCCTGTGGCTTCGCGAACGCTGCCAGGAGCCGGAGAGCCTGGACGTCGCCACCCAGCAGCGCCTGTTCAACCCGCACCACCTGGATGAGGACCTGACGCTGGTAGAAGCCGAGCTTATGGACGACCAGGAGGTACGCCTGAGCTTCAGCGACGGCCACAGCGGGCGCTATGATCTGCGGCATTTCGCCGATGACTTCGATGATGACGACGGCCTGCCTGCCCCGCGGCTCTGGGACAGCAGCATCGACTTCGCAAGCATCACCCGCGACTGGGAGAAGATCGGCGATCACGGCTACTTCCGCGAGGCCCTCGAGACCTACCTGCGCCATGGGGTGATCATTCTCAAGAATGTGCCGACCGACGGCGGCCACCTGGTCGATGTCGGCGAAACCTTTGGCCACGTGCGTTCCACCAACTTCGGCAAGTACTTCGAGGTCTGCTCGCGCCCCGAGTCCAACGATCTGGCCTATCGCAGCGTGCCCCTGGCGCCGCACACCGACAACCCCTATCGCGAGCCGGTCCCCGGCATCCAGCTACTGCACTGCCTGACCAACGAGACGACCGGTGGCCTGTCGACGCTGGTCGACAGCCTGGCCGTCGCCGAGCAGTTGCGCGCCGAGGACCCGGAAGGCTACCGGCTGCTGTCCACTATCCCGGTGCGCTTTCGCTTCATCGACGATGGCGTCGAGCTGATCGAGCGCCGGCCGATGATTCACCTCGATGCCATGGGCAAGATGGACGGCGTGCACTACAGCCCGCGTCTGGACTACCTGCCGCTGATGGACGAGGAGAGCACCAAGGCCTTTCATCGTGCCCGGCGCCGCCTCGGCGAGCTGTTCGCCCACGCGGACTATGAAATCCAGTTTGCGCTGGGCGATGGCGAGCTGATGATGTTCGACAACAACCGGGTGCTGCACGGCCGCACCGCCTACGATCAGAACGAAGGCTTTCGCCACCTGCAGGGCTGCTACATCGACCGGGACGGCCCCACCGGCCATTTCCGGGCGATCGTCAAGCAGGAGCGCGCCTTTCAAGCCACCGTTTCAACCGAGAGCGCGACTGCCGCATGAATACCGTAACGTTCACCCAGATGAAGGATGGCACCAAGGACGAGTACATGATGCTCGGCGAGCTCGAGGAGCGCTTCGTCGAGGGCCTGCCGGAGCGCATTCTCGAAGCGCTTCGGGCGCTGGAGAATACCCTCTCCGGCTACCGGGTCTCGCGGCTCGATCATGTGCTGCAGTCCGCCACCCGGGCCGAGGAAGACGGCGAAGACGAGGAAATGATCGTGGCGGCGCTGATCCACGACATCGGTGACGACCTGGCGCCCCACAATCATTCGCAGTATGCCGCGTCCATCATCCGCCCCTATGTGCGGGCCGAGGTTACCTGGATCATCGAGCACCACGGGCTGTTCCAGAACTACTACTACATTCACCACTTCGGCGGTGATCCGCTGGAGCGCGACCGCTACCAGGGCCATCCCTGGTATCAGCGCTGCGTCGACTTCTGCGAGCGCTGGGACCAGGCCTCCTTCGACCCGGGCTACCCCACCCGGTCGCTCGAGCACTTCGCGCCCATGGTCCGGCGTATCTTCAGCCGCCCGGCTTTCGATCCGGCCTATGTCGGCGACGAAAGCGCCCGCCACCTGTGAGGCGCTGATAGCGCGTCCTGGCGCTTGATACCGGCAGGTCATAAAAACGACGCGGCCCCTGTTTGTGCAGGGGCCGCGTTTGCATGCGAGGCTCATCTGACGCGTCGGCGAGTCAGGCCGATAGCCGCCGCAGCAGAAACACCAGCGGCACGCTCAACAGATAGATCAGCCCCATCCAGGTGAAGATGTCGTTGAAGGCCAGCACCTGCGCCTGCTGCGAGACCCGCTGCACTAGCATGCCAACGGCGGCGTGGTAGGCATCGGGCACCGAGCCTGCGAGCATTGCCTCATACTTGGCGATTTCCGCCACCACCACCTCACGGCCGGTATCGATGGCCGGGGCCAGCTGGCTCCAGTGAAAGTCCTCGCGGATGTCACGCACCGTATCGAGCAGCGCCAGCCCCATGGCGCCACCCAGGTTGCGCATCACGTTGAAGAGCCCGCTGGCGTTACCCACTTCGCTGGGCGGCAGGGTGCCCAGCGCGATGCGCGAGGCCGGGATGATGCACATGATCAGCCCCATGCCGCGCACGATCTGCGGCACGCAGAACTGCCAGAACCCCGACTCCACGGTGAGATTGGCGTTCATCATGGTGCCCACGCCGACCAGCAGTAGCCCAAAGAACAGCAGCACCCGAAGGTCGAGACGATTGGAGGCCTGGCCCACTATCGGCGCGCACAGGAACATCGTCAGCCCGGTGACGAACATCACCTGGCCGATCTGCAGGCTCGAATAGCCGCGCACATAGCCGAAGAACAGCGGCATGATGTAGACCAGCCCGTAGAGCGCAATGCCGATGATGAAGCCCATCCCGGCGCCGATCGCGAAGTTGCGATTGGCGAAGGCGCGCAGATCAACGATCGGATGGTCGCTTCGCAGGGTGCGAGTGAAGAACCACACCCCGGCCGCCAGACAGGTCAGGCTAAAGAGGATAATGCGATCGCTTTCAAACCAGTCATCGCCCGGGCCCTCTTCGAGCACGAACTCCAGCGAGCCCAGAAACACCGCAATCAGCACCAGGCCGATCAGGTCGAGATTGCGCGCCACCGCATGGTTGGGCTTGTCGATATCGAGATAGGTCCAGGCGGCCCAGCACACCAGCACGCCGGGGATCACGTTGGCCAGGAACAGCCAGTGCCAGCTCATCGCCTCGGTGATATAGCCGCCTACCGTGGGGCCGATAGAGGGCGCCATGGTCACCACCATGCCGATCACCGCCTGCACGCTGCCCATCACCCGCCGGGGAAAGATCGAGAAACTCACCGCCTGGGTGATCGGGATCATCGCCCCGCCCATGAAGCCCTGGATGGCGCGCAGCACGATGAGCTGTTCGATCGAGGTGGCCAGCGCACAGCCAAAGCTTGCCAGGGTGAAACCGGCACAGGACAGGGTGAAGGCTACCCGGGTCGAGAGGATGCGCATCAGCATGCCCGACAGCGGAATCATCACGATTTCAGCGATCAGGTAGGAAGTCTGTACCCAGGAGATCTCATCTTCGCTGGCCGACAGCCCCGACTGGATCTCGTTGAGCGAGCTGGCGACGATCTGGATGTCCAGGATCGCCATGAACATGCCGAACACCGCGGCGATGAAGCCAACGCGCTGCCGCCAGGGCGGCATGTCGCTGACCGGCGCCGCCAAGGCTGAGACGGCCGGACTGGCGGACCGCTCGCTCACGAGTCGGCCTGATCGTCGGAGAGAGAGTCTGCTGCCTGGGCCACGCCTTTAGCGGGACCACCAGCGTCAGGGGAGCCTTTGTCGGGGGTCAGGTCACGGGTGTCCACTTCAGGCACCGCCGACAGCCCGGCGCGCAGCTGGCCAAGCGACTCAACGGGGCCGGTAATGCGGATCTTGACCGGCACCCGCTGCACGATCTTGTTGAAGTTGCCGGTGGCGTTGTCCTGGGGCAGCAGGCTGAACTCGGTGCCGGTAGCCGGTGACAGGCTATCGACCACGCCATCAAAGGTAGTGTCCGGGTAGGCATCCAGATGAACCTCGACCGGCTGGCCAACGCGAATCCGCTCGAGCTGGGTTTCCTTGAAGTTGGCCGCCACATAGGCCGACTCGATGGGCACCAGCTGCAAAAGCGTCAGCGACGGCTGCGCCAGGGTGCCGGCCTCGACCCGTAGATTGCCGACGACGCCGTCGCGGGGTGCGACGATGCGGGTCTTGTCGAGCTGATGGCGGGCATAGTCGAGATCGGCGTTGGCGGCGTCGAGGTTGGCCTCGGCGCGGGTCACGTCGCTTTCGGCTACCGCCAGCTGGCGCTGAGCAGAGACCACCGCCGCCCGGCTCTTGGCCAGGTTGGCCTCGGCGACCCGCAGCGCCGCCTGGTCGTCTTCACGCTGTTGGCGTGAGCCGTAGTTGTTGGCGGCAAGCGATGAGGAGCGCTCAAGGTGCTGGCGGGCCTGGTCGACATCCGCTTGAGAGGCCGCTATCTGTGCATTGGCCTGATCAATGGCCGCCTGCTGCAAGTCGACCTGGCGGCGGGACTGGGCGATAGAGGCCGCCGCAACCGCCTGCTGCGCCTCGGCCTGGGTGACCTGATCACGGTAGGTCTCGGCGTCCAGGCGCACCAGCAAGTCGCCCTGCTTGACCGTCTGGTTGTCATCCACCGCCACCTCGGCGACCCGCGCCGACAGCTCGGCGCGAACGGCCACGCTGTCGGTGCGCACATAGGCATTGTCGGTCTCTTCCATGAAACGCCCGGTCTGCCACCAGCCCAGGCCCCACCAGCCAAGCGCCGCCAGGGCGATGAGCACCGCCAGCGCGACCAGCATCTTGCCGCTCGATTTACCGCCGGACCGGGTATCTGGACGCGCGACCGAAGCCTCGCGCTGGTCCGCGACCGACGCCTCGCGCTGGTGCTCGTCCGGGGTTTCGCCCTGCTTGCCATCCGATGTCATGGCCACTCCTCAATGCATGTCGCCCCGACGGACGTCTCTGGAAAGTCGCCTCCTCGGGAGGGGAGCCCTATAGTGTAATGAATGCTACACTACATGACCACCATGGAAGAGCCCGCGAAATGGGCGCGTTCCGCAAGGACCGACCTCACCATGGTGGCCAATCCAGGTGCCACCGAAACGCCCGCGACAGGAATGTGAATGTCCCGTTCAGCCTCTCCCGATCCCCACGATATCGCTGACAAGACCGACGCCTCTCTCACCCCGCGCGGGGTAGCAAGACGCGAACGGCTGCTGGATGCCGCCCGGGATGTCTTTCTCGAGCAGGGCTATGCCGGCGCCAGCGTCAACGAGGTGGTGGCCCGCGCCGGCGGCTCACTGGCGACGCTGTACAAGCAGTTCGGCAACAAGGAAGGACTGTTCACGGCGGCCATGGAGCGCCATATCGCCACCGCCTGGGCGGTATTGGAAGAAGGGCGACGGGATCGCCAGGCTCCCGAACAAGTGCTGTATGAGCTTGGCCGCCGCATGCTGGCGCTGGTGTTCGATCCGGGCGTGATCCGCCTGGTACGCGGCCTGGCCTTCGAGGCCGAGCGGGCGCCCGAGCTTGGCGAGCTGTTCCTCACCCGCGGCCCCGACCAGACCCGTCAGGCACTTGCCACCTATCTCGGAGACCAGGTCGACAGCGGCCGCCTCGATCTGGATGACCCGCGCGAAGCGGCCGGCATGTTCATGGGCATGCTGCTCGGTGAATGGCACATCGACGCCCTGCTCGGCCGCGACCTGCGCCTCGATGAGGCACAGCGCGACGCCCGGGCCATGCGCTGTGTGGCGATCTTTCTCTCGGGGGTCACCCGTCCGTCGGCCTAGGGCTTTCTCCCGGTCCTTATCCAGGACTCAGCCGGAGGCTGCCAAGGCCTGCAGCGCCTGATGATCGAGGCAGCGATAGCGGAACGACAACGGCCCCGCCTGGCGGGGCCGTTGTCGTGTGCAGGGTCTCAGTGCGCTCGAGAAGCCTCTTTTAAAGCCCTCTTGATCGCCCTTTGTGATCGACCCTTTTGATCAAAAGAGTTGATCAATCCTCTTCGTCGTCGGCGATATCGCGTCCGAAGGCGCGCCACTGGGCAAGCGTCATCACCTCGGTAAGCTCGGTCTGCAGGTCATGAGCAATCAGCAGTTCGCCGCGTTCGAGCTGACCCTTGAGCTCGCCGGCCCAGCCGCGCATACCCTCGCCGGTATCGGTGGTGTCATAGCCCTGACGGGTGACGAAGGCCTCGAGCAGGGCGTCCAGGGTCTCGCCGGGCAGCATGCGATAGGGGACTTCCACGAAACGGCTCATTGCGTCTCCTCTTCATTGTCAGCGTCACTTTCAGCGCCGAAGGATTCGCCGCGCTCCCAGGCGGCCAGGCGGCTCAGGAATTCGGCCTCGTCGATCACCTGTACACCGAGATCCGTCGCCTTGGTGAGCTTGCTGCCGGCGGCCTCGCCGGCCACCAGGCAGGCCGTCTTCTTCGACACGCTGCCGGCGACCTTGGCGCCCAGCGCCTGCAGACGCGCCTTGCCCTCGTCGCGGGTCAGGTTCTCGAGGGTGCCGGTCAGCACCCAGGTCTCGCCGGTCAGCGGCTGCGGACGTTCGCTCACAGCTTCTTCCTGCCAGGTGAGACCCTGCGCGATCAGCGCTTCGATGGTCTCCCGGTTGTGGGGCTGGCGAAAGAACGTATGCAGATGGGCGGCGACGATCGGTCCCACGTCATCCACGGCCTCGAGGTCCGCCTGCTCGGCGGCCATCAGCCCCTCGAGGCTACCGAAATGGCGGGCCAGATTGTTGGCGGTGGCTTCACCGACCTCGCGGATGCCCAGGGCATAGATAAAGCGCGAAAGAGTGGTCGCTTTGGCCTTCTCCAGCGCCGCGACCAGGTTGGCCGCCGACTTCTCGCCCATCCGCGGCAGACCGGCCAGGACCTGGGCCGACAGGGTAAAGAGATCCGCCGGGGACGTCACCCAGTCGCGCTCGACCAGGGCATCGATCAGCTTCACGCCGAGCCCTTCGATATCCAGGGCGCGACGGCTGGCGAAATGCTTGAGCGCCTCCTTGCGCTGAGCCGGGCAAAAGAGCCCGCCGGAGCAGCGCGCTACGGCCTCGCCTTCCAAGCGCTCGATCTGCGATTCACAGACCGGGCAGCAGCTGGGGAAGACGATCTCGCGGGCATCTGCGGGCCGCTCTTCCTCGATCACCCTCACCACCTGCGGGATGACGTCACCGGCGCGGCGAATGCTGACCCGGTCGCCAATCTTCACGCCCAGCCGCGCGATCTCGTCCTGGTTATGCAGGGTGGCATTGGACACGGTAACGCCGGCCACCGAGACCGGTGCCAGCCGCGCGACGGGGGTGATGGCGCCGGTACGCCCGACCTGGAATTCGACGTCTTCGAGCGTCGTGACCTGTTCCTGGGCGGGAAACTTGAAGGCGATAGCCCAGCGCGGCGCCCGAGCCACGAAGCCCAGCTCGCGCTGAAGGCGCAGGTCATCGACCTTGATCACCGCGCCATCGATATCATAGCCAAGCCCGTCTCGCTTCTCGCCGAGGCGTCGGCAGTAGTCGATGATGCCTTCAGCTCCCTCGACCACTTCCAGTTCAGGGCTAACGCGAAAGCCCCAGTCACGCAGCAGGGCCATCTGCTCACTGTGCGTGGGTGTATCGATATTGGCCAAACTGACCGTTCCCTGGACGAGCTGGTAGGCGCTGAATTCCAGGGGACGCTTGTCTGTGATGCGCGGGTCGAGCTGACGCAGGCTGCCGGCGGCGGCGTTGCGAGGGTTGGCGAAGACCTTGGAGCCCTCCTCCCTGGCCTTGTCATTCATGGCCTCGAAGTCGGCGTGACGCATGGTGACTTCGCCACGTACCTCGAGCCGATCAGGCCACTTTTGGCCACGCAGACTAAGCGGAACCGACCTGAGCGTCTTGAGGTTAGAGGTAATTCCCTCACCGGTTTGGCCATCGCCTCGGGTGACGCCGGTATCAAGTTCACCTTGCCGATAGACCAGCGATACCGCCGCGCCATCGAGCTTGGGTTCACAGCAGAAAGACAGGGAATCGGGGGCGACCTCCAGGCGGTCGGCGACTCGCCGCACGAACTCGGCCAGCTCATCCTCATCGAAGGCGTTGTTGAGCGACAGCATGGGGACTTCATGCTGCACTTCGGGAAAACCATCGGCCGGGGCCGAGCCGACGCGCTGGGTCGGCGAGTCCGGCGTCACCAGCGCGGGGTACTCGGCCTCGATCTCCTGCAGGCGGCGCAGTTTGAGGTCGTAGTCCGCGTCGGTCAGCTGCGGCTCATCGAGCACATAGTAGCGGTAATTGGCGTCATCGAGGGCGGCACGCAGCTGGGCCACCTCGTCGAGGGTCTTGGTGTCAGGCTGGCTCATGAAGGGGTGGCATCACGTCAGGGAAGCAAACGGGCATTGTAGCGGATTGGCGGCGGGTCCCAAACGACGCGGCGGATCCCAAACGACACATGGGCTCCCGAAGGAGCCCATGTTGAGGGTCGTGACGGCAGAAGCTGCCGATATCAGTTGGCCTGAGTGCGATGCAGCCGGTGGCGGCGATCGAACTCCTGGACCCGCTCGCGGGCGAAACCCACGGTCTGGGCGGTCATCACGCTCTGGTTCTCGTCCTTCAGCTCGCCGCCCAGATGGCGCACCACCACCATGGCGGTCTCGACCATGGCCTCGAAGGCCGCGGAGCTGTCTTGCGCCCCGGGCAACGGCATCAGCAGACTGATGCCCGGCGTGGTGAAGTCGCCGCCGTCGGCGAGCGGGAAGGTCCCCGGCTTGATCACGTTGACCATCGAGAACTGCAGCTCGCTATGCGGGTCCTGGGTCTCGAAGCGATGGAAGATCTGCATGTCGCGGCAGTAGCGCAGACCGCAGGCCAGCATCAGATCCAGCAGTGCAGTGCCGGAGAAACCGTCCTCGTCGCGGGACATCACGCTGATGACGATGATTTCCTCGGCGTTGCCGAGGGTCTCGCGGGCATGCTCAACCTTGACGCCATTGCGCAGCGCACGCTGGATCGTAGGATGCGGTGGCTCGACGCCGTCGGTTAGCTCGGCCGCCTCGTCAGCATATTGAGAGGGGTCAAACGCGGCATAGCTCTCATCACCTCTTTCCTGTCTCTCGCTTTGGCGCATCTCATCCCGGCGTGCACTATCGCTTGCCTGCGCACTTGCCTGCGCGCTTTTCTGCGCAGACAACCGTGATGAAAACAGCGGGTCGTCGCCGTCGCGCTCTGCGGCGGCTTCGGCCGCGCGGCGAGCCTCACTTTCACGTTCGGCCTGTTCCTGCTGTCGACGGCTGGTTTCGCGTGCCTGACGCTCGGCCTTCTGACGCTCGCGCTCCAGCTTGTCCTTCTTACGCTTTTCCTTGCGGCTGGCCATCTTCTGCTGGATCGAGGAACCGAAGCGATGCATGGAATCACCTACCCTCGCCGAGCGATCGCGCAGCGAATCGGACATGCCGTCGAAATCGACGAGCTGATAGCGCTCCTCATCATGGAAGCCTTCATGATCCGCGGGATCGGCGGCAAGACCGGACAGCACATCGTCCTGATGCTCCGTCGCGAATTCCTCCCGGGCATCGAAATCCATCCGTGCATCGGCGCCGACATTGGTCTCGCCTGGCTCGTCTATTACAGGCTGCTTGCCCTTCGGCTGAGTGTCAGCACGGGACATCTGACGGGCGTCGTCTTGCGGCGGTCCCGTATCCTGATAGCGCGGCTCTTGATGGTGGGGCTCTTGATGGTGGGGCTCTTGATGATGAGGCTCGTGATGGCGAGACTCTTGACGACCAGACGCCTGGGTGACCGTGGGTTCGCCGTCGTGCTGGCTCCCCTGACTCTGGCCACCCTTACTCTGACTTTCCTGGTCCTGGCGCCAACTGGACAGCACCCGAGACGGGCCCGGGTGCTCCTGGCGCTGCAGCTTGGGTTTCGAACGCGGCTCGTAGGCGGCGGGCTTGACGACCCGTGCCCCGCCATTGGGCAGCTCGCTGCGCACTTCGGCATCCCGAGCTTCCTGCTCAGGGTCGGTGTCTGACCCCGATGCTGAATCGATCGATGAGGCATCGACCTGATCCAGTCGGGGGACGCGACGCTGACGCTGGAGGCGACGTACACCATCGATCACGATGATGGTCACCAGCGCCAACCCCAGAATGATCAGCCACTCTCTAAGTTCCATGAGTTGTCTTGCCTGTCTGCTAGGGGCACCATGCCGGAAAGATTAACAGCCATTAGCATAGCGCGATTACCAAAAAAAGGGCCATGTCTTTTTTGATTGTCAAGCAACATTCGTTGCCTGACAGCATGTCGAATGGCCAGCGTAATCACCCTACGTGTGCGTCACCGACGTCGTTCATAACTCCCGTCTTGGTACCCGCTTTCGCGATCAGGTGCAAGCGTCGCATTTCACCGACTCGCCCCAGCCTGCGCCGTCTTCAGGCCTCGGCAAGTACTGCTGCCTCTTCGACACCGACCGATACCAAGCGCGAGACCCCGGGCTCCTGCATGGTCACACCCATCAAACGTTCAGCCGCTTCCATGGCGATCTTGTTGTGGGTGATATAGATGAACTGCACGGTCTCGGACATCTCCTTCACCAACTTGGCATAGCGTCCCACGTTGGCATCATCCAGGGGTGCATCGACCTCATCCAGCATGCAAAACGGGGCGGGGTTGAGCTGGAAGATGGCAAATACCAGCGACAGAGCAGTGAGCGCCTTTTCTCCACCCGACAGCAGATGAATGGTGCTGTTCTTCTTGCCCGGGGGCCTTGCCATGATGGCGACCCCGGTCTCGAGCAAATCCTCGCCCGTGAGGGTCAACCATGCGGTCCCGCCGCCGAAGACTTTGGGGAAAAGCGCCTGCAGACCGGCATCGACCTGATCGAAGGTCGCCTTGAAACGGGTGCGGGTCTCCTGATCAATCTTGCGGATCGCCCGGTCGAGAGTCTCCAGAGCCTCGGTCAGCTCGGCATGCTGGGCCTCCAGGTAGTCGCGCCGTTCGGCCTGCTGGTCGTATTCCTCGATGGCCGCGAGGTTGATGGCGCCGAGCCGGCGGATCTTGTCGCCCAGTCCGTCGAGGCGCTCGCGCCAGGCAGATTCGGTGGCGTTAGGGTCGAGGTGCTCGGCCAGGGCGTCGGCATCGTGGTTGAGCTCGGCCAGCTGCTCATCCTGGGCGTCGGCCTTCAATGCCAGGGCCTGAACCTGCATGCGCGCTTCCTGCAACCGCTCGCGGATTCCTTCCAGGTTACGCTCGTGCTGCTGACGAGCCTGCTCGTCCTCGCGCAGCTGTTCAGTGAAGGCGGCGGTCTTGTCGCGGCAGGCGGTTAGAGCCCGCTCGTCACGATCACGCTGGTGCAGCAGCTCTTCCAGGCGCTCGCGATTCTCCTCGTCAGGCTCGCGCAGCATCTCACGGCTCTCTTCGAGCTCGGCGCACTTCTCCTCGAGGCGGGCGCGGGATTCCTCGGCACGACCTTGCTGCTGACCGAGACCGGCGCGCTCGGTGGTCAGCCGCTGATGATCGAGCGCCAGCTGCTGGGCTCGCTGGGCCAGCGGACGCTGGCGCGTGCGCAGCGAAGCGAGCCGTTCCTGGGCCTCGCGGCGGGCGCGCTCTAGGCCCTCACGCTCGGCGCTGTCGTCTTCCAGACGCGCCATCGCGGCCTGCCACTGTTCGCGGGCTTCCTCCAGCGCCAGGGCACCCTCCTCGCGCTGCTCTTCGATGCGCTCAAGCTCTTCGTCGATCTCCCGGGCACGCGCCTCCAGATGTTCGAGACGGGTGGCGAGGTTGGCCTCGGCGAGCGTCCACTGCTGATGCCGCCCCTGCTGTTCGGTCTCGTCGCGCCGGCATTGCTCCAGGGTCGCCTCGATGTCCTGGTCGCGACGCTCGAGCGTTGCCAGCTGTTCGTCCAGTGCTGCCAGGGTGACGACGACCTCGTCGAGTTCCGCGGCTACCTCGTCCCGGCGACGGCGGCTGGTCAGCAGGCTGTCGCTGCCCTGCGCCTCGCCACGCCGGCGCACAAAGCCTTTGCCGAGCCACAGGCCCGCAGGAGTCACCAGGCTCTCGCCCGGCGGAAGGCTCGAGACCCGCGACCAGGCCTCTTGCTCGTCGGCGACGCAGTGAATACCGGTGAGCAGCAGCGCTGCAGCACCGGCGCCCTGCACCTTGCCGGCCAGGCCATCGGCATCCAGGCTCTCCAGAACATCTGCGGTCTCGAGGTCGCCATCCAGCAGCGCCAGGTCACCGAGCGCGGCGGTCTCCGCACTGGCGCCCAGCGCCTGGCGGGCGGTCGCCAGATCGACCAGTCGTGTATTGAGCCAGGGGGCGAGGATCCAGCCGACGACGTCTTCCCACTCGGTCTCCACCGACAGCCGCTCCCCGAGACGCGGGGCATCATCGAGGCCATGCTCGGCCAGATGCGCTTCCAGGGCGTCGTCGTGATCGGCAAGCGCCGCTTCGATCAGCGCATCGAGAGAGGCAAGTTCGCCCTGCAGGCTGTTGCGGCGCTGGCGTTCGGCCTCCCGGCGCGCCTCGGCGTCGCGACGCTCGTCGCGGGTCTGCTGGCGGCGATCCAGCGCCTGCTGACGGCGGTCTTCCAGGGCCTCGCGCTCCAGCTCGGCTTCGGCCAGGCGCTCGGCAAACTCGGCGCGCTGCTCGCGAAGCTCGCTGGCATCGGGCAGTTCTGCGTGCTGCTGACGGCGGCGCTGCACCTCGGCGGCCAGTGTCTCGACGCCCTGCTCGAGGTTACGCACCCGGTCCTGGGCGCGGTCGGCTTCGTGGCTCGCCTGCTGATGACGCTCGTTGAAGGCCTCCCAGCGCTCGCTATGTTCGGTGTTGGCGGCCTCGGCTTCCTCGAGAGCCTCTTCGAGCTGGGCCAGCTCTTCGGCGACCTCCTCCTGCTCGGGCCCCAGGGTCTCGAGGCGTTCGTCCAGCGCGGCCAGGCGCTCGCCGTCGCTATCGTTCAGCCGGTCGAGGTCGGCGAGTTCGGCACGGGCGCTTTCCAGATCACGCGCCAGCTGCTGCTCGCGGGTACGGGCGTGCTCGAGGCTCTGCTCGAGGCGGGCGATGGCGGTGGTGGTTTCATAGAAACGGGCCTGATGGCTCTCGAGTTCCTCGGCGAGGCGATCATGCTCGCTTCTTGCCTGTTCGAGCCGGGTCTCGCACTGACGTGCACCCAGCACCTCGCGCTCGACGCCGGTCTCGAGTTCGCGGACGCGACTCTCCTGCTCGTTCTGCTCGGCGCGCAGCGCACGGCCGCGCAGCAGTGCCAACTCGCCCTTGAGCCGGTATTCCTCCTGCTTGAGGGTCTGGTAGCGCTTGGCGGCGTCGGCCTGACGCTTCAGCCGTTCGAGCTGCTTGTCGAGCTCTTCGCGGATGTCGTCGAGACGCTCCAGATTCTCCTGAGTGCGCCGCATGCGGTTCTCGGTCTCGCGACGGCGCTCCTTGTACTTGGAGATGCCGGCGGCTTCTTCGAGGGTCGAACGCAGCTCTTCGGGGCGCGCCTCGACCAGCCGCGAGATCATGCCCTGGCCGATGATGGCGTAGGAGCGCGGCCCCAGGCCGGTGCCCATGAACAAATCGGCGATGTCGCGGCGCCGGCACTTCTGGCCGTTGAAGAAGTAGCTGGATTGGCTGTCGCGGGTCACCACGCGCTTGACGGCGATCTCGGCGTACTGGGCATAGACCCCACCCATGCTGCCGTCGCGGTTGTCGAACAAGAGTTCGATGGAAGCCTGGCCGACCGGCTTGCGGCCGGTGGAGCCGTTGAAGATGACGTCGGTCATCGACTCGCCGCGCAGGGTCTTGGCCGAGGATTCCCCCATCACCCAGCGCACGGCGTCGATGACGTTGGACTTGCCGCAACCGTTGGGGCCGACAATGGCGGTCATGTTGCTGTCAAAGGGCACGGTGACCGGATCGACGAAAGACTTGAAGCCGACCAGTTTGATGGACTTGAGCTGCATGGTTAGTCGTCGGCCTCGCTGCTGCTGGTGGCGACGACTAACCATGCAGCTCAAG
>Ga0209300_1000521_pt1 | contig 19243 bp, 19 predicted proteins | sample Shrwel_input2_RT_FD_187535 | JGI IMG/M metagenome (GOLD analysis project Ga0209300, IMG submission 187535) | Subsurface microbial communities from deep shales in Ohio, USA - Utica-3 well 1 S input2 RT (SPAdes) (version 2) ... | reverse complement strand
GCATCGCAAAGCCCAGCGGGATGGCGAGCTTGATCGGCCAGCGCAGCAAGCCGCCTGCGCTCGGGGAAAACTCATGCTGCTGGTAGGCCGTCAGCGCAAAAGGCCAGGACAGCCAGGCGATGATCGCGCAAAGGGGGATCAGCACCAGCGCGAGGCCCAGGGCGTCGATCCAGGCCTGGGTGCGGGGGCTGCGACCACCGTAGATCACGTCCACGCGCACGTGCTCGTTGAGCTTGAGCAGCCAGGGTGCGCCCGCGAACACGGCGATCCCGAACAGGTACCACTGGACCTCCAGCCACGCGTTGGAGCCGATGCTGAAGGCGTAGCGCAAGGTCGCGTTGCCGGCGCTGATGACGCAAGCGGCGACCAGGGCCACGGCAGCCAGGCGCCCCGCCCACAAGGACAGGGCGTCCATCCAGCGGATGTAGGTTTGCATGGCGCCGCGCTCAGTCGTCGAGCGCCACAGCCTGCGCGTACAAGCTGCTGGAGCGTGCACCGCTGCGGCAGAACATCAGCAACGGCCGCGGCAGCGACTTGAGGAGCTCGGCACAGCGCGCGATGTCTGCGGGCGACTGGTAGCCCCCGCTGACCGGCAGGTGCGCGTACTGGAGGCCCGCTGCAACGGCAGCCGCCTCGATGCTGGCGCTGGTCGGCTGATCGGCCCCACCTTCGAAGTCAGGTCGGTTGTTCATGACCGACTTGAACCCAGCCTCCGCGGCCGCGGCCATGGCCTCGGGGGTCAGTTGCGGGGCGGCGTAAACATCTTCTGCGATGGGCTGCAGGGACACGGATTCGCTCATGGCGGGACCTCAAGTCTGGGAGTGCGAGGGATGTTAATCCCTGATGATCAGCCCGCCAGTGCGGACTTCACCGCAGCGGACACCAGGCCCATGTCGGCCTGACCGGCGAGTCGCTGTTTGACCACACCCATGACCTTGCCCATGTCGCCCGCGCCCGTGGCGCCCAGCTCCACGACGATGGCCTTGACCGCGGCGTTGACCTCATCGGCGCTCAGGCGCTGGGGCAGATAAGCCTCCAAGACCACGATCTCGGATTTTTCCTTGTCGGCCAGGTCGGGGCGATTGCCCGCCTCGTATTGCTGGGCTGCGTCCTTGCGCTGCTTGATGAGTTTGTCGACGATGCCGACGATCATCGCGTCGTCCAGCTCCACGCGTTCATCGACTTCCTTTTGCTTCATCGCGGCCATCAGCATGCGGATGGTGCCCAGGCGATCGGCTTCCTTGGCGCGCATGGCGGCCTTCATGTCGTCGGAGATGCGGAGTTTGAGGCTCATGGTGGACTCGGGGAGTGAGATGAAAGGGTCGCGCAAAAACACGAAAGCCCGCTTGGGCGTCCCCGCGCGGGCTTGTGGCTGCGTCAGCCAACCGGGTCAAATCGCATGGCGAAGCGACCCGGGGAAGAAGCCGATCAGTACAGCTTCTTGGGCAGCTGCATGCTGCGCACGCGCTTGTAGTGGCGCTTGACGGCGGCGGCCTTCTTGCGCTTGCGCTCGGAAGTCGGCTTTTCGTAGAACTCGCGAGCGCGCAGTTCGGTCAGCAGACCCAGCTTTTCAATGGTGCGCTTGAAGCGGCGCAGGGCGACGTCGAAGGGCTCGTTTTCCTTGACACGGATGGTCGTCATCAGAGATTCGCTTTCAGTGTGAATGCATTCAACGGGCTGCAGCATGGCCCCCTTCTGCGCGCCGCGGTCGGTGGACCAGCACAAGCCGGCCGGGATGCACGACCCACTGACTTCTGTTGCAGTGAACGCAACGCTCCTCGGCGCACGCAGGGGGACTTCTTTGCAAACATGCAGCGAGCCCACCAGTAAAGCCTGAGATTATAGACTGAAATTTCGTGTCAGTCGAACAACAACTCGCCAGGCAGGCGCTCAATGCCTTGTTCCTGACTCATTCGCGCCAGGGTGGGCGCGTCCGGCACGCACGGCGGCGGGCTGTCGGCTTGCACCGGCAGGTGCGCCAGCAGCTCGGCCAGGGGGACCATGACGAAAGCCCTCCCCTGCTGACGCGGGTGCGGCAGGGTCAACGTCGGCGTGCACAGGCGCGCATCGCCCAGGGCGAGCAGGTCCAGGTCCAGGGTGCGCGGCGCATTGAGGTAAGGCCGCTGCCGGTCGTGCTCGCGCTCGATGCCGAGCAAAGCGCCCAACAATTCATGCGGGCCCAGGGCGGTTTGCAGGGCCACGACGGCATTGATGAAGTCCGGGCCATCGGCGCCCACCGGACGGGTGCGGTAAAGCCCGGAAGCGGCCTCGACCGAGGTGCCCGGCAGCCGAGCCAACGCGCCCAAGGCCTGTGTCAGCCGAACGCTCACCTCACCGAGGTTGCCCCCCATGCCCACGAAAGCGCGCAACCGGGGGACGGCGCTCAGCTCCGGGGCGCCCACGGTCAATCGGCGGCACCCGACGGGGCACCACCGCCCTCGCCCGCCGGCTTGCGACGACGGCGGCGGCGCTTGCGCGCGGGGGCGGTGCCATCGGCAGCGGGAAACGCCTCGTCGGCGTCGAATTCACCGTCGGCGTCGGCATCACGGGATGCGACCTCGGGTGCTGGCGTGGTCGCCTGGCGTGGCACGCGACGGGGCCCACCCTGCTGACGCACCGCTTCGGTCATGCGGCGACGCTCGGCATCGTCGGCCATCGAGAAGCTCTCCCACCAGTTGGAGATATCCATGCCGATTTCACCGGCCTGGGCACGCAGGCGCAGGAAGTCAAAACCCGCCCGGAACCGCGGCTGCTCGACCAGCGTGAGCGGTGCGTTGCCGGTGCGGCGGTCAAAGCGCGGCTGCATGGTCCAGATCTCGCGCATGTCGGTGGCGAGCTTGCCGCGCCCCGAAATGTCGCCGATGCGCGCATCGAAGACGGCGTCCGTGGCGGATTGCAGCGCCGGGAAAATGGGCTCGCCCTGCGCCTGGTTGCGCTTCCAGAGCTCCAGCACGTCGTGCCACAGCAGGCAGGCCAGCAAGAAGCTGGGCGCCACGGGCTTGCCTTCGGAGACGCGGCGGTCGGTGTCGGCCAGCGCGAGCTGCACGAACTGGTCGCGCCCGGGGTGGCGGCGCACTTCGTCAAAAACAGCATCGAGGATGGGGAAGACACCGCGATCCAGGCCCTGCTTGCGCAGCTCGTCGATCGAGGCGCGAGCGTGCCCTGTCTGCAGCAGCTTGATCATTTCGTCGAACAAGCGGGACTGCGGCACGTTGCTCAGCAGCTCGGACATTTCCTTGAGCGGCTGGCGGGTCTTGGGCTCGATGTCGAAGCCCAGCTTGGCGGCAAAGCGCACCACGCGGACGATGCGCACCGGGTCTTCCCGGTAGCGTGTCTCGGGGTGGCCGATCATGCGCAGGACTCGCTTTTTGGCGTCCTGGATGCCACCGTGGTAGTCGACCACGACCTGCGTGCGCGGGTCGTAGTACATGGCGTTGAGGGTGAAGTCGCGACGCGCGGCGTCCTGGTCCTGAGGGCCCCAGACGTTGTCGCGCAACACGCGGCCACTGGCGTCGATGACGTGGGACTTGTCGGCCAGGTCCTTGCGGGACGTTTTTTCGTTGCCCGCAACCTGCTCGGCGGCGTCGGCATCGAGATAGGCACGGAAGGTCGAGACCTCGATGACCTCGTGCTCACGGCCGCGGCCGTAGACCACGTGGACGATGCGAAAGCGTCGCCCGATGATGAAGGCGCGGCGGAACAGCCCCTTGACCTGCTCCGGCGTGGCGTTGGTGGCCACGTCGAAGTCCTTGGGGCGCAGCCCCAGCAGCAGGTCGCGAACGGCGCCACCCACGATGTAGGCCGCGTAACCCGCGTCCTGCAGGGTCTCGACGACCTTGCGAGCGCGATCGTCGACCAGGTCGGGGTCGATGCCGTGTTCAGAGGCCGGCACGTCAACGCGCTTGCCGGTGGGGATGCGAGGTGGCTTGCCAGCGCCCGCCGAGGCAGGCGCGTGCGCCCGCTTGGCCGCAGGGGCCTTGCCAAGGATCTTGTGAATCAGGCTCTTGATCATGCAAACAATCGGAGGATGCGCCAGCCACGCGCTTGTGCCACGGCTTCCAGCTCGGGGCTGGGGTTGGTGGCCACCGGGTCGGTGGCCCGCTCGAGCAGGGGCAGGTCGTTGGGGGAGTCGCTGTAAAAACTGACGCGATCAAACTGGCCCAGGTGGCGACCTTGATCGGACAGCCATTGTTCCACACGTGTGATCTTGCCTTCGCGGAAAGACGGAACGCCGTCGATGCGGCCCGTCACGCGGCCGGCTGCATCGCGAGCCAGTTTGACCGCGATGAGGTGCTCGACATTGAACGCGTTGGCGATCGGGCGGGTCACGAATTCGTTGGTGGCGGTGACGATGGCCAGCAGGTCGCCCTGGGCGCGGTGTCGCTCGACCAACTCCACCGCCTGCGGCTGCAGCGCCGGCAGGATGACCTCGGCCATGTAGGCCTGCTGGAGCTCGGTTTGCGCGCGCTCGTCCATCTGGCGCCACACGCTGGTGGTGAAGGCGATGTAGTCGTCCAGCACGAGCGTGCCATCGCAATAGCGCTGGTAAAACTCATCGTTGCGCCGACGGTAATCGCCCGCGTCAACCAGCCCCTGGCGGATGATGAATTCGCCGAACTCGTGGTCGGAGTCCAGCGGCAGCAGGGTGTGATCGAGGTCGAAGAGGCAAAGGTTCATGGCGTCAGGCGGGCTCGGAAGCCAGCATCTGTTTGAGCAAGGGGATGGTGACACCGCGGTGCTGCGTCAGGGCGAATCGGTCCAGGCGATCGAGCAGGCGCATGAGGCTGCCGAGGTCACGCTCGTGGTGGGTCAGGAGGTAGCCGAGCACGTCGTCGTTGAGCGACACGCCGCGGCGGGCGGCTTCTTGCTGCAGCGCCAGACGCGCGTCCGCCTCACTCAGGGGCTGCAACGCGAAGCTCAAGCCCCAGCCAAGCCGGGTGCGCAGGTCGTCGCGCACGGGCAGGTCCACCGAGGGCAAGGCTCCGGCGGCGATGATGAACAAAGGCGCGGAGCCCGGCTCGCTGGCTGCCGCGGCCGACTCGATGAACAGCTTGAAGGCGAGGTGCTGCGCCTCTGCGTCCAGCCGCTCGCAATCGTCGATGAGGGCCAGCGTGGGCGACTCAGGTTGGGCCGCCTCCCACATCTGACAGGTGTGTGCGTTGACCCAGATGACGCCAAAGCCCATGCCCAGAGCGCGCTCGACCATGGCGCGCAACAGGTGGGTTTTTCCGCATCCGTGGGGGCCCCACAGGTAAGCCGGGGTGAGCGGGCCGCTGACCGCGGGCCAGGCCGTCAGCCACTGCAGCGCTTCGTGATTCAAGCCGGCCACGAAAGCCTCCAGGCCCGGAACGGTGTCCGTGCCCAGGTCGAGCAAGAGTTGCCGCATGGGGGCTGAAGACACCATCGTTGACCGGGTTTGACCGTGCGAGCTCACTGAGCTCGCAGGAAGGCGGGGCTGCCACGCCAGCGCAACAACAGCTGCCGCCCCAGCACCGTCAGGCAAGCCGCGCAAGGCAAGGCGATCAGGATGCCCCAGAAGCCCAACCACTGCCCAAACAACATGAGCGAGAAAATCACACCCAAGGGGTGCAAGCCGATGCGCTCGCCGACCAGGCGAGGGGTCAGCAGGAAGCTCTCGAGCACCTGACCAAGCCCGTACACCAGGGCCACGCCCAGCAGCGGCTGCATGAGGCCGGCATCGGCTGCGGCGAATTGCAGCAAGCCGGCCACCAGCGCCAGCACCAAGCCCAGGCCGAAACCCAGATAAGGGATGCAGACCGCCAAGCCGGTGAACACGCCAATGGGCAACGCCAGGTTGAAGCCAAACAGGCTCAGGCCCACGCTGTAATAAACCGCCAGGATGAGCATGAGCAGCGCCTGCCCACGCAGGTACTGACCCATCAAGGCATCGACCTCAGCAAGCAAAGCGTGAGTCGGCTCACGCCAGCGCAGGGGCAGCAGCTCTCGCGCACCCGAGGTCAAGCGATCCCAGTCCAGCAACCAGTAAAAGGCCAGCATGGGCACCAGCAGGGCGAAGCCAGCGAGCGACATGAGGCTGCCGCCGCCCGCCAAGGCGGAACGCCACAGGGCTGCGCCCCACTCCGCTGCGTGCGTTTGCAACAGCGTGGCCAACTCGGCTTTGATCTCTGCGACGCTCGTGGGCAAGTCCAAGCCCAGGGTGCTCAAGCGGGGTGTGACCTGCGCCCAAAGCCCCACCAGAAGATCGGGCAGTTGGGCCCTCATCATGGGCACGAGCTGCGAGACGATGGGCACCAACAAGATGAGCAGGGTCGACACCACCAGCAACAGCAGCGCGAGGCAAGCCACCGCCGCCAGGGAACGCGGCCAACGCCAGCGAACCAGTCTCGCCACCGCAGGCTCCAGGGCATAGGCCAGCACCAGACTCAGCAAGAAGGGCAGGATCACGCCGACATGCCACCAGACGGCCGCCATGGCGCCCAGGGCGAGCAACCAAGGCGTGAGGGCGGAGCGAGTGGAGCGAGGGGGCGTGGCCATGTGCTCGCCATTCTATCGAGCTCGCCAGGGTGTTCACCGGGGCGCCGAGGGGCGCGGCGGGCTGACAACGGCTCCGACGCGCGCAGGCCAACAGCGCGGGGCTCAGTTGGCGCCGTAAACCGAGCGGCGGGCGGCGTCGAGCTGCGCCTCCAGCCAGGCCGGGTCGCGCTGAGCGTCAGGGCGAGACTGGTACTCCAGCAGGATGGCGGCTTCCCGGCGTTTGTACTCGGACAGCAAGGCCGCATCGCGCTTTTGCTGCTCGGCGTCCGGACGCGGGGCTGCGTCCTTCAACAAGGCGATGCCCTCCTCGATTCGCTGCCGGCGACGGACCTCATCGGGCTCCACATCGGCCCACAAGGCGCTGAGCAGCATCTGCGCTTCGCCCATGGACACCTCACCCTGACGCAAGCGCTCAGGAACCTGATCGAGCAGGCTGGCCGCGAGTTGCTGGCGCTGACCGGCGTCGGGCGAATCGCGCAGGCCCTGCCATCGCTCGAAGCGCTTCTGAAAACGCAGGTACTCGACCACGCGCTTGAGCTCGGCCTCCGGCTGAGCGGCCTGGGCCATCGCTTCTTTCAAAGCCGACCACTCCTGGACGGAAAAATCAGAGGGCCGCCCGTCGCCCAGCACGGTGGGGGCTGCCAGGCTGCCACCGACCGGTCTGCCCTGCGCCGTGGCCGCGACCTGACCTTGCGCACCAGCTGGCAAAGCCGACGTCGGCGCCCCTTGCGCACGCCACCACCAGCCGACCACCGCGAGCGCGGCCACGGCCATGCAGGCCAGCGTGAACCACGTGCGTTGCCAGAACTTGGGACTTGAATAAGTGATCATGGGGGGTCCGGGTTGCGGCGATTGTCGACAAGGCACCGGCTTGAACAGGGTGGGACAAACCCCCCTCACCCACCAGAGCGACGGGTGACTGCGCGTCACGGTGGCGTGCCACTACACTGGCGCCCGGGCGCGTCGCGCTCGATTTCACCGTCCACAGATCCCCAGTCATGAACCTGTCCGCTTACGACCCCCTGACGCTGTGCGCCATTGGCGCCGTCATCGCCTACCTCATCGGGTCCCTGTCCTTTGCCGTGATCGTCAGCCGCCTGTTCGGCCTGGACGACCCGCGCAGTTACGGCTCCGGCAACCCCGGCGCCACCAACGTGCTGCGCTCGGGCAACAAGGCCGCGGCCATCCTCACCCTGGTGTTCGATGCGCTCAAAGGCTACGTGCCGGTGGTGATCGCCCAGCGGATGGGCCTGAGCGAGCTGGTCGTGACGGTGGTGGGCCTGGGCGCTTTCATCGGTCACCTCTGGCCGGTGTTCTTCAAGTTCGAGGGCGGCAAGGGCGTGGCCACCGCGGCCGGCGTGTTGCTGGGCTTCGCCCCCGCGCTGGGGGGCTCGGTGCTGCTGGTCTGGGTCACCATGGCAGCCGTGTTCCGTTACTCCTCCCTGGCTGCCTTGACTGCGGCGCTGTCTGCGCCGGTGATTCAGGCCTGGGGCTGGGGCGTGGGCCCCGCCACCGCTGGCACGGCCCTGATGAGCGTGCTGCTGATCTGGCGTCACGAAGCCAACATCCGCAAGCTGCTGGCCGGCCAGGAAAGCAAGCTGGGGCAGAAAGCCAAGTCATGAACTCCCCCAGCGGCAGCGTGCCCCCTCGCTCCCTGTTGGGCCTGGCGCTGTTGCTGGCGGTGATCTGGGGCGTCACGCAGGCGCTGTCATGGTGGCAAGGCGAGCGATCTGCGCAGGCGATGCGTGAAGGCAGTCGCAACGCCACGCTGACGCTCTACACGACCTCCACCTGCCCTTATTGCGCACGCGCCGCGGACTGGCTCAACGGGCACGGCGTCACCTGGCGCGAGTGCAACATCGAGCGCGACGCGGTGTGCCTTCGCACTTATGAACAACAGGGCTCGCCGGGCGTTCCGCTGGTCGAAGTCAACGGCTTGTGGAACCTGGGATTCAACCCCGCCTGGGTGGCTGCGGCGTTCGAGAAGGGACGCACGAGCCGCGCTCAGGCGGACAGGCCCAGGAGCTCCAGCGCCCCCCTGCCCTGACGCAGCACAACGGCCTCGCCGCCGCTGAGGTCGATGACCGTGGTCGGGGACATGGGGCAAGCGCCCGCATCCACGACCGCGTCGACGTGTTTCTGCAGGGCCTCGCGTATCTCCTGGGCGTCGTTCAGCGGCTCGTCGTGATCGGGCAGGATCAGGGTGGCAGCCAGCAGCGGCTGACCCATGACGTCCAGCAAGGCTTGCGTGACGGGGTGGTCTGGCACGCGCAGACCGATGGTTCGCCGAGAGGGGTGAGAAACCCGGCGCGGCACCTCTTTGGTCGCCTCCAGGATGAAGGTGTAGGGCCCCGGGGTGCCCAGCTTGAGCAAGCGGTACTGGCGGTTGTCGACCCGCGCGTAGTTGGCCAGCTCCGATAGGTCGCGGCACAGCAGCGTCAGGTGATGGCGTTCATCGACCCCGCGGATGCGCCGCAGCTTGTCGACCGCAGCCTTGTCGTCCAGGTGGCACACGAGGGCGTAGCTGGAATCGGTCGGCACGGCGACAACGCCCCCACGGTGCAGGCAGTCGGCCGCCTGCTTGAGCAAGCGGACCTGAGGCTGTTGGGGGTGGACCTCGAAGAGCTGGGCCATGGCTCCCCGCTCACGTACGCAAGATGCGATCTTCCAGCAAATCCCACACCGGACGCACGCTCTTGGGCAAGGGCGGCAAGGTGCCGAGGTCGGTGTGGCTCTCGGTCGGGTCATGGAAGTCCGAGCCGCGCGAAGCGTGCAAGTCGAACTCCAAGGCCATGTCGGCGTACTGCTGGTATTCGGGCACGGTGTGGCTGCCCGTGACGACCTCCACGCCTTGCCCGCCATGTGCCTTGAACTCGCTGAACAACGCGAACTCTTCATTGGGCGTGAACCCATAGCGCCCGGGATGCGCGATGACGGCCACGCCACCGGCCTCGACGATCCAGCGAACGGCATCCGACAGGCGCGCCCAGCGGTGCGGCACGAAGCCGGGCTTGCCGTCAGCCAGGTAGCGGCGGAAGACCTCGTGTGAATCGCTGCACAGGCCGGTCTCGACGATGTAGCGCGCGAAGTGGGTGCGGGAAATCAGGTCCGGGTTGCCGACGTACTTCAACGCCCCCTCGAACGCACCGGGGATGCCGGCCTTGGCCAACTCGGCGGCGATGTCGTGCGCGCGCCGCTCGCGGCCGTTTCGGGTGTCTGCCAGCCCTTGCACCAGCTGTGGGTGGTCGGGGTCGAAGCCCAGCCCGACGATGTGAACGGTTTTGTCGGCAAACGTCACCGAAATCTCGGCGCCCGACAGGTAGCTCATTCCCAGGCTGAGGGCGGCGTCTCGGGCCCGGTGTTGTCCACCGATCTCGTCATGGTCGGTCAACGACCACAGCTCCACCCCGTTGCGGTGCGCGCGCGAGGCGACGGCCTCCGGCGTCAGGGTGCCGTCAGAGACGTTCGAGTGACAGTGCAGGTCGGCGTTGAGCTGGTCCATGGGGGTGATGCTAACAAGTCACGCGCGCCGAGGCGAGGTCGGCTGCGCTTAACCCCAACGGGAGGCGTTCCTCGCTTGCTGAACCGCCAGGGCTTGAAGGCTGCCCAGGGTGAGCTCACGAACCAGTTGTTCGTCGACGGGGGTGCGGTAGCGGACCTTGATGTGGCGCATGCCCTTGCCAGCGCCCTCCAGTTCAGGGAACTCGCCCACGAGCATCACGCCGTTGAAGATCTGAAGGTGGGCATTGGCCTTGAACAGCACGATGGCCATGACGTTGTCGCCGTCGTTCATGAAGCACAGGTTGCCCCACTTCACTTCGGGACGCAGGTGCGGAGCGGCCGCGAGGATGGCGCGGTGCATGGCTTGCCCCGTCTCACGCTGCTCGGGGCGCAAGCTGTCATAAAAAGCGTTGACCAACGCAGGGGATTGAAGCGGACGGCGCATGGGGGTAGGCCCAGGATAGAGGTACAACAAGCGACTCAGGCACCCACACGCCCCCTCCCTGACGCCGCGATGCGGCACCTGCGTGCTGGCACTGCCCGGGATGGGCCTCTCTCTGCTTTTGGTCTGCCGTGCGTCAGGCGACGTCACGGTCGGTGTTTTGTGCAGACGGGCGCCTCCAACGGTGGAGGTACCTTAAGTCGATTTCATTGTAACGGAGCGTAATGAACGCGGGCTGAAATCAGGGCCTGCATCCGTGTGTTTTTGGGCCGTTCTGCTCAGGTCTTGGGCAAGGTCACACCAACCTGCCCCTGGTACTTGCCGCCCCGATCGCGGTAGCTGGTCTCACAGACGTCGTCCTTGTCGCTCTCGAAGAACAGCACCTGAGCGCAGCCTTCACCCGCGTAAATCTTGGCGGGCAACGGCGTGGTGTTGCTGAACTCCAGGGTGACGTAGCCTTCCCACTCAGGCTCGAACGGCGTCACGTTGACGATGATGCCGCAGCGCGCGTAGGTGCTCTTGCCCAGGCAGATGGTCAGCACGTTGCGTGGGATGCGGAAGTACTCCATCGTGCGTGCCAGCGCGAAGCTGTTGGGCGGGATGATGCACACGTCGCTGTGGATGTCGACGAAGCTCTTCTCGTCGAAATTCTTCGGGTCCACCACGGTCGAGTAGATGTTGGTGAACACCTTGAACTCGGGCGCGCAACGGATGTCGTAGCCGTAGCTGCTCGTGCCGTAGCTGACGATTTTCTGGCCGTCGGCGGCGTGGCGGACCTGGCCCGGCTCGAAGGGCTCGATCATGCCGTGCTCTTCGGCCATGCGGCGGATCCAGCGGTCGGACTTGATGCTCATGGGGTGCTTGCTCCTGTGACGTCGTCCGTGATTGTGCTTGATCCGATCGGTTACCGCGCCCCAAGGTGGCACCCAATTTGCATGGGAAGGGGCACAAAACCATGTGCCGCCCAAGATGGTGCGCACGACACGCTGAGGATCCCATGTCTGATTACAAAGCCTTCATGAAGTCGGGGCACATGCCGACTTTGCTCGCTTCATTTTTATATTTTGATTTCACGTTCGCCATCTGGGTGCTCAACGGGGCCATGGCCCCGTTCATCAGTGAAACCTTCAACCTGAGCCCCGCCGAAAAGGGCTTCATGATTTCGGTGCCCATCCTGGCGGGGGCGCTGATGCGCTTCCCCCTGGGGCTTCTGTCGCAGTACATCGGACGCAAAAGCGCGGCCATGGCCGAGATGGGCCTGATCGTGCTGGCCCTGGCTTTTGGCTATTTCTTCGTCGACACGCACAGCGAGGTGCTGGCCATGGGCGTGCTGCTGGGCATCGCAGGCGGCAGCTTCGGCATCGCGCTGTCGTTGGGTTCGGGCTGGTTTCCACCCAAGTACAAGGGGCTGGCCATGGGCATCGCCGGAGCGGGCAACAGCGGCACGGTTCTGGCCGTGTTGTTTGCCCCACCGCTGGCCACGAAGTTCGGCTGGCAGGCGGTATACGGGCTGGCTGCTTTCACGATGCTCGTGCCCATGATCGTGATGGCGATCTGCGCCAAGGAGCCGCCTGACCGCGAGCACCAGACCTTCCGCGAGCACACGGCCTGCCTTTATGAAAAGGACGGCTGGGCCTTCAGCCTGATTTACGTGATCACCTTCGGCGGCTTCATCGGCCTGGCCAACTTCCTGCCCACCTACTTTTACGACCAGTTCAAGGTGACCAAGATCGAAGCCGGTCAGCTCACCATGCTGGCCACGCTGATGGGCTCGGCCACGCGCGTGCTGGGTGGCTATGTCTCCGACCGCTGGGGCGGCATCAACACGCTGACGGCGGTGATGTGCATGGTCATCGTGACCCTGGTGATCTGCGGCACGATGGGCGGCAACCTGGCTTTGACCACCCTGCTGTTCATGCTGTGCTTTGCCGCGCTGGGTGCGGGCAACGGTGCGCTGTTCCAGTTGGTGCCACTGCGCTGGCCTTTGACCACGGCGGTGGCGGGCTCGATGATCGGTGAATTGGGCGCCCTGGGCGGAGGCTTCATCCCCAACGCGATGGGCCTGTCCAAGCAGCACCTGGGCACCTACTTCTACGGCTTCCTGGCCTTCGCGCTGGTGGGCGTGGCTGTATTGCTGATGATGCGCATCATGCAGATCCGCTGGACCCGCACCTGGGCCGAAAAGGGTGGCCGGGCGCGCACCACGGGGAGCACCGCAGCGGCTTTCCACCAACCGGCCAGCTCGGGTCGCTGATCGACGTGGGCCCCCGACTGATCAGGTTGATCAGTCGATCAGGCACCGCGGGGCAGGAAGACCAGCCAGTAAATCAACAGCAGGTTGAACAGCACCGAGAACGCCAGCGAAATTTTCCAGATGGCGCTCGGGTCGCGCGCCAGCAAGGGCGAATGCATGGGCGCCCCCAGTGGCCGCGATGCGCCACGCTCCAGCGCCAGGAGCATTTCCTCTGCGGTCTCGAAACGCTGCCTGCTGTCGCGAGCCACCGCCTTGAGCACGATGTGATCGAGCCAGATCGGCACATCGGGCCGCAGCCGCGACGGGGCGACCGGATCGCGTCGGTAGCGTGCAGCCTGGTAAGGCTCGACTTCGCCGTAGGGCAGTCGGCCTGTCAGCCACAGGTACATGGAGACACCGAACGCGAACAGATCGGACTGGGCCGTGGCCACCGCTTGAGCCGGGTCGTCGCCCCATTGCTCCGGGTTCATGAAGCTGGGCGTGCCTGCGTGCAGCACGCGCAAGGCCTGAGGCTCCTTGCCCGAAAGGGCCACGCCCAGGTCGAGGATGCGCCATTGGCCGTCGGAGCCGAGGTGCAGGTTGTCGGGCTTGATGTCTCGGTGGATGACACCATGCTGGTGCAGCCTCCCGATGGTGCGCACCAAAGCGGTTGAACCTGCGACGATGTCCTGCACGCTGAAGGCCTGACGCTCGCCGAGCATGTGCCCCAGCGTCTGGCCCTGCAGCCAGTCCGACAGGGTGTAGAAGAAAGTGGGCTGCACCGGCTCTGTCACGTGCAAGAGGCCCTGGGCTTCGCGCTCGGAGACGCGCGCACCCAGCCAAGCCTCGTGGGCGAGCATCTCGCGCTCTTCGGGGTCGTTGGCGCGGGCCTCGTGCAGCGTCTTGAGGGCGTGGATGCGACCTGTGAGCGTGTCGCGCACGCGGTAGACGCGGTGCACGCCGTTGTTGAAGACGCAGGACTCGACGACGAGGCCGTCGATCGACTCGCCGTCCTTGAGGCGCGAGGGAACGGGCAACTGGCGCCCGCGGCGCGAGAGGTCGTCCAAGGTGGCGGCGTCCAGCCCTTTGATGCGGATGACCAGGGCCGTGGCGTTGTCGCGCCCTCCCGCGGCCAGGGCCTTGGCCACCAGGGCATCGCTGGCTTCCTGAGCGCTGCCTTGCTCGGCGAGCTGGTGCAGCAGCTTGGGCTTGAGCACCCCGTGCACCCCGTCGCTGGTGAGCACGAAGGTGTCGTGGATCTGGAGTTCGCCCTCGAGGTAGTCGACCCGGGTGGACTCGTCGAGCCCGACCGCGCGGGTCAGGCCGTTCTGGAACGTCAGCTGGCCGAGGGTGTGGTCCTGCGTGAGCTGGGTGCACTCCCCTGCGCGGATCAGGTAGGCGCGGGTGTCACCCACGTGGGCCAGCGTGTAGCCATGGGCGCGCAGCACCAGGGCGGTCAGCGTGCTCATGCCGGCACCGCCTGTGCGGTCTTCGCGTCGGACGGCCTGGCGGCGGCGGTTGTGGTCGACCAGCCAGGCGTTCTGTGCGGCGATCAGGCGATCGAGGGCGACGGTCGGGTCCCAGGTGGCGGGGGTGGCGTACCAGTCGCGCAACAGACTCATGACCGTGGTCTGTGCGGCCTCGCGGCCCAGGCCGCCTTGCGAGACGCCGTCCGCAACAGCGGCGATCAGCCCCCAAGCCCCTTCACTGGGGCCAGGGCGCCGAACCGCGGCGAAGTCTTCCATCTCGGAGCGGGGACCGCGCTCGCAGGCGCAACCGATTTCGACATCAAAACTCATCCAGTCCTCGGCGTTTGGTGTGGTTCGCGTCGACGTGCACCCGCTGCACCCGCGTGGTGCCAGCACGGTGGCGACCGAGATGGTGCACGCAATTTACGCGCCCGCAATCGGTGCGCAATCCATGCACCAAGCCGGCACCACAGCGGCACCGCTCTGGCCCCTTTATTGCATGCCAAGGGGCCATAACTATTTCGATATCGCTGATGGAGCGTTCACATGGCCAAGATGAAGCTGGTGATGGTGGGCAACGGCATGGCCGGTGTCCGCGCGCTGGAGGAACTCCTCAAGATCGCGCCTGACCTGTATGAGGTCACGGTGTTCGGCGCCGAGCCGCACCCGAACTACAACCGCATCCTGCTGTCGCCGGTGCTCGCCGGGGAGCAGACGCTCGATGAGATCATCCTCAACCCGCTGAAGTGGTATGCCGATCACGGCATCACGCTGCACACGAACAAGCGCGTGGTGGACGTGGATCGCCGTCGGCGCGTGGTCATCGCGCAAGACGGCACGCAGGCGGCCTACGACCGGCTGCTGATCGCGACCGGATCGAACCCCTTCATCCTGCCCGTGCCCGGCAAGGACCTCGACGGCGTGATCGCATACCGCGACATCGCCGACACCAACTTCATGATCGAGACGGCGCTGACGCACAAGAACGCCGTCGTCATCGGCGGGGGGCTGCTGGGCCTGGAGGCCGCCAACGGCCTGATGTTGCGCGGCATGCAGGTTACGGTGGTGCACATCGCGCCGTGGCTGATGGACCGACAGCTCGATGAGGTCGCCAGCAAGCTGCTGCAGAAGTCGCTTGAGGAGCGGGGCTTGAGTTTTCGCATCGGGGCTCAGACGCAGGCGCTCGTGGGCGCGGATGACGAGGGGCGCTCGGGACGCGTGAAGGCCGTGAGGTTCAAGGACGGCACCGAGGTGCCGGCTGACCTGGTCGTGATGGCCGCGGGCGTTCGGCCCAGCACCGAGCTGGCCGAGAAAATCGGGCTGCACTGCAACCGAGGCATCGTGGTGAGCGACACCATGCAGACGATCACCGACCCGCGCGTGTACGCCGTGGGCGAGTGCGCGGCGCATCGGGGCATCGCCTACGGCCTGGTGGCGCCCTTGTTCGAGCAGGGCAAGGTGGTGGCCAACCACCTCGCCGAGTTCGGCATCGGCCGCTACGGTGGCTCTCAGGTGTCCACCAAGCTGAAGGTCACGGGCATCGACCTGTTTTCAGCCGGTGACTTCATGGGAGGCGAAGGCACCGAAGCCATCGTGCTGTCCGACCCCATCCACGGCGTCTACAAAAAACTCGTGCTCAAAGGCGACAAGCTGGTGGGCGCCTGCCTTTACGGGGACACGGCGGACGGCAGCCACTACTTCCAGCTCATCCGGGAGGGGCGAAGCATCCGGGGCCGGCGCGACCAGCTGATGTTCGGCGAGCCCCTGGCCGCCTGAGCAACGACCCGACACGCAAGCGCTGGCGACCCTCCACAGGGCGCAGCCCGCAGGCGCCGCCTCGCGCGAGCCTGCCCCGCTGAGATCACAGAACAAGACCACACATGAGCCCCACGACCACCCTCACCAAAGCCACCTGCCCGTATTGCGGCACGGGCTGCGGCGTGCTGATCGAGAGCCGCGATCGGCAGATCATCCAGGTCCAAGGTGACCCCGATCACCCCGCCAACTTCGGGCGCCTGTGCACCAAGGGCAGCACGCTGCACCTGACCGCGGCCGAAACCGTCACGCGCCAGACCCGCCTGCTGACGCCCCTCAAACGCAGCCAGCGCGGCCAGCCCGCGCAGGCACTGAGCTGGGACGCCGCGCTGGGTGAAGCCGCCGACCGACTGGCGGCCATCGTGCGCGAGCACGGGCCGCAGGCCGTGGGCTTCTACGGCTCGGGGCAGCTCCTGACCGAGGACTACTACGTCCTCAACAAGCTGGTCAAAGGCCTGCTGGGCACCAACAACCTCGACACCAACTCTCGCCTGTGCATGAGCAGCGCCGTGGCGGGCTACAAGGCCACGCTGGGCAGCGACGCCCCGCCCTCCTGCTACGAAGACTTCGAGCACGCCAACACGCTGTTCATCGCAGGCGCCAACACCGCCTGGGCGCACCCCATCCTGTTTCGCCGCATCGAGGACGCCCGCAAGGCCCGCCCGGAGATGAAGCTCATCGTGGTGGACCCCCGGCGCACCGAAACCGCCGAGATGGCGGACCTGCACCTGGCCATCCTGCCTGGCACCGACGTGGCGCTGTTCAACGGCATGTTGCACATCCTGGCGCGCGACGGGCTGCTCGACGACGCCTTTGTTGAACAGCACACCAGCGGCTTGTCCGACCTGCTGGCCGCGGTGCGCGACGCCGCGCCCGAGCAGGTGGCGCGCACCTGCGGCATCGCCCAGGCCGACCTGGAGCTGGCGGCGCGCTGGTTCGGGGCGCAGACCCCCACCTTGTCCCTGTACTGCCAGGGTCTGAACCAGAGCCACCGCGGCACCGACAAGAACGCCGCGCTCATCAACCTGCACCTGGCCACCGGCCAGATCGGCAAACCCGGTGCTGGCCCCTTCTCGCTGACCGGTCAGCCCAACGCCATGGGCGGACGCGAGGTGGGCGGCATGGCCAACCTGCTGAGTGCGCACCGCAACCTCGCCAGCCCGGTTGATCGAACGGAAGTCGCCGCGCTTTGGGGCGTGCGCGAGGTGCCAGCCCAGCCCGGCAAGACCGCGGTGGAGATGTTCGAAGCCGCCGCGCGCGGCGAGATCAAGGCGCTGTGGATCGCCTGCACCAACCCCGCCCAATCGCTGCCCGACCAGGCCACCGTTCGCAAGGCCCTGGAAACCGCCGAGCTGGTGGTCGTTCAGGAGGCCTTCGCCACCACCGCCACCTGCGCCTACGCCGACATCCTGCTGCCGGCCAGCACCTGGGGTGAAAAAGACGGCACCGTCACCAACAGCGAGCGCCGCATCAGCCGGGTGCGCTCGGCGGTGCCGCCAGCGGGGCAGGCCCGTCACGACTGGGTCATCTTCACCGAGCTCGGGCGCCTGCTCGAGCAACGCCTGCCCGAGCGCCGCAGCCACTACCTGCCCGACACGCTCACGCTGTTTCCCTACGACACGCCTGAGTCTGTCTGGAACGAACACCGGGAAAGCACCCGCGGACGCGACCTCGACATCACCGGCCTGAGCTACGCCTTGCTGGAGACACAGGGGCCTCAGCAGTGGCCGATGCCCGAAGGCGCCAGCCAAGGCCAGGCGCGCCTCTACACCGACGGGCGTTTCCCGACGGCCGATGGGCGAGCGCGCTTCGTAACGCTGCGCCACGAGGCAGTCAAGGAGGCCGTTGACGCGCAGTTCCCGTTCAGCCTGAACACCGGGCGCCTGCGCGACCAATGGCACGGCATGAGCCGCACGGGCACGCTGGGTCGCTTGTTTGGGCACGTGGCCGAGCCCTGCATCGAACTCAACCCCGAGGACATGAGCAGGCTGGGGGTTCAAGCGGGAGACCTGGTTCAAGTCAGCTCACGCCGAGGCAGCCTCGTGGCCCCGGCTGTGGCCGATGGGGGGCTGCTGCCCGGACAGGGCCACATGGCCATGCACTGGGGTGAAGAGGCGCTCAGCGGCCTGGATGCAAGCGGGCGGCGCATCACCGGGGTGAACGCCCTGACCTTGCCCGACTTCTGCCCGAAGTCAAAACAGCCGGAGCTCAAGCACGCCGCGGTCAGCGTTGCACGCGCGGACCTGCCCTGGCGACTGCTGGCCCTGGCCTGGCTGCCCCTCGACCAGGCGCTGGCCATGCGCGAAGAACTCAAGCCCTGGATGGGTGCGTTTGCCTTCACCAGCTGCGTGCCGTTCGGGCGCGAAACCGAGGCCACCAACGGCGGCGGCGAAGTCGGGCTGATGCTGCGCGCCGCCAGCCAGCAGGCACCTGAGGCTGACGTCATCGCGCGCATTCAGGCGCTGTTCGGCGTGGACGGCACCGACGTGATGCGCTACGACGACGCTTCGGCTGGCCAGCACCGGGCGGTGCGCGTGCAGCGCAGTGAAGTCGCTCCAACCGGCGACAAAGAAACAAGCGCAGGGGGGCTTCTGGTGAAGGCCTTCGTGCTCGCAGGTGACACCGCAGCAGAAAGCTGGCTGCGCCCGCTGCTGCAAGACAAGCTGCCAGCCGACGCCTTCGGCCCTGCCCTGTTGAGCCCCGCAGCCCAGGCCCCGGTGGTCACCGCGGCGCGAGGCAAACAGGTCTGCACCTGCTTCAACGTCAGCGAAACGGCCATCGTGGAGGTGCTCAAGCGCTGTGGCGGTGACGCCAGCGGTGACGGTCCCGGCGACGTCAACGCGCGCCTGGCGCAACTCCAGAGCGAGCTCAAATGCGGCACGAACTGCGGCTCCTGCCTGCCCGCGTTGCGCAAGCTGGTGCAAACCACCCGCTGATTAGTCGACAACGGAGCGACCCAGACGCCAGACCGATAATCCAGGCGTCACGCACGCAAAGGTCACCATGGGCATCGCCAGCTACATCAAGGAAATCGGCAGGGGCAAGGAAGGCGCCCGTGCGCTGGACACCGAGCAGGCGCGAGACCTGCTCGGTCAGGTCCTCGACGGCCAGGTCACCGACCTGGAGGTGGGCGCCTTCTGCCTGGCCATGCGCATCAAGGGCGAGACACCGGCCGAGCTGCTGGGCTTCCTCCAAGCCACCACGGCCCGCTGCATCGACCTGCGCGCCGCCCTGCCTCAGGCATCGCGCGGCGTGGTGCTGCTGCCG
>Ga0209300_1000519_pt1 | contig 19274 bp, 20 predicted proteins | sample Shrwel_input2_RT_FD_187535 | JGI IMG/M metagenome (GOLD analysis project Ga0209300, IMG submission 187535) | Subsurface microbial communities from deep shales in Ohio, USA - Utica-3 well 1 S input2 RT (SPAdes) (version 2) ... | reverse complement strand
TCAACCCGCTCGGCAGTGCGGTCGGCTCGCGCCTCTGCGGTTTCCTGTGGAGTGCCGGCCAGCATGTCTTCTTCCAGTTCCCGCTGATCTTTCTTCATATTTTCGGCCAGCTCGGCAACCTGCTCATCCGACAGGCTTTCCAGCAGGTTGACGGCCACTGGCGTGGCTTCGTTCAGTAGGTCGGGGATGAATGCCAGTAATTGCTGTTGATGGTAACGGATGGTCTGTGGATCCGGGTTGCCGGTGCTGACATCCGCTTCCAGTTCATCCAGCCAGTTGGTGTAGCGGGGTAATTCCGCCGAGCAGTGCCACTCCTGCAGCGCAGTAAGATCCTGGCTGAGTTGGTCTTCCTGGGCGCTGGTCAGGGTAATGTAGTCTTCCACCCACCAGATAATGCCCCAGTCGGCGTAGCGGTAGGCCATTTTGGTGGAGCTGCAGCCGGCAAACAGAAACAGGCAAAGGACGGTGATCAGAATCAGGCGGCGTGAGGGGCGAGGCTGGTCCATTGCAAGTCTCTCTCGGTAAAATGGTGTATGGTTAAAGGTTGCATGCTTACCATGATGCAACGCCTTTTCCATTTTTACCTTTACGTGGTGGCCTGCGGTTCAGATGCATGCCATTAGTGGTCGCTGACCTGGAGCCGAAATGTCCAATTTCCGCGTGACGCGTATTCGCCGGTTTGTCTTTTCGTTTTATATGTCCGGGATTATGTCGTTTATGATGTCCGGTATCATCACGTTGATCAATACCGGCCTGGCTACCGGTTTTTTCTCACGCTGGGGGGCCGCCTGGGCCGTGTCGTGGGCGGTTGCGTTTCCATTGGTTATCTTCGTGGCGCCACTGGCCGGGAAAATGGCAGACGCGACCGTGCGGCGCTTTTGTGAAACCGACTAAGCGCCGGTTTTCTTATTGAATGGTGGTATTGCCGTCGGAAGCGGCCTCAGAGCTGGAAATGGTTGTTCCTGTCGGTGGCCGGAAGTGCAACGAGTACAGGACACGGTCCAGAACCGCCTTGCCATTCCAGGCGGGGTCATTGTTGACCATGCCCACGATGGCCCAGGTGGTGTTGTTTTCGTCCCGGCTGAAGCCGGCGATGGAGCGAACATTGGCCAACAGGCCGGTTTTGATTCGGCCTTTGCCATCCATACCGGTGTCGCGCAGGCGGCTGGCCATGGTTCCGTCCATGGCAATGATCGGCAAAGAGGCGATCAGATCCGATGAAAACGGGCTTTGCCAGGCATGCTGCAGAATATCGGCGACCTGGCGCGCGGTGATTCTGCCGTGGCGGGTTAGCCCGGAACCGTTGTCGATCACCATGCCGGCGGTGTTGATGCCTTTGGCTTCCAGCCAGGCGTAAATGGCCTCTATGCCGGCCACGCGGTCATCACGGTGTTCTTCTTTGCGTAGTTCCGCGCCGATGTTCAGCAACATCTGGCGGGCCATGACGTTGCTGCTCCATTTATTGATGTCGCGGATCATGGTCACAAGGTCCGGCGAATGGGAGCGCATAACAAGACGCGCATTCTCCGGGGTTTCGGCAAGCCGGTTGCCACCGTCGATGCTGACACCCATTTCTGACAATACCGAGCGGATCAATGATGCGGAGTATTGATCATGGGGCAGCAGAGACAGGTATTTTGTGGTGCGGCACCCCTGGGGTAGTTCCCCGGTTACGCGCACGGTTACCTGGTCACCCTGATGAAACACCGGTGTCCAGTTGAACCGTTTACGGGACGGGCAGGGGCCATCCGGCAAGGCTGTTACCCGGTTGTCGATAGTCACTTCTTCCAGGGCAGGCGTACTCCAGGCCTGGGTGCCGCGCTCATCGGAGCGCACCTGAAAGTGCAGCGTGTTCAGATTGGTGAGGTAGGCGGAGGGTTCCACCAGAAACGGGGCATAGGGGTTATTGCCGGTGTCGTTGAATTCCGGGAAGCCGCCATCGATGCGAAAGTGGCTGCCATCAAGAACCAGATCGCCACTGATCCGGTTCACGCCCATGGCGCGCAATTCCCGAAGTGTGCTCCACAGCCTTTCAATGGTTAGCTTGGGATCGCCGCTGAAGCGTACATACAGATTGCCTTGCAGAGTGTCGCCGACCATGGTGCCGTCGGTCAGGAAGTCGGTCGTCCAGCGGTAGTTGGGGCCGAGTAGTTCCAGGGCGGCGTAGGTGGTGACCAGCTTCATGATGGAGCCGGGGCTCATAAGCTGGTCAGCGTTTACATACTGATCAATGCCGGGGCCGTTCAGAGGGATGGCGGCCACGCTCAGAGCATCGGTGTTTTTCAGGGACTCTGTGGCGTAGTCACGAATTTCGTTGGCCCACAGCCGTGAGCCGGAATACGGTTGGTATTCTTGTGCTGAGGCGGTTGTGCTGAACGCGCAGGTAGCCGTTAAGGCCAGAGCCAGCAGTCTTGAGGAGCACGACTGGGCGGCTGAAAATGTCTTTTTGCTCAAGCCCTGAGTCGGCATGACTGCAGTCCTCTGTTTGTCGGTCTGGTTCAAGATAACGGAACTTCGGAAGCCGGTCTATTACGTAGTGTAAGTGCTGCATAATAAGGGCTATATCTTACATGAAAAGTTAGTTACAGCTGTTTGGTTTGTAAAGAATTTTACGGCTAAGATGTTAAATTTAATGTGAGCAGGTATGATCTCTTTTCTGAATATCCAGATAATACCGGGAGTTAGTGGTGTATACAGGTCAGTGTCTGTGCGGTGATATCCGATTTGAATACGATGGTCCCCTGGGGCCGATTGCCCTGTGCCATTGCAGCCAGTGCCGGCGAGCTCACGGCAGCGCTTTTTCGGCCAGTGCGCCCATACAGAAGTTGCACTTCCGGTTTGTGTCGGGAGAGGACACCATCAGCGAATATGAATCCCGGCCGGGCAAGTATCGGGCTTTCTGCAGCCGTTGTGGCAGTCAGTTATACAGCCGGCTGGATGCGATCCCGGGTATTCTGCGCCTGCGGGTGGGTGCGCTGGACGGTCCGGTGGGCAAGAAAGCGGCGCAGCATGTGTATGTGGGCTCAAAATCGGACTGGTTCGAGATTACGGATGATCTGTCTCAGTATGACAAGACCGAGCGTACGAACGATCCGAACTAGAATTGGCGTGGAGCTGGTGGGCTGGGGCTTCTGAAAATTTCGAAGGCCATGGATGGCCTGAGAGAAGCGCACAGGGATGTGCTTGTAGCGGTTTTCAGAAGCCCCAGCCCACCAGCTCCCCACTGCCAGCTAGAGACTAATCGGCCGGGACCATGCGGTAGACCTTTCCGCGTGGTGAATCGGTGAGTAGCCACAAAGCGCCATCGGGCCCCATTTCCACGGCGCGGATGCGTTCGTCCTGATCTGTCAGCAAGTCTTCCGACACCACCACATCTTCGTTTTCAATCTCCAGCCTCACCAGCTTGCGCATAACCAGCGCGCCGACGAACAGATCACCCTGCCATTCGGGAAAGAGGTCGCCGGTGTAGAACGTCATACCCGATGGTGCAATGGACGGGTCCCAGTAATGCAGAGGGTCCGTGATACCTTCCATGGTGGTTCTGCTGGAAATCGGCAGGCCGGAATAGCCGATGCCGTAGGTTACTTTCGGCCAGCCGTAATTGTTGCCGGCGCGAATGATGTTGATTTCGTCACCGCCACGGGGCCCGTGTTCGTGGGTCCAGACTTCGCCGGTTTCCGGATGCAGGGTCATGCCCTGGATGTTGCGGTTGCCGTAGGTAAAGAAGGTGTCGTTGGCGCCGGTTTTGTCGATAAAGGGGTTGCTGGCTACCGGCTCGCCGTCCACGGTAATCCGGTGAACACCGCCGGCGTCATCTGCCAGATCCTGGGCTCTGTCTTTCTCGCCCCGGTCGCCTACGGATACGTAAAGGTGGCCCTGGGCGTCAAACACCATGCGCCCGCCAAAATGCCGGGAAGTGCCGGAGCGGGGCAGGGCTTCGAAAATGACTTCTGTGTCTTTCAGGGTATTGCCATCCAGACGGGCTCTGGCAACCCGGGTGGTCATGCCCTCCAGGTTTCTGTGGGCGTAGCTGAGGAACAGAATCCGGTTGTTTTCGAAATCGGGGTGTAGCAGTACGTCAAAAAGGCCACCCTGACCGGATACGACCAGAGCCGGTAAGCCGGCAATCTCTTCAGATTGCAGTTCGCCGTCGTGGATCAGGCGCAGCCGGCCAGCTCTTTCGGTGACCAGTTGGTCGCCGTTGGGAAGAAGCGTGAGATCCCAGGGATGTTCAAGATTTTCTGCAACGACTTCGAGGCGAAAATCGGTTTTGTCGGATGACAGGGTTTGCGCGGCCATGCCCTGTGGGCTGGCGGTCATCAGCAAACCAAGAGCGATGGCTGTCGCGGCGCGGTACATGGTGCCTCCGATGACGATGACGGCTTTTTGGGATTCTGATGCCATAAACCATAGGCCCGGACAGCTGCATCTGCCAACTTGTTCCTGTAAAGCGCCATCGCAGCAGCGGGTGTCTTTGTCTGGAGTCAGTGTTTTTAATGGCCCCATGATGAACGAAATTAAATGATAGGGATTATCATTTGCAATAACGTGGAGTCTGATTTACATTAAATAGAACACAGGCTAAACAGGGAGACGGTTATGGAAAACGAGGTAATGGAAGGACTCAAAATAGCGGCGTTGGCTACCGGTTTTGTGGGGTTGGTGGTTATCGGGCTGACTCTGGGCATGTAACTGCGTTCATGCGCTCTTTACGATAGACACCGCAGGTTCCGCAGTAGCCACCCTCAGGCAACAGATATTTCAGGCAACAACCCTTTCGTTGTGGAATCGCACATAGTTGTTGGTTGAACTCCGCCGGAATCCACTCAACATACCGGTTCGCTTCGCATTCAAACTGGGCCAGCCAGGTGCCCGCAAGCCGGCACAAAGCCCCCGGCTCCACGCGGTTCCACACCAGAGAAAACGGCATGCCGAACGCCAGGCCAACGCTGCTCCAGTAAGCCCCCGGGCTGATGCCGTAGTGTTTCCGGAAAACCGGGTACCACGCCTGCATCTGTTTTTTTGCCTTGTAGACAAACGCTTCCGGTTCCAGTTCTGCGGTTTTTTCCGGCGTGCCCGGCAGGTGCATCCAGCGGGATTCGCTCTCCTGGGTGCCGCCCACAGGGCGCAGGAAAATGTGCTCCGGGGCCGCCGGTGCGGCCTTGCCATCCCGAAACAGCTGTACAACCAAAGGGCCGATAACCGTCAGCGCCAGGCTTTGGTGCAGAACCGACAACCTGGCTTTTCGCAGGCGTGGCGTGTTGGCGTCCGGGTGATCGGCAAGAATCTGGTGTGAAAGGATGTCTGGCTGTTCCAGCACCTGAGCCAGCGAGAACAAGGCTGGGCGCTCGGAAGTTTCGGCGGGCAAGGCGCCGGATAAAACACCGTTGGTGTTCAGGCCATGGCTCTCCAGCAACCGGTAGTAACCTGTGAGCCCGTCATGGGCCTGATACTCAGGCCCGGCCATGACGACTCAGCCCCCAGAGAAAGTACACGCCGCCTACGAGCGCTGCCAGCAACCCGGCTGGTAGTTGGTTCGGATACACCACAATTCTGGCCAGGTAATCGGCAACAGCGAGCAGTAGCCCCCCGGCCAGCGCGGCGACCACCAACTGCCGGCCAACGGTTTGCTGGCCAAGAACCCGGGCCAGGTGAGGGGCAATCAGCCCGACAAAACTCAGGGGGCCGATCACCACCGTGGCTGCTGCGGTCAGTACCGCTGCCAGTAGCAACAAAAGCAGGCGTGCCCGGGCCACCGGAAGGCCCAGCGATGATGCCGAAGCTTCTCCCAGCGGTAATAGTGTAAGCGGCCGCACCGTGGCCAGTAGCAATACCCCGACAGACACAACCAGAGCCAGAAGGCCCAGAGCTTCAGGCTCGGAGATGAGCCAGGTGGAGCCGTACATCCAGTTCAACAGGCGAGAGGCGACGGTACCGCCGGAGGCCATAACCAGGCGAAGCCCTGCGTCCATGAATACGTAAAGCGCCAGCCCGCCCAGCAAAAGCTGATTGCCGGCAAAGCGATGCTTTCTGGCCAGTAAAATCAGCAGTCCCAGTGCGGCGGCGGCTCCCAGGGTGGCTGCGGCGAGCTGGCCGATACGATCAATTTCCAGCCCGGTGAGCACCACTAATACCATGACCAGGGCAGCGCCTCCGCTGATGCCCAGCAATTCCGGGCTGCCCATCGGGTTGCCGGTCATCCGCTGAATCAGCGTGCCGGCCATGCCCAGTGCCATGCCGGCGAGAATAGCAGCCAGCAATCGGGGGCCGCGCCAGACCCACGCTTCACCCCAGTTAGCGGGGGCGGTCCAGCTCCAGGCTTCAAGACCCGGCGACCATGCCATGGAAATGACGATGGTAGCGGCAAGCAGCGCAGTCAGGATGCTGGCAATCAGCAGGGTGGGTTTCCGGCTGGGCAGGAACCCGGCCGGGCCAGAGTCCTGGCCGGGCATGTGATGGGTGTTACGGATACTCTGCAGTGCCATCAGAATGATTGGCCCGCCGATCAGCGCTGTGGTGGTGCCGGTGGGCACCAGCGAGCCACCGCCGAGAGAGGTGGCCCATTGCGCCAGCGTGTCGGCCAGCCAGAGTAACCCGCCACCGGTAATCGTGCTCCACAGCAATCGTTGCTTAAGGGTGCGGGCGCCGAGCAGTTTGGCCAGAACCGGCGCGGCCAGGCCCACGAAGGCCACCACGCCAACGCGACTGACCACGATCGAACTCATCAGCACCACCAGAAACAGCGCTCCACCCCTTACCAGAGTGACCTTGGCGCCCAATGCCGATGCCGAAGCCTGGCCGAGCTGGAGAAGCTGAAGCGGGCGCATCAGGGCCACCATCAACAGGGCAAGAACCAGCACCCGGGGCAGCAGATCAAGAAACGGCCCCCAGTTGTTCTGCACCAGAGAGCCCGCGCCCCAGATGAACAGGTTGCCCAGCCATTCCCCTTTCAGCAGAAGAAATGCCATGTTCATGGCGCCCAGGAAGAAGGTAATCACCAGACCCGCCAGAATCACCGTGACCGGTGAAAAGCCGAGGCGCCAGGTTAGTGCAATAACCAGACCGATCGCCAACAGGCCGCCGCCGGTGGCGGCAAGATCAGGACTGAACGCCAGCAGGCCCGGGGCGAACAGCGTGGCGACAGTGACACCAAACTGAGCGCCGGCCTCGACACCCAGGGTGGTCGGTGAGGCCAGTGGGTTGCCCAGAATCTGCTGGGTGACCGCGCCGGCCAGACCAAGGCCACAGCCAATCAGGATGGCAATCGACACTCGGGGTGCCCAGCTATAATGGGCCAGAACCGAGGCATATTGCTCCGGATTGTAGGCCCAGAAGGACGTGAGCAGATCCGCCAGGCCAAGCTGGCTCAGCATGGGGAAGGCACTGATACCCAATGCCGCAAGCCAGAGCAGGATAACCGCGACAGGCAGTCTGGCCGGCAGGCCGGGAGCGGCGTTGTTGGCCGCCACGGAATCAGTCGACATTGTCACTGCCTCCTTCAATCAGGGCATCGGTGAGCAACACGGCCAGCCGTTTCACCGGGAATACGCCGCCGAAGGGCCACACCGGATCAATCTGGTACACCTCGTCGTTTTTGACCGCCGGCAGGTAGGTCCAGAACGGGCTTTCGGCCAGGGTGTCGGCTAATCCGGGCAGTGTCGGGGATAACACAACAATCCGGCTGTTCTCGTAAGAAGCGATGGCATCCAGACCGACCATGGAGAATCCCCAGTAATTGCCTTCCCGGGGCCATGCGTTGGTCAGGCCCAGAGCGTCAAGGGCGGTCTGATACAGGCCATTGGGCGTGAAGATGCGTACATGGCGATCATCCAGGAAATTCACCAGCGCCACGGAGCGGTTGTTCAGGCCGGCGTCGGCCAGGCGCGCCCGCTGTTCTTCAAGTGTGCTGTCGATGTCGTCCAGAACGGCTTTGGCCTGGTTCTCCCGGCCCGTCATGTCGCCAAGGGTGCGCAGCATTTCCGACGCTTTAGCAAAGGGCTGTGAGCCCTCCTTGTAGATACTGACCACGTAAACCGGGGCAATGCGTTCAAGTAGATCAGCAGCGGGAGCCATTTCCGAGCTGGTTACGATCAGATCCGGCTTCAGTTCGGCAATGGCTTCCAGGCTGGGCGCCACCCGTGTGCCGATGTTCGCAACGCCGTCCGGCAACTCGGGCTCGCGTACCCAGGTGCTGTAACCGTCCCGGTCAGCCACCCCGACAGGCGTTATGCCCAGCAACAGCAGGGTTTCGGTGGCGGCCCAGTTCAGGGCAATGATCCGTTCCGGCGGGGTGTCCAGGGTGAGGGTGCCCCCTTCATGTTGCCAGGTTTCCGCATTGACCGGCCCGATGATGAACAAAGCGGCCAGCCACAGGATTGCCAGCCGGCTGAACAAAGAGCGTTCAGTGAACATAAGATACCCACTGTCCGGGTGCCCGCTCCATCACGCCCATGGGCACGCCGTAAATGGATTCCAGAATGCCACTGTCCATGATCTCTGATGGCGCACCATCGGCGACCAGCTGGCCGGCTTTCAGGGCCACCAGGCGATCACAGAACCGGGCGGCCAGGTCGACATCGTGCAGTACCACAATGACAGTCAGTTCGCGTTCCTCGGCGAGCCGGTGAACCAGGCGCAGGGTTTCAACCTGGTGTTTTACATCCAGTGCAGAAATGGGTTCGTCCAGTAACAGGCACTGGGTTTGCTGGGCCAGCAGCATGGCAATCCAGGCTCGCTGGCGTTCGCCTCCTGAAAGCGTGTCGACCGGGCGATGCTGGAAGCGGTGCAGATTGGTGTCGGCAATGGCCTGGTCGATCAGGCGTTCATCTTCGTCGGTATATCGTCCCAGCGGTCCGCGCCAGGGGTAACGCCCCAGAGCAATCAGTTCGCGAACGGTCAGACCGTCGGTGGCCGGAGGGTGTTGGGGGAGGTATCCGACGACCTGGGCAAAGGCCCGGGCGCCGGTGTTACGCAGAGGTTTGGCCTGCAGTCGGATGTCGCCGTGGGTCGGGGAAATCTGCCGCGCCAGAATTTTCAGGAGAGTGGATTTACCCGAACCATTGTGGCCCAGGAGTGCTGTAACCTGACCTTCCTGAAAATCCAGCTCTATGTTGTGCAGAATGGCGGTGTCGCCAATGCGCACCGCCAGTTGATCAACTTCAAAAAATGCAGGCATGCAGACCCCCTCTGACTGAGGTCGGCAGGATAATCTAAATACGAATTACTATCAATGATTGTAATTCGTGCGGATTATTGGGTCTGTCCGGTTTGCACGCGCCACTGGGCCTTATAGGCGCCATTTTTAAGCAACAGATCCTCGTGATTGCCCTGTTCCACAACCTGGCCGTTTTCGATTACCGCAATGCTGTCGGCCTCAACAATCGTGGACAACCGGTGCGCAATCATGATCACCGTGCGATTGTGGCCGATGCGTTTGAGCGAGAGTTGAATGGCCGCCTCGGTTTCGTTATCCACGGCGCTGGTGGCTTCGTCCAGTACCAGGATTGGTGGGTCTTTCAACAGGGCACGGGCCAGAGAAAGGCGCTGCCTCTGGCCACCAGACAAACGCACACCGCGCTCACCAACCTGGGTGTCCAGGCCTTCGGGCAGGGCTTCAATGAACGACCAGGCTTCGGCGGTTCTGGCCGCTTCCTTGATTTCCTCATCGGTGGCATCGGGCTTGCCGTAGGCCAGGTTATCGCGAATGCTCCCCTCGAAGAGGTACACGTCCTGGCTGACAAGGCCAATGGCGTTCCTGAGCGATTTGAGGCTGACTTCCCGGATGGGCTGACCATCAACACGGATTTCGCCCCGGGCAGGGTCATAGAAACGCAGCAACAGCTTGACCAAGGTCGATTTGCCCGAGCCGGTGGCGCCCACCAGCGCCAGGGTGTGGCCGGCCGGCACATCCAGGCTGATGCCGTGCACCCCCGCGCCACTGCTGCCGTAGCGGAATTCGATGTTGTTGAAACTGACCTCGCCGCGCACCGGCTGGGCCAGGGGTGTTCCGGCCTGATCGTGCACGTTCACCGGCTCGGCCAGCAGGTCCAGAATGCGCCGGGTGCTGGCCATGGCACGTTCGAACAGGTCGATGACTTCCGCCAGACCGGTCAGTGGCCACAACAGTCGCTGCGTCAGGAAGACCAGCACCCCGTAGGCGCCAACGTTCAGCTCGCCGTTCAGGGCCATCATGCCGCCCACGGTGAAGGTGGCCAGGAAGCCGCCCAGAATGGCCATGCGGATGACCGGAATAAACGCGGAGCTGATGCGAATCGCTTTTCGGTTGGCTTCCACGTAGGCCTCACTGCTGACCTTGAGCCGCTCGGCTTCGCGCTGTTCAGCGGTGAAGCTCTTGATGGTGGCAATGCCGCCGAGGTTGTTGGCAAGGCGGCTGGAAAGGTCACCGACCTTCTCCCGGACATCCGCATACAGTGGCCCGGCTTTGCGCTGGAAGTAGAACGCGCCCCAGATAATCAGCGGAATGGGGGTAAAGGCCAGCAAGGCAATCAGCGGTGACAGCACGAAGAATACCGCGCCGACGGCGACCACGGTTACGCCGACCTGGATCATGGCGTTGGCGCCGCCGTCCAGGAAGCGTTCCAGCTGGTTAACGTCGTCGTTCATGGTGGCGACCAGCTGGCCGGAGCTGCGGGCCTCGAAAAAGCTCATGTCCAGGCGTTGGGCGTGCTCGTAGGCATCCTGACGCAAATCGGACTGTAGCCGTTGCGCCAGGTTGCGCCAGAGCACCTGGAACAGGTATTCAAAGAGGGATTCGCCGGCCCAGATGAAGAACGTCAACACAGCCAGAATGGTGATTTGTTCCCGGGCGGTTTCGAAGCCCAGGCTGGCGACAAAGCTCTGTTCCTGGTTGACCACCACATCAATGGCAACACCGATCAGGATCTCGGGGGCAATGTCGAACAGTTTGTTGATAATTGAGCAGGTGGTTGCCGCAATGATCCGGCGGCGGTAGCCCCGGGCGTAGCGCAGCAGACGGCCAAGGGCAGCAAAACTGCTGGTGTGGTGGCTGTGTGACGACATCTTCGCTTCCTTCTCGCAGGGGCTGGACGGTTCAAAGGCGGGAAGGGTAGCGGATTCGAAGCGATTTTAAAACAGAATCATTATCAGTCGCGGGTATTGCGCTGTAGCCAGCGGTCCAGCTTGTCGGCAAATTCCTTGCGGTCGGTCTGGCTGAAGGGCGCCGGGCCACCGGTAACCTGTCCGGCATTGCGCATCTCTTCCATGAAATTACGCATGGCCAGGCGCTGGCGGATGTTTTCTTTGGTAAAGGCCTGACCTCTGGGGTTGAACACATCGGCACCTTTTTCGATGGCTTCAGCGGCCAGGGGGATGTCCTGGGTGATCACCAGGTCACCTTTGGTCATCTGTTCCATAATGTCATTGTCGGCAACGTCGAAGCCCTGGGGTACCTGGCGGCGGCTGATGTAAGGGCTTGGCGGCAGGTTGATGGCGTGATTGGCGATGAAGGTGGTCTCAACCTGCCAGCGGGTGGCGGCGCGGCAGAGGATTTCCTTGATTGGCACGGGGCAGGCGTCGGCGTCGACCCAGATCGGCATTTGGTTTTCCTTTTAAACATGATCCTGGGCTCGAAGTTTAGCCGATGCATGCCGTGGCTGTCCCGTCACCTCTGGAATCGATAAATGGTATAATCTGGTTCTCATTCAATTAACAGGAAATGATAATGTCTCAGCTACCCCCTTGCCCGCAGTGTAATTCCGAATTTGCCTACGAAGACGGCGTTCAGCTCGTGTGCCCGGAATGTGGTCATGAATGGAGCGAAGCGGAGCAGGCGGAAGCCGAAGCCGGCCCGGTTGTTCGTGATGCCAATGGCAATGAGCTTCAGGATGGTGATTCGGTAACCGTGATCAAGGATCTGAAAGTGAAGGGTTCCAGTCTGGTGGTGAAGGTGGGTACCAAGGTGAAGAGTATTCGCCTGGTGGACGGCGATCACGATATTGATTGCAAGATTGATGGTGTCGGTGCTATGAAGTTGAAGTCGGAGTTTGTTAAAAAGGCCTGATACCTCTTCGGTAGACCGGGTCAGGGCGGAGGCGATTTATGGTTGATTCTGGTAGTGAGAAAGGTGAAACGCCGGTACCAGAGCGTGCGAAAAAGCACGAGCTCCACCAGGAACTGCCAATTGATTTTCCTGATCCGTTCTTCCGGGGCCTGCACCGGATAATCCGCTTTGCGATCCGGGTGCTGGCCGTATTGATGGTGGCGGTGATTCTCTGGGGCGTGGGCGATGTTATTTACATCATCTACGACCGGTTGGTGACGCCACCTTTCCTGCTTCTGAATATTAATGATATTTTCTACACGTTCGGCGCGTTCATGGCCGTGCTGATTGCCGTGGAGATATTTATCAATATCCGGCTGTATCTCGGCACCAATGTGTTTCCGGTCCAGCTCGTGGTGGCCACGGCGCTGATGGCGATTGCCCGAAAGGTGATTGTGCTGGACTTCGAAACGCTCACTCCCATGTATCTTATCGGTATCGCGGCGACCACACTCGCGCTGGGCATTACCTACTGGCTGCTGCGCCAGGGAGACCCTAACCGCGACTGGTAAGGCCGCACTCGCGTTTCTGCGACAATTTGCCGCTTGCAGGGAGGGAGTGTTTGGGCCGATGATTCCGGCAGGAAAATACCGAAAAACAAGCACCTGGTGATTGAACATGAAACGACTGAATTCCCTGGCTTGCGCTTTCGCGCTGACCTGCGCGGCCCTCGCACCCACCACCTTTGCGGCCGATCACGGCGGCGAACAAGGCCCGGTTGGTATCGCCGACCCTTGGACCCGCCCCACACCTCCAGGCACCCCCATGGGCGTGGGCTACATGGAAATCACCAACCACACCGATGACGAAATCCGCCTGGTAGGCGCCGAAACGCCTAAAGCCGGCCACGTCTCCATCCACGAAACCCAGATGCAGGATGACGTAATGCGCATGCAGGCCGTGAAAGGTGGCCTGGCGATCCCGGCTGGCGAAACGGTAAAACTCAAGCCCATGAGCTACCACCTGATGCTGGAGCAGTTGAAAAGCCCCATCAAAGAAGGCGAGCCGGTACCGGTGACACTGGAGTTTAAGGGCGCCGGGCCCATGAACGTGGAGCTGCGGGTGCAGTCGATGGATGGGGAGATGAGCATGGACCATTCCAAGATGGACCACTGACGCCTGCCAACCCTCGTGGAGTTAGGTGGCGTTTGTCGCTTGGCTCCGTTATTCCCTCCTTCGAGCCACTTCGGGTGTTAACGCTTGACGTTATTAACGCGCTGCGTCATCATTAATCCATGATCATATCGTTTAAGTGTAAGGATACCGAGAAGCTGGCAAGCGGTCGCCGCGTTAGACGCTTTGTCAATTTCGAGCGCGTTGCCTTGAGGAAGATTCGGCAACTCCAGGCTGCAAGTCAGCTGGATGATCTTAAAGTACCGCCCGGCAATTTGTTGGAGCCGTTGCATGGTGATCGCCAAGGTCAGCACAGCATTCGGATCAACAGGCAGTTCCGGGTTTGCTTCCACTGGACCAAGGCTGGTGCGGAAGATGTCGAAATTGTTGATTACCATTAGGAGGTAACTCATGCGCAACATTGAAGCTGTAACGCCAGGCGAGTTACTGAAGGAGGAGTTTCTTGAGCCGATGGGTATTTCTCAATACCGTTTGGCTAAAGAAATTGGGGTGCCTGCTCAGAGAATCGGCCAGATTACTGCTGGAAAGCGTTCGATAACCGCAGACACCGACCTGCGACTTTGTCGCTTCTTTGGTTTGTCCAATGGCTATTGGTTGCGAGCTCAGGCTGCCTACGACACTGAGATTGCGGAAGATGCCCTTGAGGATCAACTGAAGAATATTCGTCCGTGGAGTGCTGTATCAGAAATCGGGCACAGGGCATAACCAACGGCTGCACAGCGACCGATTTTCCGCCGCTTCGACCTCTAAACTGGCGCGTGAGCCGGCCGTTAACACAAGGAGCCAACAAATGCGTATCGGGGGAAGTCCACACAACCCTCCGCACCCAGGTGAAGTACTGCGAGAGCTATGCCTTGAACCCCTTGGTCTTTCTGTCACTGCGGCGGCAGAGGCATTGGGCGTTAGCCGCAAAACGCTGAGTGCCGTGTTGAATGGCAAGGCTGGTATCAGTCCCGAGATGGCGATCCGGCTCTCTATTGCTTTTGATACTTCCGCCGAAAGCTGGCTGAATCAGCGGTCCCAATATGAACTCTGGCATGCTGAACAACATCGCAAAGAGCTCAACGTGAAGAAGCTTGTTGCAGCCTGAAACAGCACAGAACCTGGCCATGCACGCGGCGCCAAAACCTCCGCTTCACTGCGGTGTTGTCACCAGTGATGACAGGCGTTTGTCAGAAGCCGGGCTTTCGGCACTATAACGACGCCCGATCATTATGAATGTCCTAGACTTAGTCCCTAATGACCATAGCCAACAGACCACGCAGTTAGGGGATTGGGCGTCATGGCCTTGAAACATGCACTGAGTGACTTTCTGGGCATCCTGCCGGCAGTGCTTTACGAGTACGTGCTCTATCCGGATGGCAGTGCTGAGTTGCTCTACCTGAGTCCGTCATCGAAGGAGATCCTCGGTGAGCCGGCGGAATATTTCCTGAAGGACGTTAACCGCTTCTGGGAGATGGTTCACCCGAACGATGTGGAGCAGGCCCGGGTGGAGGATGTTCGGGCGAACCAGGCCGGCGAACTGTTCGTGTCGAAGGTGCGGTTTTATCACCCCAGTGGTCAGAAGCGCTGGCTGCAGCTTTCCTCCAAACCGACGCCCGAGCAATACAACGGCGTGGATATCTGGATTGGCTATATAATCGATATCACGTCTTTCAAGGAAATAGAGGGAAAGCTGCTGCAGGCCAATCGCAAGCTTCAGGCGCTTTCTAATACCGACGGACTGACCGGCCTCGCTAACCGTCGCTACTTTGACGAGGCGCTCGCCAACGAGTGGGCCCGCTATCAGCGCAGCCGACAGCCCTTCGCGCTGATTCTGGTTGATCTGGACTACTTCAAGAGCTACAACGACCACTACGGCCACCAGATGGGCGATGACTGCCTGAAGGCGGTGGCCAACGTGATGAAGGAGGTTGCCCGTCGCCACGGCGACATCTCAGCACGCTATGGCGGTGAGGAGCTGGTCAACATTGCCATCGACACCCGGCTTGCGGATGCACAGACGATGGCGGAACACATCCGTCAGGCCGTGGAGACCCTGGATATCCGCAACGACTATGTGCCTTGCAAGCGGGTGACGGTGAGTGTCGGTGTTTCTGCTATTTCCGATCAGGAATACCCGGACGCGACGGAACTGTTCAAGGCGGCGGACACCGCCCTGTATCGGGCGAAATCCGACCAGCGCAACTGCGTACGGGTGGCAGTCTATGATGGCCAGCTGTAAGGTGCATTTATAATGCACGATAACGAGAGGTGAGGTTATGAAGGTGAGTGACCAGATCATGGGCAGCCTCATAGAGCAGAACCCCGATGCAATGATCTTTGCGGATACCGAGGGCAAAATTCTGGTGTGGAATGAGGCGGCAGAGCGTGTGTTTGGTTTTACCAAAGAGCAGGCCATTGGCGAGAGCCTGGATATCATCATTCCGGAAAAGTTGCGCAAGCCCCACTGGCGTGGGTATGACGAGGCGATGCAACGGAAGGAAACCAAGTATGTCGGGAAGTCCATGCCGACGAAAGCCATACACGCGAAAGGTTCGTTCATTTACGTCGAGCTCGGGTTTTCTATTGTTCTGGATTCCGAGGATAAGGTGATCGGTGTGCTTTCAAGCGCGAGAGACATTACCAGGCGGTTCAAGGAAGAGCGCGCGAAGAGGGATAAACCAGAATGACAGGCCCAGCCCTCGAGGCGGCCTTGAGGCAGTTTGATGCGGCGTTGGCGGACTTTGCCCGTGCCCGCCGCACCAACCCAAAAGCCTCCAGCCTTCAGTTGCTGGAGCGCGCCCGACTGCTAATGACCCTGCCAGACGGGTTCGACGCCTTGTACCTGCGGGTTCGGTCGCTGGAATCTGCGGGCATTTTTGGCACCAGTGACTGGGCCCAGCCGTCTATCCTGCAGCCCGCACTGGCCAAACACTCCCTGCGCGAGGCCGGCCCCGTTACGACCGTTGTAGAGACCATCAGCGAGTTACGGATGCTGGCGGTCGCCCGGGGAAATTACTTCCATCCCGGCATTTCTGCGGAACAGGCGCGCCATTTCCTGACTCAGGTTATGGCGTTGAATCTGGACCTGCTGTCTGGCCAGCTTACCGAAGCCGACCGGGAACGCCCGAAGCAGCTCGGGAGTATTGTCCAGGGGCTCTACAAGTATCTGATTTCCCATCTCGGTTATGAAAACCTGCTGGACAGTCTTGTGGCGGAGGTCTGGCGTTTGCTGGACCAGGGGCCGGTGCAGGTTGACAGCATTTGCGAGATGATTGAGCAGATTGCCAAGTGCCTCTACGACCCCAAGATAAAAACCACCGGCACAGCCGCGGCCAGCCGTCTGGTGAATGCTTTGTTTTCCCCCACTCCGGGTAGTATCGAAGACCCGGGTCTTCAGGTCTATGAACAGCGGCTAACGGAGATGGACGATGTAACCCTCTCTTCTGAAGCTTCATATTTTGCCCGCAGCATGCACGACACCGGTCTGGCATCGCCTTACCACGCGGTTATGCTGAAGTTCCTGCGGAACAGTCATCAGGACGATCTGATACCGGTTTCACTGGGGCTTACCATGACCGGGCTGGACGATCTTTACTGCTACACCGAGCTGGTCCATGCCCTGATTGACGAGGCTATCTATCCGGAAACCTGCCAGGCCGTTTATGGCCTGACCATGATGCTGGAGCGAGGGTCACTGTTTACCCCTTCCGTGGCACAGGCCCTGTGGCGACAGATAAAACTTCCTCTGTCAGTGGAGACTGCCGAAATTCTTCAGGAAGCCTTTGGTGATGAACTGCCATCCCGGGTGTTCTTGCTGGCTGGCGTTCTCAATCTGTTGGGGCAACCTCTGGGAGTGGGGCAGGGCAACAATCCCACGTGCCAGTCTGCAATCGGGTTGTCGATGTGGGCGGCCGGGGAGGCGGATTACCTGCTTCAGGTGCTGGCCTGGGCCGCGCGCGACAACGAGGTGCTGAGCCGTTTTGAAGGGCAGAATGTTTCTTCCAGAGATCTTGAGCCGGGGTTGGCCGAGGAGCCCCCGATGGATGTGGATCCGGTATCGTTGATTCTTATACCCCATCTGGATCGACTGTATGGCGAAATGTGGCGCCGTTGTGAAGACCGGGATGACGATGCTCACCGCTGGATCAATCCGGAGTTCTATGGCTGGTGGGTCAATCAGGGGTTCCGGGTGGTGGCCGACATTCACACCGGTGAGGTGCAGGACTACGAGGGTTTCATCCGGCTGTTCTACGCCAGTTATCATCCGTTTTATAACGGCCATATGCCGCTGATCCATGCTCAACCGGCGGGTATTGCCGTTACCGACAGCGGGGCGCGTTATGTCGGCCGCCATGCCATCAATATTCTGAGGGTCGGGCTCAGTCCTCACGACGAGATGCGGGTGTACTTCTTCAATCCCAACAATGACAGCGGCCAGGACTGGGGGCAGGGCATTACCTGCTCCACTCAGGGCCACGGCGAATTCCGTGGAGAGGCGTCCCTGCCCATTGCCGAGTTTGCCTCCCGCCTGTACGCCTTCCATTACGACACCCTGGAGCTGGGTGACCCGGCGGAAGTACCGGAGACTGAAGTTGCCCGGATTATGGAGCTCGGCTACACCAGTTGGGCGGCGGAGTCAGCTACCGACTGATTCCCGCTATTCTGGCCCGCGCCGCGTGCAGCTTCTGGTAGCTCTCGATCATCTTCAGATGCCGTTCCAGACCTTCCAGCTGCATGTTGGTTTCTTCCAGGCCGTGGAAACGCACGGTGCCGTTCACTGAGCCGACGACGGCGTCCATCACGTCATCGCCGAACATGCGGCGGAAGTTGTGGATGTAGTCATCCAGTTCCAGTTCGTCGTCCAGCGTGACTTCCAGTACGGCCTGCATGGCCTGGTAGAACAGGCCACGTTCGATGGTGTTGTCGTTGAACTGCAGGAACATCTCCACCAGTTCCTGAGCTTCTTCCAGTTCGCCCAGCGCCAGGTAGATCAGCAGTTTCAGTTCCAGAATGGTGAGCTGGCCCCACACGGTGTTTTCGTCGAACTCGATGCCGATCAGGGTGATGATGTTCATGTAGACATCCAGTTCGGCTTCTTCGAGCCGTTCCACCAGTGCCACCAGTTCATCTTCGCTCAGGCGGTGCAGGTTGAGGATGTCTTCGCGGAACTGCAGGGCCATGTTGGTGTTGTCCCACACCAGGTCTTCCACCGGATACACCTCGGAATAGCCCGGCACCAGGATGCGGCACACCGGCGCGCCCAGGTCTTCGAACACGGCCACGTAGCTCTCTTTACCCATGTCTTCGAGGATGCCGAACAGGGTGGCGGCTTCCTCGTCATTCGTGCCGGAGAAGTCCCATTCCACGAAGTCGACATCCGATCTGGCGCTGAAGAAACGCCAGGACACCACGCCGCTGGAGTCGATAAAGTGCTCCACGTAGTTGTTGGGCTCGGTGACCGCCATGGAATTGAAGGTGGGGGCCGGCAGGTCGTTCAGGCCTTCAAAGCTGCGGCCCTGCATCAGTTCGGTCAGGCTGCGTTCCAGCGCCACGTGGAAGCTGGGGTGTGCGCCGAAAGAGGCGAATACGCCGCCGGTTTTCGGGTTCATCAGGGTAACGCACATCACCGGGAACTGGCCGCCGAGGGAGGCGTCTTTCACCAGTACCGGGAAGCCCTGATCTTCCAGAGCGTTGATGGCTTCGACGATGTCCGGGTACTTGGCCAGCACCTCATCCGGCACGTCCGGCAGGGCCAATTCCTCTTCGATGATCTGTTTTTTCACGGCCCGTTCGAAGATTTCGGACAGGCATTGAACCTGGGCTTCGGGCAGGGTGTTGCCGGCGCTCATGCCATTGCTGAGGTACAGGTTTTCAATCAGGTTTGAGGGGAAGTAAACGGTTTCCCCGTCTGAGTGGCGCACATAGGGGATGGCGCAGATGCCACGCTCCGGGGTGCCGGAGTTGGTGTCGAACAGGTGCGTGCCCAGCAGTTCGCCTTCGGGGTTGTAGATGTCCAGGCAGTAGTCATCAAGGATGCCTTCGGGCAGTTCGCCTTCCGGCCCCGGCTGGAACCATT
>Ga0209300_1000518_pt1 | contig 19284 bp, 11 predicted proteins | sample Shrwel_input2_RT_FD_187535 | JGI IMG/M metagenome (GOLD analysis project Ga0209300, IMG submission 187535) | Subsurface microbial communities from deep shales in Ohio, USA - Utica-3 well 1 S input2 RT (SPAdes) (version 2) ... | reverse complement strand
ATATTATTATGCTTAAAAATTTATATTTTTATATAATATTTTTCTTCCAAAAAATCTAAAATCTCTCTAGCTGAAGGTGGACAGCCTTTAACAAAGCTGTCAGCTCCACTGCAGCAGCTGCATAGCTGTCTGCTAAAACTGGATCGCTGGCCAATATAATTCTATTCATTTTTACTGGATTTCCGCCTTCTTCAAAATCAGGGTCACCATAGATCCCATCTATTATTACAAGATTCTGTTTTAAAAGCTTATTTAAATAGGCAATTGGCTGATGCAGTCCCTGGCGGTGAAACTTTCTCTTTTCAGAATCAGAAATACAGCCTTTGAGATTTTTTAGAGCACAGGTGATATTTGTCTGACAGTGGCCTTTAAGTACCGGCAGGTTGATTAAATAATCAGCATTCAGTGCCTTCTCAGCTATTTCAATTTCTACACCCTGAAATGACTTTTTGATAAAGTTATAATTTTTGAGGTTATATAAAGGAAGATCATATTCCCGGGCCAGCTTTTTATAGCCGCAGACTTCAAAAGCTTTATCAGTATCTGCACCAACCCAGGAACCTTCAATAATTATTAGATTATTAAAGCCTGCTGCCTGAAGATACTCGATTACTCCCTTTTATCTTAATTTTTTATAGAAATAGTTGATTTCAGTATGGGTTTTCAAAGTTCACTTCAATAATATTTTTTGCTATTATTTTTGTTCCAAACTGTTATTTTCTGGCTTTAGCCGAGAATCCTCTGGATTTATGGTTGTTTGTTATTGGGAATATTTGCTAAGTACCCGGTACCCGGAAAATTAAAGCAGGACAGCACCCTTTTAAAAGGATGCTGCCCCCAATTGAAGTTGAATCAATTGTTTTCTAATTAGGCAGCATATCTGATTCTTAAAGCTGCTGCTTGATCAACTTCGGTTACTCTTTCAACTGGATCCACTTTAATTTCTTCAAGCTCACGCAGATGCTCAATTACAGCATCTCTTACTTTAATATAGCTATCTGTAAAATCAACCTCAGTAAAGGTAGCAAATCCATCTCCACCCTCAGCAAGGAAATTATTGGTAGCTACTTTATACTCTTTATCCATTTTAAGCGGAGTTCCATCTGGAAGAGTTACAGATACTACCCGCTCATATTTCGGCTGATCTTTATCATATTCTACCCTCAATCCAGAAAGCTGCATCATTCCTTTATCAAAGGTGAAGCTCTGCTCCAGGATAGATACAATCTGTTTACCGGTCATTTCACCAGTCACAATTGTATTCCCAAATGGTAAGAGCTCATAAATATGACCCACATTAACCTCACCTTTTGGCAGATCAATTCTTAATCCACCTGGATTTTGGAAAGCAATATCGGCATTTACTTCCTGAGCCATTGCATCAGTAGTTAAAGCTCCCACCTTAGAAATGGTATCATAACTGCTGACTAATTTTTGCTCAGTCTCAATTAAAACTTCAGACATAATTGGTTCTAGTTCTTCCTGATATTCACTTACCATTTCTGCAATTTTAGGATCTTTTTCCAGATCAATTACACTTTTGCGGACCGGATGACTCATTGGAACTGTATTATATACTTCACCGGTCTTTTTATTTACAAAGAATCTTAAATTACCCAGCTCACGTCCATGCTTATAGGCTTCAACAATTGGATTTCCATTAACAACTGCTGTTACAGTGTGGTGGCTGTGGCCGCCAACAATACCTGTTACATCAACTTTTTTGGCTACTTCTACCAGTTCTCCACTAACTTCACCACTCTCATAATCAGTTGTTCCAGGTAAATGGCTGACAACTATTATCATTTCTGCACCCTGTTCTCTTAAGCGGGCACTGTACTTTTCAATAGCTGCAGCTGGGTCAGTAAATTCTAGCTCAGCTATATTGGAAGGCATTGTTGTTCCTTTTGTATCAGGAGTTGAAATTCCGATTAAACCAATTTTAACTCCATCAGCAGGAATCATGCGTGTTGGCTGAGCCCATTCAACTAATTCTCCAGTATTTTTATTAACGATATTAGCAGCCAGCATTGGGAAATATGTTTCCTTATTAATCCGCTTTAATTCTTCAATTCCCCAATCAAACTCATGGTTACCTACAGCCTGAGCTACATAGCGTGCATGGTTCATAAACTCAATTACAGGTTTTGCATTATTTAAACTGGAAATTGGTGTTCCCTGATAGGCATCTCCAGCATCCACCAAAATTGTGCCTTTGCGATTGGCACTTCTGTAGTGATTAATTGCACCCATCAGCTTAGCGGCTCCTGCTTCATAACCGGCTTCAAGTTTACCGTGAAAGTCATTTGTAGAAAGTATATCTATCTGCTTATAATTGTCATGAACTCTGTAAAGCATTGCTGCCATTTCCCCAAATTTCATTTCTGCCTTTGGAGCCAGAGTTCTATCTCCACGTCCAACTAAAAAGCCCATCTCAACAGCGAGAGCTACTTTATCTTTGTCTCTTAAATTTCTTGTTATTTCAGCTTTATCTTTAAACTGATCTAAAACAGAAGGATCTGCTTCTTCTGCAATTCTCATTGCATCAATTAACATTACAGCAGCTTCTTCTCGAGTTAACACTTTATCTGCTTCAAAATTACCGTTATTCTTTTCAACCAGCCCTGCCATCAGTGCAGCTTCGGCAAAAGCTAAGTCTTCTCCTTCCAGTCCCTTAAATGTTGGCTCTTCAACGGTTTCTGGAATATCATAATTAAACATTCTCACTAGAGCCTTTGTCAGGTCCATCTTTGTCAGTTTTTCTTCTAAGTTTATACTGGCTGCATTCCAGGAACGATTGATAGAAGGTATTTTTAAAACATCATTGTTGATTAAGGAAAGAGCTTCTTCTTTATGAAGATGGTCTAAATCTGCCCCAACTATTTCCCAGTTGTGGTCGACTATTTTTTCAGGATCAATTGTTTCTTTCTGATCAATATAGTCGATAATCATTTCTCTAATACCCGCTTCTGATTTGAAATAGGGTTCATTAGAGAAAATGCCGTCTGATTTCATCCCGCTGTAGCGGTAGTTATTAACTGCCAGCTTAAAGGTTTGATCATCTCTGACTGGCTTACCATTAAACCTTAAATTTTTAATTCTCTGACCTACAGGTTCAGAAATATCAATCTTGTAGTCCACACCCTGGAACATGTCATAAGAATACCCTCGCATCTCTGGATCAAAACTGATTGTTACATCTCCAGGCTGATAACGATTATAATAGGCAGCCCTTGATTCCATAAATTCTTTTAATTCACTACCGCTTACTTCTACTGCATAAAGAGTGTTGCTGTATTTATAAATACGAGCAGCGTCTTTAATTGAAACTGGTCCTTTATTAATAGTAGAATCGGAATCAAATAAAGCTGCTGAAGAAATATCTGCATCGGTATTTGCCAGCTGGACTTCATTAATTAAATCTACCAGAGCTGTGTCCATAATCTGAGCAGAAGGAATGCCTTCTACTGGGTCTGCCGGGCGGAAGTCCCCAGCTGCATAACCAATCGGAGTATTAACATATTCTACTACTTCTTTATGATAAGGTTCAGCAACTGCTAAAGTCTCTGGATCTGCTTCATATTCTTCAGCTTCCAGATGAGTTCCTTCTTTCTTAGTGACAACCCACTCACCATTTTTTTCCTCTAAAGTCAGCTTGATTTTGGAAGCCTGCTCACCAGCATCTTTTGCTGCCATAACCAGTACTCCGTTAATTACTTCTTTGACTGATTCATGATCATGCCCGGTAATCATTACATCAATTTCTGGATTATTTTCTGCAACCTTGCGGGCACTGTCCCCACCACTTGGATCATGACGTCCATCCAGACCGGCATGAACTAAAGCAATAATAACATCTGTCTTTGCTTCCAGTTCTGAAATATATTCTGCTGCAGCCTTGTCCATATCTTTAAATTCGAGAGAGCTCACCTTATCTCCATCCCAGATAGGAATATTGGGAGTTGTTAAACCTATAATACCAATCTTAACTCCATCAATTTCTTTAACAGTATACGGTTCAACAAAAGTCTCACCTGTGGCTTTGACTACAGTGTTAGCAGAAAGAATAGGAAAATCTGCATCATCTAAAATCTCCTGCTGGGTTTCAAGGCCAAAATTAAACTCATGGTTGCCCAAAGTCATTGCACTGTAGCCCATATAATTCATTACTTTCATCATTGGGTGAACTACATCTCGGCGGTCTTTAAAAAGTGCAGTCAGTGTATTACCCTGAATGGTATCACCTGCATCTACTAAAAGAAGATTGGGATTTTCTTTTCTCGCCTCTTTAACCATCGAAGCTATTTTAGCAAGTCCTATATCATCAGATTCACCAATTTTATAGGACCAGGGGTAAATTGCACCATGAATATCACTGGTTGCAATCACCGTTAATTCTTTTGCCGAAATAATCCCTCCCATGAGCATTAAAAAACTCAAAGCCAAAATTACTGTCAGCATCAACTTTTTCTTTTTAATAAACAATCTAATTCCCCCTTTTAAGATTTGTTAATAAAAATACAATATTCAGACTTTTGCAAATTAAAGCGTTAAATTTTACTATTTATTCTATTATTTATTATATTCTATGTAGAACTCAAAACTCCTGCTAGAAATTTACAGCAGGAGTTAATTTATTATTAAAATGTTTAATTAAATTTAAACTTGATCAACCTAGCCTTGTAAAACAGCCAGCGGTTTCAGTCGCGCTGTCGGTGCAGCAAGCTCTGTTTTTCCCGGGTACCAAGTTAATTTAAACCTGCTCAACTGCTTTTTCCGGCACAGAACCAAAGTCAGCAGCCGAACTCCACAATTTATATCAAAGCCTAAAGCTCCAGTTCTGTTTTTTGCTTACAATTTTCTTCCTTTCCTGAAAAGCTTCTTTGATCAGTAAAGCTAAATATTGATCCTGAGAAGCTTCAGCTAAAGAATAAAAACTGTTTCCTGTTTCTAAAAACTCCTTCATTTTAACTAATGCTGTTGCCACAGCTATTTCATCATCTGAAAATCTGGCAGGAAGAAACTGGTTTTGATAAAGCCACTCTTCACCACAGGTTATTCCTTTTAGATAAAAACCTTCTAGATTCTGATTAATTCCAGCTTCTACTCTCTTTAACTTTAATTCAATTGGTGTCTGATAATCTTTTAAATATTTCAAATTGGAATTTTTAATTTCACCTTCACTTCCTCTAATCAAAATTTCCTGGGATCTAATCCAGGACCGGTGCTGATCCCGCTCAAAATCATAGAAAGCTAATTTACCATCAAAATTTAAAAATGCAAACTCGTGTCTTTTACTTACAATTTCTCTTTTCTCAGGCACGCCAGAACGATCAGGTCCTTTTACTATCGGATGTTCAAAACTTCTGGCTTCAATTTCTGCGTTTTCAAATTCAATTCCCAAAGCCTTACGCAGCAGACTTACTGCATGATAGCCGTGACTTATTGAAACTCGAGCATAATTGACTTCTCCCAGCCGCTCGGAATCAATAAGCCTAAAAATTGCCTGCTGTAAGGGCTGAAGATGATACTGTTCTGCAATCTGAATTGGATAATCTTTTCCCAGTTTCTTATTTAATTTGATTAGTTCACCCAGATTAGCTGCTGGTGGAGTCTCAGCTAAAATTGGAATCCCGGATTCTGCCAGCTGCAAAATCACTTCAGCAGCTGCCTCTTTACTGATTGACAGCACTACAAAATCTGGATTTTCATTTTCAAGCAGTTCTTCAGCTGATTGATAAGCCTTAAGCCCCCACTTATTTCTAATCTCTTCTCGTTTATTGGCTCTACTGCTGACAACACCTGAGACTTCAAACTGTTCGGGCAGAGCTCTGGCAATTCTTAAGAAAAATTCAGCTCTCCAGCCGATTCCAATAACTGCAATATTATTAGGTACCGAGCATTTAGAAATTATTTCCATCTTTATTTTCCTCCAGAAATTATTTTAGTATAGCTAAACCTTCTTTTAACTCCGGTTCACTGCCAAAGGCAGTACCGGGTACTACCAGAACACCTTTTTCTTCAAATAATTTTTTGGCAAAAGTTTCAGAATCTAAATTCAAATTTTATTTTAAAAAGACTGTTGTATCACCATTAGGTTTAACATATTCAATCAGCTCTTCCTTCTGCACCCAATCATCCAGAGTTTTGAGCTGTTTTTTAACTTTTGCTAAATTTCTTTCTAAAATCTTTTCTTTATTTCCCGGAGCCCATTGTCAGCCCTCTGATAAAGTATTTTTGGAGGAAAACAAAAACTATAATTGTTGGTATAGTTGCCAGTATTGCTCCAGCTACTAAAACACTCCAGGAAGTAATAAAATTACCTTTTAGTGTCGCCAGACCTGCTGTTACAGGTTTTAAATTGTCGTCTCTCAGCAGAACAAGTGCCCAGATGTAATCATTAAAAATCCAGGTAAATTCTAAAGTTCCGAGTGCTGCTAGAGCCGGCAGTGAAAGCGGCAAATAAATTTTATAAAATATCTTGAACTCAGAAGCACCATCAATTCTTGCTGCTTCTGAAAGTTCTACAGGAATAGTAATCATATAATTTCTTAAAAAGAATGAACAAAAACCCATCTGAAATACTGTGTGAATCATTATTAAGCCCCAGTAACTGTTATAAATACCAAGAAAGTTACTCAATCTAAAAACCGGAATTAAAAGAATTTGAAAAGGAATCAGCATTCCAGCAACAAACATTAAATAAATGAACATATTCCCCTTAAATTTGTACTTTGCCAGAGCAAAGCCTACCAGTGAAGATAGAGCCAGAGTTCCAAGTAAAGAGGGGATGGTGATTATAAAACTATTTTTTAAATATGTATTTAAATTCCCCTCTGACCAGGCAGTTGCAAAATTACTAAAAGTAATTTCTTTCGGCAGACTCCAGAAACCGTTATTCATAATATCATCCATTGTTTTAATTGAGGTTAAAAAAGCGCCAAATACGGGCAGCAGCCAAACTATAACAAATAATAGTAGAGCAGTAAATATAACAGCATGCTTAATTCTCTTTTTTTGGTGTATTGATAATTCCATTATTCTAGCTCCCCTTTCCTGATCTGGCGCAGATACATAACAATAAAGATAAACATAATTGCAAATAAAACTACCGCTATTGAAGCACCATAACCCATATTATAATTTTTGAAAGCTTCAGTATACATATAATGGGCTAAAACATTGGTCGAGTTAAAAGGACCGCCTCTGGTCATCATACTGACAAAATCAAAGGCTCTTAAAGACTGAATCATTGTAATTACAATTACTATTACTGTGGTTGGTTTTAAAAGGGGTAAAATAATATACCTAAACCTCTGCCAGGGACTCGCTCCATCTATCCGAGAAGCTTCAATAACAGTTGGAGAAATTGCTGTCAAGCCTGACAGAAATAACAGCATTACATAACCTGTATGGCGCCAGACTGCAGCTCCAATCACAGCATATAAAGCAGTATTTGGATTGCTGAGCCAGCCGCGGGTTAGTCCTTCCAGGCCAATGTAAGTAAGAGTATTATTTAAAAGTCCACCCTGAGGCTGATAAATCCAGGACCAGATTAAACCAATAACAACCGGAGCTAAAATCATTGGTGAATAAATTGCTGCCTTATAGCCCCTTGCCCATTTGATTTCTTTACTAAGTAAAATTGCTAAAAATAAGCCTACCACAACCGGAATCGCCATAAAAATGACCAGCCACTTAACATTATTAACCAGAGAAGTATAAAAAATAGGGTCATTAAATAACTGCAGATAATTATCTATGCCCTGAAACTGAGGAGCAGTCATCCCATCCCACTCAGTCAAACTCAAATACATCGTATAAATTGTTGGGCCAATTACCCAGATTGTATAAAAAGCCAGAGGAATTGACAAAAAAGCCCAGGGTATATATTTTCTTTTCAAACTAACACCTCCAAAAATTTTCACCTGTGAGGCTTGAAGACCCCACAGGTGAGATCTTAATACACAACTTAATTATTCAAAACTTTTAAAGTTTTGATATGATATTTAGTCATTGATAAAGTTCTGACGGTGTGCTTCCATTTCTTTCATAATATTTCTGTAATCAGAAGGTGAATACCAGAATGCCATTAGAGAGTCCATAGTTTTATCAGCTAATTCTGGATCCATATCGCGGTCATAGAACTGAGCCAATTTATCAGTGTTATTTATCATTTCTCTACCTTTAAGAGTTAATTCATCATATACCTCAGCCGACATATTCTTATTTGTTACCAGACGGCCAAGATCTTCAGCAAAAAGACGCTGTCCTTCTACAGAACCAAGGAAAGCTATAAAGTCTTTTGCTAATTCTGGATGAGGCGCTTTAGCGGGTACCATAAAACCATCTGTTGGTAGATCCTCAGCTACAGGAACACTCTTATCCAAAATTGGGAAGCGAAAGAAGTTTAGATCCTTGCTTACCTCTTCAGATGTTGCATCTAAAATAAACTGTCCCATTAAATACATCGCTGCATCCCCATTAGACAGGAATCTTAAACCTTCCTGCCAGGAATAAGCTGCTGCATTTTCAACAAAGAAATCATTCTCAATTAGATACTTCCATTTTTTAAAGACTTCTGCAACTCTTTCGTCTGTAAAAGGAATTTTACCAGCCATTAAGTCTTTATGGAAGTCAGCACCATTTATTCTTAAATCTAAATAATCAAACCAGGCGGCTGCTGTCCAGCGGAATTTAGTTCCAATTGCAAAGGGTGTAATTCCATTTGCTTTTAGTGTTTCTCCAACTTCTAATAATTCTTCCCAGGTCTGTGGTTCTTTTAGGCCATATTTTTCGAAAATTGACTCTCTGTAAAATACAGACCACCAGTAATAGTTGTGCGGAAGGAAATAGGCTTTGTCATTAAAAATACTGATGCTCTTAAAAGCTTTTGGAAATTTTTCATAGAAGTTTTCTTCTTTCCAAACATCAGAAATATCCATAATCAGCCCTTTTTCAACAAAGTAAGCAGCTCTGTTACCTGCAAACCAGCTGAATACATCTGGTGGATTATTTGAAGTCAACCAGACTCTGATTGCCTGCTTAAAATCTTCATGTGCAGTTATGTTAAGTTCAACATCAACATCAGGATTCATTTCTTCATATTGAGCTACTAATTCTTTCATCACTTTTCTTGGCGCCGGATCACTGGTGTAGGTATTAACAACTAATTTATCCTGAGCTGCTGCAGATAAAGACAGTACCAAAACCATCAATAGAGTAATTGTAATAAGTGAAAAATTCTTAAAATTCATTTAATAATAACCCCCTTTTGATTTTTTGAAAAAAATAATTTAAACGTTTGAAATTTTGCTTAAAATATCCCTCCTTTGATCGACAAAAAACTACAGGTACCTGGCACTTGTACCTTTTTGAGCTTTTTTGTCGAAAGCTAGATTTATTTAAGCTTTCCGACTAGAATCTCTAATTACTAATTCTGTAGGAAAGATAAAAAACTTCTCTTTTGGACTTAAAGCCTGTCCGGCTATTCTCTTCAGCAAAATCTCTGCTGCTTTCTCCCCCATCTGACTAACAGGTATATTAACTGTGGTCAGGGAAGGATTATAGAAGTTAGCCATTTTAATATTATCAATTCCAATAACTGATATCTCTTCTGGAACCTTAACATCTTCTGCAATTAAAGCCTGAATAACCCCAATTGCCATCTCATCATTTAAACAAACCACAGCCTCAGGTTTCTCTTTTCTAGCAGCTATTTTTTCTCCAACTGTGTAGCCGCCTTCCATTTTTAAATAATCGTAGTAGACATTTTCTTCTTTTAGCTGCAGTCCATGTTTCATAAGAGCACTTTTAAAACCGTTTAACCTCTCTACACTCTGGCCGGCAAAAGCAAGTTCGCGATGCCCAAGTGAGATCAAATAGTCGGCTGCCTGATAAGCTGCATGATAAACATCACTTTTTACTACAGGTATCAAATCATGATCGACTCCATCTCGATCTACATAAACAACCGGAATATTTTCTTTAACAAGTTTGATAATTAAATTATTATGTTCAGCCATCATATCACCAACACAGGCAAAAATTGCTCCATCTACCTGGCCCGATCTGAACATATTAATATAGCGCAATTCTTCTTCACTCTGATAATCAGTACTGCACAAAATTACATTAAAATCCTGACTGCGTACATAATCCTTAATTGCCTGGGCCAGCTCAGCAAAAAATGGGTTAACTACTTCTGGAATTACCAGCCCAATTGTCTTGGTTGATTTTTTGACTAAAGCTCGGGCTCTGGCATTAGGTACATAGTTTAGTTCATCTGCAATCTCTTTAATGCGAATTTTAGTGTCTTTATTTACTTTGCTGCTGTCGTTTAAAGCCAGAGATACTGTTGCCAGCGAAACTCCAGCTTTTCTAGCAATATCATTTAAAGTTACAGTCATATAATCGCCCTCTTTTAAAACGTTTAAATTAGCATATTTACATAATAACAAATTTTCATACAATTTGCAAGATTATTTCAAAATAAATTTGAATATTTGATCTATAGCACTATTTGTCTGCTTTGATAATGAAAAGACACCGGCTGCTTAAATTAACAGCCAGCGCTGTATAACCTTTAATAATCTATTCCTTTAAAATGGATCTGGAATTCAAAATCCTTAATTTTAAGTTCATATTTTTCTAAAGCCCTGGGACCACAGGAAGTGCTCCCCAGACCTCTATTCTTGTGGATCAGCTCTAAATAGATTTTATCTCTAAAAGGAATTTCACAGTCATGCTCGGCTTTTTCTAAATCACCTTTGCTGTAGCAGTGAGCTGTAAAGTCAAATTTACTGCTGCTATAAAATTCAACACCAGCACCAGCTCTATTCCGCAGCTGCAGCCACCTGGTGTCTGAGCGATTACCGTTATCCTGAGGATAGACATAGGGTGTATGCAGCTCTCCAACTTTCTTAGAAAAGAGATCAACATATGCCGCCCGCCTGCTGTCTGGATAAGATTCGCCGGGACCTCTACCAAACCAGCTGACATATTCTAAATCCTGACTGAGTTCTAAATCAAGGCTGATTCTGGGCAGAGAGTGCCACTTTTTATCAGCAAAATAGCCGCTGCTTTTTAACTCTACCTCACCATCCTGATAAATTTTATACTCAATTTCAGCCTTAAATAATAGATCCCTGGAGGCAGGTGCCAGCGTATAGCTGCTGACTACATGCAGCTGCTCTTCGTTAAACCCGGCTATCTTCATTTCATCAAGACGCTGCTCCATCCGATCAATACCCTCTTTTTTCCATTCACTGCTGTAATTATAGGTGATATCCGTATTATCATTATCTATTGGAGCCCGCCAGAAACTTAAAGCAGGTCCTCTTTTTATTATACTCTTACCGCGATAAATGTAATCAACTAACTCACCACTGCCTTTATCAAAGTAGACAGTAAAATCACAGCCGTGGAGCTCCAGATACAGCTCACTTTCATTTAAGCTTAAATCCTGAAAATTTTGAACTGCCTGATTTACAAGAGTTGAGCGGTCAAAAACATAAGGCACTGCAAACTGTTTAAAAGTGATCTCATGACCTGCTTCTGCCCAGCTCTTATTTTTCTTTAAGACAATACTGAAGTTAAGGTAGTTTTCTGCAGGCAGATTAAGGTTTAGTTCTCTCAGTTTTTCTTCAATCAGCAGTTCTAGATCATCCAGCTGTAGTCCTTCAAGCTCAAATTTTTTTATCTCTTCTGCCTTCAGATCAAAATCCTGACTGCCGCTTTTAATTAAAACACCTGCAGCTTTAATCTCCCAGTTGAGCTTAAAGTCTGAGCTGTCTATAAAATCAAACTGATTTTCGATTTCAAGCCTGCCCTCTTTAAAATTAAAATCTCTGATTTTAAAGGGTGCCATTACATATTTATATTCCTTTAACCCCGGTGAAGGAGTGCGGTCTGGAAAGACAAGTCCGTTAATATTAAAGTTCTTATCATGCGGTTGATCACCAAAGTCTCCACCATAGGTATAGCAGATCTCTCCAGCTGAATTTTTAACTGCAATTCCCTGATCCAGCCAGTCCCAGATAAAACCTCCCTGGGCTGCAGGATACTGATAAAAGACATCCCAGTATTCTGTAAGCTCACCCGGGCCATTACCCATTGCATGAGCATATTCACATAAAATCACAGGCTTCTCCTGCCTTTCTGCAAGCTCTGCAGTTTTGGCTATGGTCGGATACATTGGTCCAATAATATCTGCAATTTCCTGCTGGCTGTCACCCTCATAGTGAATTGGTCTTGTGGGATCAACCCTCCGAGTCAGTTCTGCCATTTTACGGTGGTTATCACCAAAACCTGATTCATTACCTAAAGACCAGATAATAATTGAAGGATGATTTTTATAATGACCTATCATTCTCTCCATACGGTCTACAAAAGCTGCGGTCCATTCTTCAGAATCAGCCAGCTCATCCCAGCGGCCAACAGGCTCCATTCCGTGGCATTCGATATCAGTTTCTGCCAGCACATAAAGACCGTATTTATCACAGAGCTCATAAAAATAGGGATGGTTGGGATAGTGAGCTGTTCGAACAGCATTAATATTATGCTTTTTCATCAGCAGCACATCTTCTTCCATCTGCTCTCTAGTCACAGCTCGCCCCTGCTCAGGATCAAAGTCATGTCTGTTGACTCCTCTGATCATCACTGCTCTGCCGTTAACCAAAAGCTGGGCATTCTTAATTTCTACTGTTCTAAAAGCAGTCTTCTGCCTTAAAGTCTGGATCTTTTTCCCGTTTGGATTGATTAATTTTACTTCCAACTGGTATAAATATGGATTTTCAGCAGACCAGACAGCCGGCTCTGACAACTCTAATTTTGCTGAAAATTTATTCAGCCTTTTCTTTTTTAAGTCCGACAGTTCAACTGTCTTTTCTGCAGCCTTAACCCCCTGATCATATAAATTAATTTTTATCTCTGCTCCAGCCGGAATAAATTCCTGGTAGGAAAGCACTTTGAAATCACAGTTTAAAACTCCCACTTCCTGCTTTCTTTTAAATTCACTTTCTATTTTATAATCTTCAATCTGAAAAAATGGCTGTGAATAAAGATACACATCACGGAAAATTCCGCTAAGCCACCACATATCCTGATCTTCTAAATAACTTCCATCAGACCATTTGATCACTTTAACTGCAATCACATTTTCCGCTCCATAATTTAAGTGTTGACTCAAATCAAATTCTGCTGCCAGCCTGCTGCCCTGGCTGTAGCCGATATATTCACCATTCAGCCAGAGATAAAAGGCCGAATCTACACCTTCAAAACGAATTAGATTCTGCTCATCTTTGCGCTCAGAAACTGTATAAAATTTTCTTCTATAAAGGCCGGCTGGATTTTCGGACGGAACCTTTGGCGGCTCCACTGGAAAAGGATAATTTACATTTGTATAATGTGGGTGGTCATAACCTTCAAGCTGCCAGTTAGAAGGTACAGTAATCTGATCCCAGTCAATAGTTGAAAAATCCTCTCTGTAAAATTCCTGCTGATATGTATTGTGATTTGGCAGGTATTTAAAATCCCACTCTCCATTTAAAGATTGAAATTTATAATCTTTTAGTGTCTCCTGATCTAAAAAGAAAATTCGATTTGCATAGGCATTTCTTTTTTTAACTGCAAATATTTTTGGATCTTCCCATTCCCGCATTTAGTTCACCTCATTTAAATTTTTTGTGAGCAGAGTCTGAACCAAAGAACTTTAAGCTTTAGCCCAGCTCTGCCCTTATTTATTTTATAAATCCTGATAGAGATCGAGTATTTCTTCTACATCCTCTAAGCTGACCTGCTCTGAGGCAAAAAAGTGCAGTCTATAAATCGGCCAGGCTCTATAAAAACCGATAGCTTCAATCTGCTCAGAAGTTAAAACTTCTTCTACTGCTTTTTTACCCAGCGGATCCTGAAGCCAGTCTTCAAAAGGAGTCTTGGCTGTTAATTGCTTCAGCTGCTGGGTGCTCTCAACCTTAATTTCTTCTGTAAACTTAATCTCCCGTGAAGAAGCTCCGATCATTATTTTAAACTGATCAGATTCTACAGTCCAACCCACTTCCGGATTATAGTAGGCCAGGTCTTTATAATCAAGCTCCAGCTCCAGCCACTCCTTTTCTCCAGGATCTAATTCAATTTTCCCAAAAGCTTTAAGTTCTTTTGGAGGGCGCTCCAGGCCTGGATTATTCTGCGCAATATAAAGCTGAACAATTTCTTTACCTTTGAAAAGGCCGGTATTTTCAATTAGAACTTTTACCTTTAATCTTTCTCCTGCTTCTAAGTGATCAGGTGCCTCCATGGCTCTGTAGGCGAATTCTGTGTAAGAAAGCCCATAACCAAAGGGAAAGAGCACTTCCTGCTTTTTCTTGTCATAGTAGCGGTAACCAATATAAATTCCTTCTCCATAGCGGACAGCACCATTACTGCCTGGAAAATTGAGATAAGAAGGATTATCTTCTAATTTTAAAGGATAGCTTTCTGTCAGTTTTGCCGAAGGGTTAGCCTGACCAGCGATAATATCTGCCAGAGCCAGAGCTCCTGCCTGGCCTGGTAAGCCAGCTCCTAAAACTGCAGATACCCTGTCAATCCAAGGACCGAGGTCAACAGGTGCACCGTTATTTAAAACAACAATGATATTCGGATTAACTGCTGCCAGCTCCTTAATCAGCTTATTCTGCTCTTCCGGGAGCTGCATATCATCCCGGTCATAACCTTCAGCCTCTATTTTGTCGGGAAGACCGGCATATATTATTACATAATCCTTATTTTCTGCTTCTCTTAAGGCTTTTTCTTTTAAAGTTTCATTTTCTGCAGCTTCCGCCTCAGAATTATAGCCTGGAGTAAAGTGCAGCTCCAGCTTCTCAGAAAACTTATTTTCTAAAACCTGATAGTGGCTGTCCAGCCTGGTTGGATTAACCTGGGAGCTTCCGATCCCCTGATAGCGAACTTCCTGGGCCAGCTCTCCCACAACCAGCAGTGATTCCTTACCATCAAGTTTTGCCTCAGTTAAAGGCAGCAGATTACCCTGGTTTTTGAGCAGAACAACTGTCTCCGCTGCAGCCTCTTCTGCCAGCTGATGATGTTTTTCAGCCGGCAGCTCTCTTTCTTCTTTTTTAGTCTCCTGAGCTTTTAAAACCAGCTTTAAAATTCTCCTAACCGACTGATCAAGCTCTTTTTCTGTCAGCTCTCCTGCTTTAACAGCATCTATAATCTTTTGATCATTAACTGGATCGGGACCTGGCATTTCTAGATCAAGACCGGCTTTTAAAGCCTTGACTCTCTTATGTACAGCCCACCAGTCAGAAACAACTAAATTATCATAACCCCACTCATCTCGCAGAATATCCTGCAGCAGATAATCATTTTCTGTAGCGAAATCACCATTAATCTGATTATAGGCTGCCATTACTGTCCATGGGTTGGCCTCTTTAACTACTTTTTCAAATGCCGCCAGATAAATTTCTCTCAGCGGTCTTTCATCTATCTGGGCATCAATCGAAAATCGCTTATATTCCTGGTTGTTAGCAGTGTAATGTTTAAGTGAAGTTCCGATCCCGTCTTCCTGAACTGTTTTAATAAATCTTACTGCCAGCTCTGCACTTAAAAATGGATCTTCAGAAAAATATTCAAAATTTCTGCCCCCAAGTGGTGAGCGCTTCATATTAATTCCAGGTCCTAAAAGCACATCAACTCCCCGAGCTTTTGCTTCTTCTGCCAGGGCTCGAGCCACTTTTCCAATTAAATCTAGATCCCAGCTTGCTGCCAGGTTGACAGCTGTCGGAAAACAGGTTGCTTTTTTGGCAGGATCAGCATGATGGCGGTCAGCAACATAGCGGACTCCATGGGGACCATCAACTAAAAATATCGATGGGATATCCAGGCGCTCAACTGCTTCTGTCTGCCAGGTATCTCCTCCCGAAAGCAGTGAAGCCTTTTCCTTTAGAGTAAGTTCTTTTAATAGTTTATCTATATTTTTTTCCATTATGGTACTCCTTTCCTTATCTTATTATACGTTATTTTTGATTTTTTATCATATTTTACTGCTTAAATTATTCCTCAAATTAAAATAGAAAATTACAGCTCCAGCTTTTTTCAGCTGAAGCCATAGATTTTTAGCCTTTTAAAGCTCCCATTGTAATACCGGAAATGATATACTTCTGAAAATAGAGGAAGATAATTATTAAAGGTGCAGTTGACATTGTGGCTGCAGCCATAATAAGATGTAGGGGAATTCCAAACTGCTGCCCCTGCAGCTGGGCAATGGCAACTGGAATCGTGTACATGATTGTTCTATTTGTTACAATTAAAGGCCAGAAAAATAGGTTATAATTGTTCATAAAATAAATTGTTCCTAAAGCGGCTACTGCGGGTTTTATAACTGGTAAAATAATCTGAAAGAAAATCCTGAATTCTCCACAGCCGTCAATCCGAGCCGCCTCAATTAAATCATCGGGAATTCCGTCAATATACTGTTTGAGCATAAATAGACCAAATCCCTGAGCAGCAAAGGGTAAAATCAGAGCCGGGTAAGAGTTAATCCATCCAACCTGGGCCATTAAAATATATAAGGGAATGGCCAGCACCTGCATCGGAATCATCATTGTTGATAAAATTACTGCAAAAAATAATCTTCTTCCTGGAGCTTCTCTGTATTTTGATAAAGCATAACCCCCGGTTGCCGAAATAAAGACTCCAAAAAAAGTATACATAATAGCAACAAAGAAAGAGTTAAACAGATTTCTACCATAAGGTAAAATGTCAAATACCTCAATATAATTTTTCCACATAATGTCATCTGGTAGCAGATTGGGTGGGTATTCTGAGATTTCAGCTAATGTTTTAAATGAAGATGAAATCATCCAGACAAAAGGGAATATTGATATAATAACACCTGCACTCAGTAAAATATAAAATACATATGTTGTAATATTTTCTTTTTTAAACATTATTTAAATTCCCTCCTCGCCAGAACCAAGTCTAATCTGGAAATATGATGCTACAAAGATTATAGCAAATAATACATAGGATAAAGCTGAAGCATATCCCATTCTAAACTGCCTGAAACCAGCATTATATAAATACTGAACAACAGATAATGAAGACTGCATTGGCCCTCCACCTGTCATAATATAGGGTTCTGTAAAGATCTGAAAAGATCCAATAGTTGACAAAATAAAAGTAAACAGAATAATTGGCCTCATCATCGGAACAGTAATGTAGAAAAATTTCTGTAAAGTAGTACCCCCATCTATTTCTGCTGCCTCATACAGATCCTCGGGTATGTTCTGCAGTCCGGCCAGCATAATAATAGTATTATAACCGACCCAGCGCCAGGTAAGTACTATCACTATTGAAATTTTAGACCAGGCTGTACTTGATAAGAAAGGAATTTTTTGAAAACCAATACTTTCAATAACATAGTTAACCAGTCCAAAAGAACCATCCAATAAAATTGTAAAGATAACTCCAACTACTACTGTAGAAGTAACAAAGGGCATAAAATAACCAACTCTAAAGTACTTTAGAAATTTAACCGATTTTTGATTCAGCATCACTGCTAAAATTAGAGCAAAACCTAAAATTAGTGGTGTACTAACCAGCCACATAAAAATAGTATTTATTAAAGCTGTATGAAAAGTAGAATCAGTAAGAATGTTTAAATAATTGCCAAGTCCAACAAAAGTTGCATTCCCCAGACCACCCCAGTCATGTAAACTCATATAAAAAGAAAAAAGAATTGGGAAAAGCATGAATACAGAGAAAAATAATAAAAAAGGTGTTAAAAAATAATAAAAATGACGATTTTCTTTAATTTTCTGCCAGGTATTTTTAACTTCCAATGATTATTCACCATCCTTTTAAGAAAGCAGGGCCAATATTGACCCTGCTATAAATAATTTTTAATTTTTATTCCATAAAGTCTTCAATTGCGTTTTGAGCCTCTTCTAGACCTTTCTGGAGTTCTACTCTGTCAGTTAAAATCTTTGTAAACTGAAGGTTAATTGGAGCTCCTTCATTACCAAAAGCCTGAGTTGAATAAGGTGTTGCATTCCAGGTAGCTAATTCTTTTTCACTAATCTCTGCAAGTTTCTGCCATACTTTCTGCCCACCAAAAAACTCTACTTCTCTATTAAATGCTTCTGATTCAAAGATAGGTCTATAAGCAGGCATTACTCCAGCATCCTGGAATAAGAATTTTGTTCCTTCTTCTGTAGCTAAAACATATTTAGCAAAATCAACAGCAAGTTCTACATTATCAGAACTTGAAGGAACAACCATTGCTGTTCCCCCCATTGATCCAGCTGCTTTAGAAGTAAAGTTTGGAGCCTGCATAACTCTCCACTTACCTGAAGTTTTAGGAGCAATTTCAGTAATATTACCAATAAACCAGCCCCCAGCAAGAATAGTTGCTACATCACCATTCTGAAGAGCTGCGTTCCAGGGAGTTGTCCAGGGAATTGCTTCTAAACCGATACCAGAATCTGTGATTTTCTGCATTACTTCTATTACTTTATAGTTAATAGAAAGTTTATCTACAATTGGATTACCATACTGGTCAAAAAAGTTCCCACCTGCTGCTCTTAAAGCAGGCTCAAGGTTCCAATTTCCTAACTCATAATGAGTGGTAGGCCAGGGCAGCATTTTGCTTCCTGTTTCTTCCATAATTGTTTTACCTGCGGCAATATAATCTTCCCAGGTTTCAATGCTTTCTGGATCTACTCCAGCTTCTTTGAAAATATCTGCACGATAGAACATTGTGTAAGGTCCAATATCTGCAGGAATACCATATGTTGTATCTTTGTATCTTGAACCTGCATATGCTGCAGCTGTAAACTGATCGGAAATTGGATCAACATATTCGGAAAGATCTGTTAAACCACCAAGTTCAGCAAAACTGGCAATATGTGTACCTAAGTTCACTGTTGCCAGGTCAGGTCCACCTGTACCAGCTGACATTGCAGCCTGTAGTCTTGGAACCATATCTCCCCAACCAATTAATTGTACATTAATTGTGGCATCAGGATTGTCTTCTTCATAACGAACTGCAAGTTTTTCTAATGTGTCAGGATATACTCCCCAGCCCCAGACGGTAATTTCTTCTGCAGCTGCACCCATTGTCAGTGAAAGAGCAAAAATTAGAGTTAATGTAATAACTAAAGTTTTTTTCAAGATAATTTCCTCCTAATATTTTTTTAACAAATAAACAGATTCAGTAGAGCTAAATTCACCTCCTTTTGAATTATTATTGAAACGTTTTAATAAACTTAGTCTTTACTTATTCATAAC
>Ga0209300_1000516_pt1 | contig 19343 bp, 18 predicted proteins | sample Shrwel_input2_RT_FD_187535 | JGI IMG/M metagenome (GOLD analysis project Ga0209300, IMG submission 187535) | Subsurface microbial communities from deep shales in Ohio, USA - Utica-3 well 1 S input2 RT (SPAdes) (version 2) ... | reverse complement strand
ACACAAAAGGCACCACCCGTGTGGCAAACGTGGCCAGCGCAGACACAGCAATAAAAGCGGCCAGATAATAGCTTTCATTCATGGCCCGAACCCTCGGCAGTGGCAGTGCGGTGCTTCCGGTAATGCCCCAGCAGCACCGCCGTGACAATGGCAATACCGGCAATCAGCTGATGGGCGGGTGGCACCAGTAACATCGCTATGCCCGCCGCAAGCGCTCCGCTCCAGATCGGGAAGGCATCGCCCAGCGCTTTGAACTGTTCAATCGTCAGTACGATGAACAACGCCACCAGCGCAAACTCGATGCCGGTACTGTTGAAGGCCACCAGCTCACCCAGTAAGGCACCGAGTGTGCAGCCAAGCACCCAATAGGCCTGATTGAAAGCGGTAATCCGGAAATCCAGTTGTTGTTCGTGAGGCCGGTCTGCCGTTCTTGGCCGGCTGGTCAGCAAAGAGTAGGTTTCATCCGTCAGGCCGAAGATCAGATAGGCTTTGCGCCACCCGGCCCCGCGGAACTGCCCCAGCAGCGATAGCCCGTAGAACAAATGCCTGGCGTTGAGCACGAACATGGCCACGGCGACCTCCACCAGCCCGGCATTGGCAGCCAGCAGGCTGACGGCAAGAATCTGTCCGGCGCCGGCGTAGATAACAAGGCCCATTAAAGGAGCGATCCACCAGGCATAGTCCAGTTGGGTGGCAAACAACACCCCGAAGGCGGTTCCCAGGGGAAGGTACCCGAACAGGATTGGCAGTGTCAGTCGGAAAACGGCTTGATTCATTAGCATTCGAACGTTGTTGAAAGCGGCGATGATATTGCAAGCGATTGATTTTTTAAAGCGTTGACCGGGTGTGGTGATGAAAGGGCAAGAGACCCGTACATAAAAGTGTCATACAACCTGCATACCCTCGTAGAAACATTGTTTTACCGGAGTCTGTATGCTCGCCACCGTTCGTGCCCGAATTCTGTTCTTCGCTTTGTTGTCTCTGGCGGCGGTTGCCGGCCTGGCGATTATGGCCTGGGTGATTATTCTCAAGGCTGAAAACACTGCTGACAGTCTGATTCGGCACAACCTGCAGGAGTCCTGGATACTGGTGGATCTGGAGCAGGACCATCGTCGGCTTCAGGATCTGGCGTTCAAGGTTAAAGCCCAGTTGTTGCTGTGGGATGAAATTGAAGAGGAATACCAGTATCTGGACAAGGCGCTGGCAGAAAACTGGCAACAGGTCAAAGCCACGCCAAGCCTGGCTGCCTGGGCAGCGGAAAACCAGAAGGTGTTTTCAGAAGTCCGGGCGCTGATGCGCGATATGAAAAGCGGTATTGATGAAAAAAGCTACTACCGTGTTGGCCAGGTGGTGGATTTTCAGCTGTTTCCCGCACTCGAACCCATGTTGAAAGCCATTAACGATCGACAGCAGACCAGTCGGGATGATGTGTCTGGTGGCGCCAATGAGCTGCTTGTCTTCCTTGATGACCAGCAGCTGTTCCTGCTGACCGGTTCCGCCGGATTTCTGGTGGTTGTAGTGGTGATGACCTTGTGGATGCGCAGTTCGGTGATTCTCCGACTGCAAGGCATGGAGCGTGAACTGATTGCCATGGAGCAACACTCGGATCTGACCCTGACGCCCCGGCTCACCGGCAGGGATGAGGTTGCCGGTGTGGCCGGCGCTCTGGAGCGACTGGTTCAGCGTTTTGAAACCTTCATCGGTGATATTCGCGTAGCGGCCACCGGGCTGGACGAACGCTCCGGCAAACTGGATGACGGCGCCGAAGCTCTGCAAAAAGCGTCTGATGCCACCCGAAAACAAATCAGTGATGTCACCACCTCCATGGCGGCGATCTCGGAGCAGGCGTCTCATATCGAGCAGGCCACTGAACAGTCGGCGACGACGGTGAATCAGGCGCTTTCCGCCAATAGTGAAGTGCGCGAAGGTCTGCAGCAAAGCGAACAAGGCGCGAATCACACCATGGATGTCATTGCCCGGGTGTCTTCTTCCATTCATGCGCTCAATGAATCGACCGGTAACATCGAACAGGTTATCGGAGTGATTGCTGACATTGCCGAGCAAACCAACCTGCTGGCACTGAACGCTGCCATCGAAGCCGCCCGGGCCGGCGAGCACGGCCGGGGTTTTGCGGTGGTCGCTGACGAAGTGCGAACTCTGTCTCGGCGCACAGCCGATTCGACGCGTAACATCCGCCAATGGGTTCAGGATCTGGTGAGTGGTGTTGGCGATGTTGATACATTGCTGGCGGAAATGAGTGATGCCGGATCGCAGAATCGGGACAATTTACTGACCCTGAAAGCGCATCTTGAGCATCTGAACAGTCAATTTGACGAGCTGGAGCACCAGAGCGACAGCATTCGCGAGTCGGTGACCCGTCAGCGGGATGAAATTGGCCGGGTAGGGCGTCGATCCGATGCTTTGTCGGTGAGTGCCGAAACCCTGACCGAAAGCGTCCAGGGTACTCGTGTTGTCAGTGATGCATTGCGCCAGGAGTCGGCGTCCATGAGGCAGTTGATTGCAGGTTTCCGCACCCGGGAGGGTTAATCCCGGGATCCAACAAGTCTTTGTCGGCCGGGGCTTCTGATCCCGGCAAGAAAATCGTACCATGGCGCTAATTGAACGGAGGTGCCATGAGCGACGAAGCCGAAACCCAACCCGAAGGCGATCCACGGCAGGAAAAGTTTGTTGTCGAGACGCAACTGCTCTCCGAAGAACTGCTGGAAGGTCTGGCCGAGGAATATTGCACCCGTTATCACGGGCTCAATGATACCGAAGACCCCCTGGCAGAGCGCGATAGAGTGCTTGGCGCAATACGCCGCGGCGATCTGGTGGTCTGGTTTGATCCCGTTGAGAACACCGCCAGCCTCGGTAACTCGCCAGACGTGTAGCCCTGGCCGGCTACCCCGGTATACTGCCAGGAGATACAATCGTTCTATTGTTATGCCCGACGGTGAGGTGAATTTTGATCAGGGTACTGGTTGTAGATGACCACGAGCTTGTACGTTCCGGCATCACCCGCATGCTGGCCGACAATCCGGATATCGAGGTGGTTGGTCAGGTATCTTCGGGCGAGGATGCCGTGGAGTTTGTGCGCACAAACCATCCTGATATTGTGCTCATGGATATCCGCATGCCCGGCATTGGCGGGCTTGAAGCGACCCGTCGGATTATTCGCCGAGACGACTCCATACGCGTTATCGCGCTGACCGCCTTTGCTGATGATCCGTACCCCGCACGCGTTATGCAGTGTGGCGCGCAAGGTTACATCACCAAAGGTGCGGCCATGGAAGAAGTGGTTCGCGCCATTCGTAAGGCCCACTGCGGGCAACGCTACATCAGTCCTGAAATTGCCCAGAAAATGGCGCTCAAGCAGATTGTTGGCGAACCCGATGAAGGTAGCGAGCTTTCCCGTTTTGAACGGCTTTCCGAGCGGGAAATGCAAATCGCTTTAATGGTAGTGGACTGCCAGAAAGTTCAGGACATCTCAGACAAACTCTGCCTCAGCCCGAAGACCGTGAATACCTACCGTTACCGGATCTTCGAGAAGCTGGAAATCTCCAGTGATGTGGAGCTGGCACTCATGGCAGTAAGACTCGGGTTTCTGGATGCCGACAAGGTCTGATCCCCAGGACACCGCAGAGAAGTTTGACAGCAAGAACTTCCTGAAACAGCTCACTGAGCGCCCTGGCGTCTATCGCATGTACGATGGCAGTGGCAACGTATTGTATGTGGGGAAGGCCCGGAACCTGAAAAACCGGGTCAGCAGCTATTTCCGCAAGAGTGGTCTGGCGCCGAAAACCGAGGCGCTGGTCAGCAAGATAGAATCCATTGAAGTCACCATCACCGGCAGCGAAACCGAAGCCCTGCTGCTGGAGCAGAATCTGATCAAGTCGCTGCGCCCGCCCTACAACATCCTGCTGCGTGACGATAAATCCTATCCCTATATCTATCTGTCCTCCCACAGTGATTACCCGTCGCTGACCTTTCGTCGTGGCAGGACCAAAAAAGGCGGCGGCACCTGGTTCGGGCCGTTCCCAAGCTCCGGTGCGGTCAAGGAAAGCCTTAATGTTCTGCAAAAGGTTTTCCGTATAAGGAACTGTAGTGAAAGCTTTTTCAGGAACCGGAATCGCCCTTGTCTGCAGTATCAGATCAATCGCTGTACCGCGCCTTGTGTAGGCTATATTACGCCGGAGGAGTACCAGCGGGATATTCGCCATGCCACCATGTTTCTGGAAGGGAAGAACCCGGCGATTATCCACGATTTGATGAATGCCATGGAGGAGGCGTCGAAAAACCTGGAGTTCGAAAAAGCAGCCACGTACCGGGATCAGGTTAATCATTTACGCCATGTCCAGGAGCAGCAATCGGTCGAAGGTGAGGGCGGCGATGCCGATGTGGTCGCGATTGCCCAGGATGCCGGGATTGTCTGCGTGGTGGTGATCGTTGTGCGCGGTGGCCGGGTACTGGGCACAAAGGACTACTTTCCCAAATTCTCGCTGGAGCAATCCGAAGGTGAGCTGCTGGCGGCGTTTCTCGGCCAGTACTATTTTGGTGGCGACACCCGCCGGGAAATCCCACGGGATATTCTCGTGCCGGCCAAAGTGGATGAGCAGGAACTTTTAGCCGAAGCGTTGTCTGAGGCTGCAGGCCGGGAAACCCGCGTTCGCAGTAATGTGCGCGGCGAGCGTCGGCGCTGGCTGGAGCTGGCTATGACCAATGCGCAGCAAACGCTGCTGACGCACCTGGCCAGCAAGGAAACTGTGTATCGCCGGCTATTGGCTCTCAGGGATATGCTGGAACTGGCAGAAACCCCTTCTCGCATGGAATGCTTTGATATCAGCCACAGTCAGGGTGAAAATACCGTCGCATCCTGTGTGGTTTTCGATGAGAATGGCCCGCTCAAGAGCGATTATCGCCTTTATAACATTGAAGGTGTGAAGGCGGGTGATGATTATGCCGCCATGCGTCAGGTGCTCACCCGCCGGTACCGAAGAATGGTAAACGGGGAGGGCAAACGGCCGGACCTGGTTTTCATCGATGGTGGCAAGGGTCAGTTGAATATTGCCCGGGAAGTGTTTGACGAGCTTGGGATTTCAGATATCCCGCTGATTGGTGTTGCCAAGGGTGTGACCCGCCGGGCGGGTATGGAGCAACTGATTGATGCGATGACCGGCGATGTTTATCGGGTACCGGCGGATTCGCCGGCATTGCATCTGATTCAGCACATCCGGGATGAATCGCACCGGTTTGCCATTACCGGTCACCGGGCCCGGCGTGACAAGAAGCGCCGGCAGTCCACTCTGGAAGGCATCGAGGGTGTTGGCCCCAAACGCCGGCGGGAACTGATACGCTATTTTGGCGGCATACAGGGAATACGCAAAGCGAGCGTTGATGAAATGGCCAAGGTACAGGGCATCAGTAAAGCGCTGGCGGAAACCATTTACGCCGCATTGCACAATGAATGACACACTGAGTGAACAAATAGGAACGCCATGAATCTGCCAAACATACTGACCATGTCCCGCATTGTGATGATTCCGGTGTTCGTGGTGATCTTCTACCTGCCGGTGCAGTGGAGCTATCTGGCCAGCGCTGTTGTCTTCACTTTGGCAGCCATTACCGACTGGCTGGACGGCTATCTGGCTCGTAAGCTTGATCAGAGCACACCGTTTGGCGCTTTTCTGGACCCGGTGGCGGATAAGCTGATGGTGGCTGTGGCGCTGGCGGTTCTGATTGAAGAGCACGCGGCATTGCTGCTGACCATTCCGGCGACCGTTATTATCGGGCGTGAGATTGTTATTTCGGCGTTGCGCGAGTGGATGGCGGAGATGGGCAGTCGTGCCAGCGTTGCCGTTTCCTACATCGGTAAAATAAAGACCACGGCTCAAATGGTGGCCATCATCGGGTTACTGGCGTTCCCCCCGGGCAATGTCCTGTCTTACGTGGCGCTGGTGCTCCTTTACGTCGCCGCTGCGCTTACGCTCTGGTCGATGATCCTCTATCTGCTGGCTGCCAAAGACGATTTGTTTCCATCTGAAGATCAACCGAAAGCCTGACAACGTCAGGTTTTTCGGGGGCAATCGAAGGCCCAGACCAGTGCCTGCTCAGACAAGGCTTCTGCGCCGGCGCTGAACGCCGCCATCAGGTCGGACGGGCTTGTGCTGTTGGCAGGGACCTGTATCTGATGATCCTGCGTACACAGACTGACACGAGTCCGGTTATCCAGCAATTCGGTATACAGGTTCACCACGACTGCATTTCTGCCGGCTTTTGTGACGGCATGAAAGCCCGACAGTTCGCTGATCAAAGTGAGTTCGGCTGAAGCGGGGTTGGTGTCGGTCAATACACTGTCAAAGCCACCGCTTTGCCGGAAATACTGAACCATGTATTCCCGTAGCAGAACCGGCACGCTGTCACGCCAGCGGGCGCCGGGCAATGCCTGGAACTCGTAGGTGTCCGGTTTTATCAGGATCCGGGTGCTGTCGAAAGGGGCCGTAGCCAGAGGCGTGTCAATTCGCATGCTGGCCTTTTTTGTCTCATTGAATTGTGTCGGTGAGGACGGCGGAGCCAGAGCCATCAGCCGGGGGGCTTCCTGCTCCGGGAAAATGCTGCAGGCAGACAGGGAGACAGTCGTCCCCAGAAGACACGCTTTCAAAAGCGCCATTTTCATCGTTCAAACTCCTTCATGTCATCGCCGCCCCACAGCGTTCGGGCAGGATCCTGCTCCAGTTTCCGGGTAAAGCTGTTCAGGTTCTGCAAGGTGTTGCGCAACTCACGTAACGCGGGGTTTAGTTCACCAAGGCCCTGCAATCCACTGTCCAGGGCTTTTTCGTTGTTGGCGGTCAGGCGGTCAATCCGGTCCAGCGTTGGCTGAAGTGAAGTGATGGCCCTGGTGGTGGCTGTCAGTACGGGTTTGACATCTTCGCCAAGTACTTCACGGGCGCGGTCTGCGGCGGCCGATACTTTAATGGCTGCTTCTTCAGTACGAACGCCTGCAGCATCAAACTGTTCCACTATTCCCAGTAGTTGTTCCTGATTGGCCACGAGTGATTCGCTGGCCTTACGTGCGTTCTCCAGAATAGTCGTTACATTCTCCAGGTTGTCAGCGGCCAGCAACGTATTGGCACTGCTCAGTAATTGATCGGCCTTGGTCACCAGAGACTCGCTGTTCGATAACAGATTACTGAGGGTGGACTGTTCTGCCTGAATAAAGGGTGGATCGCTGCGGGTACCTGTCAAAACCGGGCTGTCCGGGGTGCCGCCAGTAAACTGGATGCTCATACTGCCGGTGATGTTGGCCAGCACCAGCTCTACCCGGGTGTTCTCGCGCACGGGTATATCGCTGTTCACACGCACCAGAACGCGCACGTGGGCAGGATTGTCCGGCGCCAGTTCCAGATCCTGGACATCACCCACCGGTATGCCGCTGTAAAGCACGGGATTGCCTTTGGAAAGCCCGCCCACGGGATGATCAAAGCCGATCTGATAATACGCCCATTCAGTGTCGGCGGAAGTTTTTCCCAGCCACAGGGCAAACAACAGTGCTGCCACGGCCGCCGCGAGAGTAAAGAAACCGATGACAATGTGATGCGCTTTGGGCTCCATTAAACGGGCTCCTGTTTCGTTGATCGGGCGTGGGCACCCAGGGCCGCTCTGCCACGAGGACCGTGAAAATAGCTCTGCACCCAGGCGTCGTCTGTTTGCGACACCCGCTCAAGGGTGTCGGCAACCAGTACACGCTTTTGGGATAATACGGCCACCCGATCACAGGTAGCGTACAAAGTATCGAGATCGTGGGTTACCAGAAACACGGTCAACCCCAGTGCATTACGCAGGGTTACAATCAGTTCGTCAAACGCGGCCGCGCCAATCGGGTCGAGCCCTGCGGTGGGTTCGTCGAGAAACAGGATCTCCGGGTCCAGGGCGAGCGCCCGGGCCAGGGCCGCACGTTTGACCATGCCGCCGGAAAGTTCGGCGGGATACTGGCGCGCTGCATCAGCGCTCAGGCCGGTGAGTGCCAGTTTCATCCGGGCCAGCTCTTCGGCATCGGAACGGCTTAATCCCGCGTGTTCAATCAATGGCAGGGCTATATTCTGTTCGAGGTTCAGCGAGGTGAACAGGGCGCCGCTCTGGAACAGCACGCCAAATCGCTGTTCTATTGCCGAGCGTTCTTCAGCCGACAGTGTTGTGAGGTCTTTATCAAATACCGAAACCCGGCCTGCGCTGGGCGTATGCAACCCCACAATGCTGCGCAGCAGGACCGATTTACCGGTTCCGGAGCCCCCTACAACACCGAGTATCTCTCCCCGATACAGGTCCAGATCCAGATTCTCATGCACAACATGCTCTCCGAACCGGTTGCACAGGTCGCGCACCGTGATAATCGGATCTTTGCGATGATTTTCCGTGTGATTCTGATCATCCATGGCTTACCAGCCCATTTCCATGAAAAACATTGCGGCAATAGAGTCCAGCAAAATGACAATAAAAATCGACTGAACCACACTCGAAGTAGTGTGTTCACCAACTGACTGGGCGCTGCCAGACACTTTAAACCCTTCCAGGCAGCCAATTACCGCAATCAGAAAAGCGAATACCGGCGCTTTCCCCATACCCACCAGGAAATGCTGAAGGGCGATGTCCCGCCCGATTATGGCCATGAACTGGCTGGGGGGAATGTCCAGGGCCAGAGCGCAGACCGCGGCACCACCAGCCAGGCCGGATATCATGCCAACGAACGTCAGCACCGGTAAGCTGACCATCATGGCCAGTACCCGGGGCACAACCAGCAACTCGACAGGGCTCAGCCCCAGGGTGCGGATGGCATCCAGCTCTTCATTAACCTTCATGGCGCCGATGTGGGCGGTGAACGAGCTGGCAGTGCGTCCGGCCAGGAGAATGGCCGCCAGCAAGACACCGAACTCCCGTAGAAAAGAGAAAGCAACGAGGTCGACGGTATAAATGGTGGCCCCGAAATTCTCCAGCACGGTGGCTCCCAGGAAGGCCACGACCGCGCCCACCAGAAATGTAAGCAGAGCAACAATGGGCAGTGCATTGAGGCCGGTATCATGCACGGCGGCGACAAAGGAGGTGAAGCGCCACAGGCGTGGGCGGGGAATAACATGAACAAGCGTCGCCAGAGTCTGGCCGATGAATCCGGCAAGCAGCCACTGCAGGTGAGCCAGGGCAATAATACTTTTGCCGATTTCCGCCAGAAAACGGACCACCGGACTCGCTTCGACAGGTGCTTTAGCCGGTTCACACAGGGATTCAGCAACGGCTTTCAAAAGCGCCCGCTGTTCTGTCGGCAGCCGGGCCTGTTCCAAGGCTGTTAATAGTGGCCGGGCGCCCATCAGCTTTACCATCAGTGACGCGCCCGCCGTATCCAGCCTGCCCAGACTTGAGAATTCCGGCTCCTGGTCTGTCAGTTCAGAGCCCAGACTGGCTATCCGGTTTTTCAGGGCAGCGTAGTGGGCGAGGGTCCAGTCACCCTCGAACGACAGTCGATTGTCTCTTATTTCTGCGGTGCCGGCTGAAGCGTCTGAATCAATTGCCACGGGTCAGGACAAATCCTTTTAATGGTTTTGTGCCAGCTTAAAGACTCCAGTAGCTGTCTGCCAATGCCTTTCGATCATCCTGGTCATGGCTGGCCAGGATCATGGTGATGCCATTGGCCTTTTCTTCGAGCAGCATGGCCTGGAGCTCATGCCGGGCTTGTGGGTCCAGCCCGGTCATGGGTTCATCCAGAAGCAGGAGTGGCTGTCGGCGCAGGATGGCCCGGATAACCGCCACCCGCTGGCGCTGACCGCCCGAAAGCTCACCGGGCATACGACGGCCAAAGCCACCGAGCCCGGTGCGTTCCAGCGTGTGCTCGATGGCCTTTTTGTCCAGGGCATCAAGTTTGAGCCCGGGGTGAAGGCCCAGGCCGATATTGGTAAACACATCCAGATGTTCGAACAGGTTGTGCTCCTGAAACACGCTGCTTACCGGCCGTTGCCAGGGGGGCTGGTGGTTAATGGCTTCACCGTGCCAGAGAATCTGTCCGGTCTTCGGGGTGAGGAATCCGGCAATCAGGCCAAGCAAAGTCGATTTGCCGGAACCGCTGGGCCCATGCACGGCCAGGCACTGTCCTTTGTGCAGGGTGAATTCAAAGTGCCAGTCTTTGTTCTGGCCAGGGTAGCCAAAATGCAGGTTCTCAAGCTCAAGCATGTTCCGGATCCGGCATTGCGGTGGTGGATGATTGTGTCAGTGACTGGTGGCTGCGACGGGTGACACCGGAGAGCGAAGCGAAAATCGATACCAGCAGAAGCAATAACCAGAGCCCGGTTCCGGCCGCCTCGGCCACCCGGTAGCTGCCCAGTTGCTGATAAAGCAATACCGGCAGTGTGGGCTGTCCGGGGCTGCCAAACAGGGCAATGACGCCGAAATCACCCAGCGACAGTGCAATACCATATGCCAGGCCGAGAGCGACAGGGCGCCGCATGTGCGGCCAGTACAGCCACTTCCAGCGGTACCAGCCCAGAATGCCAAGCTGATCTGCCTGTTTCAGTGTGTTTTTGTCCATGGCTGACATCGGTCCTCGCAAAACCTGAAGTACAAACGGCACGGCCATCAATCCGTTAATCAGCGCGACCAGGGTCCAGCCCTGGGCAGCATTGCCCAGCCCCGGGCGTATCAGAATGAACAGCCCGGTGCCCAGAACCAGAGGCGGTACAATGAGCGGCAGATAGCCGGTAAGAGTGGGTATTGCCGCCAGGGCGTTGTTTCTTGCGCGGTTACTGGCAGCCAGAGTCAGCAAGGCCACGAGAACGGCTCCGACACCGGCAGGAAGGGCGATCAAAAGGCTGCGCCCGGTGGCAGGCAATAACTGTTGATACAGTGCCTGGGCGCCGTCTGTAGGCAGCAGTGCCGGCAAGCCGCGAAAGCAGATGGCCAATAGCGGAAGGATCAGGAAGACGGCAAAAACAGCGATCAGAAGGCTGTTGGCAATGAGTTGGCCTGGCCAGCCCGGTAGAGGCACAGGAAAGGAGAACCGTCGACGGGGCAATAGCGATGTATCCAGTCCCTGGCGGAACACCAGCCACCAAAGGCTGCCGCAAATGAGTAGCTGGATGATCGCCAGCAGAGCCGCCTGATTAAAGTCGAACTCGAAACGCAGGGCCTGATAAATGGCCACTTCCAGCGTCGTGGTGCCAGGCCCTCCGCCGAGGGTCATGATAATGGCGAAACTGGTGAAGCACAGGGTGAATACCAGAGCCGTCAGACCGGGGAGAACGGGTTTAACGGCCGGCCACTCTACGGCCTTCCACAACCACCAGCCCCGAAGCCCCAACTGGGAGGCCATGCGTAGCCGGGGTTGTGGCACAGACTCCATGGCTTGCAACAAGATTCGGGCGGCCAGTGGCGCATTGAAAAACACATGGGCCAGTAATATGCCGCTCAGGCCGTAGAGGTTCCAGCTGTGACCCGGCACCAGCTGATCCAGTAACCCGGTGAGCCATCCCTGGCGGCCGTACATCGAAATAATGCCGGAGACAGCCACAATGGTCGGCAACACCAGACTTAATTCCATCAGCCGGAGTAACAGCGAGCGTCCGGGAAATTGCCGGTGGCGGGCGAGTGCCCGGGCAACAGGAAGTGCCAGTGTCAGGCTGAGAATGACCGACAGCAGCGCCTGCCACACCGTAAATTGCACCACGCCGCGAAGATACCGGTTGTTCAGCACGGATGCCGGATCAAGCTCCCCGGCCGTAAGCAACAGGCTGCCAAAGCCGAGGGCCACAAGCAGGACCAGCGCACCACCCAGCAGAAGGCCCGGCCATAATTGCCAGCCGGGATGGCTGAACGGTGCGTGAGGCAAAGAAGTATTCATCAATCAGCGGGTCATGGCGTTGAGCCAGTCATCAACCAGGTCGCGACGTTGGTTCGCCACATCTGCAGGTTTCATATAGAGCGTGTTGTCGGGAGTGATCAGGCGGTCAAAGACTTCCGGCAGTTCATCGCCCAGATCAATCGCAGGGTACATCACATTTTTCAGCGGGATGTGACGCTGAAAAGCCGGTGTGAGCATGAAGTCCAGAAACTCTCCGGCAAGGGCCTCCTTGTTCGTGGTCTTTACCATCGCAGCTACTTCCACTTGCAGATAGTGACCTTCTTCGAATTCCACAGCCTGGTACCTGTCGGTTTTATCAACGGCCATATGGTAGGCCGGTGACGTGCTGTAAGAGAGAATCATCGGTGCTTCGCCGTTCATGAACAGGGAAAAGTAGCCATCGCTCCAGCTCTGGGTGGTGGTCAGTATTTTACCCCGGAGCTGCTCCCATTTTTCCGGTGCCTGCTCGCCATAAACCGAGTGCATCCACAGCAACAGACCCAGCCCCGGCGTGCTGGTGCGTGGGTCCTGGATTATGATTTTCAGGTCGTCCGGGGCGTTGATCAGAGCGTCGAGGCTTTCCGGGGGTTCCGGTAACTGCTCGGTGTCGTAAACAAAGGCAAAGTAGCCCCAGTCGTAAGGGACGAAAATGTCATCCTCCCATTCAATGGGCAGAGCAAGATTTTCAAGAGACCGGTTGTGGGGCGCCAGCAGTCGGGTTTGCCGTGCGGCTTCCATTGTGCCCGTGTCCAGGCCAAGAACCACATCCGCTGAGGTTGAGGTGCCTTCCAGCCGCAGCCGCTGCAGGATGTCGCCGCCGCTGTCCAGTACGGTGAAATTCAGGGTGCACTGACACTGTTCTTCGAACGCTGCTTTAACAGCCGGCCCCGGGCCCCATTCAGCAGCGAAGGAGGGATGGGTATAGACATTCAGAACAGGTTGGTCGTCGGCAGGGGCCAACGCTGGCAGCAACGCCAGTAAAAGGGTAACAGCTCGGGAAAACATGGCGACAGTACCTTGTCTGGTTGGAGTATGACCAGACCGCGGGCACCACTGAACGGTGGTTACTCAATCCCTGCGCCGGCATGACCCGTGTCAGGTTCCGCGGGTATGGTCTCAGCCCATTTGGCGGGCACCCCGTTGAGTTATAAAGATTCTATCACGCGCCCACGCTGTGCAGAAATGCATCATATTACCTATTTAAAACAGAAACTTGAAAAAAAGTGTTGACGGCCGGGAGGGAATCCGTAGAATACGCAGCCGTTGACGAGGCAATGCCTCTGAAAAGCGGGAATAGCTCAGTGGTAGAGCATCGCCTTGCCAAGGCGAGGGTCGCGAGTTCGAATCTCGTTTCCCGCTCCAATTTCTTTCCGGTTACTGGTTAGAAATTACAACCCAAGTCTCTCAAGCCCCCTGAGAGCATAGGCCCAAAAGGCTTACCCGGCGCGGTGGCAGAGTGGTTATGCAGCGGACTGCAACTCCGTGTACGCCGGTTCGATTCCGACCCGCGCCTCCAATTTTTCTAGATCGGCATCTGATCTGCCGGCATCGGCCTGGCGTAGAGAAAGCCCTGAGCCAGGTCACAGCCCAGATTTCTGACGATCTTGTCCTGTTCGGTCGTTTCCACGCCTTCTACTACCACGCTTAACCCCAGACTGTGACCAACGGTAATCATGGCTTGCATAATAGCCATATCACTATCATTTTCCATGGCGTGTTGCAGGAAGCTTCTGTCAATCTTGAGACTACAAACCGGGAGGTCCCGCAAATAAACCAGAGATGAATAACCGGTACCAAAATCGTCAATAGAAATATGTACGCCAGCCTGTTTCAGCTTCTGTAATTGCCCTATCTGTCTCTCGTCACCACCAAAAAGCTCATTTTCTGTCAGTTCCAGGCCAAGCTGGGAGGGACTCAGGCCATAGTTTCCCAGAGTCTGCAAAATCTCGTCCGCCAGATGCTGGTTGGTCAGTTGCTTTCCTGACAGATTTATATCGACCCGCAGCTTTTCAAGTGCCGTACCTTGCCAGGCCTTAAGCTGCTTGCAAGCCGCTTCGATTACCCAGTTCCCTATACGATTAATCAGTCCGGACTTTTCCGCTACCGGAATAAAGATCTCCGGGGAAACCGGCTGAGAACGTTCATTGAAGCATCGTAAGAGTCCCTCACAGGAACCCATGCTTCCGTCTTTCAAATCAATTTGCGGCTGATAATACAGTTGCAGACTGTCGGCGGTGAGGGCACGGCGCAGAAGTGCGGTGACTTCCTGATAGTGAACCAATCGATCATTGATATCCGAGGTGTAGAAACAGATGCAGTTTCTGCCATTTTCCTTGGCCTGATACATGGCGGCATCGGCATTTCCCATCAGCTCAGCTACCGTCACGCCGTCGTTCGGAAACAGGCTGACTCCGAAACTGGCCGTCACCTGATAATTGTCTCCGTTCAGCATAAAACCCTGATCAAGCTTAACTATCAAACGACTCAGGAGTTCATGAATATGCTCGGCCTCTTCTATATTAAACAACAGCAACACAAACTCATCACCGCCAAATCGGCTCAGCAGGTCATAACTGCGAATTTCTGTTTTCAGGGCCTCGGCTACCGCCAATAACAGTTTGTCTCCATAATGGTGACCAAGGGTGTCATTGATGAGTTTGAAATTATCCAGATCAATAAACACGACGGCGATTGGCCGTTTCATTCGATCTGCTTCCGACAGGCGTGCCGATAATTCGGCCTCCATTAACCTCCTGTTGGGTAGTTGCGTCAAATCGTCGAAGCTTGCCATTCTGTACAGTTCTTCCCTGGCACTTTTCTGCTCCTGCAAGCTGATATCAATGCAGAACATTTCGCAGTCACCGGTATCCTGTTTAATCATTACATGGCTGGAATACACAGGAACAAAGTGTCCCTCCTTGTGTTTCAGCTCAATCTCTTCGGAAGGAATGCTGATGCTTTTGTCCAGCCAGTTCCGGTGCGCTTCTATTACACCTTCGCGCATATGGCCCGGGATAATTAAATCTTCCAGTAACTGTCCTTGTGCTTCCTCCCGGGTGTAGCCATAAAGGCGCCTGCTCGCGTCATTCCAATAGATCACCCGGCGGTTTTTGTCATAGCCTTGCACGGCGATCATAGGCAGGCTCTCGATTAACTCATAGAACCTTTGTTCACCATGTTTTATGACAGACAGCGGATCTCCATCACCAGGAGCTGACGAACGAGGCGTTATCGGATCCTGTTTATCTTGTTTATCTGGCATTTTCTGTAGCTCCGACCTTCTCTAGTAGACGGGCATAAATCCTGTAGGCCTGGCTTCATCATAGTCCGGAAAAGACGGATCCGTTGGCTTCGTTTTCGCAAGCAAAGCCCGTTTATGTCGGAGGAGCCACGGAAGTTACCTCCGCGGTCGTCAACGCGCGGTATTGCCCGGGCTGCAATTCAGGGTCCAGTTTGATGCTCCCCATGCTTTCCCGGTGTAGCGACGTGACGCGGTTGCCAACCGCATGGAACATTCGTTTCACCTGGTGATATCGACCCTCGTAAATAGTCACCCGGGCACGACACTCACTCAGTTGCTCAATGTGGGCGGGGGAAGTGCTGAGCTCCTCGTACTCAAACCAGATTCCTTCAGCGAAGCGCTGATGAGCATCCCCTGAAATAGCCGATTCAGTAGTGACCAGGTATACCTTGGGAATTTTGATGCGGGGTTCGGTGAGCCGGCGCGACCAGTTGCCATCGTTGGTGAGGATCAGCAGGCCAGTGCTGGCACGGTCCAGCCGGCCACCGATGTGCAGGCCGTCATGCAGATCCGGGTCTACCAGTTCCAGTACCGTGGGATGGGTCTCGTCCACCGTTGCACTGAGGTAGCTGGCCGGTTTGTTGAGCATCAGATAACGGGCAGGACAGCCATCGCGGACTGTCGTGCCGTCTATCGCTATTACGGAGAACCGGTCAATATCCTTCTGGGCCTCACGGCATACCTGCTCATCCACAGTAACCCGGCCGGCAGCAATCAGTGCGTTTGCGCGTTTACGGCTGGTGCCGTTGCGGTTGCTGATTATCCGGGATAACTTCATCGCGGAGCTGTCAGGTCTGGCTATCCATGCCCAGTCGGGTGCCTCGTGCCTTGAGCCGGTAAAACTCCTCGATGATGCCCGCCATGGCTTCCGGGCAATACTCACGAAGACCGCTCAGCAACAGGCGCTTGGAAACCTCACCGGCGACATTGCCTGCAGACATCAGTTGGTACTCGAGAGTCACGTTGCCACGCTTGCCGACCACGTCCAGTTCGGACTTTTTCATTTCAAGTTCCGGTTGCGGATTGTTCAGTTTCCTGAGCGCCAGGCTCATGCTCTCGTACATGATCATCGGACGATCCGGATTGAACATCACGCCGTGGGATTCCATCAGCGGCTTGAGGGTGTGGGGGAAGTTCTTCCCGGAGGCGGCTACGTAGCACCGGATGAAATTCTCAACCACTTCCTCGTCGCAGGTCAGATCGCCGCTGCGGTAGACTTCCATATAGACCTTGCCTGCCCCGTCGCAGACTTCAATGTTGCCATCCTCACTCTCACGAAACTCCAGCGGTACCTTTGCGCCAAGCAGGGCCCGGAACTTGAAGGTCATATTCTCAGACAGCCCGAAGCGCGACAGCACGATGGCGAAAAGCAAGTCGCCGGGAACACAGAAACGGCGGGCGTCGGGATCGTGGATAGGGTTGAAGTCCCCCGCCACTTCCTTTGCAAAATGGCTGGCCTGAGGCGCGGTAATGAGTATGCGTCCGTCCTGGACGGAATAAAAACGGTCTAGAAACATGGTTTGCCTTTTCCGGATCGAGGAGGTAAGAGTGCGATGTCGTGTTTCGCTAACCCCGGACAGTATTATAAGTGTTTCCTCTGCCGCAACGGGAGAAATGTCGCCGTTTCCATGAGGAGCGTGTGTATGGTACTAATCTTCGCCTTCTTCGGCATCCCTCTGGCGTTCCTTGCGCTCCTTTTCCTCTTCTTTTGCGGCTTCGATCACTTCCATCAGCTCGTCGACGTCGGCACTTTCAGTGTCGTGCTCGAAACAGCCGGTAAGGTGGCTTTCAGGGTACAGGTCGCCAGCTTCGTAAAGTGCCCAGATTTCTTTGCCATAATCGGTGTTCAACAGCTCTGGTGCGAAACGGCCGAAATAGCGGCGCATATTGTCCACATCCCGTTCCAGCATTCGTTCTGCGCTGTTGTTGCCGGATGCGTTAACGGCCTGGGGCAGGTCAATAATCACCGGGCCGGTGGCGTCTACCAGCACATTGAATTCTGACAGGTCTCCGTGGATCAACCCCGCGCTGAGCATGCGGACCACATCTGCGATTACTCTGCCATGGTAATCCCGTGCCTGTTCAGGTGTCAGCGTCACATCGTCGAGTCTGGGCGCGGCTTTGCCTTCTTCATCGGTTATCATTTCCATCAGCAGTACGCCGTCCACGAACCCGAATGGCTCCGGCACGCGCACGCCGGCCCCGGCCAGCCGGTAAAGGGCGTCGACTTCAGCATTCAACCAGGCATCTTCCTGCTCTTTCTGGCCGTAGCGGGTTTTTTTGCCCATGGCGCGCGCCCGGCGGGTATTACGAACCTTCCGGCCTTCCTGATATTGCACGGCCTGCTTGAAGCTGCGCTTCTGAGCTTCTTTATAGACCTTGGCGCAGCGCACACTGTCGCCACAGCGTACAACAAATACCTGCGCTTCTTTGCCACTCATTAACTGGTACAAGACTTCGTCCACCATGCCATCGTCGACAAGGGGCTGTAATCGTTTTGGTATCTTCATAGACCGTTCGGTTGCCTGGTTCGTCTGGCCGGCAAATTACGGGGCCGGCATATCCGGGCGATATACTACCTGATATTGACGGCAGAACCTTCATGTCCGGATGATCTGCAAGTGCTTCGGATGGTGACTGGCCAGGTTGCTCAGGACCCCGGTTCAGCCGATTGAACTTCAAGACGTCTTTCGGGCCAGTTCAGGATGGCTGAACGGGTGACCATGCGCTCTGCCAGTTCGGGGAAATCCTGTTGAATAACATTCGCCGCAAATCCGGACAAAAAAGCGGACTTTAGGGTAGCACGTGCCTTCTGGGTGCCGGGTTCCTGATAAGGGGCCGAAGAGAGTAGAAGAAATCCGTCGTCAGGCACCCGCCCGCTTTCCATATTGGCCTTGATGATTCCGGCGGCCTGACGGATCGGGTGCGACAGGTCAGGGCTGTAGGGGCCGATGATCAGAGCCACATTGGGCACATGCAGAAAGTCGAACCCCCGTCCGATGCAGATCATCCACTCCCGGTGCTCGATGTTCAGTTCCCGATCACTTTTCCGGATCTCGGCAATGTGCCGGATATTGCCGCGCACCAATGGCAACAGGTCCCTCTGCACAGGTGCCGGCATATCGGGGTACAGGGCCGCTATACGAGGACTGATTTCGTCACCGGCGGCGGGAGCGATGGTAGACAGGTCCAGGTACTGGTCGTTGCGGCCATGAAGAATCAGGGCGTCTTCATCGGTTTCAAAACCACAAACCAGGGGGTAGACGGTCTGGTGTCCGCTGCCAAATAGCACTTCAACCTGATGGCGGATGCTGAAAGCGTGTGCCTGTGCCGCATCACGGTCACAGTTGAAGCCGGCACATCCCCGCTCGGTTGCTCCTTTGGAAAAGTGGTAGGTAATGATAATCAGCACCCGCCTGCCAGCGCCGACGGCGTCCTGCACGGTGTCGGCGAGCATGTCGCCGAGATAGGGCCAGCCCAGATCGAATATTCCGCCAAGGTTGCGAAACGGATGAATGATGCCCAGTGGTGTCTGGGTCACGTACGGCAGGTGAATGCGGCCGTCCATGCACTTCATGGCAATGATCAGTGTGTTGTGTTCCGCCAGGTATCGCTGGCGGGCCAGGTGATTCTCTGGGCTGCAAAAGCTTGCCGAGTGAGTTCTGCTCAGATCCATCAGCCAGTCAATCCGATCACTGATTGGCCGGGCATGTACAGGTGTGTTCATTGAAGTCGTCGCTCGGGGAATTCGAAGACCCGGAAAAGTTGGCGATGCCGCGCTGACTCCCGTCAGCGCGGCTACTACTCACTGAATGGCATTGATTGCCTAGACGTAGAAATCCAGGTCTTCCTGGGCTTTCAGAAGATCCCGCATCTTGATGGGGTCGTCACCAAAGAAGAAGACCAGCCCCCAATGGGTGCCGAAGGCGGAACGGTCGGGAACCGTTTCTTCTGTCGGTGCGACCAGTTCGTGAGACTCGAAATACGGATGGTCGACACATTCCTTGGGCATTTCGAGTTTGCTGACCACACGACGCCTCGGATAAACACCGAAGCAACCGGCGTAGCCTTTGGCGTCGACCACTTCCCGCGGAAAGAAGTTGTCTACTTCCTCTTTGGTACTCTTCGGGTCGAACACGAGCATTGAAGCCTGATAGGCATTGAATC
>Ga0209300_1000514_pt1 | contig 19400 bp, 22 predicted proteins | sample Shrwel_input2_RT_FD_187535 | JGI IMG/M metagenome (GOLD analysis project Ga0209300, IMG submission 187535) | Subsurface microbial communities from deep shales in Ohio, USA - Utica-3 well 1 S input2 RT (SPAdes) (version 2) ... | reverse complement strand
ACCCCGCCGCAGTAGTCTACCAATTCTTCTGGGGCACTCTCACCGCCGTGACCCTGGGTGCGGTGTTGCTATTCCTGGTATTGCCGGTGATCAACGGGTTTCCGTTGCTGGCCATCGCCATCGGCATACCGGTCATGGTCGGCACGCTTCTCACGCCACGTCCGCGCTGGGCGGCCATGGGCCTCTCCGGGGCCATCACGCTGATGACGCTGCTGAACCTGCACAGCACCTACACCTTTTCACCCACGACCTACATCAACGGCGGCCTCGCCTCGGTGATCGGCACCACCACGGCGATGTTCACCTATGCCCTGATGCGCCAGCGCTCGCCCGCCGAGCGCATACGCACCTTGCTCGGTGCCTATTGGCGAGGCGTGGCGCGCTTGATGTGCGAACCTGCCTTGCCCAATCGGGCGCGTCTGGAGAGTCGCCTTTACGACCGTTTAGGGCGCATCGTCGCCTTGGGCGGCTCGGATGACACGCTGCGCGAGGCGCTCGACCTGCACGCTCTCGCCCTGTGCGTGTGGCGCATTCGGCGGCTGCGCGAGGAACTCGGCCCGCACCGCCGGGAGCTCGAGGCCTGGCTGGATGATATTGGCCAGCGCCTGGTGGCACGACGGCACCATTCGCCCGAGATCTGGCACGAACTTTCCGATCAGGCCCGCGAATGGGTCGACCGCTTTTATCACGCGCCCCGGCTCTCCGTCGCCACGGCGGGGGAAGTCGCCATGCTGGGGCACCTCATGCGCGAGGCGCCCGGCGTGACGCTGGAGGCCCAGGCCGACGACGCCCCGACCGCCCCGCATGATCGCCATGCAACGCCGCCCCGACAGGAGACGCCGGATGTTCGCTGAATGGACGTTTCTCGGCTTTCTGATGCCGCCGCTGGCCGTTCCCGTCCTCGTCACGCTCGGCCTCTATCTGCTGCTGCGGCGTGTGTTCACGCGCCTGGGTGTCTATCACTGGTTCTCGCAACCGGTGCTCGTGGACATCGCACTCTACGCCCTGTTGCTGTGGTCGGTACTCGCCCTCGCCGGTGCCCTGCCGATCGCCCACTCACAAGAAGGATGACGCCATGACGCTCTCCCCGCGCGCGCAACGCTTCGTGCGGCCGCTGCTGACCCTGGCGATACTCGCGCTCGCCGTGATCGCCATCGCGCAGATCTGGAACCACTACATGCACGACCCCTGGACGCGCGACGGCCGCGTTCGGGCCGACATCATCAATCTCGCCACCGATGTCTCAGGCCTGGTCGAAAATCTGCAGGTCGAGGACAACGACTTCGTGCATGCCGGCGACGTGCTGTTCACCATCGACAAGCAGCGCTACGCGTTGGCGCTGGCCGAGGCCCACGCCAACCTCAACCAGCTCGAGCAGCAACGCGCGGAAGCCAAGGCCGCCAACACCCGGCGCCAAAAGCTCGGCGACTACGCCTCGCAGGAAAATCGCGACGACGCACGCTTCGCCTACTCCAGCGCTCAGGCTCAGGTCGAACAGGCCGAGGTCGCGGTCGAACAGGCCAAGCTCAATCTCGAACGCGCCACCGTTCGCGCACCAGTCGACGGGTACGTCACCAACCTGCTACTACGCCCCGGCGAATACGTCTCGGCCGGCGAGGACGCCATCACCCTGGTCGATGCCGGCAGCTTTCACGTCATCGGCTACTTCGAGGAAACCAAGCTCGACGCCATCGACATCGGCGCCCCGGCGCGCATCCAACTGCTCGCCAGCGACACGCCGCTCTGGGGCCACGTCGACAGCATCGCACACGGCATTGCCGACAAGAGCCTCGACAGCCAAGGCACGGGGCTGGCGAACGTCAGCACCTCCTTCGACTGGGTCCGGCTCTCGCAGCGCATTCCCGTGCGCATCGCCCTCGATGAGGTTCCCGAAGACGTCCAACTCGCGGCCGGACTCACCGCCACGGTCTATCTCAACGATACGCGCGGCGAACACCGGCAAGCCCCGGACTGGCAACGCAGCCTCACCCACTGGTGGGAATCACTGGTCAGTATTTGAGGCCGCTCCGCTCACGGTGGTGGACTTGTCGCATCAGCGGGGCGCTCATCGACCCGTCAATGTTTCATCATCGGTCTCGGCTTCCGGTTCCGCCTCCAGCTCCAGCGCCAGTTCCAGCTGGCCTTCTTCCTGCGCAGCTTCTTCCGTCCAGGCCGTGCCCAGCGGCGTGGTGTCCGAGGCCACCATCACGTAGTGGCCCTGCTCGGGCGACTCGCTGGTGGGGTAATATCGAATGCAGTAAAGCCCGAACAGCACCATGACGATGTGCATGACGGCCAGGTCCCACAGGAAACCATCCGGCCCCAGCCACTCCATCAAAAAGCCGGCGCTGGCTGGCCCTAGAATCGCGCCGATGCCCAACGCCAGGACGAGACTCGCACTGGCCGCCACGGTCTGCTGGTCGGTCAGGAAGTCATTGGCGCAGGCCAGAAAGATCGAATAGAGCGTGAGCGTCGTCGCGCCCAGCAACGCCCCGAGCAGCGTCAATGCCATCGGCGACCAGCCGCTGACGAGCGCGCCGGCCAGCGACAGCACCACCGCGACCAGGGCGACGCCGACGATCACCCACTGCCGGTCGACCTTGTCGGATAACTTGCCCAGCGGCCACTGCAGAAGCGCGCCGCCGAAGATGAAAACGCTCATGAAGACCGACACCTGGGCGACGCTCAAGCCGCTGTTGGTGGCGAACACCGCCCCCATGCCGAAGACAGCGCCATTGGTAATGCCGGTCATGAAGCAACCCACCGTGCCCAGCGGCGAGAGCCGGTACAGCGTGCGCAGGCTCATCGCCTCGGGTTGGCTGAGTTCTGGCTGCGGCGTGTAGCTGATCAAGATCGGCACCAGGGCGAGCGAGACCAGGATCGACACCAGCAGGAACAACGCCATGCCCGAGGGATCGGCACTGCCCAGCAGCAGTTGCCCGCCGCCCATGCCGAGATAGCTGATCACCATGTAGATCGCCAGCAGGCGCCCACGCAGCCGGTTGGAGGCGTAGCCGTTCAGCCAACTCTCGGCGACGACATAAAGTCCGGCATAGGTGAAACCGGTGACGAAGCGCATGGCCGACCAGACCAGGGGATCGACGAACAGGGCATGAATCAGGATCGCCACCGAGGTGATCGACGCCAGCGCCGCGAAGACCCGCACATGCCCGACCTCGCGCAGTTTGCGTGGCGTCAGCACCGAGCCGACCAGAAAGCCCACGAAGTAGGACGACATCACCAGTCCCGTGACCGTGTTGCCGAAATCCGCCGCCGAGGCCCGCACCCCGAGCAGCGAGCCCTGCAGGCCATTACCCATCATCAGAAGCCCTACGCCAAGCAGCAGCGTCCACAGGCTCCAGGCGGCGGACAAGGTGGTAGGGCGGCGAGCAGTCGTCGCATTCATCGCATCGATCCATAGCCAGTGAGATAACATCGCTACCTCAGGATAATCCCCCTTGCTGGCAAGGGACATGACACCACTATGCTCGGTTGCACAGGACTGCGGATATGCAGTACGATAATTAGCAAACTAATTAAGTTATCCAGTACGAGGCTACATGAATCCCGTCATCGAATTGCTCAATAAACACCGCTCGATCCGCCGCTTCACCGATCGCAAGATCGCGCCTGAATTGCTGCGGGAACTCATCCAGGCCGGGCAAAGCGCCGCGACGTCTAGCCATGTTCAGGCCTACAGCGTCATCCACGTGAAGAACCCGGCCAATCGCGAGACCATTGCCGGCTTGGCGGGTGGGCAGGACTACATCGCCACCTGTTCCGACTTCCTGGTGTTCTGCGCCGACATGAAGCGCCCCGCCGAGGCCGCCGAGCGCGCCGGCGCCGATGCCACTCGCGGCATGACCGAACAGTTGCTGGTCGCCAGCGTGGACACCGCGCTCATGGCGCAGAACGTCGTCGTGGCCGCCGAATCCGAAGGGCTGGGCATCTGCTACATCGGCGGCATTCGCAATAACCCGCACGCCGTGAGCGACCTGCTGCGCCTGCCCGAGCACGTCTACCCGGTCTTCGGCCTGTGTCTCGGGTATCCGGATCAGACCTCGGAGGTCAAACCCCGCCTGCCGGTCGAGGCCATCCTCAAGGAAGACTACTACCGCGACGATCAGGCCCAGGTCGACGCCTTCGACGCCACCATGCGCGAGTACTACCAAGCGCGCAGCAACACGCAAAAAGACACTACTTGGTCGCAAAATCTCACGCCGTTGTTCGAGCACAAGGTACGTCCGCACATGCGCGACTTCCTCGTCTCGCGCGGTTTCGAGATGAAGTGAATGACGGTTACGCCCGCCCTCGCGTGACGTGGGCGGGCGCAACGGTCATCGGCGGCTGGCCTGGCTAGGCGGTCGTGATGGCGCGCCTGGTGCCGCGGCGGCGCACCAGCGCATCTACCACCGCCATGACGATCATCGAGGCTCCCACTAACGGGAAGATAACGCCGCCGATGGCGAGTAACGCCAGCACGCCACGCAGCCGCCGTGGATCCTTGGGCTCGGGAGGAACCCCCAGCTTGCCGCTCGGCCGGCGCTTCCACCACATCACGCCCGACGAGACGCACAGCAGCACGATCCCCGCGCAGGCCAGCGCCAGGATCAACTGATTGGCGAGCCCGTATTGCTGCCCCATGTGGACGTTGATGCCCCACTCCAGCGACTTGCCCAGCGGGCCGTAGTCGGCGTAATTCATGTCCAGCAGTGGCTCGCCGCTATACCGGTCCAGATGCACGACGCGCTGTCGTGAAAGATCGTCGGGGTAGATCGAGCCGGTATAGACGCCGGTCGGGCCGCTCGGCAGGCTGACGGCATATCCGGAGGCCAACCCCAGCGCGTCGAACGCCTTCACCGCGCCGTTGAGACCGATGCCCGGCGCGCCCTCGCGTCCAGGCGTCGATTCCGGCAGCCGCGCCTGCTCCAGCGACCAGGTTGTCATCTCCCGCTCCGCCAGACGTTCATCGGAGACCGGGACGTTGACGCGCACGCCATCCGGATAGCCGAAGTTGTGACCGTTGGCGAGTTCGTTGACCTTGCTGCCCCACACCGTGGACCACGGCATGCCGGTAATCGCCAGAAAGAGAATGAAGCCCCCGACGAAAACGCCGGTGACGGCGTGAAGATCGCGCCAAAACACCCGCTTCGCCGGGGTCGCACGCACCGACATCACGCCGCCGCGTCGGCCGCGCGGCCACCACAGATAGATCCCGGTCAGCACGAGCAGGATCGACCAGCCACCGACGATCTCGATGATCAGGCTCGCCGTCTCGCCAAAATAGTTGAGGCTGTGGAGGGTGCGCACGATCCACATCACGCTGCCGCGATAGGGAATCGTGCCGGTGACCTCGCCGGTGTATGGATCGACGTAGACGGCTTGCTTGCCGTCGGCGGTGGTGATGTCGACCTCCGCGGCGAGGTTGGAGGCCGCGGGTGGCACGTAACGAAACGCCTCGCCGGGATACGCCGCTACGGCGGCATCCAACTGTTGCTGCGGCGATACCGTCGGTGACGATTGCGCCTCGACGCGCACGATGTCCGCGTTGAGCCACTGGTCGATCTCATCCTTGAAAAGGTAGAGCCCGCCGGTCACCGCCAGCAAAATAAGGAAGGGAATCGCGATGAGACCCGCGTAGAAATGCCAACGCCAGACCGCCCGATAGAGGTCGCTGGCGTCACGTGAAGAACGCGCAGAAGTACGAGACATGAAGCCCCCGAATAGCGTGCCATGGCTACCGTTCGGTAGCCGAATTCATCGTTGGCCGACGACACCGGCGCAGGCACGACATGCAGACGCGCCACGCTCGGAGTCGAGACCGCTCATGCGTGATGGCACGCGAACGGCGGGGCGCGGGTCAGCGCATTGGGGAAGGTGGTCGTCACCGCCTGGGATGCGAGCACTCTCGGTACACGCGGCGCGACGACGGCGGCGTTGTCCGCTATCGAGGCAGCGGAAGCCCCCTCGAGGACCGGAAAATGGCCGAATAGGGAGCAATAGGGACACTGATCGTGCAGGCCGACCGAGGCCACGTGACCGCCCCGCGTGTGGTCATCGTGCCCGGCCTCTGCATGCATCATCGCGTGCGAAGGCATCGCATCGTGCCGCAGGGAGGCACTGGCCTGCCCGACCACCGGGCCGCACACCACCAGCAGCATGGCGAACAGACTCAGCCAAGCGGTGAAACGACGCAGGGACGTACGCGGGGAAAAGGGCATGGGACTCGACCGGGGACCGTCAAACAAACGCCATACTAGCGCAGCCCCGGCGTCGATACAGCTGGATGCGCGGCAGGGAAAAGCGTCGTCGAATGCGCTCCCTGGACACAACCCCGGCCGAAAGCGCCCTCGCGTGCCATCATCGGGGAACGAGGTGCGACAATCCGTCTCGCGGATCGACCGACCGCGGCGGCGGATCATTCACATATTCATGCAAGGAGGTGCGTCATCATGCGGACTATCGGTTTGCTCGGCGGTATGAGCTGGGAATCCACCGAGAGCTACTATCGGGCGCTGAACGAGGGCGTGAAGCAGGCGCTGGGCGGCTTGCACTCGGCGAAGGTGGCGATGGTCAGCGTGGACTTCGCCGAGATCGAGACTCTGCAGCGCGACGGACGCTGGGACGCGGCCGGGGAAGCGCTGGCCGCCGCCGCGCGCCAGGTCGAGCACGCCGGCGCGGATTTTCTGCTGATCGCCACGAACACCATGCACAAGGTGGCACCGCAGGTGGAAGCGGCCATCGACATCCCGCTGCTGCACATCGCCGACGCTACGGCCGAAAGCCTGGTCGCCGACGGCATCACTCGGGTCGGGCTGCTGGGCACGCGCTTCACCATGGAGCAGGACTTCTACAAGCAACGCCTGAGCGAGCGTTACGGTATCGACGTGATCGTGCCCGACGACACCCAGCGCGAACGCGTGCATCGGGTGATTTTCGAGGAGCTGTGCCTCGGGCGCATCGAATCCGCCTCGCGGGAGGCCTTTCTCGCCGTGATCGACGCCTTGCATGCGCGGGGCGCACAGGCGGTGATTCTCGGCTGTACCGAAATCGCCATGTTGATCAAGGCGACCGACACCCAGGTGCCGCTCTACGACACCACGGCGTTGCATGCTGAGGCCGCCGTGCAACGCGCCCTCTCCGGCTCTCTCTTGTCGGAAGACACTCAATAGCCCGGGAGGCTCCATGTCAGCAGACACCACGCCAGACCGCATCAGCCTGCACCCCCACACGCGTCGCGTGCGGGTATGGGACGGCGACACCTTGCTCGCCGACAGCACGCGCGCCGTCGAGCTGCGCGAACAAGGGTATCCCCCGCGCCAATACCTGCCCGAAAGCGACGTGCACATGGCGCAACTATTCCACTCCACCACCGTGACGCACTGCCCTTTCAAGGGCGACGCCACCTACTACAGCACTGACGATCAGCCCGACGTCGCCTGGCAATACGCCGAGCCACTGGCGGACATGGCGATGATTGCCGGCCGGCTGGCGTTCGATGACACGACATTAGATATACGCGTGGAGACGGCGTAACCTAGGCGCGTCTATTTTGACATTCTTATTCTAGACGTCATCGCGACGACGCGACTCGAATCGCGCTTGGCTTTAGCCCTCATGGCGATTCTCTCGAATGCCAGGCTCGGCCATGTGAGAACGAACCTGGCGCCATCAGGGAAGTATCATGTTGCAGCACAAGGGAGATGTCATGTCAGTCGCCATGCGCGAATTCCTGGCCAGGGCCTGGCCGGTGGCCATGTTGATCGTAGCGATGTGCTCGATCCAGACCGGCGCCTCCATCGCCAAGACCCTATTTCCAGTCATCGGCGCCACCGGCGCGACCTCGATCCGTCTGATTCTCGCCGCGCTTATACTGCTGATCGTCATGCGCCCCTGGCGCCAGCGGTTCAGTCGCCGCGCCTGGAAGTCGACCGTGATCTACGGCGTCGCCTTGGGCGTCATGAACCTGCTGTTCTACCAGGCGCTGCAGACGGTACCGCTGGGGATCGCGGTGGCGCTGGAGTTCACCGGACCGCTCGCCGTAGCGGTACTCTCCTCGCGACGCTGGCTGGACCTGCTGTGGGTGGCATTCGCCATACTCGGCCTGGCGTTCCTTCTGCTGCTGGGCGACGACCGCAATGGTCCGATAGACCCATACGGTGCGGCTTGCGCGCTAGGCGCCGGTGTCTGCTGGGCGCTGTATATCCTGTTCGGCCAGAAGGCAGGCTCGGTCAATGGCGCCCAGAGCGCCACGCTGGGCATCACCATCGCGGCGGTGGTGATCGCCCCCGTCGGCCTGATCGATGTCGGCCCGGCGATTTTCGCGCCGGAGATCCTCCCGCTGGCACTCGCCGTCGCCGTACTTTCCACCGCCCTGCCCTACACGCTCGAAATGGTGGCGCTGCCGCGCCTACCGACCCAGACCTTCGGCACGCTGATGAGTCTGGAACCGGCGATCGGCGCGCTCTCCGGCCTGCTGTTCCTGAGCCAGCTCCTGAGTGGCCTGCAGTGGTTGGCCATCGGCCTGATCATCGTCGCCTCGATCGGCACCACGCTGACGGTGCGCCGGCGCGATACCTTCGAAACGCCAGTGCCGGACTGAGAAGCCCGGCCGCTTGGGCGTCGCTTCAAGGCCCAGCGAGCCCCCTCATGCCTTACGGCACGTCGATCGCCCCGAGTTCGGACAGGATCCGGTAAGCCGCCTCGACGCGAGCGCCATTCGGGTAGTTCTTGTTGGCCAGCATCACCAGACCCGTCTGTTCGCCGGGAAGCATCACGATGTAGCCGCCGAAGCCGTTGGTGGAGCCGGTCTTGTTGACCCAGACATCATCGCGCGGTGATTGCGGCGGCTTGAGCGCCTCGGCCGCGTTGGGCTCAAGGATCATGTCGTAACCGTTGCCGGCGCGCAGGGTCTCGAGCGCCACGGGGAGTGGATACTGCTCCCAGATCAGAGCCTGCGTCATGTCGCCGACCCGGTAATAACCCTGGCGGGTCGCATCGATGGCCTGCTGAAGCTCGGCGTCGACATCCGCGAGATACAGGTTGGCGCGCACCAGCCCGGCCAGATCGGCGGCCGTGGTCTTGAGCCCGTAGGCTTCGTCGTCGAGCACGCCGGGCGAGACACGGGTCGGCTGGCCGTCCTTGTCCTCGCCCATGGCGTAATGCGCCATGCGCGCCTCGGGGACGTCGTACCAGGTGTCCCGCATGCCTAGCGGCGCCAGCACCTTTTCGCGCATCGTCGGCACGAATTCGCCCCCCAGGCTCGCCGCCGTCTCCAGACCCAACAGGCCGATCCCCAGATTGGAATAGGTACGGCTCTCGCCGATGGGCGCGCTTGGCTGCCAGTCTCGATACCAGGCCATCAGCGATGCACGGTCGGTCACTTCGTCGGGCACGAACAACGGCAGCCCGCCGCCGGTGTGCGTACCGAGGTTGAGCCCATCGATCCTGTCGAAGGCGCTGCCTTCGAGTTCAGGCAGGTAACGGCTCACGGGCGCCTCGAGGTCGAGCTCGCCCTCGACGGCGGCCAGCGATGCCAGGGTCGCGGTCAAGGTCTTGCTGAGCGAGCCGATCTCGAACAGGGTGTCGTCGTCGACCGGCGTGCCGGTCTCGCGGTCGGCGACGCCGTAATGAGCGATCGTCGTGCCCTCTGGCCTGACGAGGGCGATCGCCATGCCGGGGATCTGCTGTGTCTCCATCAACGACGCGACGATGGGATCGAGCACCTCGCGAGCCGGCTTGTCCGATGCCTCGTCCTGCGCCTGCGCCACGCCACTTGCCCCCAGTAACGTCAGCGATAAACCCAGCAGCCATCCTTTCATTGCGCTTTCTACCTCCATGTCGATAAGCCAAATTCCCGAGCCGGTATCATGCTTCAAAAAAACGACTGGTGAAACTGATCGGCATACGATCCCGCCAACCGGCGGCTGTCGTCTCAAGAACTCACCGCTTTCGGGGGACGTCTCTTCAACTGAGTAATCACGGCGCTGCCCAGCACGCCTACGAAGGCAATAACCAACGGCAGGCTGAACGCAGCACGTCCCACCAGGATCAGGAACATGGAGGAAATGACGGGTACGAAATACGTCAACACGCCCAGCAACGTGGAGGAGCTTCTCAGTAGGGCGTAGCCCCATGTCACAAACGCCAATCCATAAGGACCGACCCCGATGAGTGCTGCCACGCCCCAGTCTATTATCGTCGTCTGTGTGGGGGTGGCTTCGAAGAGACTATGTAGCCCCCAGGACGCAATGGCGGCAGCGGCGAACAAGTGTTTGTAATCGACCCACGACATCGTGGTGCGCCCCTGCAGATAGAGGGAAAACATGATCCAGGAGATACCGGAGGCAACCCCTTGTGCATAGCCGAGCACCGACGTCGGTTCGCCCTGGCCGTTCGATAGAACCAGCGGTATCAGACCCGAAAAGGCCACGACCGCGCCGAGCAGGGTGCGTGCTTGAAACCCACGTCCGGCGAGCAAGTCCGCGACGAGCATGAAACCTAGTGGCCAAAGATAGGTCACCAGTGTGATCTTGGCCGGGTCGCCCTTCCCCAGGGCCGCGAAATAAAAGTACAGAGCGCCCGTAAGACCGCCGACGCCCATCAGCCAGAATGTCCAGTCGCGATACGATTTCGCCCCTGCCGACGAGCCGCCACGCTGTCCGACGCATCGCGCCATCAGGGCCGCCGCGCCCATGGCGACGGCCGCCGTCAGCATGGGGGGCAGCGTAATCAGGTCGCGCAATACCGGCAGACTGGCCCAGAGCGTGACGGTCAGGAGTCCTGCCAGTAGTCCGGCGGAGGTACGTGTGCTGGTCATGGCCTGCTCCTGTCGACGACGAATAGACGTTAGTAGTAAACGACCTGAGCAGTCTGGAGCCGCATGAATTATCATGGAAACGAAGACTTTCGATATTTCGATCATGATTCGTGATGGTGCTGAATGGCCAACTTCCGTCCCTTGGATCTCGTAGTGCTCAACACCTTCGTGGTGGTCGTGGATAAGGGCGGGTTTACCGCAGCGGCGGATGCCTTGCATTTGGCGCAATCAACCGTCAGTGCGCACATGAAACGTCTGGAAGAAACCTTCGGACAACCCTTGCTGCAGCGCGGTCGCAAGACGCCGATACCCACGCCTGCGGGGGAGCGCTTGCTCTCTCACGCGCGGCAAATGCTGCGCCAAAACGCCCTCGCCTGGCAGGATGTAAGCGATCAACGGCTGGATGGCGTGGTGCGACTGGGCATTCCCGACGATTACGTGATCTACCTGCCCGAGGCGCTTTCCGAGTTCGAGGCTCAGTACCCGGGGGTCGAGCTGCAAGTGGATTGCGGGCTCAGCGTGGATCTGGTGCAAAGCGTTCGCGCCGGCAGCCTGGACCTGGCGATCACCACGCGTCAGCCCAAGAGCCCCGGAGGTGAAGTGCTGTGCCGAGAGCCCACGGTGTGGGCTGGCGCGCCCGGACATGACACCCAGCGCCGTACGCCGCTGCCGCTCGCGGTCTCCAAGGACGGCGTCTGCATCTTTCGGGAACGCGCCCTGTCGGCCCTCGACGCCGTAGGCATTCCCTGGCGGATCGCCTACACCAGCGCCAGCCTTTCCGGTCTCACGGCCGCCGTGCGCGCAGGTTTGGCGGTCACAGTGCTCACGCCTTCCATGCTGGGCCCAGACTTGCGCATCATCGATAGCGCCGAAGGGCTTCCCGAGCTTCCCATGACCGAAATCGCCCTGCACCGCAGCCCCGGCCGCCCCAACGAGGCGACGCGTCAATTAGCGTTGAGCCTACAAGCCCACATTCAGACCCGCTCGGCGGCACTCCCGGGAAACGCCTCCCAAATGCCCTGACATGACCTCGATGGTACCGCCGGACTCACGTTGGCGCCGCGTTTTGGCTACACTGCTGCAAGCTCACCGCCAACCACATGTCGACAACAGGAGTTCGCATGGGGCGTCCCCGCTCATCGTCGTCAACGTCGATCCTTTATCCACCGTGTCACGCCCTCGGGTGGGTAATCATGCTACTGGCCTTGCTCGTGCTCGCCGGGTGTTCGTCGAGCCAGCGCATCGAGACCCAGGATTCAGGACCCATCGAGGCCCAGAATCTCTCCATCGAGCGAGCCTTGATCCTTGCCAGCGCCAAGCAGGCCCTGGGCACCCCGTATCAATGGGGCGGCACCTCGCTGGAGAGTGGGGTGGATTGCTCCGGGCTGGTACAAGTAGCTTACCAAGCGGCCGGCATCGACGTACCACGTACTTCCAACCAGCAATACCAGGCGCTCGATCATCGTGAGCAGGCGCGCCCAGGCGATCTTCTGTTCTTCGGTTCGGGGGCACGCGCCACCCACGTGGGAATTTATCTGGGTGACCGGCGAATGATCCATGCGCCCGGCAGCGGCCGTGAGGTGACGGTGTCCTCGCTAGACATCCGCTACTGGCGCAAGCACTACTTGGGTGCCGCCGGCCCGGCGCCATGAGCGTCCTGCGGATAGTACGCATATTCTTATAACCAAATCGTCATTCGGGGCTTTTTCGTTATTATCGGCGAGTCGCTATAGTGGCGAACCTATCGCTTACCCCCGGAGACTCGCCATGCGACGACTGTTTCACTGGCTCGGCGCGCTCGCGCTGACCGCCCTGCTACCGGGCGCGGCCCTGGCCCAAAACGACGAGACGACGACCCTCGAGGTCGGCTACATGCCCATCCTGCCGGTCGCGCAATTGTTCGTTATGGAGGGGGCCGGCTGGACCGACGAGGCCGGGCTGAATCTCGAGTTGACGCGCTTTTCCAGTGGTCCCGCCATGGTGCAGGCCCTGGCATCAGGCGAACTCGACGTGATGAATTTCGGCATTGGCCCGGCCATGGTCGCCCGGGCCAACGGCGTGCCAATCAAGGTACTCGCCGCCAGCATTCAGGAGCAGATCGGGCTGATCGCCCGGGGTGAGTTCGCCGCCACTTTCGAAGGCAATGACCCGGCGGCCGCCATCGCCCATTTCACTGAGACGCAGGGCCGCAAGCCCAAGATCGCCACCTTCCCCAACGGCTCGGTGCCCTACACCGTGCTGCGCTACTGGCTGGAAGAGCAGGTCGGGGTCGACGCGGACGCCGTGGATATCGTCACCATGGGCGCCTCACGGGTGCAGCAATCGTTACTGGCCGGTGCGGTGGACGCCGCCTCGACCCTCGAACCGATTCTCAGCGTCGTGCAGCAACGCGATCCCGACGCGCGGGTCGTGGCGCGCGGCAGCGACATGCTACCCCATCAGCCCGGCGCGGTGCTGGCCGTGCGCGAGGCCGTGCTCGAGGCGCACCCCGAAGCTATCCGCAAACTGGTCGCTTTGCATGTCCGCGCCACCGAGATGCTTGAGAACGATCCCGCGCAGGCCGCTCCCTACGTGCGTGAGTTCGTCGGCAAGCGGCTGATCAGTGCGGATACCGTCAAGGCAGCGCTCGCCTCGCCGTCGTCCAACTACCTGGCCGATCCGCACGCCATCCTAGAGGCCACGCGTACCATGGCCGACTTCCAGCGTCGCATCGGCACGCTGAAGAAGCCGGTGGATGTCGATGCACTCTTCGATACGTCGGTCTATGACGCCGTGATGGCTTCACCGGAGAACGCAGCGCCATGACGCATCCCGCACGCCATCGACGCTCCCTGATCAGCGCGGCCAGTCTCGTCGCGTTGGTGGCACTCTGGGAGATATCGCTGCGCGTGGGCTGGCTACCGGGCAACCTGGTGCCGTTGCCCTCCAAGATCCCCGGTGTATTGTGGGCGGAAGTGCGCGACGGCATCTGGCTCGACGTCGTGTTGTCGAGTCTCTCGCATTACAGCATCGGCCTGGTGATCGGCTCGGTGCTAGGGATCGCGGTCGGCATGGCCGCGGCGCTGCTGCCCTGGTTCGATGCAGCCCACAGCTGGCTGGCACGCCTGCTGCGGCCGATTCCACCGCTGGCGTGGATCCCCTTCGCGATCATTTGGTTCGGCGTGACCGAAGCCGCCGCCGCCTTCATCATCAGCATCGGTGTGTTCTGGATCAATTATTTCACCAGCTACAGCGCCGTGCGCGCCATCGACGACGGCTACTACGAAGTCGCCCGGGCCTTCGGTCAGGGCGGCTTCCGCGCGCGACTGGCCAAGATCAGCCTACCGGCGGCGGCGCCGGGCATCCTCGGGGGACTGCGTGCCGGTCTGGGCCAAGGCTGGATGACGGTGGTCGCCGCCGAGCTGTTCGGCATTCCCGGCATCGGCCAGCGCATGATGGAAGCCTCGGGCCTGCTCGCCACGGATGTGGTGGTGGTCTACATGTTGACCATCGCCGCGCTCTACGCCCTGTTCGACTTCCTGTTCATGCGCATTCAGCGGAGGGTTCTACGGTGGCAGCAATGAATGACGCATCCGCGCCCGTCTTGACGGCACGCGGCGTACGTCTGGGCTTTGCCGACGACGTCGTGCTCGACGACATCGACCTCGAGGTGGCCCCGCGCGAATTCGTGGCCATGGTCGGCGCTTCGGGCGTCGGCAAGTCCACCCTGCTGCGCGCCTTTGCCGGCTTGCTGGCCCCGCAGCGTGGCGACGTCCACCTCTCCACCGCCGAGGCGTCAGCCAGCCGCGCCTGGTCGATGGTCTTCCAGGCACCACAGTTGTTTCCCTGGCGCCGTGTGCACGCCAATGTCGAGCTGGGTCTGGAAGGGTTGGGGCTACCGCGCGAAGAACGCCGCGCCCGTGCCATGGAACCGCTGTCGCTGGTTGGGCTCGCGGACCTCGCCGAGCGCTGGCCACGTACCCTGTCCGGCGGTCAGCAGCAGCGCGTGGGCATTGCCCGCGCACTGGCGGTGCGGCCTCGGGTGTTGTTCATGGACGAGCCTTTCTCCGCACTCGATGCCCTGACTCGTCAGCGCCTGCAGAGCGAACTCACCGAGCTGCGCCAGCGCAACGACGCCGCGATCGTCTTCGTCACCCACGACATCGAGGAAGCCGTCCTCCTCGCCGACCGCGTCGTGGTACTGGCCAAACCCGACAAAGGCGCACCGGCCACGGTGCGTGATATCGTCACCATCGACCTGCCGCTCGCCCGACGCCGCGAGCAGAGCGGCTTTCGCGAACACGTGCAGCGCCTGGAGCAGCATATCGGTGTTGCCGCCACACCTGAGGAGACGACGCCATGAGCGCCTTGCGTGTCGTATTGCATGCCCCCACAGCCGAGGGCCTCACCCGCGCCCGGCGTAATGCGCTCAACCTGACCAGCGCACGCCCAGACACTGAGGTACTGATCGTGGCCAACGGCGGTGCCGTCGCCGCCGCCCTGGACACGCCCGACCCGGCCACCGATGGCTGGCTGCGGCTGTGCCGCAATACCCTCGCGGCTCAGTCACTGGACAACCACGGCGGCCTCGCGGAAGTCGAGGCCGCCGTGGTCACACTCGCCGAACTGCAGGCACAGGGTTGGGCCTATATCCGCGCTTGATTGTCATGACGCGGCCCGCCCTTGTGTTGGCCGCCACACGACACCATGTATTAAAGGAAGGGGTGCGGGAAGCGCCACGCATGGGCAAATATCCAAGATGCATTTGCTTAGCGAAATCCATTGTTTCCCATGCCCTGGTTTGTGATGCGATGCTCAATGCTTCGCCAATCAGTGAAAGGAGGATGCCATGGCACTACAACTCGGCGATACTGCCCCGGACTTCACCCAAGACAGCACCGACGGAACGATCAACTTCCACGAATGGGCAGGCGATAACTGGGTCATCCTGTTCTCGCATCCCAAGGATTTCACGCCGGTATGCACCACCGAACTCGGTGAAGTGTCACGCCTGAAGCCGGAATTCGAAAAGCGCAATGCCAAGGCCATGGGACTCTCCGTCGACCCGCTGGACGATCACAAGGCGTGGGAAGGCGACATCAAGGAAACCCAGGGCCATGGCCTGAATTTCCCGCTGCTGGCGGACGCCGACCGCAAAGTCAGCTCGCTGTACGGGATGATTCATCCCAACGCCAACGATACCCTGACGGTGCGTAGCGTCTTCATCATCGACCCCAGCAAGAAAGTGCGCCTGACGCTGACCTACCCGGCCAGCACCGGTCGCAACTTCGCGGAGATTCTGCGCGTGCTGGATAGCCTTCAGTTGACCGACAGCCAGAAGGTCGCCACGCCGGTGAACTGGACCGAAGGCGACGACTGCATCATCGTGCCCTCGGTCGACAACGAGACGGCCAAGGAACTCTTCCCGCAAGGCTGGGACGAGAAGAAGCCGTACCTGCGCATGGTCAAGCTGCAGAAGTAAGCCGCTATAAGTGACCCGCTTCGTCAGGCGCCATCCGGCGCCATGACTCTATCGCCCGTGGCCTGAACCACGGGCGATTTGTTTCATGCACGCTATTCTGTATGAGACAACCCTTGCCTACGGATGCCGCCATGCCGTCGAACGTACATATCGTGATACCGATCTACCCCGGCGTCACGCAGCTGGACTTCACCGGACCTCATCAATTCTTCTCACGCGTACCCCACACCAAGGTCGTGGTCGCCTCCGTCGGCGGTCTGCCGGTGGAAGCCCAAGGATTGACCTTCGCCAACCTGGCCGACCTGGACGCTATCGAGGCATGCGACGTGCTGTGCGTACCGGGCGGGCTGGGATGCCTCGACGCCGCGGAGGATGCACGATTCCTGCACGCCATTCAGCGGCTCGCCGCCACCTCGCGGTACCTGACCTCGGTCTGCACCGGTTCATTGGTCCTGGGCGCGGCCGGTCTGCTCCGGGGGAGACGTGCGGCCTGTCACTGGGCCTGGCGGGACATGCTGCCACTCTTCGGCGCCATCCCCGATGCGGGGCGCATCGTACGGGACGGCAACCTCATCACGGGCGGAGGCGTCACGGCCGGCATCGACCTGGCGCTGACGGTCATCGCCGAGCTGCTGGGTGACGAGACCGCTCAGGCGGCGCAGCTGACACTGGAATATGCACCCGAGCCGCCCTTCGACGCCGGGCGGCCGGATACCGCACCGGCGTCCGTGCATGCGCACGTGCTCGACGGCATGGCGGACATGCAGGCATCCCGGTATCGGCAGGCTGAACACATCGCCACGCACCTGCCCGCGTGATGCCGCCGCACGTCGCTCGTAGCTCTTCTAGGCTTTCACGTGATCATCCAGGAACTCACGAATGGCCGGGATAATCACATCGCCATGAGTTTCCAGCGCGAAGTGCCCCGTCTCATAAAAGCGAATGTCCGCCTGGGGGATGTCCCGCTTCCACGCCTCGGCTCCGGGCGGCAGGAAGAACAGATCGCGTTTCCCCCAGACGGCAAGCAGCGGCGGCTGGTACTCACGGAAATAGGCCTGAAACGCCGGATATTGCTCAACATTGGTTGCGTAATCCAGCAATAGATCGAGCTGGATATCCGCCATGCCTGGGCGCGAGATCTGGGCGCCCTCCAGCGTGTAGGCATCCGGCGCCACAACACTCGTATCGCTAACCCCTTCCACGTATTGCCATTTGATGGACGCCGGTGTCGGGAAATCGCTGAGCGCTTGCCGATTCTCAGGCGTCGGGTCGTTCCAATATTTCCGGATGGGCTCCCAGCCTGTTGAAAGACCTTCCTCATACGCGTTGCCGTTTTGCGAAATGATCGCCGTTATCTTTGACGGGTGGGCGAGCGCCAAGCGCCAACCCACCGGCGCGCCATAGTCGTGAACCGCAATCGCGTAGCGGGTGAGCTTCAACTGGTCGGTGAATTGATCAATCGTTTTCGTCAGGCTGGCGAAAGTGTAATCGTACTGGCCGCGCTCCGGCGCCTCCGTGTAGCCAAAAGCGGGCAAATCCGGGGCGATCACGTGATAGCTGTCCGCGAGCGCTTCGATCACATCGCGCCACATGTACGACGAGGCCGCGAACCCGTGCAGCAGCAGAACCGCCGGCGCGGCGGGATTTCCCGCTTCCCGATAGAAAACGTTGACGTCGCCCACCTGCTCGACGCGGTAGTGGACCTGCGGTGCTGCCGATGGTTGGCCATCAGGGGCATGGTTGCCACGTGTTTCTGAGGTGCTGGCGGTGGTCAGGTTTTCAGTGGTCATGATCGAACTCCTTGGTAACCATTAAAATCAGAATTTGAAGGTTATATAGATCCATAGTAACCTGTCAACTATTCTTTAAGAGGTTACTAAGTATGAGCTTAAGCATCACGCCACCGTTGATCGCAGGTAACCTCGCTCTCGATTTCATCAACACACAGTTTGGCGTCGGGGCCGATCGGCACGAGTGTCTGAAGGACGACCGCAGTGTCGTTGAGTGGCTCCAGCAGGCTGGTGTGTTGAATGAAACGCTTGATGCCCTGCCCACCGGACTGATGGAACTGGCTCGGGCATTGCGTGAAGAGATGCGGGAACTGATCGTCTCAGCCAGGGATGGTCGAGGCGCGGCCTCCACCATCGTCAATCAAGTGTTGGAGCGCGGCCGTCCCATCGAGAGGCTCGAATGGGAGCCGGTGGACGCCGTATTCCAGAGACAAACGTACCGGCGCGACCAAGCGGGCGAGAGCCTGTTGCAGCCGGTAGCGCAGGCGTTGGCCGAACTGCTGACGGAAGAGGACTTGCAACTGGTGAAGGAGTGCCAAGCCTCCGACTGCGTATTACTGTTCCACGATCAAACGAAGTCTCATCGGCGCCGCTGGTGCAGCATGGCCTCATGCGGCAATCGAATGAAGGCGGCCGCGCATCGAGCCAGAAAAAGCGCGACGTAGCTCGTTGTCGACGACCCGAGGCCTAGGTCACGGGCGATTGCCGTTTGGCGGCGCGGCGTCGCCCTTTCACACGGCAGGCACGCACCAGACACACCACCCGATAGGTGATGAACAATAACAAGATAGCGACCTTGAAACTGGCCTTGATGCGCATCGTCGTATCCGGCTCGGCGTCTCATTGGGGAGGAGTACGACGAGTTAATCAGAGGGATGTTAAGGAATGTTGACGCCGTGGTGGATGGCTGTACCCAATATCGACATCCCGCAGGCATACTTGAGCTTGAACACCTCTTTTTTATAAAAAACTTCTTATTCAACGCCTATCGATAAACTCGACCCTTATCAGCCTTGGGTCAGGCCCTCGAAGAAGCTCACCGCGTTGGCTTCCAGCCCCTCAAGATAGTAGCCGCCTTCCTGCACCACGAGCGTCGGCAGGTCGAGCTCGGCCACCACGCGCCCGAGCTTGCCACACCCCGGCGTGGAAACCGCCACCTTGGACTGCGGGTCCCGCTCGTGAATGTCGAAACCCAGCGCCAGCACCAGCGCGTCCGGTTCGAATAACCGAATGGTCTGACAAGCTTCGTCCAGACGTTCGAAGAAAACCGTCTCCGGGGAGCCGTGCGGCATCGGCAGGTTGAGGTTGTAGCCTTCTCCCGCGCCGTATC
>Ga0209300_1000513_pt1 | contig 19422 bp, 20 predicted proteins | sample Shrwel_input2_RT_FD_187535 | JGI IMG/M metagenome (GOLD analysis project Ga0209300, IMG submission 187535) | Subsurface microbial communities from deep shales in Ohio, USA - Utica-3 well 1 S input2 RT (SPAdes) (version 2) ... | reverse complement strand
CATTGAAGCGCGCAACATCAGCTTTCGCTACGGCGACAAGCCGGTGCTCCGGGAGGTCAGCTTCGCGCTGACCTCTGGCGGTTTTCATGCCCTGCTCGGTCCGAACGGTGCCGGCAAATCAACCCTGTTTGGCCTGCTGACCCGGCTGCTGGCCCTGCAGCAGGGCGATATCCTGCTGGCCGGGCAGTCGCTGAAGAAACAGCCCGCGGAAGCCATGCGGAAAATCGGCGTGGTATTCCAGCAGAACGCCCTGGACCTGGACCTGACCGTTCGACAGAACCTTCAGTACCACGCCGCTCTCCACGGCATGTCCCGCAAGGAAGCCCGCGCCCGGGGCGATCAGGAACTGGAACGCTTCGGGTTACTAAACCGGGCCAACGAGGCTGTCCGCCAGCTTAATGGCGGTCACCGCCGGCGGGTGGAAATTGCCCGGGCACTGCTCCACAACCCCTCCCTGTTGTTACTGGACGAGCCGACAGTTGGTCTGGATGTGGCCAGTCGCAAGGCACTGAACGACCATGTTCGTTCGCTGTGTGACTCGGAGGGGCTCACCGTGCTCTGGGCCACGCACCTGATAGAGGAAGTGCGCGAGGACGACCGGGTGCTGATCCTGCACCAAGGCCAGTTGCTGGCCGACGGCGCCGGCCACGCCATTTGCGAAGCCGAAGGCACACGCAACCTGGCCGAAACCTTCCATTCCCTGACCGGAGCCGGCTGATATGAGAGCAGCTCACTACTGGCACTGTTTTGTAGGTATCCAGACCCGGGAATGGCTGAGGTTCTGGCAGCAGCGTACCCGCTTCGCCAGTGCGCTGGTGCGGCCGCTGCTCTGGCTGGTGGTGTTCGCCGCCGGCTTCCGGGCGGTGCTGGGAATTTCCATCATTCCGCCCTATGAAACCTACATCACCTACGAGACCTACATTGCCCCCGGCCTGTGCGGCATGATTATCCTGTTCAACAGCATGCAGGGCGCACTGTCCATGGTGTATGACCGTGAGCTGGGCAGCATGCGGGTACTGTTGATGAGCCCCCTGCCCCGGCCGTTCCTGCTGGTCACCAAACTGCTGGCCATGGGGGTGGTATCGATCGGGCAGGTCTATGTGTTCCTGCTGCTGGCGCTGCTGGTGGATGTGGAGCCGCCCCTGTGGGGGTATCTGGCCGTGCTGCCGGCACTGATCCTGACCAGCCTGATGCTCGGCGCTTTCGGGCTTTTGATCGCCACCTGGATCAAGCAGTTGGAGAATTTTGCCGGGGTGATGAACTTTGTCATCTTCCCGATGTTTTTCATGTCCTCGGCACTGTATCCGCTATGGCGGATGAATGAAGCCAGCCCCTGGCTCTACTGGATCTGCCAGTTCAACCCGTTTACCCACGCGGTGGAGGCGATCCGGTTCTCGCTGTACCTGGAGTGGAACCCGCTGGCCTTTGGCATTACCACCGGCGTTACGGTGGTGTTTGCATCACTGGCGACTGCCGGATTCAGGCCCCAGCGCACAAAAATTCTGGGTAGCAAGCCTCTTTAGCTTTACTCCACTGAATCCGGACTGAGCCAATCCGTTCGACGGAGCTGCCCCAGCAATCCATCAATTCCACCTGACCCGGCAACCACATCATCATCGCACTGCAGTCGTGCAGGCTTGCCGTCCAGGTACCACAAGCGATTCGCCAGAACCTCGGCATCCCGACCATCGTGAGTCACGCATATCATGGCCATGCCGGGGTTCATATCAAGAATCCCGGCAACCAGCACTTTCAATTCCCCTGCCATCACCGGGTCAAGCGAAGCGAACGGCTCATCCAGCAACAAAAGATCAGGCTTGACCGCCAGACAACGTGCGAGGGCAGCCCTGCGGGCCATGCCGAGGGAAAGCTGGTCTGGAAGGTAACAGCCGTAACTCTCCAGACCGACACTGGCCAGGTGCTCGTCAGCCTCTTCCGCCGTGGCACCAACCAACTGAAGATTGGCACGCAGGCTCCGCCAGGGTAACAATCGATGCTCCTGAAACAGGTAGCCAACCCTGATCCCGTCCCGACCATAAACTGCCTCCGCTGGCATCGTTTTATCAAGTCCGGCGATGGCATTGAGTAACGTGGTTTTGCCAATACCCGACGGCCCAAGCAGGCAGATGCGGTCACCGCGCTCGATCGTTGTGAAAATTTCGCCAAGCACCGGCTGGCCAAAATCGCGGCCGGCGATTCTGAGCTCAAGCATGGGCGGCCTCCGGCTGACGCCAGCGGCTGGAGCGCCGCTCAAGAGGCTGCAGGACAGCCAGTTCGATAAGCTGAACGACGGCAATAAACGCCAGGCTGTAGGCGAGGATGGCGGCGACGTCGAAGACCTGGAAGGCCATATGCAGCTGGAAACCAACGCCGCTGGAACGGCCAAGCAACTCCACCACCAGAACGATTTTCCAGATCAGCGCCAGGCCACCGCGGGTGGCGGCCATGAGGTAGGGAAACAACTGCGGCACCCACACTTCACGAAATCGCTGCCAGCGGGTGAAATCATAAACGGTGGCCATTTCCTCGAGCCGGTAATCGAGGCTGCGGGCGCCTTCCCGCACGGTAACGGCGACATTGGGAACCTTGTTGATAACGACCGCCATCACCGCAGCCACTTCCACCAGGCCAAACCAGACGTACATCAGGATAATGGTGACCAGCGCCGGCAGGTTGAGCATCAGCACCAGCAGCGGGTCGAACAGGGCGTTGGTGGTCGGTGAACGGCCCATGACAATGCCGATTGCGGTACCAAGAGCCATCGCCACCATAAAAGCGACAACCACGCGCCCGAGCGTAGCGCCGAGGTGATGCCAGAGTTCACCCGACGCCGATTCCCGCACCAGGGTATCAAGCACATCCAGGGGCGTGGGCAGGAGCGGAGACTGAATAAACCAGGCGACCAGCATCCACAGCAGAACAAACGAGGGCAAGACAATCCAGTAGCTCCAGGCGGGCGGGCGGCCGGAGAAGGTTTTCACGGCTGCCTCCGGTAAAACAGCTTCGCCGGCATCAGGTTGTCGGAGTCGGCACCGGTGAGTGTCAACAACCGGTGCAGATCGGCAATCCGCTGATCGGTCAGGGGCGCTGGCGTGCCTGCCACAAAGCCCTCCCGTAAAGCTTTGAAAACACCCTCATCCGGGTTGCCCATCAATGGGCGCAGCCGCTGCCAGCGGGAGTCGTCTTCCGCCAGTTCGGCTTTTGCCTCACGCAAAGACTTTGCGAAACGCTGAACCAGTGCGCCATGACTGTTCGCCCAGGGTGCGGGAAAGACATACCCCAGAACCGGCAGATTTCTGTCCATCCCCATATCGCCAAGCAGGTCGGACATACTGAATGCAGAACGCCAGCCGCCTTCCCCTATCAAGCGGGCCGCAAAATGCCAGTAGGTAACGATGACATCCACCTGGCCCCGCTTCAGGGCCTGACTAAGCAGGGGCGGCGCTGCAAACTGGACATCGGCGGACTCACCAAGATCAATGCCCTCTTGCTCAGCAACCTTCCGGAGCAGTATCCAGCCCTTGCTGTCCGGTCCGCCTGCAACGCCGATGCGTTTGCCTTCCAGATCCGCCACCGAGCGAATCGTTGAGCTTTCACCAACGACGATATCGCCAATCCGGGAAGAAAACGGGACATAAAAGTAGGGTGTGCCAGCCTGGAATCGCGACTGAGCCCACAACAGGTCGGCCACCGCACCATCCACCGATCCGCTGGTGACCGCCAGCCTGGAGGCCGGAAGGTTGGCAACTGGCTTCAGTTCAAGCTGGTAACCATTCTGTCGGTCCAGGCCGCTGTAAAGGATGTGGTCCAGCTCCCAATGGGCTGTGCCGAACTGCAGCACGCTGATGGACAGCACCGGCAACTGTTCTGAATTCCTGCCACTGCCATGGGCGGTGCTGATCAGAACAGACAGAATCACTAGCGTGGCCATCGCCATCCGGAAAAAGCGGAAAGCGGGGAGAAAGGGCCGGGCAACAGACTTTATTATTGGTTGTTGTTTCATGCCCCCCACAATACGAACCGCGCAGCCGGGCAAGAATAGTACTTTGGTGCCTGTTTTTTGGTGCGATGGTCGCATTCACCCCGGAGCACAGATGGCGTGTAATGAAATCATCACAATAATAAGTAAACAGAGGATCGGAACCGACTCCGGCGATACTCTGTACAGGAGGTCCCATGCTGGACGAGCTCGATGCCCCACTCTCTCCCGAAAACCGTTATGATGATTCAAAAGCCATACCCGACAATGACAACAAACAGGTTGAAACATCCATGGAGCCGGTTTACAAGATTCTGATCGCCGATGACCACCCGCTCTTCCGAGAAGCCATCAGCAGCGTTATTGCTTCAGGCTTTGCGGGGAGCGAGATCATCGAGACCGACGACCTGGACAGCGCGCTTGAAATAACCCGCGAAAATGACGACCTGGATCTTATCCTGCTGGACCTCAACATGCCGGGCATGCACGGCCTCAATGGCCTGATCACCCTGCGCAATGAGGCACCCACCATTCCCGTGGTGATTGTGTCGGCAGAGGAAGACAAGCAGGTGGTATTGCAGGCCATTACCTACGGCGCCTGTGGCTTCATTACCAAATCCTCGCCACGGGCGCAGATGACCGAAGCCATCCAGCAGATCCTCAACGGCAATGTGTATCTGCCCTCGGACATTATCCGCACCGGCAAGGAGAGCAACACCCGTCGCAGTCGGCATGAGGACAATCCGATATCCCCGGAGCTGCTGAACTCCCTCACCCGGCGGCAACTGCTGGTTCTGGAGCGCATGTCCAAAGGCGAATCCAACAAACAGATCGCCTACAACCTGAATATTGCCGAAACCACGGTCAAGGCCCATGTTTCTGCCATTCTGCGCAAGCTGGGTGTGCACAACCGGGTACAGGCGATCCTTTCTGCCAGCGATGTGGACTTCAGCCAGTACCTGAAACGCTGATTCCCGGCCAGTTGCTTACCCCTCGGGACTCTCACCGGCCCGGCTTTCGCCGGGAGAATCAACGTCTCAGCAGATGGCTCAGGGCACTGCGCAATTTCAGCGGCTTCACCGGTTTATTCATCAGCAGATGTCCGAGATCCCGAATCTGCTGTTTGAGCTCGTTGGTATAGTTGGCTGTAATCATGATCACGGGCGCCGGGCAGCGACGACGTCCGTTGATCTCTGCCACCACATCCACACCATTAGCCTCATTGTCCAGGTGGTAATCAGCGAGGATCAGGTCCACGGTGGCGCTGGCAGGATCAAGCTGGCTTTCAAGATCCTCCAGGGACACCGCCGTCACCACCTGGCAGTCCCAGCCTTCCAGCAGGGTTTTCATGCCCCGGCAGATGGATGGGTCATTATCAATGACCCAGATGCGGACACCTCCCAGACCGGTGTCAAAAGACAGGGTACAATTCTGGTCCGCCACCGGTTGCCGGGGCTGAAGCCGGCCGAGGGGTACCTTGACGCTGAACACTGACCCCTTTCCTTCGATGGACGATACGGTTACCTCATGGCCGAGCATTCGGGAGATTTTGTCCACAATGGCCAGCCCCAGGCCCAGCCCCTTATCCTGGTGAGAGCCGGCAGGGTTGATGCGCTTGAACTCCTGAAAGATCTCCGTGAGTTTGTCTTCCGGAATACCCGGGCCGGTATCCCAGACCTGCAGCAGAACATGATCCCCTCGCCGGCGGCAGCCCAGCAGAATCCGGCCATTGCCGGTGTAGCGAATGGCGTTGGTCAGGAAGTTCCTGAGAATTCTTGCCAACAGCTGGGAGTCGGATTCCACGATTGCAGAGCTGGCGACAAAATCCAGCTTCAGATTCCCGGCCCTGGCCATTTGCCGGAATTCCCTGGCTATGTTGTTGAGCAGATCCCGAAGATCAAACGCTGTGACATCGGGCTGGATTACCCCGGCATCGAGTTTGGAGATCTCGACCAGAGTGCCCAGAAGGTTCTCGACATCGTCCAGAGAGGTGCTTACTGAACGTACCAGCCCCTCGGCCTTGGGCCCGAACGACTGCTCCAGCAGTGCACTGGTGAACAGGCGGGCAGCATTCAGCGGTTGCAGCAGGTCATGGCTGACCGCGGCCAGGAACTTGGTCTTGGAAAGGTTGGCCTGTTCAGCTTCCAGCTTGGCATCCCTCAGCCGGGCCTCAACCGCCACCCGCTCGGTTATTTCCTCGCGCAACTGGTTGTTCAGTCCGGTCAACGCTGCGGTGCGCTGTTTTACCCGCCGTTCCAGGTTGTCGTAGGCCTGCTCCAGAGCCAGCGCGGTCTTGCGGCGGTCAGTAATATCCCGGATCAGTACGAAGAACCCGATGATATCGCCCTGCTCATCGAAATTGGGGACATAGGAACGCAGCATGTAACGCACCTCGCCCTGCTCACCGGTCTCCTCAAACTCGAAAGTAACATTGCGCCCTTCCAGGACTTCCAGAATCTGTGGCAAGAGGCGCTGATACAATTCTTCCGAGTGAACTTCGTCCAGTCCTTTGCCCAGAGGGGTTTCACCTTTACGGCCATACCAGGCTTCATAAACCTTGTTGCAGAACTGGATACTCATGTCAGCACCCACATAGGCGATCAGCGCCGGCACATGATCTGTCACCACGCGAATCCAGTGTTCGCTCTCTTCCAGCGCCTTGATCCGCCGGGCCATTTCGCTGTTCTTGACGTCGGTGATGTCGGAATAGAGCACCACTAACCCACCTTCCCGGGTAGGCCTTTCAGTCATCTGCACCCAGCGGCCATTCGACAGCAGGAAAACCACACCTTCGGAATCCGGATGGCTGTGTTCTTCCACAATCAGGCCGGAGTCAACAGCCTGTTGCCTGACCTCGGCAATACTGGCTCCGGCTTCTGGCACCTCGACACCGGCGTGACACCAGTAGCTGCGGAACCGGCTGTTGCTCTGAATCAAACGGTGCTGGTTATCAAACAGGACAAATCCATCCGCGATGCTTTCAATGGCATCGCTCAGGCGTTGGCGGGTGGTTTCGGCCTCTTCCCGGGCCCGGCTCAGGGCTTTATTGCTGCCTTTCAGGTCATCCATGGCCTCATTCAGAGCCTCGGTACGCTCACGCACCTGCTCGGCCAGGATCACCGAATGTTCGAAGGCAGCATAGGGCTCCGGCTTGTGGGCCGAGCCCGACTCAACCCGGACGATAAGAGCATCACGGATTCGCCTCAGGCGTTCATTCTCGGCCTCGAGCTCGGCAATGCGACTGTCCCGCTCGTCCTGCACGGGATTATCAGTCTTGTCCGGACAGGACATCAGGTTGGCCAATCACCACCCCCGTAAACGTCTGGTTAATATGCATGCCGTCAAACTGCTCGCCATACGTGTTAAAGCCAATCACCTTGTGGTGGCGCAAAAATTCCGAGACTGCCTCCACTTCCCCGGTCAGTTCGGCTTCAAGCCGTCGTAAAAAGCAGTCACAACCAATGGTCACCAGAGGTGGCCCGACCACCTGTTCGGCGGCCTCAATCTGGGTTCGCACGCTGTGCAGCAGAGATTCCGGTTCCATGGCGGTCATCACGATCCCTGTTTCCACAGCGCAATAAAAGGTCAGACTTTTATCCGGATTAACCCTCTGGATCGAGCGTACAAAGTAATGCCCGCCAATCTTCACGCCCATGGGCCTGAGAGCAAACGTTTTGCGATCCAGGGCGTCGACGTCCACCCCCACAGAGCGGGCATAAGCGTCAGCGGCAGGTTCCGCATTAAGTTCATAGACGGTGCGGCTTTCCGGACAGGCGTGGGTCACTACCAGCTTTTCGCTGCGCTCGGCCATGTGGTGTGTTGAAAACACGCGGAAATCCAGCGGCGTATTGACCAGCATTACCGTGGCGGCACCGGTATGAAACTGGCCATCGTAAAACACATGGGTATTGGCCAGGCGTTCATCGTCACCGGCGGAACCACCAAATTGCGGTATGGTGCCCAGCGCGGCATTGAGCGTTGCCAGAACCAGTTCTTCCCGGCTGGAGAGGCCATCCAGAAGTGTTATTGCGAAGGTATTGCCCTTCACCGGAGCCAGTCTGGCCTGCCGGCAGGTGGATAGCATGCCGTCAATCAGACTCTGGGCATCCTGAAGCGTGAAACGGTCAAGCTCCCGGACCAGAGCGCAGTCGATGGCAAAATAACGGCTATCGAATCCAATGGCGGTAATACAGCCCCGGCCGTAGCCTTCCGGGGTGATCTCTCCCGCCGATGTGCAGCCGCACACCCGAACACCCTCAAAGGCGTGTTCAAGGGCACAACCAAGACGGGCGAGATCGTATTCGGCAGAGCAAAAAAACAGCACGCAGTCCAGATGCTCGTGATTGATCTGGCTGGCAAGATTGGTGGCGGCCAGCATCGGGTCACGAATACTGGAACTCGCTACCCGGACCGCCGGCAGGGTCGTCACTGGCCTCATAAACGCTGGTCTCGGAAACGGATGACTTTGTACCAATTCTACGGCATCCGTCATTCCAGCCAATGCGACTTCAGTGCTTTTGACAGGCGCGCCAAAATGATCGTAAGCCATTGATTAAAATGCCTCCTGGATCAATGCCTGATGGCGCTGCCGGTTTCCTGGGAAGCAAACCGGCACTTTAGTCTTAGATAGCCCGGCACGGGAGGCAGCTCTCTGCCACCCCGGGTGCCGGTAACTCACTAGAAGGTAACAATGGCACCAAGGGCGATGGTGTCAGTGTCAGCTTCTTTGTCGCCTGTAGACTTCTCTTCCTGCTCAAACATGTTGTACTCGGCAACCAGCTTGAAGTTGCTGTTCACGTCGTGAAAGAAGCCAACGGTTGTGCTTTCAGTTTCCATATCCGAAATTTCAGCATCGGTCTCGCCGTAGGACAGAACAACCCGGTTGTCACCAAATGCATAGGAGCCCTGAACCAGAAAGCCATCCGCATCATCTTCAGCAACAGCACCGTTGCCAATCAGAACCGGATTGTCACCTTCAGAGGTAAACCCGGACGCTGCCAGGGTTACGCCGACAACCGATGCCTTCACGCCATAGCCAACACCGGTACTATCCACCGTGTCGGCACCATTCTCGGCAGACTGATAGCGGCCGTTTACCCAACCGGTAAGCGCCACATCGTTAAGCTTGGTGCTATAAGTTATCTCTGACTCGAAACGAGGTGCGGAATTCTCATCATCAGTACCGGTAACCGTGTCAGCCGGGTCCAGCGCGCCAACCGCCACGTTGAGGCCACTCATATCAGGCGAGCGGTAGGTGATCTGGGCAGACGGCGTAGGATACGGATAACCCGCCCGGATATTGCCGAAAGAAACCCCGCCCGCAAGGCCCGGAGAACCCACGCCCATGAGGATTTCATCCAGGAAAATATTGGAACGGGCATACAGGCCGAAATCCTTACCGATCAGCACCTGACCAAAATCACCATCCACTGTGGCGTAGAACTGGCGAACATCTATGGCGGTGTCTGTAGACGAGTCGGAATCCAGGCTGTCGTTGATGGTGGTCCAGAAAGAGGAACGGCCGCCGAGAGTCAGGTCACCCATTTCCTTACTGAAATTAAAGCCTATCGTGTTTGGCAGAAAGCCCATCTTGATGCGTGAATCGCGGGTATCATCAAGATTGTTATCACGATTCACGTAAAACGCGTTGAAGTAGCCATCCACGGAAAAGCTGGTTCCGTCCTCGTTATAGACTTCAATTGCCGCGTTGGCGCCGGCACTGGCACCCATGGCCGCAGCCATTGCCAAAGCCAGGCCTGACTTCCTGAAATTCTTGTTTTTCATAGTTCCCCCGGGTGTTTTTTGGAATTCTGGGATCGGGCCGACGGCTTATCCGGTGGCCCGAGGCGAACTCTGTCGCCTGAATTCCATGGTCAACCAGGGGAAAAAGAGGGGGAATGCGTCAAGGGGGCAGGTTACCTGCTCTTTTAGGAGAGAGCAGGATTGAAACTTTAGGATTACTACCGGTTCAGGCAGCGACCAATCGGTCCAGACGGCTCTGGATTTCTTCCTCGATTTTGGGTTTGAACGGCCGCAGCATCATGCCCAGCTCTATACGGATATGCAGATCCGTCTCGGCGATATCCACCCGCCCTTTCACACCGCTGCGCTCAAATTTAAGCTGGTCGCCATCCCAGTGGTACTGCATATCGAATTTCCGGGACAGATTCTCCGCCAGGGTTTCAGCCGCGGAGCGGGCATGCTGTTTATCCAGGGAATGGCTACGGTGAATATCAATCACAGACATGGGTCAGTTTTCTCGATGGTTTGAAAAAGGTTTTACAGTGTAAGGGCGCTTTGAACTTGTAGCCAACCCCTCAGCGGTTAGAATACGAGGATTCAGATTCTGACAGGACTATCTCTCATGAGCGAGCAGCAAACGCCAGGCACTTCCGGCAACGGCCAGGACGATGTCACCCACTTCGGCTTCCGCAATGTTCCCAAGAGCCAGAAAGCGGGCCAGGTAGCCCAGGTTTTCCACAGCGTAGCCGGCAAGTACGACCTCATGAACGATCTGATGTCCATGGGCATTCACCGGCTCTGGAAACGCTTCACCATTGAACTTTCCGGCGTTCGCCCCGGGCACCAGGTGCTCGACATTGCCGGTGGCACGGGCGATCTGACCATGAAGTTCTCGGATCTGGTAGGGCCGTCCGGCAAAGTGGTTCTGGCCGACATCAACGCCTCCATGCTGCAGGTAGGTCGCAGCCGCCTGACTGACCGGGGCTATGCCGGCAATATTGAATACGTTCAGGCCGATGCCGAGCACCTGCCGTTCCCGGCAAACAACTTCCAGGCGGTGTCTATTGCCTTTGGCCTTCGCAACGTCACCGACAAAGACCAGGCCCTGCGGGACATGGCACGGGTACTCAAGCCCGGCGGTAAATTGATGGTGCTGGAATTTTCCAAGCCGTCCAACCCGCTGCTGAGCAAAGCCTATGACGCCTATTCCTTCAAGGCACTGCCATTGATGGGCCAACTGATCGCGGGCGACAGCGAAAGCTACAAGTACCTGGCGGAATCCATCCGCATGCACCCGGATCAGGAAACCCTCAAAGGCATGATGGAAGACGCAGGGCTGGTGAACTGCAAGTATTACAACATGACCGGCGGTGTTGTCGCCCTGCACGTGGGAATCAAGCCCTGATGTTCACCGGCACGTCCATCACCGCCATCGTCCGGACCGCATTGAACCGGGCGCTGGAGCTGGACCCTGCGGGCCGGAAAGTGCTGCTTGAGTGCCTGGCGGAACCGGTGTCTGTCTCTCTCACCACACCGCTCGCAATAACGCTGACACTGAGCAATGACGACGACTATGTTCAGGTGGATAATCAGGCGACCGACGAAGCCTGCACGGTCATTCGTGGCGGCCCCGTTGCGCTGGCAGCACTGGCCCTTGGCGACCCGCACGTTCTGACCGATGGTCGGCTGGTGGTGGAAGGCAATACCGAAAAGGCCAGACAACTGCAGCAGGCACTGAGCCAGCTGAAGCCAGACTGGGAAGCGGCCATGGCCGGCCATCTGGGCGATGTGCCGGCCCACTTTCTGGGCCAACGCATTCGCAACGCGGTGCTCTGGAGCCAGCAGTCCATGGCCAGCATCACCGCCAGCCTGGAAGAATATATCCACGAAGAAAGCCAGAGCCTGCCCGGCCGCCGGGAACTGACCGCCCGCTTTCGGGCGATTGATGATCTGAGCCAGCGCACCAGCCAACTGGAAGCCAGGCTGGACAAGCTGGACAACACCGGCAGCGACAATCAAACGGAGAAGCTGTGAACCGCCTGCAACGCCTGTTCCGAATTGCCTGGGTTTTCTGCCGCTACCGGCTGGACACTTTCTTGCCACTGTCCGAATTGCCCGCACCGCTGAGGCTCTTTTTCCTGTTCGCGCCGTGGCACCTGTTCCCGAAACCCAAAAGGAGCCGGGGCGATCGCCTGCGCCTGGCACTGGAAGAGCTGGGGCCGGTTTTCGTCAAGTTCGGCCAGATCCTTTCCACCCGTCGGGACCTGATACCCGACGACATGGCCGAATCACTCAAGAACCTTCAGGACCGGGTACCGCCGTTCCCCAGTGACCAGGCCCGGGGCATTATCGAAAACTCCCTGGGCGCACCTGTCGCCGAACTGTTCGCGGAATTCAGCGCCGACCCCATGGCCTCGGCCTCGGTCGCCCAGGTTCACGCCGCCACGCTGCTCAATGGCCAGAAAGTGGTGGTCAAGGTGGTGCGCCCCGATATCGAGAAGACCATCCATCAGGACATCGCCCTGATGTATCTGATGGCCGGGCTGCTGGAGAAATACTGGCCCGAGGGCAAGCGCCTGCGCCCGGTTGATGTGGTGGCCGATTACGACGCCACCATTCACGACGAGCTGGACCTGCAGCGCGAGGCAGCCAATGCCAGCCAGCTACGCCGTAACTTCGAAAACTCGCCACTGATCTACATCCCCTTTATAGACTGGGATTACACCACCAAATCGGTTCTGGTGATGGAGCGGATCCAGGGCATTCCGATTGCCGATGTGCCGGCGTTGCGAGCGGCCGGCGTAAACATGAAGGTTCTGGCAGAAAAAGGCGTGGAAATCTTCTTCACCCAGGTCTTCCGTGACAGCTTTTTCCACGCCGACATGCACCCGGGCAATATTTTTGTGGATGCCAGCAACCCGGAGGACCCGAAATACATCGCCATTGATTTCGGCATTGTCGGCACCCTGGCGCCAGACGACCAGAGTTACCTGGCCCGCAACCTGCTCGCCTTCTTCCGCCGGGATTACCGCCAGGTGGCCGAGCTCCACATCCGCTCCGGCTGGGTGCCACCGGAAACCCGCGTAAACGAATTCGAAGCGGCAATTCGTACCGTGTGCGAGCCGATCTTCGAGCGGCCACTGAAAGACATCTCCTTCGGCCATTTCCTGTTGCGCCTGTTCCAGACCGCCCGGCGCTTCAACATGGAGGTCCAACCGCAACTGGTGTTGCTGCAGAAGACCCTGCTGAATGTCGAAGGCCTCGGCCGCCAGCTGTACCCGGAACTGGACCTGTGGAGCACCGCCCAGCCGTTCCTGGAAAAGTGGATGCGCCAGCGCATTGGCCCCACCGGCCTGTACAAAGCCCTGCAGAGTCATCTCCCGGCCTGGCTGGAACAGGCTCCGGAGATGCCGCAACTGGTGCACGACGCGTTGTTGAGAATGCGCAGCAGTGGCCCGACAGAAGATCAGAACCGGGCCGCCCTTGCGCTGATGAAAGAACAGAGCAAACGCAGCGAACGCCGCTGGCGGCGTGGTTTTGTGGCGGCCGTCCTGGCGGCTGGCGCCGTAGCCGGCACACAACCCGAAGCGCAACAGCTATTGACTGACATGCCCGTATGGGGCTGGGTACTGCTGGCCGCAGCCGCAGGCCTCATGCTCCGGGGTGGTCGTTAAATCACCGAAACTTCAGGATTCCTGACCATGCAAGAGTCCCCTGCTGAGCAAGCACAGCCGGACTGGCTGAACGACATTCAATGGACCGAAGACGGTCTGGTACCCGCAATCGCGCAGGACGCCGACACCGGCGACATCCTGATGATGGCGTGGATGAACCGGGAGTCCCTGGCGCTGACCGTGCAGGAAAATCAGGCCGTGTACTGGTCGCGCTCCCGGGGCAAACTCTGGCGCAAGGGTGAAAGCTCAGGCCATCAGCAGGTACTGCGCGACATCCGGCTGGATTGCGACGCCGACGTGATTCTGCTGAAAGTGGAACAGAAAGGCGGCATCGCCTGTCATACCGGCCGGCACAGTTGCTTTTACCGCACACTGAAAGACGGCCAGTGGGTCAGCGTGGATCCGGTGATCAGAGATCCGGACAGCATCTACGGCAGCAACTGAGGAAACAGCACATGAGCGATGTACTCGAACGCCTGGCAGCAGTACTGGAAACCCGCAAAGAGGCAGCCCCTGAGACCTCCTACGTGGCCAGCCTGCACGCCAAGGGCCTGAACAAGATCCTGGAGAAAGTGGGCGAGGAATGCACTGAAACCCTGCTGGCGGCCAAGGATGCCGAACACTCCGGTGACAACCGGGAAGTGATTATGGAAACGGCCGATCTGTGGTTCCACAGCATGGTCATGCTCTCGAACCTGGGGCTGGGCCCACAGGATGTTCTGGACGAACTGGCCAGCCGCTTTGACCTGTCCGGCCTGGAAGAAAAGGCGTCACGTAAATCATGAGGCCTACCCCCGCTAGGGTATTTCCTCAAGGGGTCTACAGTGACGTACAATAGGCAACGATCGCAAAATTTCACGAGGATTCCCCATGATTAGCCCCTGGCAACTTCTGATTATCCTGGTCATTGTCGTCCTGCTGTTCGGCACCAAAAAGCTGCGTAACATGGGCAGCGACCTGGGCGGAGCCATTCGCGGCTTCAAAAAATCGATGGGCGACGAAGAAGACAAGCCCAAAGATCCCGAATGGCTGGAAGAGGATAAGACCGAAAAACCCGAAACCGAATCCCAGGAAAAGCCCCGGGAAAAGCAGAATTGAGCGAAACCTGAATGTTCGATATCGGTTTTGTTGAACTATTGGTCTGCGGCATTATTGCGCTGTTAATACTTGGCCCCGAACGCTTGCCGACGGCTGCGCGTGCGGCAGGCCGCTGGGTGGGCGGTGCCCGGCGCATGATGCATCAGTTCACGAGCGAGCTGGATCGCCAGCTCAAGGCCGATGAGCTGCGCGAAGAACTTCGCAAGGCTGGCGATGTCGGTCTTGAAGATGTCGAGAAGACGGTAAAAGACGCTCTGGACGAAGCCAAGCGGCACGAACACATGATTCGTTCTGACTATCAGTCGACAAAACAGGCCGCAACAGACGTTCAGCGTCCCGACTCTGACGCCCGGGATACAGACCATCAGGACAACAGCGGAGTGCCCGCAAAATCGTCGGATAACTCACTGGATAAACCGTCATGAACGCCACACCGGACGACGACACCCCCGCAACCTCCGGGCAGGAAGATATGCCTCTGGTCGAGCACCTGCTCGAGCTTCGCAACCGGCTGCTGAAAATGGTTCTGGCGGTCGCCATCTGCTTCGCGGTCCTCTATCCGTTTGCCAATGACCTGTACCTGTTGATATCCCAGCCGCTCAGGGACCTGCTGCCGGTCGGCCAGACCATGATTGCCACCGATATCACCTCCCCTTTCTTCGCGCCCCTGAAGCTGGCGCTGGTACTGGCTCTGTTTATAGCCATCCCGGTGGTCCTGCATCAGCTATGGAGCTTTATAGCGCCCGGCCTCTATGCCCATGAGAAACGCCTGGCCTTCCCCTTGCTGTTCACCTCGGTGATCCTGTTCTATGCCGGCGCGGCCTTCGCTTACCTGGTGGTGTTTCCACTGGTGTTCGGATTCTTCACCGCCATTGGTCCGGAAGGGATTGTCGAGCTGCCCGACATCAACAGCTACCTGAATTTCGTCCTGAAGATGTTTTTCGCCTTCGGGCTGGCTTTTGAAATTCCGATTGCCACTGTGCTGCTGATTTTAACCGGGGCCACGACGCCACAAAGCCTCGCCGCCAAGCGCCCTTACGTCATCGTGGGCTGCTTTGTCATCGGCATGCTGCTGACACCGCCAGACATCATTTCCCAGACACTGCTGGCCGTGCCCATGTGGATTCTGTTCGAGTTCGGCATAGTGTTCGGCCGCCTGGCTCGCCGTGAAGTAAAATCAGAGCCGGAAAGTGAGTCCTGATCCGGATGAACCTGGCGCTGCTTTGCGAGCATGATTTCCTTGAAGGTGATCGGGTAAGGCTGACCGGCCGACGCCTGGAACACCTGAAAACCGTGCTCCGCGCCACCGAAGGTCAGCGAATTCCGGTCGGCAGGGAAAATGGCCTGATGGGGCATGGTGAAGTACTGGCCCTGACCGACACAGAAGCTGAACTGCGGGTTGAACTGAACCAAAGCCCACCACCGCCACTACCTCTGACCCTGATACTCGCCATGCCGCGCCCGAAAATGCTGCGCCGGGTACTGCAAACCTGCGCAGCGCTGGGCGTGAAAGACATCTGGCTGATCAACAGCTACAAGGTGGAAAAGAGCTTCTGGCAGACACCCTGGCTGTCGGAAGAGAACCTGCGGGAAAACCTGACCCTCGGGCTGGAGCAGGCCAAAGATACCCGGATGCCGCGGGTGCATATCCGCAAGCTATTCAAACCGTTCGTGGAAGATGAACTGCCGGACCTTTTGGCCGGCACACGGGCCCTGGTGGCTCACCCCGGAAAGGCCGAGGCCTGCCCGGTGCACCTGACCGAACCCGCCACTCTGTGCATCGGTCCGGAAGGGGGATTCACCGATTACGAAGTTGGGAAACTGGAAGAAGCGGGCTGCGCCAGCGTACACCTGGGCCCCCGCATTCTGCGTGTGGAAACCGCTGTACCGGTATTGATCAGCCGACTGTTCGATGTCTGCCGTTAAGCTTTCCTCGCTTGCCAGAGTTTGCTCAACGGTGTAATCACCGCCACCAGCAGTGCACCCGCGAGCACCCCGAACAAACCGTCCGCCAGCGTGGGAATCACGGCGGCGGTCAGGCCCTCAAAGCTTTCCGAGAAATGATGGATAGCGCTGTAAACAGGCGGCACTCCGTGGGTCAGAATGCCACCCCCCACCAGAAACATGGCAATGGTGCCCAGAACAGACAGCGTTTTCATCATCCAGGGCGCCAGCCAGAGAATGCCCTCACCCACACGCCTTGCCAGTGCGCCGTCCTTGCGGCTCAGATACAGGCCGGCGTCGTCGAGTTTGACAATGCCGGCCACCAGGCCATACACCGTCACGGTAACCAACACCGCCACCACCGTTAACACCGCAAACTGCACAACTATGGGATGGCCGGCGATGACACCCAGGGTTATCGCGATAATCTCGGCCGAAAGAATGAAGTCGGTGCGCACCGCGCCTTTGATTTTGTCTCGTTCCAGGGTTTTCAGATCGACAGCGGGATCCTCCAGAGCCTTGTGCAGGTTGGCCTTGTGCTGCCGATCCTGCTCCTTGTGCAGGAACTTGTGAACCAGCTTTTCAAAGCCTTCAAAACACAAAAAGGCCCCGCCCAGCATCAACAGCGGCGTGACCAGCCAGGGTACAAAGAAACTGATAGCCAGCGCCGCCGGCACCAGAACAGCCTTGTTAAGCAAAGAACCCCGGGCCACGGCCCAGACAACGGGCAGTTCCCGGGCCGGCTTTACACCGGTCACCTGCTGAGCATTAAGGGCAAGATCATCACCCAGCACACCTGCGGTTTTCTTGGTGGCCGCTTTCGTCATCAGGGAGACATCGTCCAGCACCGTGGCGATGTCATCAAGCAGCGTAAGAAGACTGGCACCCGCCATAAACCGTTCCTTTGACCGAGTCATCGTGAAAACACAATCGTGAAGGCTCACCGAGGGGAAATTGCCCCGGATTATTCAACAATCCCCATCGCTTCCGCCGCAATCCGGTTTTTCACAGGCGTCAGACGATCAAACCAGCGCATGCCGGTGTTTCGCAGCCATCGAACCGGCAATTCATCCCGGGCGAACAACTGCTTGAAACCTTCCATAGCGGCCATCATAGTCAGATTGTCGCCTTTGCGACGGCGCTGGTAACGGGCCAGAACCAGAGGTTCGCCAGCTGACAACCCTGACGACCGGGCCTGCGCCAGCTCTTCCAGCAAAACCTGAACATCGCCATAACCCAGATTCGCACCCTGCCCTGCCAATGGATGAATGGTATGGGCGGCATCGCCCACCAGGGCCAGACCCTCGGCGATGTAATCCTTGGCATGACGCTGGCGCAGCGGAAAGGCAAAACGGCGGGAGACCGCCACCACTTCACCCAGTTGCCCTTCAAAGGCCCGTTCCAGCTCGGCACGGAAGGCCGGTTCATCCAGCGCCATCAACCGGCGGGCCTCACCGGTCTGCTGAGACCAGACGATGGAACAGAAATGTTCGTCTGCGCTCTCATTCAGCAACGGCAGGAACGCCAGCGGACCGGTCGGCGAGAAACGCTGCCAGGCGGTGAACTGATGGCTTTTAGCCGTGCCAACCGTGCAGACAATGGCCTGGTGATCGTAATCCCATTCCCGTGTGGCCAGACCCGCCCACTGGCGCAGGCGGGAATTGCCGCCATCGGCTCCGACCACCAGATCGGCGGTCAGAATGCGCTGATCGTCGAGCTCCACACCCTCACCCCGATGCCAGTGGCTGACTTGCACGCCATCGAAGAGCACCACATCGCTCTCAGCCAGTTCCTGAAACAGGGCCCGTACAATGTGCCGGTTCTCGACAATGGTGCCCAGCAGCCTGGCGTGCAGGTCTGCCGCGTCAAAGTGAATCCGGCCGGTACCGTCTCCGTCCCAGACCGTCATTTCCCGGTAATCGCAGTGACGCGTCTTCCGCACCCGGCGCCAGACACCCAGCTCGTCCAGCAAACGCTGACTGGCCAGGGAAATGGCACTGACCCGGGGCTCGAAATCTTCCACCGTTTCAGCCGGCTCCGGTTCGGCCAGCAAGCTGTCCACCGATTCGCTTTCAACCAGCGCCACCTGCCAGCCCTGCTGGGACAGGCCCAGAGCCACGGCGGAGCCAATCATGCCTCCGCCCACAATCAGGGCATCAAAATGTGAAACTGTGGTATCACTGGTCATCCAGGGCAGCCTCCCGGGCCTTGTCTGAGAACGAAAGTACCGGCCTGCGGCCGCCGGTTCCCATGGCCTTGCGGGCAAACCAGCGCTTGGCGCCGGGCACCAGATCCAGGCCCATCAGCCCGGCATCCCGGGCCAGGGCAACCGGAGCCAGTGGCTGGCCGAAAAGCCGGATCAGGGAATCGGAGAATTGCACTGTCTGCCGCCAGTCCTGCCTGTGCAGGCGCTGGTACTCGCCCAGAACCGACAAGGCGCCGACAGAGATGTCACGGTCCACTGCCCGGCGGAACTGCTCCACCAGGGTGATAAGGCCGCGCAGTGCCAGGTTAAAACCCTGTCCCGCAACCGGATGCAGGGCATGGGCAGCATTACCCACCAGAGCCACACCTGGGCGCACTGCCTCGTCCACCGTAGTCAGGCGCAGGGGGTAATGGTGGCATTCGCCAATCCGGGTAAAGCCTCCCAGCCGCCAGCCAAAACGTTGCTGCAGTTTCCGGCACTTCTGTTCATCCGACAACGCCAGTATGTCGTTCAGAGCAGTGTCGCTGAGCGTCCAGACCAGCGCCGTGTGGTTTTCTGCCTGCGTGGGCGAGCCATGAGGCAACAACGCCATGGGGCCGGTGTCGGTAAAACGCTCATAGGCGACAAACTGGTGGGATTCGCCGGTCGACACATTGGTAATCAGGGCGTTCTGGCCATAATCCTCGGTGCGAACCTGAAATCCAAGTTTTTCACGCAGGCCCGAACGGCCGCCATCGGCCACCACCAGGCACTGGCCGGTGAAGGTCAGCGGCTCACCG
>Ga0209300_1000511_pt1 | contig 19512 bp, 24 predicted proteins | sample Shrwel_input2_RT_FD_187535 | JGI IMG/M metagenome (GOLD analysis project Ga0209300, IMG submission 187535) | Subsurface microbial communities from deep shales in Ohio, USA - Utica-3 well 1 S input2 RT (SPAdes) (version 2) ... | reverse complement strand
CGATACGCCAGCCTCTACGATAACTTCTGGTACGACGCGGACGTGCTCGACGTGACCGGCACCGGTATTGTTCATTTCCCGCAGCTTATGGGCATAGATCATCAGACTGCACGAGACCTTGTCTCCGATCATGCGCCGATCTACTTGACCACGGGCGAAGCTAGCCCCGGGTTTGGCGGGATGAACGACGCAGTGACCGCAAGCGGCTCATCCATAGGTAACGAAAGTCACTGCATTGATCTCAATACGGCGCTGGCGAGCGAATTGGATCAGCTCCCCAATATCGGTCCGGCCCGTGCTCAGGCCATTATCGACGGAAGGCCCTGGGCCAGTGTCGAAGCGCTCAACCGCATCAATGGCATCGGCTTGGCGCGCGCCAAGGAGATTCGGCAGAGTCGTCTGATCTGTAAGAGTTGAATAGTACAGTTAGCTGTCTGGTGTCTGTTGAATCCATGGATTTTGTAGACAAATTAAGACTTACATAGGCCAGAAGTGTCCACTAGAGTGGGGGAAGTCCAAGAGTTATCGATGCGTGTCCACTAAACCGGGGGAAGTCCAGCGCTCGCTTGAGCGCCTTGTTAGGCATATGCTTGAACGGTCAAAGTGAAGTATTAAATGCTCATTGGTGGCGGGTAGAAATAGATATCCTCACCTTTTCCCAATGCCCTTGTTTTTTTAATGATATCGGCTGCGAGTGATGGCAACGATGTTGTCATTGTCGCATGGAGAACAAAATGGGACTTATGCGTTACTGTGAAATGTGTATGCTCACCTTTGTGTATTGGTCGATCATTTTTTTCATCGGGATAAATAATGTCGCTGCCACTAGCACCGATAACCGCAGCGTCAGGTAAATAATTGTTCACCCATGCCTCTAGTAAACTTCGTCGTGTATAAACGCCGCCGGCAAGTTTCATACACCACTTATGATTTTCTAGATGCGTGGTCATATACGGCACGTGTTCTGGTGAAGGAAGATCGTCATATGGCAGTGAGTAGATCATCCCGCCATAATGAAGCCAACACCTGCGCCCATCATTTATAACCGATACTCCTCGCGGGCACCAATCCCCGAGAAATCTTTCCACAGCTCGGAGGCGCCTCGCTGCCGGTAGAAAAAAAAGAACTCTATTGAGCATGTACCATGTCCTTCTGAGTGCGTGCCTAACGTTTACAGCATGCGCGCGCCTTTTGAGAATGGAGCCGAAGGCGCAGCGGAAAAGCGGCCCCGTTGACCGTATTGTTATGAGATTACAACCCCATTTCACGCTTCACGTACTCAGCTGTGGCCGCTTTTAGCATTTCGCTCCAAGATTCAAAATCTGAAATTTGAGCAATATATTTATCCCAGTCAACATCTGGGATCGCCTTGAAATCCTCTGCACTATTAATCTCAAAAACACTTTCATCAAAAAGTTGCTGGGCATCACGAAATTTTGTGTGCTCGGACACGAAATCTTCGGTAAGCAGATCAGGAATGGAAATATTCTGCTCACCCTCAAGTTCTCTTTCTCCGCCCGCCATACCCTTAAGCTTTTTCTGAAGTTCATCAAATCCCTTGGTGTTGCTCATCTTTTCTCCCCTCATAACAGTGTATTAGACGCCGCGTTATATGATTGAATGAACGTGCTGGCACTTCTTTCCGGAAAATGCAGCCTGCCAGATTTTCGCAAGCCTATGATCCTTTGAGCTATTAATTTCCACTAGGCCGTAATGTAATGACCTCCTGGTTTCTGCACACCCTACGCGACTAATGCTGGGTAAGATCAGACCGCCTCTACCGGCCAAAAGCAGCCATTCAAACAATGGCTGCGTTTCTATGCATAGTGGACCTTCATCTATGTAGGTCATCGTCTGATTGCGGTCCCTATTACGAGTTGAGCTTGGACGTATCACTCCAGATATGAATGGCCTTAGCTCCACGCGTGAGTGCGACATAGAGCTGGTGGCGATCGAGGGTGTGGGCATCCATAATTAGGCAAGCATCTGATTCGAGACCTTTCAACAGCAGTGCCGTCCCGATCGCAATTTTTCCGGCAGTGCGCTCTTGGTGCCGACGGGCGTCGCGTTCGGATCGCGCAGCCAACAAAGCCTCGGGATGATTATCGGAACATGCCCGTGATAAAGCTCGCTGAGTAGCATCGTAGATCGTCGGCCGAAACACACGTGCGCCATCAATATTTCGTATCGCGGCCAGTAAGCGAGATACAGATTGATAGCGGGGTGATGCCAAGACATTTAGCGCTGCATGATCTACTTCAGTAACTTTGAAACGACCTATCCCGTTTTTATGGATGCGCTCGATACGATCGCGAAAATGCTTGGCGGGTGGGACCTTGGTCATAGTCTGAGCTGCAAGCTCGGCACAAAGGAAGACCGCATTCAGTGGCATTTCTAGATCGAGCTGCTTGAAAAAAAACATCATTTGTCGAAGCTCAACCGCTTCAACAACGGTTACACCAGGGTTACGTCGTGCGAGTGCATGCCGGCGCTTTTCGTCAGCTTTTGCTTCCTCCGAACTACGACCAATAATCAGCAACGTTCCATGTCGTTGGAGGCGTCTGATTACCTCTCTCTCTTTGCGGACTAGCTCTTTAGGGGACGGTACCGGCGCGTATTCGACTCCAGCAGGTGCCTCATCCAGATCAATCGGCTCACAGTTCCATAACGCCTCGCGAGCTTGAGCAAGCCAGGAACCGATTTCGGGAGCACCAGCATTGTTCCATCGCCACGGCGTCTCAAGAGCTTTTCCCTCAGGAAATACACTCGGCAGATCGGCCCAGTCAACCCGTCGCCCCGCAAAACCAAAGACAGACTGCATTGGATCACCCAAGACAACGGTGGGCAGGAGGTTCGCGCACGCCACCACCATTTCATGCTGAACCGTCGAGCAATCTTGGTATTCGTCGACCCAAAGCCGGCTATAGCTCCCTTGTAGGATGGTATCGATGCATCCCCCAGCGATCAGATCGCGAGCCGCAGCCTGGATAGCAGGATAGTCCTGCTTTGGATTAGTGATCGCGAGTCGCTGTGGGTCGATACCGGATCGGTGGGGATAGGCATTGATCAGCCGCAACGCCCAACCGTCTAGAGTTTGGAGCTCATAGGCTCGAGACGATATGCCATTCTGAGCTAGCCTCTTACGTAAAGCGGCCACCCCCGCATTGGTATGGGTCAAAATAAGCACGGGCTTATCATCTTCGTGCCCCTTGAGGCTATCCGAAATCAACTGAGTTTTGCCGTAGCCTGCCGGCGCGCTAATGTGCCCTCGGGTAATCGTGAGCAGATCGAACTCAAGCATAGTCGGCTGCCCAATCGAATAGCTTGTTGATTTCATCCCGCATCCAAGGCTGACAATCATCCAACGCAGGACCAATAACTGTGTATGCGATTTCTTCCATCACACCAATCCCGCGTTTTTTTAGCCAGGATTTATCTTCTGCCATTGAAGCTGAGATACAGGCCTGGACCTCATCTGTCGTTAGACCACCAATCAATTCATCGGTTAAATGAAAATCGAATTTTTTCTCAGCAGGCATATGATTGTTTATCTGCTGCTCGATTGACTGTGATCCATAGAGCTCCATGACACGTCGCACGATCTCGAGGCTCTTGTCAGCTGGAAGACCGCGAAAAACCGCATGTTCCAGTGCGAAGCTCTCCGGCCACTTAGCTAATAAACATCCACCATCGACCAAGGCTTGTTCGCGTTTAACATTCGGTTGGGCATCGTCATCGCGAAGAATTGCCACTCGATAGCCCAACTTGTGAAATGCTTCGGCGCGCGATGGTATATTCCCATATCCGCCGGCATTGACCAGGGCGGTAGCATGCGCGGTCAATGACGGATATCCTTGTTCGATTCGGTAAAGATCGAGACCACGCAGCAAGCCCACTTCCCCGGCGCCTTCGCATACGATGACCGATTGCGACAAAAAAGCTTCAGGATACATTCGCAATCCCCCCTGCATACTCTCAGGGTCAATCTCGGGCGTCATGATAGCCCCATTGATATTGCGCACACGGAATAATTGCTGGGCTGACAATTCTCGAACGACGACTGGCGAATGCGTTGTCGCGAACACTTGAAATTTCGGAGTGGGATGCTTCGCGCCTAAGGCCTGCAAAAGACGGACGATACGATGAGGTTCTAGCCCAGACTCGAGCTCGTCGATAAGCCCTATATCAGCTCCTTCTCTTGCTTTTTGTTGCAGGCCTGCGATTAGCAGTCGAGACGAACCGAGGCCGAGACGCGTCAAGGGCACGTTTGTCTGATCATGCAACGCAATATTACTGGGCCGAAGGGTCACTTGCGAGGCATCAAGTGTCGCTGTAACTCCGGCGGCCGAGCTGATACCCAAGTCGCCGGCGATGAGGCGAACTTGCTCAAGAGTCTTTTCCAGTTGGGCATTAGCCGCACCGCCAAAGATGCTTCGGGCTTCCCGCGAGGCTTCCGCCAACGGCCCATTAAGTTCAAGCGTCTCTTCGGCAAGTTTGAACAGCACCGAGCCTCGACTGAAGGTAAGCTGCGTTGTGCATTCGTCCTGAAGTTGTAATAGCGATAACCGACGTAGTGCGCGCAGCGCCATATCATGGCGATCGATTTCATCTTCAACGCGGTTACTGTCTAAGGACCACTGACCCTGCATGTTCCAGTCGATCCGCAGCGTAATCGAGAAAGCTGTTTCGAGCCCGCGGCCGGGTTCATCTTCAACTTCCCCTGTCGTCTGATTGAAACCTCGGTGATAGGGCCCGTATGTCTCTAGCCTCAGCAGCCGATCGGGTAGATCAACGAGAACGACGGAAATCTCGATGGAGTTATCTGGTCTCAGACCATGAAAATCCGCATCGGTTACACTTCGATGAATATTGCCAGAGAGGCACCATCCAATCGCCTCAAGAATCGACGACTTACCACTATCACCAGCGCCAAGCAGACAATTGAAGCCTGGTTTAGGATTCCATTCGAAAGATGAGACTCCCCGGAAGTTCTTGATTCTGACCTTAGCAACACGCGACATTCATCCACCTCATTCCCTGAACTCGAAAATACCACTAAAAAATCACATTGTCCGCCAAACAAATTTTTTATTGAATTAATTGTATATAGACCACCTATTGAAGCGTTCACGAAATGCCCGGTATTTTTAACTGCGTTCCATGCACGAACAGCTCGATGTATCGAGCTTCTTTCATTGAATAGACAATAGGCATTGCACAATCACTGGTTCGCAATGTTCGCTACAGGCCGTTTTGAGTCAGCTTCAAGAGACCGCTTAGGGTCGTCAACTGTCGAAACTATTTAATTCGCGTAGTCTAAATTTCATCAACCGGCCATGAGCGGCCGTTCAGTGATCGCTAACGCTTGGAGCTAAGCGGCGCTTTCCCGCTTGAGGGCAAGCACCCGCTTGAACGAATCGTTAGGCATGAACTAGCGACGTCCAGCATGCGAATGAAGCATGTGCAGGAGGTTGTTTCTATCGATTGGATTTCGCGATGCCATCTCGAATTCCTCTTTACTCATGTTGTACATACCCATCGTATCTGGATCGATAGTCTCTAACCAGATAAAATTCCAGTCGTTGTCCAATCGTTCAGCTGACTTAACTACGGTGAACTCAATCAATCCAAATTTGCGAGGCTTCCCCACACGAACCACTAGGCAGCTGACATTGTGAAAGCTCCGGTCAGATGGCCCTGCCTGGACAGCGACATTGAAGCCCCCTCGATCCTTCACGCTAGGAAAGACAACACCCTCAGCCCCCACTCTTGAATAGATTGATTGCCCTAATGCACGGCTAAACATGTATCCACTAGTCGAGGCATCAGCGTCAGCAAGAACGCTCGCGAAGAACTTGTCTATATAAAGTTTCTTCAAAGCCTCTTGACGCGGCATGGAATTAAAAATCTTCGCGATAGCCATATCAGGATCCCTGCCGGCAAAGTGCATGTATCCATTCTTCTGCACGTTCGCATACTCGCCGATGACCGCAAGGCGAATGGGGGATTCGTTCTTAACTCGGAACCCTGCTAGCTGCACCAGCTGCCCTTCCGTTACGCCAACTTCAGCAAGAGCTGTTTCTTTGCGTGCGGCAACGTAAAAGCAGGGGGTGCCACGTTCATTCAGCCTTCCCTGTCTGGCAAGCTCAGGAGGTGGGTAGTCGAGATCAGAAACATTCGGATAGATTTCATTCTCTATGAGTCTGGCGCGCCAAAACATGCTGCCACGACCGAACTCAAGCGACAGGATTTCGTACTCTTTGAACAGCGGATCTACGGCATGACAGAACGCGGACTCGGACTTGCTTGAGAGCGCCAGTTGGAAGATTTTTTCACAGTCATCTAGGGTCATTGAGCTTACGCCTAACTGTCCAGAATTTGTTAAACTGTTAAACAAGGATGGACGAGCATGCTGCATTATCTGGACCCGCTGCTTTGGGTCGTCAACTGCCGCATCAATATTAGCGTAGCTTAAATCTCTACACTTGGCTAGAAGCTGTCGCCCAACAACGACTGCTTCCAAGCAACTCACTGCCCGTGTTTTTTGATAGTTTATAACATTCGTCAGGCGTCAGTACCGGCTGTAAAGCAGGTAACTGCTAAGCAGGATACCCACCCCTGGCATGCTGATCTTCAGCAAGTTTCAGTTCAAGCTTACTGTTGATTTCTCTGGTCTTGAGCTTTAAAGCAATTCCATTCAGAGGACCGGCATGGAGAGTTTTCTCTTCCTCGGGCTTGTTCGAGTCAAACACAAATCTGAACTCTTTTTGATAGGAATAGATGTTCCGCTTTTTAAAAACGGACTCAATCTCTCCGAAACTCCCGTGGAAGGTTTCTGGATCAAAATAATCGACAAGGCCTCGCCAAGACAGGTAGCCTTCCAACTTGGCGGCTTTGCTGACTTTGTCGATGAAGTCCTCGACCTTGATGATGATGACCGCATACTCTCCAAGCGAAAGCATTTCCTCGCCTAGTGTTGCGTGGATCTTCAACATTGAATTAATTTTCTCGATCACATGCAGTCGCTCCTCCTCTGTTTCATATGATTCCTCAAAGTCCGGTACGGTAACAGCGTACATACAGAAGGCATTCAAACGATCTTGCGCCGTACTCTGCATCACTAGCGGGCCGGCCAGCCCTTCTATTGGAAAGGACTTCTCCTCTCCGTCCGGTTTCTTAAATGAAAGCGTCAGAGATATGCGGTCAGGTTGATGCCAGTCTGAGGGCGCCTCGAATTGGTCGCATCGTGCAACATCGCCCTCTATCCGCTTGAACTGCCCAATCGTCTTACAAAACATCTCTCCTGTCCGAATGAATGCGTCAGCGTATTCCTCCTTATCAAACACCTTAACTAGAAGAACTATTTTTTGGGTCATGTGCCAAAACTCAATGTTGATTTGAACACGCGTATTTCGCGAGAGGAGCAGCAGCTGTAATTCCACAGCTTGCGCTGTAGATCGTCAGCAACCAGGAACCAACCATGGGGGCATGCCAACTGTACGAGTTGCTCATTCGTCATCATGTTCCCTCATGCTTGATCGAATACTTAACGTGGCCTTCAGATACCCGAGAAAAGAGACTGCGCTTTTCAGGTCAGCTGCAAAGCATTGTTAGCGGGATGATCGAATAACCGTATCTGGCATATGAAGAACCCCCGCATTTCTTCCCACTCCTGTGTCGTAAGCAATATTACCGAAAGAGGGATTCCGAAGTGCTGAAGGAAGTCTCCGCGCAGCAGCGTTATAGACGCGCGCAGGGCATGCCACTCATCGCTGTTTGGGTCTGCGGCGGACACGAGCACAACGTCGCAGTCGCCGGGGCCACTGCTGCCTGCAGCGACTGAACCGAAAACTACCGCATGGACCAGCGTGCTTCTGGCTGGAACGAGTGCGGAGGCGAGCCATTCGTGCATTTCCTGAGTCACGCGGCTCATTCCGAAAGCAAAGCGAAGAGACGACCGTGCGGCATCACATCCACTCCGTGATCCCGACCATAGGCAACCGCTTCTCGGGACGCGCGGCACCACGTCGTGGGGAAGGAAATCGTGTTTCCGCCCAAGTCGATCACTTTCTGTAAAACGTCTATGGTGATGATGTACTCAGCTGGTTCAGGTGTATAGACCCTAAAGCATCGGTTCCCTTTGGTCACTTGGAGGAGCGGCTGGAATACGGGGGCTACCTCTATCCCGTCTATCCGCAGCAGTTGCCGGTGAAGCCAACCATTGTTAGAGCTCATGCTGTTCCGGCCTTCTTCAGGTCATTAAGTTGTCCTAGCAGCTTCTCACGCTGCCCCTCAATGTGCTCTATGACCCCCGTTGGGAACTGAAATCTGGCATAGATCTCAGTGGGGATGTCCTGAAAAATCTCGTACATAGCAACGTGATTAATCAATGGAAGATATGCAGAAAGACCGTCATCCGGGGATATCAGGTGGCTTTTATCCCGAAGGACGCCTTGAATTTTTTTGTTGTTCGGTATAATGACGCTTTTCTTCGTCGCTTCCCACAGCTCTCCTGCAGCCTCGCGCCGGCTTGGATCATTGGGAAACGTCTGCGGGCCGACAGCTTGAAAGACCTCCCGGTTGACGTGCAACAGCGTGTAAAGAGGATTGTAGTACTCGGTGAGCTGTTGAGATACCCACTCGATTTTTTTGATTTTAAGCTGAGACTCGAATGCGGCATGCGCCTGCAAATAGATCTTCCAAAGGGCGAGTCCGTTTGTGATGAGTAGCGCAGCAATGGCGCCAATCAGCGGCCAAATCCCTTGTTGGTACCACTCTGTCTCCATATGTATCCCTTGTCCGCTAACTGTTCAGGACCGATGAGCGTCTCTACTGCTTTTTTCCGGCATGGCCGCTCTGGGTCGATATCTGCCGGTCGCAAGCTCCCACCCACGGTTGTCTTACTGACCGGAACCCCGATCCAGTATGGATTTTCCTATCGTCGAGCACGCTACCGCCAGGCAGCACCACATGGTGCCGCCTCCTAGGCTATAGAGCTGCCGGAGTCGCCATATGGCAACCCAGGAATTCCGCAGGACACTTCCAGCAACACCAGCCTACTAAAGATGGCTTCGGCTTTACCACTCGAGGCTTAAGTGCCCTCGCCGCTGAAGCACTACCGTACCCTCGATCTTTTAATGGTAGATCGGGATGCGGGCGGGGTTCTGGCAGCCTAAGGGGCCGTGTTCGGTTAGGGCGTGCATCTCCTCCTCGGTGTCGGCCAGCATGTGGCACATCCTCATACTGCCTAGCCTGGCCCGCATATCGTCGACGTAGACAGTCATCCGCCACCACCTGCCGCAGCCAGGGGGCGAGGTTCGACACCATAGCCGATGTATAGCGGATGCCCGGGTTCGCCCGCGCCGGTCACACGCAAACAATGGGTCTCAACGCCGGCATCGGCCAACATCGCCAACACACGCTGGCCGCGGCCGGCGAACAGGCCGTGATTTCCCCAGCCGCAGACCACCAGGTCTACCCCTTGGGCGCGCTCGAGGATCGCTGAATCATTCTCCGGGCCAATTGGGTCATCCGCGGTGTATAGCCACTTGGGATCCGTAGATCGGAGCGCGAAGATATTGCAGACATAAAGGGAGCCGTAGCCCATTGTCCTGGAGCGACGCTCACAGCGCTCGACTGTCGGGTCATTGGCAACCTCACCGGCTGTACTGGGATTCAGCAGCAACCAGAGAACGCTCGGGCCAGCCGCCCAGCGCCGCCATAAGTCATAGCGCCATGTCCTGCATGGAGAGAACCTCGCGCCGGTGTCGATGAACAAGTCGCTTGATGCGTTCATGTTAATTTACCTCCGGCCTGCGACTGGCCCACCTCGATGGGAAACTCCCCGAGCATGGCGCAGCCCGCCTGAGTAATCTGATACTTGCCTGCCGATAGGTGACGAACTGCCCCCTTATCCGCAAGCCGGTGAATCATCGCTTTCGAGATGTCATAGGTGCCGTCGTCGTTGATTGTCTCGTTGAAACGTGCAAGCGCCGATCGCTCCGCCTCGTCTAGCCCCGGAACCACCACCGTTGTGCGTCTTGCGTCATGAAACTGCGTGCCAACGGTGGGAACTGCGCGGGTATTCCACGCTTCGACAGCCTCCCTTTCAGACTCGGCCCACCCTATCGGGTTGTGATGCCGCCCTTTTGCACAGCAGTCCGAGCAGCGCACTGCTTTGGCAATCTCATGTACGGGCCAGTCATCTGAATGGACGCTGGTAATATTAAGATCGTTGCCCCCGCAGAATGGGCACGGCTCCATCACGCCTCCACCTGCGCCCGCTTGTACCGAGCGCCTATCCGGTAAACGGCACGCGGTGTTATCCATGTTGTGGTGATTCACCGCACACCGATCCTGCTTGGTCATTGACGCCAAGTCATCGCACAGGAGCATGAGCATTGGTCCTGTCAGAGCCGCGGACTCCCTGAGAATCCCCGCCCTGACCGCGGCGTTGCGTATGGCTTCGGCAAGGCGCCGTTGGCCATTCTCCGCCGCCTCTATCCGCTCAATAAGCGTCAGGATATCGCTGGGCAAGACCTGCATGTGTGGCCCGTCCTGGCCAGGCTCGCGGCCTCGCCAGCCCAGTTGGCGTTTCTGCGCTTCGTCTTTCAGCGCTGCAATGTCAGTGCTCACGGCTCCTCCGGTGTCTGGGCCTTCTCGTGGGTGATAGGCCCAGCTTGCCCCAAACCGGTAGAGCAGCAAGCGGTTGAATGGACGGCGGTTCAGGTGGGATTGGAGAGAATAAAAGCGCCCCAGTGCAGGGCCGGGGCGCAGGATATGTGAGGGTCTCAGACGGACGCGGTAGCTGGCTGCCGGCTACGGTGAGGACAGGATCTCGCGAAGCTCCGTATGGCGCTGGAAGTGATGGCTACACCGTCCACGGGGCGGTCGGTCCGTCTGGCTCAACCGCTTCATCCAGGCCATCCTTGGCCCATCGCCCCGGCTGAGATGTAGCCGAGGGCCGGTGTTGGCTATAACGGCTCCACCAGCCCCCTTGCGCGCTTTCAGATCATCGAAACAGGACGTGGCGTAGATGACCTTGTTCATCGCCTTCGATGCCTTTCTAGCCATGAGATTCCTCCAGCTCCTCCTGTTCTTTGAGCACCTGCCACTCTTTCACCTCGACGAGATCCGCCGGCGGTTCCCAAAGCAGGTGTTCCAACTCGACGCTCCAACGAGACCCCGCTCTCCGCTCATTCAGGTACCTCTCAATCTCGCTGGGCTCAACCTTCCGCCAGGGCAGCCGAACGAACAGAACGCCCTTCGCAGGAAAACCGAATACCACCGGGGCGTAGCCCTTGGAACCCTCGATCATGACGGGGGCAAACCCGCTGAGGTCCACAACCTGTAACGCTTGCTGGACACTCGGGTATGCGGGGAGCGCCTCGATCTGCTTCCACAGATCCTTGCCTGGCGGGGTGTTCTTACGCGGCCAATAGAGCCCATTCTTGTTGCGCTTCTTCCACGCGCCTTGATCTGGCTCCGTGTCGAATGCGAACCCTGCGATGCCACCGCGGGTCCAGACGCGGACGCCCTCGGCGCCGATCTCCTCGGCGAACGCCTGGTATGCCTTCCCGGCCTCATCTCGTTGCTTGATGAGCCACTGAATCTCCTCGAGAAGCAGGCCAGAGGTGCAGCGGAAGAAGCGAAAGTACAGGCTCACGAGTGCTCCTCCTGTTCCGCGCGATCCAGGCGTTCGATCTCGGCCAGCACCAGTGCGCCCGCTTTGACCAGGTTGCGTCGGGGATTTGAGGCCGGCTTCCACCAGCGGTCCTCGAACATCCAGAAGTCAGGGGCGCGCTCAAGGCTCTGCTGGCTATGCGGGTACATCTGGCAGCCTGCATTGAGGGCATACGCCGCTCCAGCGCACGCCAGTTCCCCTTCGTCGTGCCGATCATCGTGCTCAAGCGACCAGCCTTCTTCAGTCATTTGCCGCTGGCGTTCGTCGACCAAGGCCCCAAGGGAACCAGCACCACAGGCCGGTGCCAGAAGCAGCCGGGCCAGGGACGTGGTGGGTTTGACCGCGAGAAACACAATATCCGATTCCTCAGTGTCAAAGCGGGCTATCTCGATAAATCCGTCAGGCACCTCGAAGTGCAATGAGTTCATGTAGGCGCTCGGGTCGCGTGTGAACGCCTCGTGCTTTTTTGGCTCCTCATACTCGTCGGGTGTCTCCTCAGCTTGGAGATGCACTACGAATCCCATGGGCTCCAACACTTGGTGTATGTTGCGTTCCTCTAACAACGGGTGCTGAATCAGTTCGTCGATCAGTCGCATCATTTACTCCCTTGAGTAGTTCCGTTATTGCGCCTATGAGCGTCACAACCCGCGAACGCTGTGTCTGTGGGCGACGCGAAAATAGTTAGGAATCCTCGGCGAGACGGACTCGCTCGACCCAAACCTCGCGGACTTTGCCTGTGCTGAGGTTCTTCACCGACAGATACCCTGGGCGCAAGGTGCCCAGAATCGCGGTGACTTCATAAGGACCAATCCAGCGACCGCCGTGCTGGTAGTCAACCTGCGTGCCAATGGGCAGCTCGGCGGTGATGGCATCGACGTAGGCTTGCTGGGCATCCAGGATGGCCAGCCGAAACGCCTCCAACCGTTCGTGGTCGACGCCCACAGTGCGAGAAACCTCGTCGGTGTTGGTAGGACCAGGCGCGGCCATATGCGCAGCCGCATCAACGATGGCCAGGCACTCGGCCTGTGCGCAATCAAACTCCTGGCTGACAGCAACCGACAATGTGTGGCGCTCCTCCGCGCCATTGCTGGGGTAGGTCGCGTATGCCCTGAGCCTTCCGTGCCGATCATCGAGGCCATGGGAAATATTGAGGTCGGCAGCCAGACGCAGCGCAACGTCGCGGGCATCAAGCGGGTTCCAGTAGAACGTACCGGGATGGTCACGTCTGCGCGCCATAACGCCCGTACCGTTCTCGCCGGCAATCTCGTAGCCGGCAGCTCGCGCTGCTTTCTCCAGTAATTCGTAGTTGGTCATTCAGCTAATCCCCTCGCTATTGCGCGGCCTCAGCCACCCGAGGTAGTACACCTCGGCGATGTCGATGCCGCCGTTTTTGAGCCGATGGCGCGGGACGCTCCGAACCATAGAGGGACCGATAATCTTGCGAAGCATGCGCTCATCCAGAATGTTTCGGCGATTGCGCATCCAGACGGTTTGCATCCGAAATACGTGATACGCCGCCTGACGGCGATCAGGGTAGAATTTGAGCACGATCTTAAAATGGTGCTGACGGCCGGTGATTCGGCTGAGCAGGCAGGACAGCATGTTGGCCCCTGGTCGTTATCGGGTTGCAGTAGCAATTTCACACGAGCCGGCAAAGCAGCAAGCGCTCAAATACCCCGCTGCTAAATGCCCTTTGTCACCTCCCTGTCGGCAACCAGGATCGTCACAGCAATGCCGGTGCCAGCAAATTCGTTGCTGTACACCTCCGACCAGCGAACCGTCCAATCTGGAAGTATCGGCTTCTCGCGCATGCTGGCGGGCACGATGGCCACCAGCCGCCCGCCTGGCCGTACCAGATCAGCGGCCGCAGAGACGTGCTGGATTGCCCGCCCCTCGCTGAATGGGGGATTCATCACTACCCTGTCGAACTGCGCCGCAGTATTGGCCCACTCGATGAAATCGGCGCATATCGGGTCAAACCCCTGGGACGTCAGCACCTTGCAGTGCAACTCCGCGACCTCGACGCAGGTGGTCCGTTCGCGTGGGAGGCGCTGGGCAATGTGCCCCTGTCCAGCGCTGGGCTCGAGCACGCGATCACCTGCCCCGATCTCTGCCAGCGAGACCGCCTCGTCGGCAATGTGCTCCGGCGTCGGGTAATACTGGTGCGAGCGCTGATCGGGAATGCAGCCGGTCAGGATGATGTGGTTGAGCGCCGCGCCCGGGTGATAGTCGAACACGAATGTCATCGCGTTCTGCTTCACGCCACCGATGGCCATCAGCGCTTGCTCGACCGCCTGGGTCACATGCTTATCCTCGAGGTAATACGAGGTTAGATGCAGACTGCTCCCTCTCAGGGATCCTTCGGCGAGAGCTTGGATGATGGCAAACGGCAGCGGCCGGTCCATCAGAATTACGAGCTTGCGTTTCTTTCGCGTCTTCGGCTGGGTACGGAATTGGGGCGGAATCGCTGCGGGATAGAGGCTCGCCAGCACTGCATTGAGTCGCCAGGCCATGTCTTCGTGAACTTCGATGTGGCAGGTTCCGCGCTTATAGACCCGCATGCGCAGCGCTCCCCCGTCCATGTCATGCCATACGCCAGGATCCTTACGAATTGCCGACAATGCCTTCCTCGTTGCTTGGCTTCGAGGTTGATCACGCCCCATGAAGCGGGCGATCACGGCACGAAGGTCATTGATGTACTCCCCTTTACGCCATTCGACAGTCCCGAAGTCATCAAGCACACCGGCGATAATCATGCGCTTAGAGAACCCTTCCGGTCGATTGGTGACGTGCTCCCCAGAGAGCACCCGGAATATCCCGTCGACCCGCTCGGCAAAGAACTCAGCACGCTGAGACAGCAGGCTCTCCAATGTGGTACGCACCCAGTCTTCCTCGAACGCCGGGGTATCGTGGTTTTGGATCTGCTCGTGCCATTCATTTCGGCGCCTGGCTGGCATGAAGTCGAGCACGTCCGTCAGCGCCAGCGCTCTCTGCCAGAAGTCAGCGTCGAGGGCGGCGATCGCCCCCTTTGTCTCGAACAAGCGATCCACCCGAAAGCGGCCATGGCGGTTAGCGTCGGCCTCGTTGCCATCCAGGAAATACTGCATCGCGCTCTCGTGCTCGTTGCCCAGCACCGTGGCGGCCAATCCATCGATCTTCGCACGCATGCGCCGGTACTGGCCCATCAGGCTGTCGACGAGATCCGAGGACATCGGGGCGAAGAACTCGCCCACGCCGGCGTCGCATTCGATGCTGTTGGCGGTATCGATGGTCTGGTGCTGCATGGCTCCTCCCGGCTGGATTCTTTAAAACTGGGGGGAGCGTGCCCTAGATCAGCAAAGCAGCAAGCGCAGAAACCTGCGTACACCAGGCGGGTATCCTGCCCATGCGAACGCGATTTCGGTCGCGTCTGGCACAGAGGCCTATTCATCCCGTTCAAAGAAGTTCGCACCGCGCCGATTATAGGGCGTTGTAGTCAGCCGCCAGGCCGCCCGCCCCGCTTGGACGATGTTCACCCCCTCCCCCTGATACCCAACGTGGAGCACCTCATCGCCCTCGTGGCTGGAAAGCACCACCATGGCCGCCAGCGGCTCGCGCTCGATATCGTTCCCCTCAATGTGATTCGCCACCTCGCGCAACCAGTCCGCCAGCCGTCGGCGCTTAGCCTGCTCGGCCTGGACCCGAGCGTTATGAGCGCGTCGGGTCCCCGTGAAATTGAAGATGTCGGCCATGAGGTACTCCTATCATTCAGGTATCGGAGGCAGACTCAGGGGTGTCGCCTGGCAGCATGTTGGCGATTTGCGGCGCAAGGAACCTCCCTGCCAGACGCTGAGCATGCTGCCGTTCGGCTTCGTTGCAATCGTCGGGGTAAGTCGCCAGCCGATGGAGGGTTTCCGCGAGATTTTGCACACAGGTCTCCAGCACTTTCCGTTCTTTCACGTTCGGGTTCTCAGGGCATGCCCAGTCATGCAGAACAAGCAGACTGTAGGCTTGCCCCTGGGTGAAGTTTGTACCCGGGCCATACTTCACGTTGTGCCCGCAGTAAATGCAGGTTGCCATGCTCATGATCGTTTCTCCTTTGTCGCCGACGCCCACAGCACTCCGATCTCGTAGAAGGCCCACAGGACCAGTGCCAGCGGAGCGCTCTCAATATAGGTCGACCACAGGAGGCCCCAACCCCACTGTGACGGGTCCGCCCACCCCTCGGGCCGATGCAGTACCAAGGCGATGAGCGTGGACACGAACAGCGAGCGCTGACCGCCGCCCGCCATGACCCTACGCACCAGCCGCTCCGAAATCGGCCTGGTGCGATGGGGAAAAGGTTCGCGGCGCTGGGTTACGATCCCGCGCGCGCGGGCCACCAGGTCGAACACCGGTACCGGAATCCCATCAGCATGCACTGGCTGCGAGACCGGGGCCTCGGCCCAGGGCGCCTCGATCACCTCCCGCATTGGAGGGCGCAAGGACATGTATGCCAGCCGACGGTCCTTCGGCGGCGCATAGGTCTGGGCGTATAGAGTGCTGCCATTGCAGTCCGGGCAGCTACACACAGCATTGAGGTTGAGGTACCAAGGCCTGTCGCGCACACGATTGATCACCGCGGTGAAGTCGGCATAGCTAAGATCACGTTCGCAGTGGACGCAGCACATGGAAGGCACGTCGCATACTCCGCCGACATGATAGATCGGCATCAGATGATCGAGCGGCTTGCCGCGTTCGCGGAGATGCTCGGACAACTCATGCCAGGCATCACGACTCATGGCCTCGCCCTCGGCGAGATATTGGATATTATCGGTGTGCATTTTCCGTCATCCTGTCGAGCCAGATCTCTGCCCCCAGCCGCTCCACATCCTCGACTAGCATCCGGCGACCGAGGCGCTGGAGTTCGGCGCGGTAGCGGCGAACGGTGGGGTTTGCGATGGACGCCAGGGCCAGGTATTTCTGGTCCTGATCACTGGCCGGCCAGAAGCGCCGGCTGCGATCGATCAGCGACATAGGCAGCACCAGCACCCCCAGGAAGACGAGTACCGTTGGTTCAGTGGCCAGCAGCGCCATGGCGTAAAGGTTGTGCGAGGTAAAGGAGTACCAGGGCAGGTCTGGAAGGACACCCGAGATCAGCGGAGCGACCAGATCGAAGACTGCCGCCGGCACGATCAGCAACCCAGTTCCAGCGAGCACGGCCCACGCCAGACGGCGCAATACGATCCATGCCGATTCGATGAGCATGTCGCGGTAGGACGAGGGAAAGGGAGTTGAATCGGGTGCGTCAAGCGATGTTGTGGGCCGTGGTGCGCGCTTTAGCGCTAACACCAGCGCCAACCAGCCGCATGCGGCGGTGAGCGCGATCGAGGCACTGGCGACTCGCCAGGCGCCGGCATGAGTCGGCGGCCACTTGAGCTGATAAATGATAACGAAATCACTTACCAGGAGCACGCTTCCGGCGAGAGCCAGCACGGTAGCCGACAAATTCAGCGTTCGCGCGATAAAGCGCCTACACAGGGCATAGAGATAGAAGGGAATCATGAATCGCTCTCCTTATTGGAATCAGTGGGGGTGTCTTTCAGCGCCGCTTTAAGGGCTTCACGAGCGGCAGAGCCCTCTTCGAGCAACTCCTCCCGTTTTCTCTGGATCCGGCTCGCCTCACCAACACTGATTTTGCCGTCTTCCAAGTAAGACTCGACGCGGGAGGCAAGAGCAGGGTTTTGTTCTACCCAGCGGTGGATCTGGCGGTAAGAAAAATGCTCCCCCACTTCCGCCCCCATGATATGCCGCCCCAGAAGTGCGCTAAGGGCTGACACCACAACCAACGTCGCTATGACACAGGTTGCTGAGAGTCCAGGCTTAAACCCCAAGTAGCAGCTCACATACCATGCAGTCAGCAACAGCAGTAGGATGCCCACAAATATTCCGATCCACATAAGGTCACCCATGAAATCCACCTCTACCCTCGATGAACCGCCGAAACGGTGGCAATGCATTCATCATGGCGCGCCCGTACGGGCGGTCGGCGAAGCGCCGATCAAGTACAGTGACACGCCCATAGTCCGTCTCAGTGCGCAGCAGCCGTCCGGCGGACTGGATAAGCTTGAAGCTCGCATCCGGCACGGACAGCTCCATGAAGGGGTTGCGCCCGCGTGACTCTAGCCATTCCGAAAGCGTTGCCTCGACGGGGGAGTCCGGTACCGCGAACGGCAGTTTGGCGACGATCACGTGAGTGCATTGCTCGCCGGGCAGATCCACCCCTTCGGAGAACGACGCCACCCCGAACAAGATGCTGCCCTGACCGGCCTCAATCCGTTGACGGTGCTTTTCCAGAAGCTCGTGTCGCGGCGCCTCCCCCTGCATCAGCACCTTGGCTGCCAGCTCCGGTTTGAGGGCCTTGAGTACGGCGCGCATCTGACGGTAGGAGGCGAACAGCACCAGTGTCCCGGTTCCCGGCGCAATCAACCCAGCGTTACAGCGCGCCGCTATCTCGTCTGAATGCCGATCATGATCCTTGGGATCGGCGACAATGTTCGGGACAACAAGCTCGGCCCGGTTCGCATAATCGAACGGAGAATCGAGCTTTATAGCCCGATTGCCATGCCGCTCATGCAGCCCGGCCTGCTCGTAAAACCGGTCGAACCGACCAAGCGCAGCAAGTGTCGCCGACGTGACCACAGCGCCATCGCACTGGCTCCACAACAGCGAGCGCAGCAGTCCAGCGGCCGAGGTGGGGCTTGCACAGCACTCAAAGTCGCCCCCGTCGGCCACCACCTCGATCCAACGTGCTACCGGCGGATCGGCGGGATTGTCAGAGGGCGCCGCGGCGAGCTGAGCGAAAGCGGTTTCCATGGTGTCGATTCGTGATACGAGCCGTTGGGCAGATGCCTGAAGTGTGGTTATGCCACGATTGTTGGGGTCGTTTTCCGCGCCCTTTTTCAAGCGGTCGCCGAGACGCCGCGCCAGCGAGTGGACCGCCCCCGTCGCCACGCGCGCCTGCTCAAACAGGTCGCACAAGTCGGCAGGCACCTCGCCCATGGGAAAGCGCCAGGTCATGTCAGGCTCACGACTGCCCCGTGCATACCGGCCACCACGGCCTCTCTTTGCCTGGGGCTCAGACATTGCAGGATGCACGTTCTCCAGGGCACGATAGGTGTCGTCCAGGCTGCGCACGAGCGCGCGAGCTTCCCCCGCCAGCTCGGTACCCAGTTCCTTGACGCCGCTGATCAGCTCCGTCTGGCCGGCGAGTGCCGGCGCAGCTTTGCCTGGCAGCTTTGCCAACTCGCTGAGCGTTTGTTTCGCCGCGGCAAGCCGTGCCTTCGCCGCGCCCTGTTCGACCGCGACGCTTGGCAGGTGGTGGCCCTCGTCGAAGACGTAGATGGTGTTCTTCGGCGCTGGCAGCACCACGCCGCCCCCGAGCATCAGGTCCGACATCACCAGTGCGTGGTTTGCGACGACGACATCCTTCTTCTCGTTTTCAGCCCGTGCCTTGAAGAATGCGCAACGCCACCGGTACCGACAACTGGCGCCTGTGCAGCTCGCTTTGTCTGTGGTGATTTCGTCACGCAGCTCCTGACGCAGCGAGTTGGGCCATTCGTCAAGATCGCCGCTCCAGTTCCCGTTGGAGCGACTCGCCCACATAGCCTCCACTTCATCGGTTTCGCCTTCGGCAGGTTTGATCGCCCAGGTCCCCTGACCCTGTTCACCGTCGCCAAAGTCGAGAAGACCTTGATCCTCGTTGGCTCCTGCGAGTGGCTCAAGGTTACGATCGCAGACATAACGGCGACGCCCCTTCGCCAGCGTAAAGCTGAACTCCAGCCCCGCACGTGCATGCAAATCGGGCAGAT
>Ga0209300_1000509_pt1 | contig 19586 bp, 17 predicted proteins | sample Shrwel_input2_RT_FD_187535 | JGI IMG/M metagenome (GOLD analysis project Ga0209300, IMG submission 187535) | Subsurface microbial communities from deep shales in Ohio, USA - Utica-3 well 1 S input2 RT (SPAdes) (version 2) ... | reverse complement strand
ATCGAAGAGATCGAGGTGGACAAAGATCATATACACATATTGCTAACGATCTCTCCCAATATCAGCGTTGCGAGTTACGTTAGGAGAATTAAACAATCTACAACGCAAAGTCTATGGTCGAGATTTAAATGGTTTAAAAAGCAATTCTGGGTTAAAAAAACATTTTGGTCTGACGGATATTTTGTTTGCTCTGTTGGGAATGTGGCTGCTGATACAATTCAAAAATACATTCAAGAGCAGGGCTAACTATTCCGATTCATCCCATCGACACCGCTTCGCGTCGATCAATGGGTTTTCTCGGAAAATTTCGATAAATCGAATTAACGCTTAAATTTAGTCTCTAAAATAACCGATGAACGGGTACGCTCTACCCCATCTAAGTTACCAATATCATCCAGCAAGTGGCTTAACTGCTCAAGGTTCTGTGCTTCTACAATAGCAATTAAATCAAACTCTCCACTAATTGCATACAACTGAGAAATCGCATCAATTTGCTTTAATTCAATATTAGTTTTTGTTGTTAGCTTCTGTTTTACTTTTATTGAAACATGCGCAGAGACCAAGCTATTTAAAAAGTCATCTCCAAAGTCAACGCTATAACCCTTAATGATCCCACTTTGCTCTAATTTTAGCATTCGGCTTTGCACCGTTGAACGAGATAAACTCAAATGCCTTGCAAGATCAGAAATGCTAGCGCGGGCGTTCGTTTTTAATACTGAGAGTAGTTTTTCATCTTGGGGAGTTATCATAATGCTAATTAAATTCGTTAATTTGACTATTATTCTAATCATTTTTCACAAAATAGCACTGCAAATTTCATTCATAACCTTTGATAATGATATTTTTAATAAGTAAAACACATTGTATTGCTGAATCATCCTGACCTTATCGTTATTTTTTCAGCAATGTATTTTTTATGTGAATAATTTAGGTGTAAAAATGCAAGTAACCAGAGATTTATTTAACGACGTAATGGTCCCTAATTACAACCCTTCAGCTGTTGTTCCTGTTCGCGGTGAAGGCTCACGTGTGTGGGATCAGAACAATAACGAATTTATCGATTTTGCCGGTGGTATTGCAGTTAATTGTTTAGGGCATTGCCATCCTGCATTAGTCGGTGCACTTAAAGAGCAAGGCGAAAAAATTTGGCACTTATCAAATGTAATGACCAATGAGCCAGCTCTTCGTCTAGCTAAAAAAATGGTTGATGCCACGTTTGCTGAAAAAGTTTACTTTGCAAACTCAGGGGCTGAAGCAAACGAAGCAGCATTAAAATTAGCACGTCGCTTTGCACTAGATAAATTTGGTGCTGAAAAAACTAAAATTATTGCTTTCAATAAAGGTTTTCATGGTCGTACATTTTTCACTGTAACAGTGGGTGGCCAAGCTGCTTATTCTGACGGTTTTGGTCCAAAACCTGCTGATATTGTTCATTGTGACTACAATGATATTGCCGCTTTTGAAGCCTTAATTGGTGATGATACCTGTGCGGTAATGATGGAGCCATTACAAGGTGAAGGCGGCATTGTGCCACCAACTAATGAATTTGCACAAAAAGTACGTGAACTGTGCACTAAACACAACGCACTACTTATTTTTGATGAAGTGCAAACCGGCGTTGGCCGTACAGGTCACTTATACGCATACGAAGGGTTAGATGTTGTTCCTGATATCTTAACGACGGCTAAAGCCTTAGGTGGCGGTTTTCCAATTGGCGCTATGATCACCACCACTGAAATTGCAGCACACCTAAAAGTAGGCACGCATGGTTCTACATATGGTGGTAACCCGTTAGCTTGTGCTGTTGCAGAAGCGGCATTTGATACTGTTAATACGCCTGCTGTATTAGATGGCGTAAAAGAGCGTGAACAAATGTTCCGTGATGGTTTAAATGCAATTAATGAAAAATACCATGTATTTAGCGAAGTCCGTGGTAAAGGCTTACTAATCGGTGCGGTATTAAATGAGAAATTTGAAGGCCGTGCTCGTGACTTTTTAGTAGCAAGTGCAAATAACGGCTTAATGAACTTAGTAGCCGGTATGAACGTTATTCGTTTTACACCTTCATTAGTGATCCCATTTGAGGACATTAAAGAAGGCTTAGCTCGCTTTGAAAAAGCAGTTAGCGATGTAGTAAACGGTTAATAACTAAGTAAAACATAACTAAGTCCTGAGGCAAACACACGTTTACCTCAGGATTTTATATGTTGTTGGAGCAAGTAGTTAATGCAAGTATTACGTCCTATTACTGTCAATGATTTTGCAGCACTTAAAGAGATTGCTATTGAGTCTGGCCATGGCTTTACCTCTTTACCTGTCGATGATGGGCAACTACAAGAAAAAATTGATCGTGCGCAAAACAGTTTTACTAAAAACGTAGATAAGCCCATCGACGAAAGCTATCTATTTGTTTTAGAAGACAGTGAAACCGGCAAGGTAATTGGTACTACCGCCATAGAAGCGGCCGTCGGGTTATCTGTACCTTTGTATCATTATCATCTAGGTAAAACCGTTCACCATTCACCCACTTTAAACGTTTACAATACCGTAGATATTTTGAGTATGTGTAATGACTACACTGGCTGCTCAGAAATATGTACTTTATTTTTACGTGAAGACAGTAGAAAAGGCTTAACGGGACGTTTTTTATCACGTTCACGTTTTTTATTTATGGCGCAACACAGTGAGCGCTTTGCCGACACAGTAATTGCTGAGATGCGTGGTGTTAGCGATGAAGACGGTCACTCGCCATTTTGGCAATGGTTGCAGGAACACTTTTTTAGCATTGAATTCCCACAAGCCGACCATTTAGTGGGGTTAGGCGATAAAGTGTTTATTAGCGAACTCATGCCTAAATACCCTATCTATGTGAATTTACTGAGCAAAAAAGCACAAGCGGTGATTGGCCATGTGCATGATAAAACCAAACCAGCACTTAAACTGCTTGAAAAAGAAGGTTTTGAACACCGCGGATACGTTGATTTATTTGACGCAGGCCCCACAGTAGAAGCAAAGCTCGGTAATATTCGCAGTATTCGTGATTCACAGGTGTGCCCTATTACTATTGGCGAGCTTGAACATATCAATGAGCAAAGCTCAGACACCCTTGCTATTTGTAATCAAGGGGTTAGTGATTTCAGAGCCACATTCACCAAACATGCTCATTACAATCAGGCAAAGCACACCTTAATCATCAGCCAAGAAGTAGCTGATGCACTTCATTTAAAACAAGGAGATGCAGCGCGATTTTTCCGCCTGTAACATTATTTATGAACACACAACTAATTAATAATCAATGGCTTGTAGGCAAAGGCCCTGCGTTTGATTCTATTAACCCAAGTAATGGTGAAATTGTATGGCAAGGTAATGGCGCCAACGCAGAGCAAGTTGACAGTGCCATTAAAGCGGCAAGAGCCGCGCAAGTTCAATGGGCAGACATGCCAATTGAGCAACGTATTACTATTTTAGAAAACTTCGTAGCCCAACTAAAAGAACACAGCGAAGAGTTTGCCACTATTATTGCTCGTGAAACAGGTAAACCGGTATGGGAAACACGCACAGAAGTGGGCGCGATGACAGGCAAAGTGGCCATTGCGATCCGTGCTTACAATGAACGTACTGGTACAACCGAAAACCCAATGCCTGGTGCAAAAGCCTTTATTCGCCACAAACCTCACGGTGTGGTCGCTATTTTTGGTCCGTATAATTTCCCTGGGCATTTACCAAACGGCCATATTGTACCAGCCATACTAGCCGGTAATACCGTGGTATTTAAACCATCAGAATTAACTCCTCATGTAGCGCAGTTTACGCTAGAACTATGGTTAAAAGCAGGGTTACCTGCAGGGGTTATAAACCTTGTTCAAGGTGAGTTAGAAACAGGTAAAGCGCTTGCCTCACATCAAGATATAGATGGCCTATTTTTTACTGGTAGCTCAAACACAGGTCATTTATTACATAAACAATTTGCTGGCCACCCAGGTAAAATTTTAGCGCTTGAAATGGGCGGTAATAACCCGCTAGTGGTTAAAGATGTTGCTGATGTTAGCGCCGCCGTGCACGATATTATTCAATCGGGCTTTATTACTTCGGGTCAACGTTGTACTTGTGCACGCCGTTTATTTATTGAAAAGTCGCCCAATGGCGATGCTATCTTAGAAAAGCTGATCAGCGCCACCAAAAATATCCTAGTAGACGATAGCTTTGCGGACGATCAACCTTTTATGGGAGCTATGATCAGTGAAAAAGCCGCATTAGGCATGGTTGCAGCGCAAGCTGAGCTAGTTAAACAAGGTGCTGAGATTCTTGTTGAGCTTAAACAGTTAAAATCAGGCACTGGGTTTGTAAGCCCAGGCATTATTGATGTCACTAACATTAGCGAAATTGCCGATGAAGAACATTTTGGCCCGCTTATAAAAGTATACCGTTATACTGATTTTGACAGCGCTATAGCAGAGGCAAATAACACCAGCTTTGGTTTATCTGCTGGTTTACTTGCTGATAGCGAAGATGATTACAGTCACTTTTTAAAACGTATTCGTGCCGGTATTGTTAACTGGAACCGCCCTATTACAGGCGCATCAAGCGCAGCGCCATTTGGTGGTATAGGTGCCAGTGGCAACCACAGAGCCAGTGCATACTACGCTGCAGATTATTGCGCATACCCAGTGGCCTCTGTAGAGTCAGAAAAAGTTAACTTACCGCAAACCCTCGCGCCGGGCTTAATAATTGAATAACAATTTAAATAGATTTAAGGATTTACCATGCATACTGATGTAAACACATTATTTGATAACCTGTGGCAAAACTACCTAAGCGTAACGCCATCGGCTGACAAAATTCATGACCTATTAGGCTCAACGCAAAAAGACGACATAATCAACGATCATATTGCGCTGCGTACTTTTAATATTGAAAAAGTAGGCCTTGAAAAACTAGCTGCACACTTTTTAGCCATTGGCTACAAAGAATGTGGTGAGTACCATTTTGAAGCAAAAAAACTCTACGCTAAGCACTACGAGCACAGCGATCCAACGCAACCTAAAGTGTTTATTTCTGAGTTATTAGTTGAAAAATGTTCACCTGAGCTTCAAGCAATTGTTACTGATATGGTTGCACAAATTGACGAAAGTACGGTGACTGCCGATAACTTTTTATATTCAGGTACACATTGGCAAGTAAGCACTGATACTTACAAAAAGCTATTAGCAGAGAGCGAATATGCGGCGTGGATGTCTGCGTGGGGTTACCGTGCAAATCACTTTACTGTGAACATTAATACCTTAGCTAAGTTTGATAACATCCATGATGTAAACCAAGCTCTTAAAGATGCAGGTTTTTCACTTAATACCTCAGGAGGCGAAGTAAAAGGCTCACCAGAGGTGCTATTAGAGCAATCATCAACATTAGCTGATGAATACGCTGTAACCTTTAGCGATGGCGATATGCGCATTCCTAGCTGTTTTTACGAGTTTGCACTTCGTTACAATAAGCCAGATGGCGAGCTTTACACCGGCTTTGTTGCCGCTTCTGCCGATAAAATTTTTGAAAGTACCAACGCACGTTAATACGTTTTAACACACCACTTAACACTGAAATTTACAGGGTTAAGTTGTTGTATAAAAGCAAATTTATAGCCAAGCAATTACAGAGCATTTATTTACTTTGCTTTGGCTATAAAGCCTTGTATTTATACACAAAAAAACGCAGTTGAAATAAGCAACTGCGTTTTTATTGTTCACATACTTTTAAAAAGATTGTGTAATGGACTGAAGCAGTCCAAAGTAAATGTTAAAACTTAAAGCTCGCACTCAATCGCACATAGCGTGGATTTTGATAGTTCGTTGCTAACAAATAATCTGGATCTGCAACACCGCGGTAACCACCAAAATCAGCATCATATCCACCATAAATTTCTGCTGTTTCGTTCACTTCGGTGATCTCGTCGTTGTTGAATACATTGAAAACATCAGCACGAAGTATTAAATCATGATCTGATATTTGCATATTGTATTGTAAGCTTAAGTCAAGATTCCAGGTATTAGGAGTACGACCAGCAGAGCCTCGAGGTACTAACTCACCATCTTTATAAAAAGATTCTGCTTCATATAAAGATGCAAATGCATCTGTAGGATGGAATCCAAACGCACCATATGGACGGCCTGTACGCCAAAAGAAATTTGATCCCATCGTAAAGCTTTCAGTTATTTCGTAAGCAAACTGCGCTTTAATTTGATGGCGGCGATCATTTGGTAAATTTCCTTTTGCCCCATCAGTTAGGCCTGGTTGATCGAAGTTAGTTGTTAAGCCGGAATCTGTTTGTTCATTATCAGAACGAACGTAACCTTCATTATTACCCCAACTGTGTGCCCACGTGTATGTAACGTCAAGCATCCAACCGTCAGACCATGCTTTACTAAAGTTAACATCAACAGAGCCATATTGACGCTCAGCTTCAGGATAACCTAAATCTGTATTAGGAATCGTATAACTTGCATAATCAAGTGGGCCAGAGCCATCTGGATCAGTCGTGATCGTCACATCTTGACCCGGGTTCGTAAGAACATAGTAATGGAAGCCATCACACATTGTACATGAGCTACCAAACTCTCTTTCTACAAAATCGTTAAAACCTTTGTCAATAGCGATATCTTCTAACGAACTTTTCAAGTCACGATATGTTGCTTTTACACCAACACTCCAATCATCAGTGAGCATTGTTTGAAAGCCAAGAATATATTCATCTTGATACATAGGCTCGATATCGGCATTAACAGTTTCATCTGTTCCTTTTAGTGTTCCATCAGCAAGCACTGTAATTTCTGATAGTGCCTCCCCTAATATCGGTTCTTTAGAGATATCGTCTGAAATACCTAACACTTCAAAGTTTTGCCGTGTGTATAACTCATCCCCAGCTAAACGAATATTCGTATTTGTTGCTACCGGTAAGTAATAACGTCCATAGTTAGCAAATACTTTAAATTCACCATCACCAAACGGGTCCCAACTAGCTCCGAGTCTTGGAGCCCATTGATCAGTAACGTCGACAAACTTTTCATTCGCTTTATTATAGTTTTCAAATGACTCATTACGTAAACCAATTGATAACGTTAAATCGTCTGTCACGTTCCACGTATCAGTAATATAAAAAGCGGAGCTCTTAGTTGTAAAACTACCATTATTTATGTAAATCTCTTTACGAACAGCCGCACAACTTGATGGATCACCCGCTTTTACTGCATCGAGATCGTCACATGATTCATAGCGATAAGCAGCACCGCCTGAGCGTTGAGTATTTTCGGTTGATTCTAATTCTTCGTAATCTAAACCAAAACGAAGTGTATGTGAGTCTGTAGCATACCAATCGAAGTCTATACGATAGGCCGTACGTTCATCCTCTTGCAAACTTGGAGAACTTAATGCCCATTCACCCAAATCTGTTCCGCTAAAACGTTCATATACCATTGGGTATTCACCAAACGGAGTAGAGCCTGCATTAACATTACTGTAGTTTGCCTCGTTTATACCGCCCATTGCACTTACTGTTAATGTATCAGTTAAAATGCCGGTGTATTTTAAAGAGTAGGTTTTACCACCACGCTTAAGAGTATAATCACCTCGGCGGCTCGTTACCGCACTAGCTGCTGGATCCCAGTTATACTTAACGCTATCTAAATCACTTGAGCTATCCCAGCCCGTAAACTCTAAAATATGATCATCAGTAATATAGTAATCCAGTTTCAAAGCATAAAATAAATCACCAGACTCTCTTTCGTACTTGTTAGAAGTAGATGCGTAATCAGAAACACGTTCATTGTAACTAACTAGACCATAGAAAAAGAGTTTATCTTCAACTAGTGCACCACCTGCCCAAATGTTGTAGTCATTTTCACCGACTTTTCTTTGACTCTGATCACCATTAAAATATTCAGTGCCATATAAATCAGCACCTTCTTGCGTCCTATATGTTTGCGGAATATCTTCAGCTAAAGAGCTTGGCTCAAAATAGGCATTTGCTCCCCATTCAAAATCATTACTACCTCTTTTTGTAGTAGCATTTACTACACCACCAGTGGAACGGCCAAACTCTGCTGAATAACCACCCGTTTTAACTTCAAATGTATCATAAAATTCAAAGGGCACATCCGCACCACCTAAACCATTTCTGAAATTAGTAACATTCATACCGTTGACGTAATAGCTGTTTTCACCAACAGATGCACCACCAAATGAAGCTAAGTTCCCAAAACCTGAATCGCCTTGAGTAGTACCTGGGGCAAGTAGTGCAACCGATGTCACATCCCGTGCAACTGGAACACGAGCCAATAATTCTTGATCTACAAAAGTAACTGACTCGCTTGATGAAACATCAATAGAACTTAAGCGATGCCCCATCACTTCAATAACTTCAGGTTTATCAGATGCAGAGTAGAGTACAACCGGTAAATTGGTTTTAGAACCGGCATTTATTTTAAAGCCAGACTCTTGAGCAACCAAAAAACCGTCTTTTGAAACTGAAATTGTATATGGCCCTGTTGGTAACAGCGGAAAGCGATAGCTACCTGAATCAGACGTTGTTATTGTTCTTGTTAAGCCTGTTTCTTCGTTCTTAATCTCAATAATAGCGCCCGATAACTGTACGCCTTGGCTTGATTCAACAGTTCCTGATAAAAACCCTGACGATGCGCTGTCAGCTGCCAATACTGTTGATACATTTAGTGAACTTATTATTGTTAATGCAATTAGGCTTTTTTTAAAATGTTTATATCCCATGACTTTTCCCTTTGTTATTTTATTAACGTTGCAGTTACAGTTACAACAGGACTTAAATTACACCAATGAGACAAATACACAAATACTTAACAAAAAAAACACATAATGCTAATAAAAGGAACAGGAAAGTAGTTATTTCGGGAGATGTAGAGCTTTAAGTAAAGCTCTACATGGTCTTAAATAATATTTTTGTAAACTTTTTTTTACAAATAAGTTTAAATTTCAATTAAACAACGGTTTATAATCATTCTCTAATTGTTCAAAAGACAGGTTACCTATAAAGCGACCAAAACTGAGCCAGGTTGCTAAGCCGCGTAGATCTTTAAAGTGCGGTGGCACAAACTTAGGATCTTCAATCACGCCTAAATCATGTAGCTGTGAAATAAGCCTAAAGTCATCAATTGAAATCTTACCAACGAGTAACAGGGGCAGTTGGTCAATGCGGCCAAGTTGAATGGCGACACGGATCAAGTTATACACCAACACAAAACCTTTGATATAAGCAATGTCTTTAGTAAACGGTAAACCTGTAGCAGTACTACCACGAAAAACCCGTTGCGCAAGGGTGTAACTTTCATCTTTACTTAATCCTTGCGCTACATAGTCACGGTAAATATCGACAAACTCAGCGCCGTCTATTACCTTAGTAACGGCTTGGATACGATTAACAAGCTTAGCTAACCGCCGTGGAGTTGATTTTAGGGTGATGATTTCCGTCAATACCGCAAGGCCTTCTTGGGTCACCGTTGAACTTGGCGTGCCTTTACTCAAACAGGTTAAATAAGGTTGTGCTAACCCATTTTGCGTGGTGCCAACATGGATCCAGCCTTCATGGACTTCTAGAATATCGAGCTCACGCTGTGAAAATTTCACATCTTGATTAAGTTTGATATTGTTCGCGCCAGCTGCGGCATCACTGACTATTCCGTCACTGATGATCACTTCAACATCAATACCAGGCATGCTGACGCTCACTTGCTCCGCCAAAATTTTAACCGCAGCATCGGCATCAATATTTTTTGGATCATCTGGTAAGATATCCGCAGCAAGCAGGTTTTTAAGTGGTAGTTCGAGCATATTTGCAAGCTCTGATAATGAGGGTTCACCGGCATGAAAAAGATCTTTTGGGTGACCAAACAATTCTACTGACAAATCATGAAACTCCGCAGTGCCACGATATTCAAGCATATTAAGTACAGTTTTATACTCAGCACACATTTTGCTCATATACTGAGTAATTGGGTTGAGTTGCCCGAGCTGACTAATAATATTGCGATTTAAATCAGAAAACGCTTGGCGCAACTCACTGGGTACAAACCCTAAATCACGTTGTTGGTAATAGGCTTTATCGACCAAAGGGTTCTTTTGACATTTTTGCCTAAAGAACTCTTCTTTAATGCTTTTATCCCAATTAATCGCATCTAAAATACGGATCGGTGTTTGCAGGGCGATCAATCTATCTGATAATTCGCGAGTTTTAAGTAATAACGCCTTATCTATCATGCTCTAAGCTCATTAATGAATGAGCCTAGAGCATAGGCTAGATTTGTGCGTTTTCAAAGCAAATTATGGTGTATTTTGTAGATTAACTAAGCTTGTGAAATCAGTAATACGATTTATTATTTTGCCGTCTTTGTAAACTAATAATGTCGGTACTTTACTGATTTCATTATTGATAAATAAATCATTACCATAATCAATTGTTAAAGGGTGACTCACGTTAAACTTCTCTTTGTATTCTGTCACAGCCGCTTGATCTGTCCATAGTTGGCTAATTCTTGCTTCACTATCTACCCCTTGCTTAGCAAAAATATTCATTTGCTGTTGGGCTGCGACACAATTCTTTGCCATTTCCGGGCGCGTATCTGCTAAATACCAATCACACCAGGTTGCTGTAAAGAGCACCGCTTTTAAGCCTTGTGTAGGAATATCTAAAGCAATAGCTGCCTGCTTGTTTGCTTCATCTAACAAGCGTGTTTTTTCAACCACACCATCATGTGATAATAACCGCAATGTATTATCGAGCGCTTTATCTGCCTCGTGTCCTTGGAAAATAACTTTGCCCGTTTTATCCAGTAGCACATGAAAAGGTGTACCAATAAACTGATAATGTTGAGCCACCTTACCTGTATCATCCGTCATGATTGGCATGGTTAAATTAAAGCGGTTTTTCACCGCAGCAACTGCAGCGGGGCCGTCATTGAGATCAATATTGATTGCTATCGTATCAATCGTATCCCCATATTGTTCATAGGCATGTTGAAAATGCGGCATCTGCTGCATACACGGTTTGCACCAGGTCGCCCAAAATTTCAAATAAACAGGTTTGTTACCAACAATTTTGCTCAGCTCGAATAACTCACCTTGTTGATCTTTTAACACTAAGTCCTCTTCATTTGCCAGCACGTTGTGAGAGCTTATAAAACACAAAACCAACAGTAGCAGCGTAGTATAATTAAATTTCATCGTTGTTCTCCCTAAAATAAATACACTTTAGCATGATGGCTAAATACCCTGATTGTAATTTTGCGACATAGCAAATTTTTTTCAGGCATTTATTATCACATACTATAGACTTAATATGACTTGGTTTCGTATTATCGATTGATAAACGTAATATTGGAGTAATTATGAAAAATGACATTGAAACAAAAGAGATTTTGTCAGTTTACGAGCATATTATTCAACATGGTGAAGCATGCGAGGATGGCAAGCATTATCAAGGAGTAACTGCATTTTCAGATATTGACGGCTACACCATTTATCTCAAGGGTAGCGGCGTGCAATTACGGTTTGGTTTTCATAATACTTATCATCTCGATTATGAACATGACAAACACAAAGATGACTTTTTGAAAAAACTTTATAACATAGCTAATGAAGAGTGATGGGATCAACAAATAGAAGAAACAGACCAACCAGTTCGCGCAATTTGCAGTTTATCAACCAAGTTATTGCGCAATTAAAAGCAGAGCCTGAAAAACTGCAACTCATCAAAAACAACCTTGCTTATTACCGTGCGCAAACGCATTTAAAACGTGGATTTTTACTTGCAATAGAACGCTTTGATTGGGTATTTGAAGCGACCGATAATATTGATGAAATTTGCGACCAAATTATGGCAGACGATTATATTGGCAACCGTTTAAGACGTTATCCTTTGTTATTTAAAGGCGTTGTTGAAACCTAAACAGCGTCTTTATTTATATCTTCACTAAGTTAACATTTCTGTAAATTAATCTCATATTACACTTCCTAAATCTTTTTTCTTGGATCTTCCCACAAACTCGCCTTACCGCTTTTTAAAGTAACCTGCCCACAAAAAATACAATTAGTACTCTAATATTTATCACACTAATAAATAAATCACTAAAAGTTTCACCAATTATGTAAAAAAATATTTACACCGCAAAAAGCAATCAAAAAAACACACGTAACAAGTTGTTATTAAATGATATTTTATAAAAATCCAGCTTGTTAATATAACTTCATTTTAGACTTATTTTATTAATTATTTATCCACATTTCAGACACTCACCATTTGCACGAACCTTGAATTGTTAGAGCTATTACCTTAAGCTTATCTTTATTGAACGATCAATTAATAAAAATTATGCCTAAAGTTGGAATGGAACCTGTAAGGCGTCAGCAGCTAATTGACGCAACAATAGAGTCAGTTGCTCAAAAAGGGTTACAAGCAACCACAATTAATAGTATTAGCAAAAATGCGGGGATGTCCTCTGGCATAATTAGCCATTACTTTGGTGGGAAACAGGGGCTAATTGAAGCAACTGTGCGTTACTTACTGTCTAACTTGAAAGATGACTTGATCAGCAAAGTAGATGAAAAGACCACGCCAACTCAAAGGTTAATGTTTATTGTTGAATCAAACTTTGCGCTAGTACAACAACGAAAAGACACCACTCGGACGTGGTTAAGTTTTTGGGCGCAATCAATGCACGACAAGGAACTTCATCGTTTACAAAATGTAAACAGCAAACGCTTGCAAAGCAATTTAACCGTTTCATTTAAGCAATTAATGCCTTTAGCGCAAGCAAATCTCGCGGCAGAGTTAACCGCAGCAATGATCGATGGTTTATGGCTACGAGCCGTATTAAGCCAATCAGACGAAAATCAGTTTAAACACAGTGAATCACTGGCTAAAAACTACGTGCATTCACTTATCAAGCAATATGGAGCCTAACGTGACTACACCTATCTATCAAAACTTTATCAACGGTCAATTCCTTGCAAACAAAAGCGGCGAAACATTTGATGTAGTAAATCCTGCAACCGGCCAAGTAATTTATGCCGTTGAAGTTGCCGATGAATACGTTCAAAACGCAGCAATTGAAAGTGCAAAACAAGGCTTTAAAGTTTGGTCAGCCATGACCCTTATTGAGCGCAGCCGTATTTTATTAAACGCCGTTGCTATTTTACGCAAGCGTAATGATGAGCTTGCACTAGTTGAAGTGCTCGATACCGGTAAACCAATGCAAGAAGCTAACTGCGTAGATGTTGAAACAGGTGCAGATGTAATTGAATATTTTGCAGGCCTTGCCCCTGCACAAGTTGGTCAACAACAAATGGTTGGCGATGACTTTTACTACACACGCAAAGAGCCTTTAGGTATTTGTGCTGGTATTGGTGCATGGAACTACCCATTACAAATTGCATGTTGGAAGTCTGGCCCTGCCCTTGCAGCAGGTAATGCATTTATTTTTAAACCTTCAGAAGAAACCCCGCTTGGCGCAATTAAATTAGCCGAGGTGTTTATTGAAGCAGGTGTACCCGCTGGCGTATTCAATGTAGTTCAAGGCGCGAGTGAAGTAGGCCAATGGCTTACTGCACACCAAGATATTGAAAAAGTATCGTTTACAGGTGAAGTAGGTACCGGTAAAAAAGTTGTCGCCAGTGCTGCAGGTACATTAAAAGATGTGACTATGGAACTAGGTGGTAAATCGCCGTTACTTGTCTTTGACGATGCCAATATAGAGCAAGCAGTAAGCGCGGCAATGTTAGGGAACTTTTATACCCAAGGTGAAATTTGTACTAATTGCACTCGTATCTATGTTCACAAAAATGTGTACCAGCAGTTTATTGATGAGCTTAAAACACGCACCGAAAACAATATTATTGCCGGCGATCCACAAGATTTAAACACTAACTTTGGCGCGCTTATTTCTAAAAAGCATCAAGATTTAGTGCTGAGCTACATCAACAAAGGCCTTGAAGAAGGGGCAACGTTATTAACCGGTGGCTCAACGCTTTCACCAGCATCTGCGCCAAATGGTTATTTTGTAGCGCCAACCGTATTTGTTGATTGCAACGATGAGATGACGATTGTTAAAGAAGAAATTTTTGGCCCAGTAATGAGCGTTTTAGTATTTGATGACGAAGATGATGTAATTGCACGTGCTAACGGCACTCACTTAGGTTTAGCTGCTGGCGTATTCACTAGCGACATTAAACGTGCTCATCGCGTTATTCATCAGCTACAAGCGGGTATTTGTTGGATCAATGCTTACGGTAACTCGCCGGCAGAAATGCCTGTAGGTGGCTATAAGCAATCAGGTATCGGCCGCGAAAACGGCATACAAACGCTTGATCATTACACGCAAACTAAGTCTGTTTATGTTGGTATGGCTGACATAGAAAGCCCATTTTAAGGAATCATTATGAACCACTCTTTTGATTATATTATTGTAGGCGCGGGCTCGGCAGGCTGTGTGTTAGCAAATCGCTTGTCTGAAGATTCAAGTAACAAGGTATTGTTACTTGAAACCGGCGGCAGCGATAAAAGCATCTTTATTAAAATGCCCACTGCTCTGTCGATTCCAATGAATACCGATAAGTATGCGTGGCAATTTCATACGCAGCCAGAAAAGTACTTAGATAACCGTGAAATGCACTGCCCACGCGGTAAAGTGCTTGGCGGCTCATCATCCATTAATGGCATGGTGTATGTACGTGGTCATGCGAAAGATTTTGATGAATGGCAGCAACATGGCGCTAATGGCTGGGATTATCAAGCCTGTTTACCGTATTTTAAAAAAGCAGAAAGCTTTTATCTAGGTGAAAACAGCCATCGTGGTGGAAAAGGCCCCCTTGGCGTTAATAACGGTAATAACATGGAAAACCCTTTGTATAGCGCCTTTATTGATGCTGGTGCTCAAGCGGGTTATGCCACTACAGCTGATTATAATAGTGCTCAACAAGAAGGCTTTGGCCCTATGCACATGACCGTTAAAAACGGTGTGCGCAGCTCAGCCTCTCGTGAATATTTAGATCCGATTAAGCATCGCAGTAATCTAACAATTGTAACCGGTGCACTTGCGCAGCGCGTTATTTTAGACGGTAAAAAAGCAACCGGTGTTGAATACAAGCTCAATGGCACAGTTAAAACAGCCAAAGCAAGTAAAGAGGTTATTTTAAGTGCGGGCTCTATCGGTTCGCCACACCTACTACAGCTTTCAGGTATTGGTGATACACAAATACTTGAAAAAGCAGGTGTTGAAGTAAAACATCACCTACCAGGTGTTGGTCAAAACTTGCAAGACCATTTAGAGTTTTACTTTCAATATAAGTGTAAACAACCCATTACCTTAAACGGTAAATTAGACTTGTTTTCTAAAGGTTTGATTGGTGCAAAATGGCTGCTTACCCGTAAAGGTTTAGGCTCAACTAATCACTTTGAATCGTGTGCCTTTATTCGCTCAAAACCCGGTGTTGAATGGCCTGATATTCAGTATCACTTTTTACCAGCAGCGATGCGTTACGATGGACGCAGTGCTTTTGCAGGGCATGGTTTTCAAGTGCATGTAGGTCATAACAAGCCTAAGAGCCGAGGCAGTGTCACCATTGCATCAGCAGACCCAACACAACCACCAAAAATTGTGTTTAATTACCTAGAGCATCAAGATGACATTGAAGGCTTTAGGGCGTGCGTACGTTTAACGCGTGAAATTATTGAACAACCTGCCTTTGACGAGTTCCGTGGTGAAGAAATTCAACCAGGGCAACAAGTTCAAACTGATGAGCAAATTGATGCCTTTGTACGCCAAGCAGTAGAAAGTGCTTACCACCCCTCTTGCTCTTGTAAAATGGGTGAAGACGCCATGGCGGTGGTTAATTCAAACACTCAAGTGCATGGCATGCAAAGCTTGCGTGTGGTTGACTCGTCAATTTTTCCAACAATACCTAACGGTAATTTAAATGCGCCTACCATTATGGTTGCCGAAAAAGCCGCTGATATTATTTTAGGAAATAAGCCCTTAACTCATACAGGAGTTGATGTTGTGAATGCCACTAATTGGCAAACTACACAACGAAATAAAACCCTTTAATTTAGCCTGCCATAAAGGCCACTCTTTTAAGCAAAATGCTTTAAGGAGTGCCTTTATGCGCCTTGCAGTGGCTCACAAGCATAAATAGGTTATGCCTGTGTTAATGCAAGCACAATAAAAAACGGAGTATATATGTGTTATTTTTATTCATTCTGGGAGGGCGATAATGACTATTTGGCTTAATGCAGGCATTATTTTCACCTTACTTGCCATTGTTACTATTTTAATAAAATGGGGCAATGTACGCGTAGTAGGGTAGTAGGCGTCACACCAGTGAGAACATTCACTTTTATAGCAATCCTGTTTACCTCAGGCCTAGACGTTGGCCTTATTATGTTTCCTTTAACCGAATTTGCCGGTTATGCAGACATAAAAGCAAGCCCAGAATATGCATTTGCCAACCCTCTCTCAATTGAGTTTGGTTATTGGGGATTTTTAATTTGGGGATTTTATTTTCTTACGTGCTTTTATTTCTGTGTAATAGAACCCAAAGTGAAGTTTTTTGAAATTCCATGGGTTAAGTTTTTAAACAACGTGGTCATTATTGGTACTTGTGCGTTTACCGCTTACTTATTACTGAGTAACTTGCCGTGGTATTTACCTGAACTCGGTGATGGCTCAAATGTTATTCCTGCGTTTTACTTAATCGTGCTTGCCGCTATTTGCTTTGCGGTGTATTCAAGTACCGATATTAAATATGTACGCTTTTTAAGTATTGCAACTACTTGGTTGTTTATAGCCCTAATTGGCTTTATGTGGGCTGATGCCTTCTTATTTGGCGACAGTGAACTCTCTGCATTTACTAAAAACATCGGATTAATTGGTAATTACTTTGCCAACATCAATGAGTTTGTATTACCACTGAATGATTACCATGAGTTTTACCTGTTTTGGTGGTTTGCGTGGAGCATCATGATTGGCCAGTTTACATCACGTTTTGTGGGTGGTTTAAAAACCTATCAAGTACTCGGCGCTATGTTAATTTTCCCGTCAATACCAATCGCTACCTGGTTCAGTGTGTTATATCACTACCACGAAGCGGGCATTCCAACTGCAGGCATTAAAAACTTTGCCATGGTGTTTGTAGGTATTGTGTTTGTTATTAACTCGCTTGATTCACTGATCCGTCTATACACAGATAATTTAAACTTAACTGTAAAACGCTTTGGTAAATTTAAGTATATTGCCATGAATGTCGTCGCTTTATCATTATTAACACTGTTATTTAAACTTGAGTTTTTGCAAATTCAGTGGGTTGGTACTTTAGTTATAGGGTTATTCTTTATTTGCATTGGTTTTATTGCGTACAGCAAACTTAAAACAGTCAGCAATATCGAAGGATCGCCTAAAGCGAATAAAATTGATTACACAAAAATAGAAACTATCAGCTAGGAAATCGCATGAACAATAAATTAAAACAACTTTTTATCGCTTTACCATTAACTGTTTTATCTACAACGGCAGCGGCTAACTGGTCAACAACAATTACTGCTGCATCTGATTACACCTTTAATGGTGTTACTCAAACAGATAACGATCCAGCGCTACAAGCAAGTCTTGACTATGCGTACGATAACGGTGTTTATGCCGGTGTATGGGCATCAAACGTAGATTTTGGTGATGATACCGACTTCGAACTAGATGCATATGTAGGCCGATACATTCAGTTAAACCAACAAGTAAGCCTTGATTACGGTATTGCTTATTATACCTATCAAGGTAATAACAGTGATGGTAACTACGCAGAAGCGTATACTAAATTTGGTTACGCCAGTGACTACGGCCAAACAGAGCTTAACTTTTGGTATAGCTGGGATTACTTTGGCTACGATACTGGCCATGTGATTTCGATGATTGCGCACACTTTCGAGCTTGCACCAAATCATGCAATTCGTGCCAGCTTTGATATTTCAAACTCACTCGATGGCAACAAATTTAAGTGGGATGAAGCTAAAGGCGACAAATCGTATCACCATTACCGCTTAGCGTACCAAACAAGCTATGAAGGGTTTGGTATTGAAGTAGCTGCTGAAAATACCAGCCTAGACTACGATTATGCCGATGAGCGAATTGTACTTGCTATCTCACGTACATTTGATTTGTAATAGTTAGCAGGGTCTGTTGTACTTTTAAGATTGAATTTGCAGCAGCCTGTTTGGTATTTAGGCAAAGCAGAGCCTATGTAGTGTTATTCTCCATAAATAGGCGATAACGTAGCATTAATGCCAAACAGGCGATGCCCAAAGGGTTCTTCCTAGGGGCTATTTACTCTTTGTTGCTCGGTTTTTACTTAGCCCACTAGGTTACAAACCTCGCGCCGCGATTAAACACCCCCTAGTTTGAACAAATTTCAATCCACAAAGGTCAACAGACCCTAGTAAATATAAAAAACACGCTACTGGTTAGCGTGTTTTTTTATTGCCTAGCAAAATCTTACTTTTATAGTATTTATAGCGTTATAACTGCCACGCATAACTGACTTTAGTAAAGAAAGTACGTTGGTCTCGCTCAATGCTTTTTAACGAGTCATCCTGATAACCTTTATCTGAATAACCTAAATAAAATAGCGTTTGTGCGTTAATTTTGTATGAGTACACCAGCTGGCTACCGTAATCTTTGTTGATTTCGCTAACCTGATAAAAGTAAGCATCTTCATTTCTGTCTATGTCTTCAAACTGTAAAATCAACTTAAGCATAGCGCGCATACTAAACTTATAGTAAAGCCTAAAATCAACAAGGTTTGCGGTAAATACGCGTCGCCCTTGGTAATCATCTAAATGACTATAATTATGTCTAACATCTAACTGCCAGTGATTATTAATATCCCAAACAGCCTGTGATTGTGTAGTTAAAACATCACCTAGCTGCTCATTAGTGTAATCTATACGGCTTGCGTATTCGGCGTATAACGATCATCTTAGATCTTTAGTAGGTCTAAAAGCCGTATATAAATAACCAATATTTTGGTTATAAAACTTGCCATTGTAGTTTTCATAGCGATTTAATAAACCCAGCTCAAATACAGACTGCTTTTGACCTTGAAAGGTCATGTAACCTTCATATTCTTCTTCAAGCAAGTCGCCATTTTGAGCCCACGTTTTATCCCAATCGGCGGTGTATGACCAAGTTGTTAGCATATCATGTTCATCACCATACCAAGTTTGTCCGCCACCAAAGCCTACTTTTTCATAGTCTACCCAATAGCGCCAAGTGCTCCATCTAAATCTAATGAGCCAAAGCGAGTTAATTTAGGTGGTGGTGAAAGGCGCACCACCACGAAGTGGTGGCTTTAATCAAATCCTTCCTACTGAGCTAAATATTGCTTCACGATTTCAAGTGGCGCACCTCCGCAACTAACCAGACAATAACTTCTGCTGTAAAAAACTGGCTTCCAGTAAAACTCACCCAAGTGTTCGGAAAACTCCTTTCGCACAAGTCTTGATGTAGCAGTTTTTAAACTGTTCACCA
>Ga0209300_1000506_pt1 | contig 19635 bp, 18 predicted proteins | sample Shrwel_input2_RT_FD_187535 | JGI IMG/M metagenome (GOLD analysis project Ga0209300, IMG submission 187535) | Subsurface microbial communities from deep shales in Ohio, USA - Utica-3 well 1 S input2 RT (SPAdes) (version 2) ... | reverse complement strand
CACCGCCGAGACCTCCGCCGCCACCGTGGCCGCCTCGGCCACCCAGCGCGGCCCCCAGCAGCAGCCCGCCCAGCAGTCCGCGACCGCCTCGACCACCGCGCAGGAACCCGGTGACGGCGAGCAGCAAAAGGAAGAACAGCACCGACTTCGGACCATCCGGGCCCTGCTTGCCCTGTTCAGCTGTCGGAGCCGAGGTGGCGAGCGGATCGCCCCCCAATACCTGGATCATCGCCTGGGTGCCTTCTAGGATGCCGCGGGCGAAATCCCCCTGCTGGAAAGCCGGCGTGATCACCTGGTTGATGATCAGCGAGGACTGCGCATCGGTCAGGCGCCCTTCGAGACCATAGCCTACCTCAATGCGCAGTTTGCGCTCGTCACGGGCCACGATCAGCAGCGCGCCGTTGTCCTCGCCCTTCTGCCCTATACCCCAGTGGCGCCCCAGCTGATAGCCGTACTCCTCGATGGTGCGACCCTGAAGGTTCGGCAGCGTGGCCACCACCACCTGCTCGGTGGTGGCCTGCTCATGCGCCGCCAGCATCTCGGTCAGGCGCGTTTCGTCAGCGGCATCGAGCATGTCGGCCTGATCGACGACACGACCGGTGAGCTCCGGGAATTCGGGCTGCTGTGCCTGGGCGCCCAGCGCCACGAGCAGCAGTAAGACGACGGGAAGTTGCCGGAACAGCCGCATCAGAAGGACACCTCCGGCGCCTGATCGGCGTCGGTCGCTGTGGCTTCGAAGTTCTCGCGCAGCTCCATGTCGCTGTACAGGAGGCTATGCCAGAGACGCCCCGGGAAGGTGCGAATCTCGGTGTTGTAGCGCTCGACCGCGGCGATGAAGTCGCGGCGCGCGACCGCGATGCGGTTCTCGGTGCCTTCGAGCTGGGACTGTAGCGCCAGGAAGTTCTGGTTGGACTTGAGATCCGGGTAACGCTCCGAGACCGCCATCAGCCGGCTCAGGGCACTGGAGAGTTCACCCTGCGCCTGCTGGAACTGACGCAGCTTCTCGGGATTGTTGAGGATACTCTCGTCGACCTGGATTGACGTCGCCTTGGAGCGGGCTTCGATCACCGCCGTCAGCGTCTCCTGCTCCTGCCGCGCGTATCCCTTGACGGTCTCTACCAGATTGGGGATCAGGTCGGCTCGCCGCTGATACTGGTTCTCGACCTGCGACCAGGCTGACTTCACCTGCTCGTCATAGGTCGGCAGGTTGTTGACGCCGCAGCCCGTCAGCAGCATGGCGACGAGCAGCAGGATGGCCGAACGCCAGGCGATCCGGTAGGGGGTAACCCCGAGTGTGGCTTGCATGGTTGGTTCGCTTCCCCGTCTTGTTGGCCAATAATCTGCTCTCACGGTACACGGTGGCGGCCGGCGCGAGAAGCCGGCTCCCCGGCCGCGTCCCGTTCCATGGCTTACCGGCTCCTGGCTTACCGGCTCCTGGCTTACCGGCTCCTGGCGTTTCGGGTTCAGGGCGTTACGGGCTCATGGCATCACCGTCTCGACGTCTAGTCGAACCGAATAGCGACGGTGGGCCTCGCAGTCCTCCGCCATGATCGTGCAGCCGCCGCCGTCGCTGACCTCCAGATACCAGCGGCCGGCCGGCAGTGCGCGGGTCAGGCGGAAGTTCTCTCCCTCGCCACTGCGCCAGTCACGGGCCACCACCTGCCCCTTGGCATCGAACAGGGTGGCGTTGGGGTCAAGCGTCCAGCCGCTGGCCGGCGTCTCGCTTTCGAGCCTCACCTGCGCCGGGGCCGAGAGGGTAAAGGCATAGACATCGACGCCCGGCCCCAGCCAGCCGTCGCGCGATTCACCGGACACCAGCTCGATGGCCTGCGCCTCACGGGTAGCGGGCGTGGCGCAGCCCGCCATCATGCTCACAAGGACAAGCCCCATCAGCACTAGCCACACCGGGGCCAGTCCCATAGGAGCCCGCCCCAACCGAGAAAGAACAGCCCGCCCTCGCCACCGTTCGCCCCGCATGCCCATCGCCGTCTCCTCTTAACGTCTTTCGATGACCAATGACTCGCCGCGCCTCTCGCCGTACTTCTCGCCGTACTTCTCGCACAGTCTAAGCTCAGTTTAGCCTCTCATGTGCTGCACTCTCGCGGGGAAAGCTTATGGGGAAAACTCGTGGGGAAAGCGCGAGCGGGGCAGTCTCGTATGGGGCAGTCTCATAGGCGGCATGCGCGACGCCATAACTGACGCTTTTCATCAATTAAATGGCGCTTTACGCACATAGCCAACGCCTAACATCGCCGAGACTAAGGGCATATTCAGCAATGGAGCCGATGACCATGAACTCTAATGTCATCCTGACCTGTGCCATTACCGGCGCCGGCGATACCGCCGACAAGAACCCCAACGTACCGGTCACCCCCAAGCAGATCGCCGACGACTGCATCGCGGCCGCCAAGGCCGGCGCCAGCGTGGCGCATATCCACGTCCGCGACCCCGAGACTGGCGGCATCAGCCACTCCACCGAGCACTTCCGCGAGGTAATGGAGCGCGTCCGCGAGTCTGATACCGACATCGTCATGAACATCACCGCCGGCGGCGGCGGCGACTGGATCCCCGACGTCGCGGACCCGACCCGCGGCGGCCCGGGCACCGACATGCAGACCCCGGCCGAGCGCCATGCGCCGGTGGCCGAGCTGCTGCCTGAGCTGTGCACCCTGGACTGCGGCAGCCTCAACTTCGGCGACATGGTCTACATCAACACCGCCGACTGGCTGCGCGAACACGCTCGCCTGGTGCAGGCCGCCGGCGTGAAACCGGAGCTCGAGTGCTTCGATCTGGGCCATGTCTGGTTCGCCCGCCAGCTGCAGAAGGAAGGTCTCCTCGACGGCGACCCGCTGTTCCAGCTGTGCCTGGGTATTCCCTGGGGCGCCGAGGCCGACACCGAGACCATGCTGGCGATGCGCAACAAGCTGCCGGAAACCGCCAACTGGGCAGCCTTCGGCATCGGCCGTCACCAGATGCCGATGGTCGCTCAGGCGATGCTGCTCGGCGGCCACGCCCGCGTCGGCCTTGAAGACAACCTGTATCTCAGCAAGGGCGTACCGGCCACCAACGCAAGCCTGGTCGAGAAAGCGTCCGGCATCATCGAGAACCTCGGCGGCCGTACCATGACACCCGCCGAAACCCGCGCCCACCTCAAGCTGCGCGACCCCAAGACCGGTCAGATCGTCGGAGGTGAGGCATGAGCCAGCAACTCTCGACGAAGAAACTGGCCGTCATCGGCACCGGCGTCATCGGCAACGGCTGGATCGCGAGGGCCCTGGCCCGTGGTTTCGACGTGGTGGCCTTCGATCCTGACCCGCAGGCCCCCGAGCGCACCCGCGCCTTCGTCGACAACGCCTGGGCCTCGCTCGAGAAGCTGGGCCTCGCCGAAGGCGCCGACCCTGCGCGGCTGAGCTTCGTCGACAGCCTGGAAGCCGCCGTGGAAGGAGCCGACCTGATCCAGGAGAACGTGCCTGAACGCCTCGAGCTCAAGCGCGAAATCCTGGCCGCCATCGACGCCGCGGCAGCGCCGGACGTGGTGATCGGCTCGTCCACCTCGGGCTTCAAGCCCACGGACCTGCAACAGGATTGTACAAGGGCGCCGGGGCGGGTGATCGTCGCCCACCCCTTCAACCCGGTCTATCTGCTGCCGCTGGTCGAGCTGGTGGGCGGCGAGGCCACCAGCCCCGACCATCTGGCCAACGCGCAGCGGCTCTACCAGGCGATGGCAATGCGTCCGCTGGTGGTCAAGCGCGAGATCGAAGGGCATATCGCCGACCGCCTGATGGAGGCGCTGTGGCGCGAGGCCCTGCACCTGGTCAATGACGGGGTGGCCACCACCGAAGAGATCGATGCTGCCGTGGTCTATGGCTGTGGCCTGCGCTGGTCGCTGATGGGCACTTTCATGACCTTCCACCTGGCGGGCGGCGAGCAGGGCATGCGCCACATGCTCGAGCAGTTCGGCCCGGCACTGAAGCTGCCCTGGACCAAGCTCGAAGCACCGGAGCTCACCGATGAGCTCATCGACAAGGTGGTCGAAGGCTGCGAGCACCAGGCCGCCGGCCGCCCGGTCGCCGAACTCGACCGCCGCCGCGATGACTTCCTGGTCGAACTGCTCGACCTTGTGCAGAAGTACTGGCCCGAGGCCGAAGGCCTGGAAGGACGCATCTAATGGCACTGCTCGACACACAGGTGCTCCCGGAATGGGTCGACTACAACGGCCACATGAATGACGCCGAGTACGCGCGGGCTTTCTCGCTGGGCGTCGAGGCGCTGATGGAGCGCATCGGCCTGGATGCAGAGGGCCGCCAGCGGCATGGCTACACCATCTATACCCTCGAGACGCATCTTTGCTATCGCCGCGCCGCTCACGAGCACCAGGCGCTGTGCATCGACGTGACGCTGCTCGAGCGCGATGCCAAGCGCCTGCACGTCCTGTTCACGATGCAGGACACGGCAGGCAACCTGCTGGCCTCGAGCGAACAGATGCTGATGGGTATCGACTCGGTCAATGATCGTCCCGCGCCCTTTCCCGGCGCCGTGGACGCGGCCATCGACACCCTGCCCCAGGCCGACACCTGGCCGGAACTCGCCGGCCGCCGCATCGGCCTGCCGTCGGGCAAGCGCTGACGCTACCGGCATCCGGCGCCATACGGGTCGGCGACGCCTGCGTCGCCGGCCTGCCTGTTGGGCTCGAATGTGTGGCCTATCCTGGCCGCCGTCTTCGCGGAGGCTCTTCCTCACTTGCCGTGTTGCAACGGATTGACTGGGCGCTACACTCGTCGACGCCTCTCTTGCGACGATGACCTGCCCCATGCGACTCACCTCTAGCGCGCAAAGCCCCGAATCCATCGGCTTCCTGCTGCTGCCGCGCTTCGCCATGGTGGCCTTCTTTTCCGCCATCGAGCCGCTGCGCATCGCCAACCGCATCAGTGGACGCCCGCTCTTCCACTGGGAGGTAGTCAGCCGCGACGGTCGGCCGGTAACGGCCTCCAACGGCATGGCCCTCGACGCCGACCATAGCCTCGAGGATGCCCCGCTGACCCCGAGCCTGGCCGTCTGCTCGAGCTTCGCCCCCGACGATGCCATCGACGACACGCTGATTGCCTGGCTGCGCGAGCGCGCTACACAAGGCTGCGTGCTGGGCGGCATGGATACCGGCTGCGTGGTGCTGGCCGCCGCCGGCCTGCTCGATGATCAGACCGTGACCCTGCACTGGGAGTCTCTGCCCGAGTTCCGGGCCCGCTTTCCCCGAGTCGACGCCGTGGAATCGCTCTACGAGGTGACGCCCGAGGGCTTCTCCTGCGCCGGTGGCAGCTCGGCCATCGACATGAGCCTCGATTTGATTCGCCGCCGCCATGGCGACGACCTGGCCGAGCGGGTGTGCGACCAACTGCTTCACGACCAGGGGCGTCGACCGGCCAGCCGCCAGCGCGACCCGGTCTGGCGCGACCCGGTCTGGCGCGACCCGGTCTGGCGCGACCCGGTCTGGCGCGACCCGGTCTGGCGCGACCCGCTGATGCCCGAAGACCCGCTGCTGACCCGCGCCATCGCCCTGATGGAAGCCAACCTGGATACGCCGCTCGGCATCGGCGAGCTCGCCGCCGAGCTTGGGCTTTCCTGGCGGCGGCTGGAGCGGCTCTTCGTGCGCCAGCTGGGCACCTCGCCACAGCGCATCTATATGACACGCCGGCTGGATCATGCCCACCGGCTGCTGCGGGAGACACGCCACAGCGTCATGGAGATCGCGCTGGCCTGCGGCTTCGGCTCGGCCTCAAGCTTTACCCGGGCCTTTCGTCGCCATCACGGGCTGACGCCCAGCGCGCTGCGAGGCCGGCCATCGGGCGCCTCTTCGAACAGTCCGTTCTCGAATCACGAACTGTCGAATCGTGCATAGTCGGCGTCGAATCCAGACGCTCTCTTTGCCGCGCGTCTTGGCATGCTGACGCAACGTCACTCATTGCCGAGGAAGTCTCATGACCGACCTGCCGATCACCCCCGATTACGACGCCTGGCCCATCGATGTTGCCCTCGACGCCGTGTCCTTCTCGCCGCGCCTTTTGACCGTGCACTGGAAGGACGGCCGCGTTAGCCGCTACCACAGCATCTGGCTGCGCGAGAACGCCGCCGACGACACCACCATCAACCCGGCGACCCGCGAGCGCATCCTGGATCTTTCCAGCCTGCCCGCCTGGCCGGAAATCGCCGGCGCCGAGATCGATGCCGCCGGCGCCCTGTGCGTGGATTTCACCCCGGAGGACCGTCGACTGCGCTTCCACCCGGGCTGGCTGCGCGCCAACGACTATGACCAGCAGCATGACAAGGCCGCCGACCCGGAAGCGCCGCTGGTGCCGGTAACGACCTGGCTGGGTGGCCCGGACGGCGGGCCCGATACCCTCGACGCAACAGGCCTGCTCGAGACCGCACCGGACAGCGAAGCGGAAGAGGCGATGCTCGCCCCGGCACTCGAAAGCGTGCTCGGCAAGGGGCTGGTGCGGTTGCGCAACCTGCCCACCGAGCCTGGCTCGCTTTCCGCCATTGCCGGGCGCATCGGCCCGATGCGCCCCACCAACTTCGGCGCGCTGTTCGACGTCAAGGCCAAGCCGGACCCGGACTCCAACGCCTACACCTCCATCGCCCTGCCGCCCCACGTCGACCTGCCAACCCGCGAGTACCACCCGGGCCTGCAGATGCTGCACTGCCTGGAGAACAGCGTGGAGGGCGGCCAGGCCGTGATGCTCGACGGCTTCGCCATCGCCGAGGCGCTGCGCGACCACTACCCGCAGGCCTGGGCGACGCTGACCCGCGTGCGCTGGCGCTACGCCAACACCGCCAAGACCACCGACTACGTCTGGCACGAACCGATGATCCGCCTCGACGCTCGGGGTGAGCTGCTCGAGGTGCGCATCGCCGACTTCCTGCGGGGCCCACTGGATGCTGCCTTCGAAGACATCGAGCCCGCCTATGAGGCGCTGATGACGCTCCAGCGGCTGTTGCGCGACCCGGCCTTCGCTATCCGCTTCACTTACCGGCCCGGCGACCTGGTGATTTTCGACAACCGCCGGCTGCTGCACGCCCGGGATGCCTTCGAAGGCCAAAGCGGCCACCGCTGGCTGCAGGGCTGCTACATGGAGCGCGATGAGATCCGCTCGCGCTACCGCATGGTGCAGCGCGCCCAACGGCGGCGGCGCCTGACGGCAGAAGCCTGATACGTCCGGCAAGAAGAGCCCTGAGACAAACGTCCTGGCGAAAGAGGCTGGCACAGGGCTGAGGAGGCTTAGCCCGGTCCCCGGGCGGCGGTCTGGCTGGGCGTCTCGCTGAAACGGGCGCGATAGGCGCGGGAAAAATGCGTCAGCTGCTGGAAGCCAGTGGCCATTGCCGCTTCGGTGACCCGGCAATGGCTGCCGGCGAGCAGACGCTGCGCCCGGTCCAGACGCATGCCCAGATAGCACTGCTTGGGCGTCTCACCAAAGTGCGCCAAGAACAGCCGCGCAAGCTGGCGCTGCGACTGCCCCACCATCCGGCATATCTCGGGAATCGGCAGCGCCTGGGCCAGGTTGGCCTCCATCACCGCCAGGCTCTTGACCACACTGCGCGGCAGCCCCGCATAGCGCACCTGCTGCTCATCGTCGGACGACGCCTCATGGCGATGGTGCACCAGCTGGCGCCCCACGGCGTCGGCCAGCGCCGGGCCATAATCGCGAGCGATACGGTCCAGCATCATATCGATGCCGGCAGTGCCCCCGGCCCCCGTCTGTCGCGTGGCATCGGCTTCGAAGCGCTCACGGCTGACACGTAGCTGCGGAAACTCGCGACGAAAGGCCGGCACACTTTCCCAGTGCAGCGCCACCCGGCAGCCCTCCAGCACCCCCGCCCGCGCCAGGATGAAGGGCGCGGTATCCAAGCCGCCCAACCACCCACCATGGGCCGCCAAGCGGCGCAACACGGCTCGCTCCCGGGCCGTGACCACCGCCTCCGCCTCGTAGGACGACACCACCATCAGGTGGGCATCGTCAGGCACCGAGGCCAGATCGCCGTTTACCTCGATGCATACCCCATTACTGGCCACCACGCCCTGGCCATCCATCGAGCGCAACCGCCAGGCAAACAGGTTTCGACCAAAACGGTTGGCGACGCGCAGCGGCTCCAGCATGCAGAACAGCGTCAGCATCGAGAACTTGGGCACCAGCCAGACGTCCAGGGTTTGCTCGGCCTGCTCGGGCGAGAGCAGCGGCGGCGAATCCGGACGCGGATACGGCCAAGCCTCTGAGTAGTCATTCATATTGACCAAAAATATCAACCTTATGGCTAATTTAGTTCAATTCTATGGCCGGTCTGCCGCTAGGGTAAAGCGAGTCGCGTCATCGGTGCCGCTGGCCACGGAGCTAATGACGCCTCAGCGCATCTGCCACAGCACATCTGCCACAGCACATCGCCCCAGGAGCCTCAGGAACAGGCTCTCAGCATTACCCGGAGATTCATCGCCATGACCACAAGCGCCAAGGCAACGCTGTCCGCCGACGGACAGCGCCTGCTCCTCAACATCGACGCACAGCCCCGCGAATTCGCGGCCCTATGGCTGCGAGAACGGGCGCCCGATGCCGAGACGCTGGACCCCCTCACCGGTCAGCGGCTGATCGAGGCCGCCGAGCTGCCGCTCGACCTGGCCCTGGAGCGCGCCGAGCTGGTCGACGATGCCCTGGCCCTGCGCTTCAGCGATGGTCATCACGTTCACTTCCCGCTGGACGCGCTGCTCGGCGACAGTCGCCAAGGCAGTGACCGCGCCAGCGCCGATGACCTCGTCGCCCCGGGACGCCTGCTGTGGGACGCGCAACGGGCCAAGCCGCACCATGCCGACTTCGCCGCCGCCATCGACGACGATGCCGCCCTGCTCGAGATGCTCGAGGGGCTGCATCGCAACGGCTTCGTCGTGGTCTCCGGCGTGCCCGCCGAAGAGGATGGCATGCAGGCGCTGATGGAGCGTGTCGGGCCGCTGCGCCGCACCAACTGGGGCGGCATTGCCGACGTCAAATCGGTGGCCAATGCCTATGACCTGACCATGACCCAGCGCGGCCTGGAACCGCATACCGACAACCCCTATCGCGATCCGATTCCCGGCTATATCTGGCTGCACTGCCTGACCAATGCCGCCGACGGCGGCGACAGCACCCTGGCCGACGGCTACCGGGCGGCCCAGCTGCTTCGTGAGCGCGACCCGGCGGCCTTCGACTGCCTGACCCGGGTTTCGCCGGGCTTCCGCTATCGCGACGCGACCACCTGGCTTGAGAGCGAGGGGCCGCTGATCGAACTCGACAGCCAGGGGCGCATTTTCCGCGTGCGCTACAGCAACCGTACCGAGCGCGTCGAGGCACTGCCCGCCGAGGAACTGGCGCGCTACTACGCCGCCCGTCAGGCCTTCTACCAGCTGATCACCTCCGACGAGCTGACCCTGAACCTCAAGCTCGACCCGGGCCAGATGCTGATCATGGACAACTACCGCCTGCTGCACGGTCGTCGCGCCTTCGAGCTGGCCGGCGGCGTGCGCCACCTGCGCCAGGGCTACGTGGATCGCGACAGCACCGCCAGCCGCCGTCTGGTGCTGCGCCAGCAGCTGGCCAGCGCCGAGGAGGCCGCATGATAAAGGCCAGTTTCCGGCATTTCGGTGAAGCCCGCCGCGACGAGTGGGCGCTGATCGATGATCGCTTTCGCGACTACGTGGCCGACGCCCCGCGGCGGGTGCTCGAGCACCTTCACCGCCTGGCAGGCGACACTCACGGCTATCCGGTGGATCGCTTTGAACACAGCCTGCAGACCGCCACCCGAGCACTGCGCGACGGTGCCGACGAGGAAATGGTGGTCTGCGCCCTGCTGCATGACATCGGCGACGACCTGTCGCCGGCCAACCATGCCGAGATCGCGGCCGGGATTCTCGAGCCGTTCATCGACCCGTTGAACACCTGGATGATTCGCCACCACGAGCTCTTTCAGGGTTATCACTACCGCCACTTCTTCGGCCTGGATCGCCACGCACGCGAGCAGTTTGCGGACCATCCCGCCTATGCGCGCACGGTGCGCTTCTGCGACGACTGGGATCAGGCCAGCTTCGACCCCGACTACGACACCCTGCCGCTTGACCACTTCGTGCCGATGGTCGAGCGCGTGCTGAACCGAGACCCGTTCGGCGGCCTGCCGACGATCCGCGAGGAGGCGACAGCGCCATGACCTGTGCCCAGCAACTCGTCGCCCTGCTCGAGGCCTACGGCGTCGACACTGCCTTCGGCATCCCCGGCGTGCATACCATCGAACTGTATCGCGCCCTGGGCACCAGCGGGCTTGCCCACATCACGCCACGCCATGAACAGGGCGCCGGTTTCATGGCCGACGGCTACGCCCGCGCCAGCGGCAAGCCGGCGGCCTGCTTCATCATCAGCGGGCCCGGCATGACCAACATCGCCACCGCCATGGGCCAGGCGCTGGCCGACTCGGTGCCGATGCTCGTCATCTCGAGCGTCAACCAACGCGCCAGCCTGGGCCGCGGCCAGGGGCGGCTTCACGAGATGCCCCATCAGGGCGAGACGCTGTCTGGCGTCAGCGTGTTCAGCCACACCCTGCATGAGCCGACGGCACTGCCAGAAGTGCTGGCTCGCGCCTTCGCGGTGTTCGCGAGCGCCCGCCCGGGCCCGGTGCATATCGAGATCCCGCTCGATGTGATGGCAACACCGATGCCTGAGGGCTCGCCCTCCCCGGCGCACGTCTTTCCGCCGGCCCCGGCGCCGGAGGCCCTGGCGCTGGCCGCCGACTGGCTCGCCAACGCCGAACGCCCGCTGGTGCTGCTCGGGGGCGGCACCGTCGCCGCTCCCGAGGCGGCTCAGGCACTGGTCGAACGCCTCGATGCCCCGGCCTTCACCACCATCAACGCCAAGGGCGTATTGGGTCAGGATCACCCGCTGGATCTGGGCGCCACCATGAGCCTGCCTGCCGCTCGGCGGCTGGCCGCCGAGGCCGACGTGGTGCTGGCGCTGGGCACCGAGATCGGCGAGACCGACTACGACCTGGTATTCGACGGCGGTTTCCGGCTCGATGGCCGCCTGATCCGGGTCGATATCGACCCCCAGCAGTTGGGCCGCAACCAGGCGGCGGACCTGGCCATGCTCGCCGAGGCCGGCCAGGCCATACACGGCCTGCTCCAGCAGCAAACCGGTGCTAGCGCCCGCAATGGCGCCGACCGGGCCGCCGAGGTGCGCGGCGCGCTGGCCCTCGCCGACGACCAGGAGCTCGCGCCCTATGTGCCGCTCTACGCCACCCTGCGCGCGGCGCTGCCCGACGCCATCGTGGTCGGCGATTCCACGGGCCCGGTCTATGCCGGCAACTTCCTGGCCTCGATGCCGGCCCCGCGTCGCTGGTTCAACGCCGCGACCGGCTTCGGCACCCTCGGCTACGGCCTGCCCGCCGCCCTTGGCGCCGCCACGGCACGGCCCGACCTGCCGGTGGTCGCCCTGGTCGGCGATGGCGGCCTGCAGTTCGTGCTCGGCGAGCTCGGCACCGCCCGCGACCTTGGCCGGCCGGTCGCCGTGGTGATCTGGAACAACGACGGCTATGACGAGATTCGCCGCTACATGTCGCTAAGCGACATTCCACACCTGGGCGTGGACCTGGCCGCGCCAGACTTCCGTGCCCTGGCCGAGGCCTATGCCTGCCGCTACCTCAGCGTGACCGACCCGGCGAGCCTGCACGACGCCCTGGGCCGGCTCGACGACGCCCCAAGCCCGCTGATCATTGAGGTCGATGCCGCCGCCTGGGCCAAGGCGCTCTGACGCCCCGGGGCCTCGACCCGCCATGGGCCGGCATTGCCGGCTCACAACAACGATAAGGAGACGTCTACGCATGAAGTCGTCACGCAGCACCCTGACCCTGGTCGCGAGCCTGGCCCTGGCCGGCCCCGCCCTCGCCGACACCAACACCGACCGGGACGACACCCTCAGCCTGGTGGTACCGCCCTGGCCGGGCGTGACCGTCAAGAGTGAGATTTTCTCGCAGCTCATCAAGCCGCTGGGCTATACCACCGAGATTCAGGAACTCAGCTCGACGGTGGGCTACAACACCCTGCAAACCGGCGACAGCGATGCTTTCCTGGCCGGCTGGCTGCCCGCGCAGCAGGAGAGCTACGACGCCGCCATGCAGGCCGGCGCCATCCTCGATCTTGGCAACAACGTCAACGGCGCCCGCATGGGCTTCGCCGTACCGGGCTACGTGTATGAGGCCGGCATCACCAGTGCCGAGCAGCTGGCCGACCCAGACGTGGCAGAGCGCTTCGACAACCGCATCTTCAGCATCGAGAGTGGCTCCACGGTCACCGACATGCTCGACAGCGCCATCAGCGCCAATACCTACGGTCTTGGCGACTGGGATATCGCGGCCTCCTCGACGCCGGGCATGCTGTCCATGGTCAAATCCGCCGTGGCAGAGCAGAAGTGGGTACTGTATTACGGCTGGACGCCGCACTGGATGGTGCCGGAATACGACACCCGCATCCTCGACGATCCGCAAGGCGTCTTCGGCCCCGACAACGGCCGCAGCGACGTCAAGACCATCGTTTCCAAGGCCTACGCCGAGGCCAACCCGAACCTCACCCAGCTACTCGATCAGTTCGTGTTCTCGGCCGATGAGCAGAGCGAGTTCATCAGCGCCTACAGCCTTCAGGAACGCGACCTCGACGTCGTGGCCCATGACTGGCTGGCCGACCACCCCGAGCGCGTGGCCGCCTTCCTCGAGGGCGTCGAGACCCGTGACGGCCACGACGCCCTGACGGCGGTGGAGGCCAGCCTATGACGGCGATGCGATTCTCCCGCCTGACCGAGCGTATTGCCGGCGAAGGCGCCGCCGCCTGGGATATCCACAACCGGGCGCTGGCGCGCAAGGCCGCCGGCGAGGACATCACGGTGCTGTCGGTGGGCGACCCGGACTTCGCCACCCCGGCACCGATCGTCGAGAGTGCAGTGGCGAGCCTGCGCGGCGGCGCCACGCATTATCCCGACGTTCAGGGCAAGCAGGACCTGCGCGAGGCCATCGCCGCGCGGTATCGCGCCCACGGCGTCAATGCCACACCGGATCAGCTGATCGTCATGGCGGGTGCCCAGTGCGGCCTCTATGCCACCGCCCAGTGCCTGCTCGACCCCGACGACGAGGTGATCGTCCCCGAGCCGAGCTACGTCACCTATGAAGCCGTGCTGCGATCCACCGGCGCCCGCATGGTGCACATTCCGCTGCGCGGCGACGACGACTTCCGCCTGGATGTCGCCGACATCGAGGCCGCGATCACCCCGCGCACCCGGGCGATCATGCTCAACAGCCCCCATAACCCCACCGGCCAGCTGATCGACGCCAAATCCTGGGCCGCCATTGCCGCGCTGTGCCATCGCCATGATCTATGGCTGATCTCCGATGAGGTCTACGCCGAGCTGGTCTTCGAGGGCGAACATATCTGCGCCGCGAGCCTGCCCGTCATGGCCGACCGCACCGTGGTCATCGACAGCCTCTCCAAGTCCCATGCCATGACCGGCTGGCGGCTGGGCTGGGTGCTCGGCCCGCAGAAGCTGATCGACCATATGGCCAACCTGGCGCTTTGCATGCTCTATGGCTGCCCGGAGTTCATCCAGGACGCCGCTCGCGATGCCCTCAGTCAGGATCTTCCCGAGCGCGAGCTGATGCGCGAGACCTACCGGGCGCGTCGCGACGCCGTATGCGCCGCACTCGCCAACTGCTCGGCCATCGACGTCATCACCCCGGCGGCGGGCATGTTCCTGATGATCGACGTGCGCGCTACCGGGCTTTCTTCCCAGGCCTTCGCCGACCGCCTGCTCGACGACGAGGGCGTGTCGGTGCTGTCGGGGGAGGCCTTCGGCCCCTCCGCTGCCGGCTTCGTGCGCCTGAGCCTGACCGTCGACGAAGACCGTCTGCGCACGGCCAGCCAGCGTCTGGCGCGCTGCGCCGAAGCGGCGCGGGAAGATGCCGCTGCTCTTTCCACTGCAGAGTGAATCGCCTATGACATCATCGCTACACGTCACTCCGTCGGCCTCTAGCACGCTAGCGGTAGAGGCCCGCCACCTCGTCAAGCGCTACGGCGATCTCGAGGTGCTGCGCGACGTCTCCCTCGAGGTCCCCGAGGGCAGCGTCACCTCCATCATCGGCGCCAGCGGCTCGGGCAAGAGCACCCTGCTGCGCTGTCTCAACCTGCTGGAGCGCCCCAACCTCGGCGAACTGGCGATTGCCGATGAAGCCATTCGCTTCGACCGCAACCCCAAGGGCGACGTCGTCGGCCTCGACAGGCGCCAGCTGCAGCGGCTGCGCGCCAAGGTCAGCATGGTCTTCCAGCAGTTCAACCTCTGGCCCCATTTCACGGTGCTTGGCAACGTCACCGAGGCCCCGATGCGGGTCAAGGGCCTGTCACGGCGTCGCGCCAATGCCCTCGCCGAACACTACCTGGAGCGGGTCGGCATGGCCGACAAACGCGACAGCTATCCGGCCTATCTTTCCGGCGGCCAGCAGCAGCGGGTAGCGATCGCCCGCGCGCTGGCCATGGAACCGCGGCTGCTGTTGTTCGATGAGCCGACGTCGGCGCTGGACCCGGAGCGGGTCAGCGAGGTACTCAGCGTCATCCGCGGCCTGGCCGACGAAGGACGCACCATGGTGCTGGTGACCCATGAGATGGCCTTCGCCCGAGATGTATCCGACCAGGTGGTATTTCTCGATCGCGGTGTCGTCGGCGTCGCCGGCACCCCGAGCGATGTCTTCGAGGACAGCGATCACGAGCGCTGTCGTCACTTCGTGGCACCGACCGTTTGCTAGCAGCGCCGATGTCACACCCCCTGATGCAAGACCCAGATGCATAGATAACAAATGCATGGATAACAAATGCATTAGACGCAGACGCACCACACAAGAGCTTTAAAAAGCCAAGGAGACCACAATGAAACGCACCCTGATGATGACCACCGCCGCCCTGACGCTCGGCCTGAGCATGACGGCCCAGGCCGCCGAGCCGCTGAAGATCGGCATTTCTGCCGAGCCCTACCCGCCCTTCACCTATACCTCAGCCTCAGGCGAATGGACCGGCTTCGAGGTTGAGCTGGGCATGGCCATCTGCGAGGCCATGGACGAGGCATGCGAGATCACCCCCACCGGCTGGAGCGGCATCATCCCGTCGCTGAAATCCGGCCGCATCGACATGATCATGAACTCGATGTCGATCACCAAGGCACGCCAACGGGTCATCGACTTCAGCCAGCCCTATTACTTCACGCCGGGCGCCTTCGTGGCCGCCGACGATCTCGCCCTCGAGGTTCCGCAAGGCCTGGACGGCCTGGTGCTTGGCGTGCAGTCCGCCACCACCAACGCCACCTATGCCCGTCGCGCCCTGCGCGACAACGTGGGCGACATCCGCCTCTACGATCAGGCCGAACAGGTCAATCGTGATCTACTGGCCGGCCGCCTAGACGTGATCCTGGCCGACAAGATCGCCATGACCGAGTTCCTGGAGCGCGACGAAGCCGACGGCTACGAGATCAAGGCCACCGCCCCGCGCCACGAGGCCTACGGCGAAGGCGTGGGCATCGGCATCCGCAAGGGCGACGACGCCCTGAAGACGAAGATTGATGCAGCCATCACCCAGGTCCGTGACGACGGCACCTGCAGCACCCTGTCCGAGGAATACTTCGGCACCGACATCTGCACCTGATCCCGGTCCTCGACGACGTTCGCCCGGCAGGTGGCCATTGCCGCCTGCCGGCCTCGCCCTGTCTTATCAAGGACGCGACACACCATGAACACGGTTTCCCAAGAGGGGTTGCTCGACTGGGCCGGCCCCATTCTCCAGGGTGCCCTGACGACCCTTGAGATCGCCGTACTGGCCTATGCCATCGGCCTGGTGCTGGGCCTGATCGGCGCCAGCGCGCGCTTAAGCCCCTGGGCCCCGCTGCGCGGCCTGGCCACCGCCTACTCGACGGCGGTTCGCGCCGTCCCCGAACTGCTGCTGATCATCCTGCTTTACTACGCAGGCTCTCAGGCGCTCACCGCGCTGATCCACGCCATGGGGCTGCCTGGCCAGATCGCCATCAATGGCTTCGTTACCGCCGTTGGCGTGCTGGCCTTCGTCCAGGGCGCCTACATGACCGAGGTACTGCGCGGCGCCATCCTGGCCATTCCCAAGGGCCAGCTAGAGGCGGCCGACGCCTTCGGCTTCTCCACCTGGGCGCGTTTTCACCGCATCGTGATTCCCGCCATGCTGCCCAACGCCCTGCCCGGCATGTCCAATCTGTGGCTAATCCTGATCAAGGACACCGCCCTGATCAGCGTCATCGGTTTCAGCGAGCTGTTCTTCACCATTCAGCAGGCCGCCGCCAGCACCCGGGCCCACTTCCTGTTCTACGCCGCCGCCGGCGTCATCTACCTGCTGATGACCCTGACCTCCACCGCGCTCTTCGCGCGCCTGGAGCGCTACGTGCGCCGTGGCCAGCCCGCACCCGAGGAGGCCTGACATGGACTTTTCCTGGCTCGCCGATCCCTTCTATCAGGAATATCTGCTCGAAGGCTTCGTCAACACCCTGTGGCTGGTCGCCGTCTCGGCGGTAGGCGGCCTGATTCTGGCCGTGGCCGTCGCCATGGCACGCCTCAAGGGCCCTCGTCCGCTGGCCTGGTTCGCTCATGGCTTTACCACCGTGATGCGCGGCACGCCGCTGCTGGTGCAGCTGTTCTTCTTCTACTACGGCGTCGGCCGCCTGCTGGAAGGCATCCCCGGAGTGCAGGACAGCCTCATCTGGCCGATCCTGCGCGACCCCTTCTTCTACGGCGCCCTGACCTTCATTCTGAGCGTTGGCGCCTACTCCGGCGAAGTGCTGCGCGGAGCCCTACTCAGCGTGCCGCCCGGCGAACGGGAGGCCGGCCGAGCCTTTGGCATGTCGCCTTTCCAGGTCTTCTTCCGGCTGTGGCTGCCCCGCGCCATTCAGCTATGCCTGCCGACGCTGACCGGCGAGATGATCCTGCTGCTGAAATCCGTGCCGCTGGTCTCGACCATCGCGCTGATGGACCTGCTGCAGGCCGCCAACATCATTCGCGACGAGACCTTCCTGGTCTACGAGCCGCTGATGCTGATCGCCGGCATCTATCTGGCGATGACCATGGTGCTGACCATAGTGCTGCGCCAAGTGGAGCACTACTTCCCCGGCATGCAGCCGACGCGCCACCGCTGGCTGCCCCTTCGCGGCAAGGAGCGCAGCCCATGCAAGAACTGATGCACCATTTCATTGACAACCGCTGGGTCGCGAGTCGCGGGGATCGCCGCCTGCCAGTCACCGACCCTTACCGCGAGACCGTCATCGCCGAGGTCACGGAAGGCTCGGCGGAGGACGTGGACACCGCGGTGAGCGCCGCCCGTCGCGCCCTGCCTGAGTGGCGGGCGATTGGCGGCAAGGTGCGCGGCGACTACCTGGACGCCCTGGCCGACGCGCTCGAGGCCCGCCGCGAGGGACTCGAGACACTCTCCAGCCACAACAACGGCAAGCCCCGTGCCGAGGCCGAGCAGGATCTGTCCGATGCCATCGCCTGCTATCGCTATTACGCCGGCGAGGCCCGCCGCCTGGAGGCTCGCCAGGGCGAAGCGGTGGACACCGGCGAACCCGGGCTGGTCTCACGCCGCTATCAGGACCCGGCCGGTGTGGCCGGGCTGATCACGCCCTGGAACTTTCCGCTGGTCAGCAGCGCCTGGAAACTCGCCCCAGCGCTGGCCGCCGGCTGCACGGTGGTCTTCAAACCCTCTGAAGTGACGCCGCTGCCGGAACAGACATTGGCCGAGATCGCCCTGGTGATTGGCCTGCCGCCCGGGGTCTTCAACCTGGTGCACGGCGATGGCAAAAACGTAGGCGCGGCGCTTACCGGCCACCCTGGCATCGACAAACTCTCCTTCACCGGCAGCAATGCCGTCGGCGAAGCGGTGATGGCCGCCGCCGCACGGGGCACCCGCAACGTCTCGCTGGAGCTTGGCGGCAAGTCGCCGATTGTGGTCACCGAAGACGCCGACCTCGAGCTGGCCACAGAACTGGTGCTGGCCGGCTTCTGCTACAACGCCGGCCAGATGTGCTCGGCCACCTCGCGACTGCTGGTGCACCAAAGCATCGCCGAGGCGCTCTTTGAGCGCTTGAACGCCGCCATCGCCGAGCTAAGCGCCGGCGACCCCCAGCTTGCGACCACCACACTCAGCCCGCTGGTCAACGCCGCCCAGCGTGATCGGGTGAATGCCTACCTGGCGATTGCCGAGGGCGAAGGGCTGGTTGCCACCACAGCGGATGCGATAGCCCTGCCCGCCCAGGGCTACTTCGTCGCCCCCCGCGTGTTCCGTGATGTACCCGCGACAAGCCGCCTGTGGCGTGAAGAGATCTTCGGCCCGGTGCTGTGCGCGCGAGCCGTAAAGGACGACGACGAAGCGGTGGCGCTCGCCAACGACAGCGACTTCGGCCTGGCTGCCACCGTGGTCGCAGGCGATGCCGCGCGAGCCGAGGCCCTGGCGAGCCGACTCACCGTCGGCAACGTCTGGTGCAACAGCTACCAAGTGGCGCCACCAGGGCTCGGCTGGGGCGGCATGAAGCGAAGCGGCATCGGTCGCGAGCTCGGCCGTGCAGGCCTAGATGCCTATCTCGAGACCCGCTACGTCACCCGCCCCGCCTGAGGCAAACCGCTCTCAGGCTCCTGCCCGGGCCACCTCTCTGCCTAGCTCATTCAGCACACATCACAACCTCGTCAGGCAAAAGCCGGCGAGGTTGTGTTGCGAGTGAGAATTCGCCAGTATCTTCCAGTGATTGCTCAAGTACATGCTAATAGCGGAAACGTGGACACTGAGCGTCTGATTCCATGTCTCCGTGGCTATTGGGCGAGCCATTGCGAGGTAGGTACTCCGGCAACAAGCAAAAGCACACGAACCCTACACAGGATGCATCGTTAGAACAGTATTTCCACATATATCAATGGACTGGGTAGGGAAATAGTGCGCCAGGTGACATTTTTGAAAACGTAAGAGCGTTCAAGTCAGTAAACGAGCGCGCAACCTAATACCTGTTATCCGAATAATTTAGAGAGTTGACCTGATCATGGAAGAATTGTTTGGACCTAAAACTTTACCCACGGTTATAAGTGCCTTTGTTGCCATTACAGTGTTTTTCTTATCACAGTGGTTTTTGTCTAGACGGAACTCAATTGAACTTAGGACGAAAAAACTAGAAGAGCTATACCTTGCTGTAAATGAATTATCTAACAAACATGCAGTCAGGTTCGAGCTAATCAGAAATATAACCAATGGTGACAGCTCAATCTTAGATAATCCAGAGCATACTCATAAGCTTTACTTGCTGGATATAAACAAGCAAATACTTATGTTCGTCCGGCTTTATTTTCCTGAGTTACAAGCGACTCACATTGAGCTTTTCCACGGAAATGGAGAAATAACCAATAAAATTTACAACCTTGGCGGTCTCAAGTTCCAAGTGCAACGCTATTGAAGGGTGCCGGGACCGGCGACCGATTTCTTGAGCACCTCGGCGTACACTTCCAGTGGCGTGCGCCAGTCCAGTGTCTTGCGTGGCCGCGTGTTTAGTG
>Ga0209300_1000504_pt1 | contig 19654 bp, 20 predicted proteins | sample Shrwel_input2_RT_FD_187535 | JGI IMG/M metagenome (GOLD analysis project Ga0209300, IMG submission 187535) | Subsurface microbial communities from deep shales in Ohio, USA - Utica-3 well 1 S input2 RT (SPAdes) (version 2) ... | reverse complement strand
TTACATTTATAGACACCTTTCCTCACATATGATGGACTCCATGTTTTGTATGGTATTAGATCACAACCACATTTAATACAAAATTTAAAATGAGACATCATTAAGCCTCATTATATATACCGTTGTATCCTTCTTCTAGTTCGCCGCCTTCAATTCTATCGAAAACCATTTGGGCAACCCGGGCATTCTTATAAAGTTTTATGCCTGCTAAATTGTGTACTGTAAGCATAACCTGCCCACGACCATAAAATCCGGCATCAAACACACCAGCATCTATTGTACAGCCCATGCGCACTAGTGATGATCGTGGTAGTAATCGCCCAATACAATCAAGTGGTATATCCATCTTAGGGTCAAGTGTGATAAGATAATTGCCCTTGCGTAGGAATACACTGTCTCTGAAGTTAAATGGTATTACTGAAACATTTGGCTTTTCCCTTTGACTGTTATCAAAGTCTAGAATTCCCTTACTATCTGTATGATACCCTTCGACCTTTTTAAGAGTCATATCATATCCATTGACTTGTACCTGTACATTTTCGTCTATAACACCTTCTATCATAGCCTCGGCTACTTCCTTTCCTGCTATTATCATATTGTACCTCCTTATTTTAATTGTTCACATTGCTTTACTGTGGGTGAAATATCTAATTTATATTCATCCCATTTATTTAATGTAGATTCAGATATACTTAAAGTATTCAGATGATTAAATATATCTGCTGGTAATAACCACAAATGTAGAGGGTTCAAATCTTCTCTATTATCGAATGCAATGCATAGAAAATAATCAGCAATTTGATTATTTCTTAAAACGAATGAATATGAAGGACTCCAATCATATCTATGTTTCATACATGCGCTTTTCACATCAATCTTCTTACCCTTATTACACACAAAATCATATCCAGAATGCCCATATGGCATAGTTTTAACATCTTTAAATACTTTAGATAAAACTCTCTCTGCGATATATACACCTAAGAACGATGAACATTTGTCATTTTCTGACATTGATTTTGTACCATTACGATGTTTCCATTCCATAGTATTTTTGGCATGGCAACTTTTACATTTAAACATCCTTTTTCTCTTAAATGCTTCAGTCCAATTCACATCTATAATCAATTCATCATTACATTGAGTGCATGTTTTTTGCATATGTATCACCTATAATAAGTGAGTTAAAATAACTCACCATCATAATCAGGCTCTTCGACATTTTTCTTATCTCTCAATTGTGGAAGACCATAGTAAGTGTGTGTGTTGTCATTAGAATCTATCACCATTGTTTTAAATTCCTTACCCACTATTTCTGGTCGCCCTTTAAACTCTCGCACTTTAGCATAATATGTCGTAACACCATCTATACCCATTTCTTTACGAGTGTCTATGACTTGATGCATTTCGTTTAAAGTGCTTTTTTCCCATATACCGTCTTCCCATTCCTTTACAACTTTTTCTTTCCCATTCTTATCAGTTTTCTTTTTCTGATAAGTTTTGGTATGAGTTATAAAGTATTTCGGGCATTTGAGAGATTTTACAGAGAATATTACATCACTGAACAATTTATTTCTAATGTTCCAGTATTGATATGATACACCATCATCAATATCCAGTTCCTTTTGTGTGCGCATTGTGTATTCAGATGATTTAAGCAATTTATCTACACCATCAAATACAAAACCTGCAAGTTTGATACTTCCAGATTTTTCTGCTTCAGACACCTTGAAAATAAATTGGTTTATTCTTTGAATGGTTCTATCATAATCAATTTCAAGTTTCTCTGAACCGTCATCCTGAGTTACAGACTTCATTACAGCAGGATTGACTAGGCGTATATTCTCTGAAGCATCCCAATGGTCTTTCCATATGGGTGTATTTGCATTATCAAGATCAACTACAAATACTACTTCCCCATTCTCAATCTGTTCTTTACTGCGACAATCAATAGCAATCCCAGATTTTAAAGAATCTTCTTGACCTACTAGCATAGCACAAATCGATGAACTTAAATCATCAGATTTTTTAGGTTTCAGCATTTCATCAATATCTAGTATATCTTGCTCATCATCAAATAGATCATCAGACATTTATATCACCTCGGAAATATAAATGTGGGATTAATCCCACACATCGTCATCTTCTGCGCTGTCATCAGCAGACTCAGTTTCAGTTTCCTCGGATACTTCAATGCCCTGCGCCTCAAACTCTTTGTCGATGAGTTCCTGAATCTTCTCATCAGACACGCCTTTGAAATACTTAGCAGCAACCATGTCACGCACCATCTGGACAGTAGTAGTGTCACGCATTGCAGTTACAGTCTCAGCGACTTTTTTCTGCCTCGCATTCCACTTCTTCTTTTCTTTATCGGCATCTTCCTTCTTTTCAGCCTCTTTCTTGGCTTTGGCTGCCTTGGCACGTTCTGCACCAGAAGCAACCTCAATGATAGAAGGCTCATTACCTACTGGAATAATGGCTGTTACATCGAAATCCACGAATGTGTTATCATCATATTCAGTAGCCCTCTTTTTCTGTCCGATAAGAATTACTTCTACACCATTATACATTGCAGTAATTTCATCCTGAAGGAAGTCATCAGCATCAATATCTTTCAAGTCTTCAGGAAGTGGCCAGATTGCATCAAAATCATCCAGAGTAATGTATGGCTTGGATAGATGTGTCGGATTGACTGAACCCTTTACAATTGGCTCGCCTTCCTCAGCATCAGCCTGAAGGAATACTGTAAATACTGGATTCTTATTGATTACAAGCGGGTAATCTTCATCCTCATATTTGTCCTGTTCCCATGGTGGTACTCTAAGTGGCTTAATGGATGAAAGTGTCCCATATACAGCACATGGAGTGAAATTTTCAAGTTCGGGTAGCGCACTGATCTCATATGCTTTGATATTACCTGTATCCAATTCAAAGCCTTTATCCAGAACATTAACCTTTTCAGGTGTCACAAAAGTGCCCTTGGAGTTCTTGGTAAAATTGAACTCAGACTCGACAAGTGCCCCAAAATTCTTTTTCTTGAAGCCTTTGAAATGGCTTGGGGTATTGGGCTCACCGAAAACTCTGAAATATCCATCATCACACTGCTGCAAGAATGAGATTGTCTGCGCTTTATTCTTTCCGAGAGGTTTATTTTCTGTAGCAATATCCTTACTGCCTACAAAAATGCCAGTCACATCGACTGTCTCTTTTTCAACATCTTCCTTATTGGAGCCCGCAAGATAGAATCTTACACGATTTGCCATGGACTTCAGACTTACGCCCCTTTCATATCCCTTTGTGGCGCTCTCATAAATTTCCTCGGTAATCTCATCAGGAGTTACTTCAAGGTCATTGTGTTCTTTAATCGCTGCAATAAGTTCTGCTACTGTTGGTTTTGTATTTTCTGTCATAAATTTTCCTCCGTATTTAGTTGTTGTTTATTGTTCTTTGCCTGCCGCCTTGGCGACAACTCTACTATGTGCTTATTGTATATAAAGGTTTGTGTTTAAAGTATCAATATAAGGAAAAACAACAAACCTATTAATATGATCACTGCCCAAAACACCATCACTATCAATGATGGAATCGCTGCTATAAAATAAAACATGCCTGCGACCATCAAATATGCTAGTGCTATAGATGCCTCACCTGCTCTTCTAATAATTCTCTCAAATATTTCTATTTTATCATTACTCATAACAATCTCTCCACTTCTTTACACATTGTTACAATTTCTTCGTTAATCATTTCAATTTCTTCATTGATTTCCTCTATTGTTCTTCTTTTTGTCCATTCTAGTGCTGTTCCTTCACTCATTTTATCACCTCATAAAAATGGTGGATTATTCCACCATGTAAAGATTTTCTTTTGCTCTAGTAAATGCTACATACTGTATATTCTTTTCCTGTATCATTTCCCACTCCTGTTTGGCATGCCTTGATGGCATTGCACTAGGTTTGATTACAAACACATTGTCAGCCTCAAGACCTTTTGCCCTATGCACAGAAGAAAAGGTTACTTGTGCCCTACTATCATCAAATATTTCTTCAATATGGATGATAAGTTCTGCTACATTGCGAGCACCAGACATGTCTATAAATGCATAAATAGTGTTCACCTTATCATCAATAGGGTCAGTGTTCAGACCTTTCTTCTCGGCCTTAATGTACTCCTTCTCTGCCCATATGTCGAGTTTGGATGACATTACATCCAAATCATTTGTACCGAACCCTTTAATAAGTTTGGTAAGTCCTGTACCAATATCTATGCCTCTAATGCAGACTTTGATACCTTGTGCTAGCAAATCGAAGGCTGGCCTGACAAGTGGAGCATTATATCTGCACACACAAAGGTCATCAGGACTAACATATCCCATAAGGTCATCTTCCTTAATATCATGTATTGCACCTTCGATAGCGTTGTCAGCAGCCTCTATTTCAGGTACAATAGTCTGGGCAAGTTCCACATGACTTGTAGGACATCTATATGATATAGAAAGTGGCATCACTTTAGCATTTAGCCTATCAATAAGTTTAGGCATTGCCTCTGTATCTGCTCCCCTAAACCCATATAAACTTTGGCAAGGATCACCTACAGCAATAACCCTACCACCTTTTTTCAAAGAACTCATAAGAAGTTCCACTTGTGCGGGATTCAAATCTTGGGTTTCATCTACCACAATAACATCATATTGTTTACCTACCATATTGAATTGGTAAGGCATCCATATCATATCATCAAAATCAATACCCATAGTAGTTTCTTCGCTAAGTTCCATGGATTTGGCTATCATATCATATACTGGCAGAGTAGTATTGAATTGCATGCCATGTTTATTTGCTATAGCATCAATGTTATCCTCTGTAGGTTCAAGAAGTGACCCTTTTAAGTGACTGACCATTTTCATAACAATTGGTGTAACCTTTTTTCTTTCTTCAAATGGGAAATTAGTGTACACTTCTTCATTGAGTTTTTTCACAATTTGGAACATCTTGCTAGTATTAACTTTCTTACGACCCATTACAGATTTTACTGCTTTCAATCCCATTGAGTGAAGTGTCATAACATGCACATGCTTAGGCGCTTTAGATTCCAAAGTCTTAGCAATATGCTTATTAAAAGCAACAAATGCTACATCCTGATCTTCAGGAATATAATTGAGACATTCAACAATTGTCGTAGTTTTACCACTACCTGCGGTTGCATTTACGACAATATTCTCATTTCCGTTCTGTACTTCTTCAAAGATTGCTTCTTGATATTTGCTTGGTGTGAATTTCATATTTTTTCTTCCTCTATTTGTGTCCTACAAGGACAATTCATACAATGATGTTATGATATAAATAGGTTTCTATTTTCACTCTTTCATTGTTTTATGTAGCCACTTTATATCATTCTTCATACGACTATGATTACTATAGGCCGTGGTCATCATCATTCTTATAGATAATATAACTTCGCCTAACCCATGTTCTTTTACTTCTTTACGTAGCGCATTCCTTCTTGTTTGGGCGCATTTACTTGGATTATATGTATCCAGACTTTTCTGCATATTTGATTACCTCCATTATTTTCTTTCCTATTTCGCTGTCTGACCCTTCACATTCACCTATTGATAATTGATCTACTAAATCAAAGAAATCAACATCAAATTTTGATTCAACTATCATAACTATTGTATCATCTATCGAACCCAAATCTACTTTTACTACCATATTATTCCTCCTATTTTGTAAGTAAATACTAAAACGCTATCCTTGTACATATAGGTTTGGGTTGATATAACTGAGAGTAATATTTTGGCTGGAAATTATTACACCCTATGCTTAAAGTACACAGAAATAAAATAATTCTGTTTACTTTAATATACAGAGAATAAGGCCTCTTATTAGATAATTATTTATATGATAGTGGTGTTATGTTAGTTGGTGATTCAATGATTGAAAAAGAAAATTTACTACCCAGAAAAGAAGCGCTAAATTTAGCGCACAATCCTAAGGGCGAATATTGGGAAGGGCAAAATCTTGCCGTAGCATCTATTTTTGGCGCAATTCACAATGGATACAAATACATTGCATTGGATGCGCCTACTGGTACTGGAAAAAGTATCATCAATGCTGCTCTTGGCAATTTGGTTGGTGGCAGTCATATAATGACTACACAAAAGAAATTACAGGAACAGTATTTGGAATTGGGAGATGATTATAAAAGAGTGACTGGTCGATCAAACTTTGTATGTAAAAATGACAAAAGAAAAACATGTGATGTAGGAGTTTGTATTACAGGCCCAGATGACTTTGTATGCCCATATAAACCATCCAATACAGGTAAGTATCCTGCATTTGCTGGTAAAAAATGGTCAGGATTAGAAAAATGCCCATATTGGGCAAATGTGGAAGAAGCATGGCATGCTAAGCATACGATATTCAATTATGCCTACTATGTTCTCAAAATGAACTCAGAGTATAATGAATTTGAGCCAACTGATATTCAATTGCTCGATGAAGGACATAACCTTGAAGCATATATTAGAAATGTGTCATCTTTTGAGATAACTGACAAAAGTCTTTACCATGTCCGTTATGTGGATGATGTGGATACCGTAGATGATAAAAAATTTGAAAGAGTAGAAAGACAAATCAATGGTAAACATGATGCGCTTGAATGGCTTGATTCATTACTGAGAGTAATAGAATTGCGCATTAATGATTCAAAGGATGCAAAAGCACACGGCAATACTCTTGTTAAAAGACGTATTGTAAAATTGGAGAATATGCAGAATAGAATTAAGACAGTATCACAACGAATGCATGCTGACCCAGATAACTGGGTATTTGCTAAAGTAGATAACGGATTTAAACTTGTGCCTCTTTATATTGGTGACTATGCCCAGAATGTCATATTTAGACATGCTAATGTACATATATTTTCATCAGCAACATTACCGCCAAAAAAAATTCTATGTAAACGATTTGGTTTTGAAGAAGATGAGGTATTCTATTATTCCATGGACTCACCATTTGACCCAGAAAAAGCGCCAATATTCTCTTATCCCCAGCCCACGATGACATGGAGTCCAAACATGGATGCTAAAAGGGCTAAAATGGGTGGCACAATTGCTTCAGTTATGCAAAATTATGAAGGTCAAAGAGGACTTATACTTTGCAATAGTTATTCTGAAGTTAGGTTTTACGAAAATTATATGCAGGAAAAATTCCCAGATTGTTTCAAAAGGCTTACTGTTCAACAGAGGGGTGACAATGTAGAAACACTTATGGAAGAGCATGAATCTAAACCTGATAGTGTCATAATATCCCCGTCAATGTGGGAAGGAGTTGACCTAAAAGGTGGTTTAGGAAATTTTTTAGCAATTGCAAAAGTTCCTTATCCAGATTATAAAGACCCTGTAGTCCAAGGGTTAAAAGAAATTGATAAAGGTCGTTATTTTGAAGACACAGTTATGAAAATCCGTCAGGGAGTAGGCAGAGTAATTCGTTCATCTGATGATGAAGCAGATATACATATATTAGATGGAGCATTTAGGCAGATATACAAATATAATGGTAAGATGTTTCCAGAAAATTTTAAAGAAAGGGTAATATATATTTAATGAGGTGATAAGATGGTTCCGAAAGGTTACAAAATGAGTAAAGAGACCAAGTGTAAGATGTCATAGTCTAGGATGGGTAAACCTCTATCAAAAGAACATAGAGAAAATATCTCAAAAGGCAATAAAGGTAAAAGATTCTCTGATGAAACCAAAGAAAAGATGTCGGAGGCAAAAAGAGGTAAATCTAATAATTGGTTAGGTAGGAAGCATTCAGACGAATCAAAAAAGAAAATGTCTGAAGCACATACAGGAAAACCCCAAAGTGAAGAACATAGAAGGAAAAATTCTGAAGTTAGGCAGGGTGAGAAAAACCATATGTGGAGAGGTGGGTTAACATCTGAAGCACGTAAGATTAGAACGTCTGTTGCATACGAAGAATGGCGTAAAGATGTATTTAATAGAGATGATTACACTTGTAGAGAATGTGGTAAACGTGGTGGAAATTTGAATGCTCACCACGTCCTATCATTTTATAAATATAAACCATTATCTTTAAATATATGTAATGGTATTACATTATGTGCAGAATGCCATGTAAAATACCATAAGGAGGAAGGATATAAATGAAAATGAGTGAAGAACAATATTTAGACCTCTATCGTTTCAGAGGGGATACATTTTGCATACAGCAAAGGGATGGTTCTTATGTGAGAGTAATGCGAGCACCTACAAAAGAAGATTTGGAGAATCATTTTAATTATAGCACTACTATAGCACTTTATCCGGGTATGAATCAGCAGTGCTACATTGGTTGTCTTGACTATGATCTTCCTAAGAGTGAACGCAACAATAAAGATGCACATAGAGAAATACAATACAAGATTAGTGCAGCATATGATATGTTGCATGACATAGGAGTAAAATCTACCCTTATTGAAGCCACAGGTGGCCGTGGTTACCATCTTTGGGTCTTTTCCGACCTAGTACCCACATCCATGATGGTGAGCCTCTTAGAACGAATCTGTGAGGCTTCTCTCAGTGATGCAGAAATATTTCCACTGGATAGTCATGGATTGGGTAAAGCAATTCGCCCACCTCTAGGTATGCATCAGGTATATGGTGGACAGTCAAAGTTTGTTGACCCTACACATTTTGAACGTATCACGATTTCAGAAGAGTATTATAACTTCCTAAATGAAAATCGTATAACTAAAGAATTTTTACAATCTTTGGGAATTAAAGAAATTAAAGGAGAAACAAATACATTCGATTCAGATTTCTCTTACTCTACAATTCCCAAAGCAGGCAACTTCAAAGATGTACTGGAAGAGATGCGCCCATGTTTCCAGCAAATTTATTATAATGCTACAGAAACATCTGGCGGTCAAGGGTGGTCATTCATGACTGCGGCTGCGGCAGAAATATATGCAAATGGCGGCACTGATGATGATGTGCATGAATATTTCCGGGTACAGGCACAATATAATCCTAAAGAAACAAGGAAGAATTTGAAGCCTATCAAAAGAAAAAATTTGATGCCATTCCGATGTAGTAAATTGCAGCAAGTATGTTCTGATTATGTTTCAGAATTTTGTCCAGATTGCCATATCTATAAACAGCATGCCCTATCCGAAAAAATCGATGAAGTTGTCGATAAAACTCAGGGAAAAGAAGATCGCAATGATGGTGGTATTGAAGATACACTTGAGCAATTTTCCCATGTGGCAATAGATTTAAATGACTTAATGAGTGGCGATGAATACACAATGATAACAAATTCTTTTGATAGTGGTAAGTCATGGACTACAATTGGATTCCTGAAACATGCAATTCATACAGAAGGGCATCGGATAAATTTCATAACCCCTACTAAAAAAGTGAAAGAGGTTATGATGGAGCGTATGAAGAAGGCTGAAATTAACTTTTTAGATAATCCAAGTAATATCGATTTATGTTCAAGGGCTGCATCATTTAGAAAATTGGGTTATGTGCCTACGATGGTATGTAAAAAGTGTTCAATGTACACCCCCATTCAAAAACTTATCAAACCTATAACTGAGGATTATATTGAAAACGCTGATAAGCCGTTTTATGGTGATATTGAATACTACACAGAAAAGGCTGATGAGTATGATACATGCCCTAAATGGATTTATCTAGCCACATTAGAAGCCACAAGGGAAGAAAATATGGCACTATTGATGACATCTGCTAAGTTAATGCATCATTTCTTTATACCAGATAGCCCATTAATACCTGCAATGTCATCTAGCCAAACATACTGCAATATCATTGATCAGATAGACTTTGTAAATCGTAACATCCCAAAAATAACATTTTCCGATAAAGTTGTATTTGAGAAGATGCGTAAATTGGGTCTATTGGTAATAGATGATTTAGAAGAAGCCAAGGTGCGCATTGGGGATATGTTAGAGAATGATGATATTGAGGCACAAACACTTGAAGAATTGGAAGCAGTAGATTATTTGAATAACTGGCTGTATTCTCAAAAAGCATATGATGAGGGCAAGTATCGCCGTATTTCAAATGTTAATAATCCATCATTATATCATTTTGACCATGCGGGCGAAAGAGAACTTAAATTTGTGCTCAATGATGTAGTTGGGAAGAAAATTAATCCCAGACTATATGATTCATTGTTGAATTATATTAAAAATATTGAGATACACACATATGATGAAAATATTGTAGTTCCCAAATCATTTAAAGAAGTGCTCGAAGATTTTACTCAATGTAATGCTATCCTTGGTATTACATCCACGCCTAGCGAATTGGAAGTTATGAATAGTCAATGGTTATCTCGTTATCATGAAACTCAAGATAACATGCTAAAAAATCTTTACTCTATTCCAAATGCGCCTGATGTGATGCCTGATTTTGGTATTGATGAAAGAACTATAATATTTTCCCGAAAGAATGATGGAATGGAGTTTATTAATAATGGACTTGTAAGAGGTAATACAGGTATAGGTGGTAAAGCAGATGATGTAATTGTGCGATCTATGCAGTATCCCAAAAACTCTGAAATAGTTATGGCTGATATGATTCAATTGTGTGGCGGTGACTTTGGTAAAGGCATAAAAACTTTTTATCAGTCAATTGCTAGTGATGCAATAACTCAAGCGCATAAATTCGATGCCGAGAGAATCATTGTTCCCAAGCCCGATGTATTCAATGCATTAGGGTTTGATGTGAAAATCCATCACGATTTCACAATAGAATATTGGAAAGAAAAATTGACTGAACTTTTTGAAAATAAAGATTATGTGTATAGAAATAGATTATATAGAATATCTGATGAAGTGTTAGATATTTTATTGAATGAAGGATTTTTAATGATGGATGGCAAGAAGATATGTCTTGCCTAACTCTTTTATAAGATTAAACCAATATACAAGTGGAGGAATTTTATGAGTAAAGAAAATGAGAACATGCATCACGATTTTGGATTGGAGATGAAGTAAAAATGCCATCAGCAAGACAAGGAGGTTATAAGTGGGAGCGTGTATTTCAAAAAAGTTTTGATAAGTGTTTTCCAGAAGGATTTATTTATAAACTTATAGATACACATTCCTTGGAAGGCATTACTAAAGCAGCAATGAAACAAAATAAAGCATGGGGTAAAATGGTAGTACCCAAAGTACCTGCTGACTATATTTGTATTCATAAAGGGCAAACTATATGGGCTGAATGTAAAAATACAGTAAATAAAACATCATTCCCCCTTAGAAATATTAAAGATCACCAAATTGAGTTTGCTACACTGATTGAAAATGCTGGTGGGAGATACTATTTTGCTATTCGTAGAGAAATACCCCGTAATCATCAATGCTATCTTATAACTGTTGATGATATAATAAGGCTAAAAAAAGAAAATCAAAATAGAAAATCGATTAAATGGGAACAGTTAGAAAATGACCCCCATGTAAAAAAACCGCCTTTTATGAAAGGGGCAAAATTTGACATAAGTTGTATGTTTGATTGATGATTACTCATCAATCATAATTTTAAAAAGTCTAATATCCAGCCTAATCCCATTATGATAATACTTGTTAATCCTGAAACTTTTACACTATTTATTTTTACCATGCTACGAATTTTTTCATCACTCAATTGGCTATCGGCAGCAATCTTACCCTGATTAATTTTTAAAGAAGTAATATCCTTTTCTAATTTACTATGATTAGGACATTCCTTGCTTTCTAATCGGGCTAATCTAGAATCTATCTTTTCAAATTGTGTATCTATTTTATCGAGAATTTCATCTGTGCGCTGAGTACGTTCATCAATTCTGCCTATCATTATTTGCATCTTCATTAAATCTGACTGTGTTATATTCATCCCTCACAATATTATAAAAACTATATGATTTGAATCATCTAATTCTTTGAAAACTTTATCAGTTTGTGGTTCAACAAAATATAGTTCATTTTTATATATAAAACAGTTTATTGCATGCCCATTCAAAAAAACGATGCCAAATGGACATCCCGGAGCCCAAGCGCTTACTTTACCAGCCAACTCAATAGCGAAATTATCACAGTCATGCTTTTCAGGCACATATTCTGTTTCAGATATTTCATCAAATTTTAAAAATTCTTTAAGACTTTCAATAGAAACTTCGGTATAATGTTTATCTAAAGGTTGCCAATGTCGCTCATATCTGCCTTTGAGAATATTATAAACATCTGATTTAGAAATAGGTTTAGTGAATTGTGGGGATGGTGGTTGTTCTACTAATTCATATCTGCCCGGGCAAAAGGCATCACCAAATGTGTGTATAGTATCACATATTTTAACATTATCCATAAAATTACCTCTATCACTAATATGTAACTCTTAATGTGAACTACACCACGCTTACGCATGGTGCTTCCTGCTTCATACTTTTTCCCAACGGAAACAAGTCCACAGGCTCTCCCCGTAGTTCCTACGGTGTTTTAAATATATTCAGTTTACTTGGTTATCATAAACTTATACATTATATTATGCAATTAACATTATTTAAATATTGTGTAAACCCACCATTGACGCATTCATCTCCCCCCTTACGGAAGGAGTCTTCTGCTTTAACAGATAAATACATTAAGATGATTAATATTAATCGATATCATTAAGATTATTATATTTGATTTATGAAATCTTTGTATTCATCCCTTTCTTTGAATACAGTTGGATATAATATATATGCTAATTGCTTCTGGTATTGTTCAAGATTCATTATTGTTCCTCAGTATACATAGGATGCAGATAGTGAAATGTATTTGCCACCCAATTGACTCCAATCCGCTATTAATGTATCCTCTGTTAAATCAGTAAGCATATATCGTAAATCTTCATCACTCCAATCGTCATCCCACCAAATATTTGAATAATATACTATACCCAATAAATCACCGGATTTAACATCCACAGCAGCGTTGAATGAGTGCATTTCTGGCTCAGGAGAAATACTGATTTGTGTTGGATGCCTATATATAAGTTCATATGTATCAACATTTGGTCTTACGATAACTGGTCTAAATGTCAGACTAAAAAAATTTTGTGTATTTACATTAAATCTATATACCGTTCCATCATTTGCAAACGGATGTGCAGCGTCTATGACTGTCCTAGTAATATCAGTTGTGTGACTACTTTTCATAAAGGGTTCACCAACTGTACCAGATATAAGTGAGTCACCTGAAACAACAATGTAACTTGCGTCATTTTTGATTTCAAAGTTGTATGACTTACCATCAGGAAATGCATTTGTTTCACTTGCGTATATTCCTTCATCAATGTAAACGGTTGAACCATCTGCTACTTCTGATGCACCCTTAGTTATAGTTTCATAAGCATAATCCCAACTTATGCCACTGTTGTCATCATCACCGTTCTCGGTTGAAACATATGTATCATCTGATTTACGATACCAATATGCCTTACATACAGGGAAATACCCAATTTCATTGTCGTAAGATGTAAACATATACTCGACTTTGAAATACTCAGTGTAACCAGTTTCGACATTTGTATATGTTACGGTTTCGCCTTCATCTAAATATTCAGTATGTACAGTAGATGACCAAGGAGTTCGTATATCAAACTCTGTCTGGTAATTACCTGATTGTGTTGTGAAACCGATGTCAACATATGCATACAGTGTTATGTATACAAATCCAAATCCATCACCGGAGTATGCATCAAATGTTGGTGACTCATAATTATATCCATAATCAGAATGTTCGGTTATTTTTACATAAGGATTACGTGTACTATATTCGTATGCACGGATACCCAATGTGTGGTTCGTTGCACCGGATGGTTCTTCGTATCCATCGACTGCGTACCCATAGTTTGTACTTGGACTTCCAAATATTGAACTTGTTATATCACATGTCACTTGTTCATCATACGTAGCACCAGTGTCTGGGATATTAAATCTCGCTGTCCAATCCGAAGAACCAGTGAAATCAAATGAGTTATACGTTACAGATGTGAACGTGTAATCATCAGCAAGAGTCTAAACACGTACTGAACCACCTGCACCATTTGTTGTCACATAGAAAACAAGTTCAGCACTAACATCATTTGCTGAATCAAAGTCACTGTCAATAGGGAATTTACATAAATATTTATCAGAATCACATTCCGAAACACCTGCAAAAACATAATCGGTTATTTCTTCCCATTCAGATGACTCATAGTTAGTGTCAGGATTATATACACCTTCGACAAATGTATCGTTTTCGATGTATTTGGTTTTAACCATTTAGTGACCTCAGGGTGACTTCTGGAATACGAATACACCTGTACTCGATTCAAATGTAACTGAACCAGACGGATTCTTTATTTTGTAGCCACCTGTATCCAAATCAGCAGTCATTGGGTTCTGTACAAGCCCGGAATTGTCATTTACTGTTTGCCATGCCGTTCCATCATAGTGTTCAAGTTCTTTACCTGCCGCATTATCTGTGACATAAATTAGATCACCTTCTGACGGTGATGTAGGTTTAGTAGTAGAAGTACAAACAGTGACACTACCGCTATTTATAGCATCATATATATCTTGTAATGTTGAACCATCTGGAAATACTATATCCGTCATTTAATCACCTACCTCATATATTAGTCAGATTGTATAAATACTTGACCCCAAACATTAGCCTGAAGCCTTGCAGGTTGATCACTCAATAACTGTATAACATGTTTACCAGTTGTTTGGATATGTGGGGTTATATCTATTTCTAATTGATCAGTTGTCCAAGGGCCACCGAGTTCAGCAGTTTTATCTACACTATCGATTTCAATAGATATGGAAGGACTATTATCAGAATCCTCCATTATACCAAACTCAGCCTCATGATCGTGAAAACTACCTGAAGCAGATGCTACTATATCTTCATCTTTAGTACTCGTTGCAGTACCACCGGCGCCACCAAACGCTTCTAATTGTCCACTTCCTTTAATTGTAGTCCCCATTAAATACACATTATTGGTATCATCCCATGGAGTAAATATAGTCAGCTTGTGTTCATGCCCGGGTATAGTAACATTATGATTGTGGCTAGATTCTCCACTGGTCGTAGCAACAAATGCTCTGTATCTTTCTAAATCGAAACTGATATAGAAAGCATTTATTGCCTTGGTTTTTGCGGGTATGACTATATTCATTTTCAATGGGAAGCCATTTTGCACATTATCCATATTGGAGAAATTCAAGGGCACTGTTTGCCCTTGCATATAACCACCATTGACTTTTAAATCTCTGCGAATATTTTGAAGTTCTGTTGATAACCTAGGTATTGTATTAGTTATATCTAAAGTTGTGTAGATTGTTCCAATAGTGGATTTTTTAATTCTATAAGAACCATTTATACCTGTGTTTTCATTGTAAAGTGTTACACTGTCACCAATTTCTAAATCTAGATTATACCATTCCCATGTAGATATTTTGCATGGGATTTCTTCGATAGGTTCAGCATGAGCATCAGCATATTCTTGCATCTCATCATCTAATGCTGTTTGTTCCTGAAACTTTCTATCTATTACTACTATTTCTCTTTCACCATAAGTAGTAACACTATCTGCATTTGTTTTTATGGATGATGTTTGATTTATCCCATCACCATAACCTAGCCCATATGCAGTGTTCTGAATCTCGCTATAATCTATTTCTCTCTCGACCTCTTCAGTAAAATTCAATACTCCTTTATCACTACCTCTCTGTTGTGCAATATGAACACCATCAGAGATGTCAATCCAGAAATCATTAGAATATGTCTTTTCATTAACAGTATATTTACATGCCTTTGCTATTGCAGAAATCCATTGTAGTTTTGTTTCATATTCCCCTCTTAAAGAAATAAGAGTGGATGGGCATTCTGCAATAGTATAACTAGTACCATCTAGAACATATCCTAAAATAGTATTAGCAGCAATATTATCGAATTGGACTCTTCTTATATCGTATTGGTCTTGGTCTCTGCTAAAAAATTGATAATGAAGTTCAATATATTTAGAATAACCATCTATCTCTATAGTGGTTATATTATAGCGTATTTTATCATAATTTATTTTTCCTTCAAATATTTTTATATCATTCCTATAAATATAAAGAATACTGTCAATATTATCACTAATTATATTTCTATTTTGAACTGTATTAGAAAACACAGCATTAAATTGTGTTACCTGATTTAATTCTTTTGAGAATGTTATATCAACTAGCCCTAATTTTTCTGTGCCCAAATATGCTTGATAATGCATTAAAGTCTCACATCCCTACTCTTTTTAGCAATACTGAATTCTACGCCAGAAATAATTTTATCTATATCTGCATCATCTCTGACAACATTTTCCTTAACAATGATATTATAGACATCTTGACTTGTATAACCACTACCATTGCCACCTTTATCTTTATTTAATACGGCAGGGTCAGACATATTTTTAAATGCCCCATTAATCATATCCATACTGTCATATATACCATCAGTAAATGATTCAACTAGATTTGGCCCCCAATCCATTACATATCTACCCGGGCCTTCTTCAGTAGGGCTTTGGAAACCTATATAATCACTCACAATGGATGCTGCATCAGCAACACTAGTTTTTAAATCATCATATTTAGATTTAATCCCATCGATGAAATTATCTATAAGATTTCCACCCCACTCTTTAGCATCATTTGCTGCTTGGGTCAGATTTTCTATAATTCTATCTTTGATATGGACAAATATCTCAATGATTTTATCAGCAAACACTTTAATAGATTGTTTCATTATATTTGAAGCATTTTCACCTATATCTATTAAAGTGTCAAATGCTCCTTCCCAATCACCAATGAGGATTTGTGCTGCAAGTTTAATTGTATCTAGTATTATATTTATACTGCTAGATATAATCTCCTCGGCATAAGGCCATACCCATTCAAATATGCCTATAAGTCTTTGCATGTTGTCCCACATATGATCAAAAATAACTGTTACGGCTTCCATAATGAGAGTTCCATTCTCATCCCACCATTCAGTTATTTTATCAAATTGGGATATTAAAAATTCAGTTATTTCGGAAACTAATGGTGTAATAGTAGAGTTAATCTCTTCCCAATTTTCCATTACATATTTACCTGCAAGCACTAATGCGCCTATCGCTACTGTGACTGGATTTATCAATGGTGCAAGGGTTGTAAATATGGCAGCAGCAGATGCAATTACTGCAACGAATTTAGTTATTTTTGGATGTTCATCTATAAATTTTAAAAACTCTGCTACTATTTCAGTAGTTTTATTTATAGCATCTGTAAATGCTTGCGATTTTATTTCACCACTTGAAAATACATCTATAACATCTGTAAATATACCAACTATACTCACGATAATAGTTTTTAGATTATCAAAACTTGGATACAAATCTGAAATTATATTTTTGATTTTATTTAATACTGGCCCAATACTGCTTATCAAATCACCTATGGCAGGCTTTACCTGTTCAAATAAATCGATCATATAGGGTATGACTTCATCTTTGATAACATCTCTTATTTCCAATAAAGTAGGAATTAAATTGTGATATTGTTCAATAATATGTTCCATTACCTTATCAGTTATAGTCATTATCTTATCATTTATACTACCCCACTCATCTTCAAAATATTTTCCCGCTATTAATAAAGCACCCAATGCCATTATAACGGGATTTATGGCCGCAATTAAAAATGAGAACGCTGTTACAGCAGACATTATTACTGCTACGAATTTGGTAAATTCTGGATGCTGATCTATCCATCCAAAAAATCCTGCCATAGCATCAGTTACAGTATTTATACTATTAGCAAATCCTCTAAATGAAGAGACACCATCAGGAAGTATATCTAATATATCGTTAAATATACCCTTTAAACTACCGATGATAGATATTAAAGATTTATATGATGGCATTAAATAATTCAATGCATTGTTCATTTTTGCAAATGCAGGGTCTAGTTTATCACTGATAGTCAAAACTATATCCCTAAGATACATATTTACATCTATTAAAGTTGGCTCAAATTTTTCTCCTATTTCAATTTTAAGATTTTCAATAGCAGATTTTAATAGAATTGAAGAACCATGTAAAGTATCTAGTTGCTTTTCTGCCATATCCTTAGCAGCGCCGCCAGAATCTCTTATCTTTTCTTCAAGTTCTTCAAATTTAGGGATGCTCTTTAATACTGCCATCATACCCGGGGCTGCTTCTTTACCAAACAGAACCATTGCTTGAGTTGTTGTGATATTGGCATCTGCTAAATTATGGAAAATTTCTGTCATCGAATTTAATTCAGGATTTAAATCGCCAACAGTAAGCCCCATTTCCTCAATAACATCTCTAGATTTTCTGGTAGGGGCAGAGAGACGACCCAATGACATACGAAGAGAACGGCCTGCCTGTTCTCCACGAAGACCATTATTATACATGATACCAAGAGCAGCAGATACAGTTTCTATATCTTCTCCAAACTGGTCAGCGATAGTACCAGTGTATTTCATCGAAAGACCAAGCTTTTCAAGAGTTGCTTTAGAATTACTAATAGTTGCGGCAAATACATTGGCAACTCTTAAACTATCACTCATTTCTAAACTAAACTGGCCCAATGAGGCAGTTACATGTTCTGTTGTTCGAGTCAAATCTTCCTGTGTGGCAGCAGCGAGATTAAGAATTGGTTCAAGGTCATCAGCCGCCATATCAGTTACATTATAACCCATAGACGCAACATCATAAAGAGCACTAGCAGCCTCTTGAGCAGAGAATACAGTTGTTGCACCTAGCGTTTTTGAAATTTCTACAATGTTACCTTTGGTATCTTCAAAAGCTTGACCCATAGTCCCTGTGACAGATGCAGCATTGGCTACCTCTTGCTCATATTCTTGAAATGTTTTTATAGATGTTGCAAGCCCTAGAGTAGCAACACCAGCAGCCGCAGAGCCTACCGTAGCAAATGCACCCACCATTAACATACTTCCACGCCTTACAGCAGCAGCAGTTGTCATAACTTTAGCACTTAAAGTAGTTAAAGCAGCCTCAACTGCTGCTATACCCGCAATGGCTCTTTTAATATCAGCACCAATTTTAATTACTGCATCTTCGCCAACCATGATTATAATCTCCCAATTAATTCTCTAGATGAATTAGATTCGACCAATGCTTGATGTGCCAAATCTTTTGGGAAATTCTTATTTGGAGATGAAATTGGTAACCACACCACATAGTCAACATAAATGTTATTTGGAGTTGTAGTATTTTTAAGAAGTTCAAGGCTTAATGCGTCACCTTCAACTGCTTCTGTCAATGTAACATCAAATATATAATATTCCCATCCCAATGACAAAGTTTTATTTTCTGTAGCAAAAATACTTGCTTCAGTTTTATTTCTAATGTTCATTGTAAGATCATTATCAACAGCCGAATCAAATTTAGCCCTTACTACTAACTTATATGTACCAATAGGTAAATCAGTGCCTAATACAAAATCATTATAACACATTTCATCCTGCGCATCGAATTTAACAGCACTGCCACCACTGGCATCACCACCAGAATATAATGATGCACCATTGG